>WNFQ01000009.1_pt1 | contig 78220 bp, 97 predicted proteins | sample 5400171 | NCBI WGS metagenome assembly WNFQ01 (sample SAMN13153356, study PRJNA577476) | soil metagenome | isolation source: 20 cm soil under Madrone tree | place: USA:California | collected 2016-06-14
CGGGCACCGAGATGGTGATGCCGGGCGACAACATCAAGATGGTGGTGACGCTGATCCAGCCGATCGCGATGGACCAGGGGCTGCGCTTTGCGGTGCGCGAAGGCGGCAAAACCGTCGGCGCCGGCGTCGTGGCAAAGATCTTGGAGTAAGAGATCCGATTGCGGCGGCCGCCGAAGTGCGGCCATCTCGCTCTTTCGAGGAAATGACATGCAACAGCAGAAGATACGGATCCGCCTGAAGGCGTTCGACTACAAGCTGATCGACCGCTCGGCAGTCGAAATCGTCGACACGGCCAAGCGCACCGGCGCGGTGGTCCATGGGCCGGTTCCGCTGCCCACCCGGATCCAGCGTTACGATGTGCTGCGCTCGCCGCACGTCAACAAGACCTCGCGCGACCAGTTCGAGATGCGCACGCACCAGCGCCTGATGGACATCATCGATCCGACCGACAAGACGGTCGATGCGCTGATGAAGCTCGATCTGCCGGCCGGCGTCGACGTCGAGATTAAGGTGCAGTAGCACAACCACAGCGTCCCCGAATTCGGCCGACCCTCGCTGCGCGCAGCGTCGACGCTGGGCATCCGCGCGCGTCGGGGCCTTCCGCGGCGCACAACCTTGGAAACGCTTATCGGTCAAATCGCCGAGAACTTTAGAGCTCGGCGATTTTTTTCAGTTGATTGAGGGCCAATCACACGGGACGCGCGGAAAGGGTATGCCAGGGCGAGGGAATGAACCTGAATTGCCATCTAAATGCGAGGTTTGTGTTTCATTATCACGTGTACCCTCATTCAGAGGTATGTTCCACGTCAACAACATCATCGAACGATCTCGCCCATGCGCGCACGCCACTGCCTGACCCCACAGTCCGTCCTGGTCCGCGCTCTGGCCGCAGTTCCGGTTTGCCTGGCTCTTTTCGCCTCCTTTGCTGCGCAGGCGCAGACCTACACGATCACCGATCTCGGCACCCTGGGCGGATCGTTCAGCGTTGCACTGAGCGTCAACTCGCACGGGCAGGTTATCGGCAATTCATTCACGACGGGCGACCAGGACCTTCACGCGTTCATCTACAGCGACGGCACGATGCGTGATCTCGGAACGCTGGGCGGCAGCAGCAGTTCCGCCGATGCGATCGACGATCTGGGCCGGGTCTTCGGAACGGCCTATACGGCGGGCAATGCCTCGTCGCGGGCGTTTCTTTACGCCGACGGCAGGATGATCGACATCGGGCCGCTCGCGGCAACGTCGAACCACGCGCCATCGGTCAATGCCGCCGGCGAAGTCGCCGGTACCGCGTACATCGGCGGGAACGCATCGCTGCACGCTTTCCTGTATCGCAACGGATCGATGCAGGACCTTGGAACCCTGGGCGGGCCGAGCAGCTTCGCTTACGCCGTGAACAACGAAGGCCAGGTCGTGGGCAGCTCCAATGTTCCCGGGGACGACGGCGCTCACGCGTTCGTGTACCGGGACGGCACGATGCAGGACCTGAACGAACTGACCGGGGCCGCCGAGGCCGGCTGGGTCCTGAATTCGGCTCGAGCGATCAACGCCTCCGGCCAGATCGTCGGTTTCGGAACGTACAAAGGCGAGACCGCCGCGTTCCTGCTGACGCCGACGGCCAGCGCCAAGGCAAACGTCCCGGCGCCCGAAAACGCGAACGCCCTGGGGATCGCTTCTCGCTAGCCCCGCCCGCCCGGCCCGGTTGCCGGGACAGCCCGTTACGGTTAGACTCGCACGCTTTTCTGTGCGTACCACCGCTGGCCAATCGTAGCCGGTAGAACGGGGAAAGAACATGGCGGATGCAAAGTCTCCGGCGGGGCCGGCGACTACAGCGTCGACCTCGCGCATTGCCGGCTTGGGTCTGCTCGGCCGCAAAGTCGGAATGACGCGCATCTTCAACGAGGACGGCGCGTCCGTTCCGGTCACCGTGCTCGAGGTGTCCAACAACCGGGTCACCCAGATCAAGACGGTCGACACGGATGGATACGCGGCCGTGCAACTGGCGCACGGCGCTCGCAAGCCTTCCCGCATCGCCAAGCCCCAGGCCGGCCATTTCGCCAAGGCCGGGGTCGAAGGCGGCTCGGTGCTGCGCGAATTCCGCTTGAAGGAGTCGACGGAAGCAGGGTCGGCGCTGGGCGGCGAGTTGAAGGTCGGCGCCACGCTGGGCGTGGACCAGTTCGAGGTCGGCCAGAAGGTCGACGTGACCGGGGTGACGATCGGCAAGGGATTCGCGGGCTCGATCAAACGCCACCATTTCTCGTCCAACCGGGCCTCGCACGGCAACTCGCTGTCGCACAACGCGCCCGGCTCTATTGGGATGCGCCAGGATCCCGGCCGGGTGATGCCCGGCAAGCGGATGGCCGGACACCTGGGTGACGTGCGGCGCACGACCCACAACCTCGTGATCGCACGGATCGATGCGGAACGCCAGTTGCTGCTGGTCCGGGGCGCGGTTCCCGGAGCGCGCGGCGGCAGCGTGATCGTGCGCCCCGCGGTGAAAGCGTAGGGGCGGCCGGCCGGAGCTCGATATGGAACTGAAGACGCTGAACCTGAAGGTTCTGAACGAGAAGGGCGAGGCGATCTCCACGCTGGCGGCGCCCCAGACGTTGTTCGGCCGCGATTACAACGAGGCGCTGGTGCACCAGATCGTGGTCGCCTACCAGGCCAACGCACGGCTGGGTACGCGGGCGCAGAAGGACCGCTCCGAGGTGCGCCACTCGACCCGCAAGCCGTGGCGGCAGAAGGGGACCGGCCGCGCGCGTGCCGGCATGACGTCCAGCCCGCTGTGGCGCGGCGGCGGCAAGGTCTTCCCGAATAGCCCCGACGAGAACTTCTCGCAGAAGGTCAATCGCAAGATGTTTCGGGCCGCGCTGTGCTCGATCCTGTCCAAGCTCGCTCAGGATGACCGGATCGCGGTGGTCGACGATCTGACGGTGCCGGCGCCCCGCACCAAGCTGCTGGCGCAGAAGCTGAAGGCGATGGGCCTGGGGTCGGTGTTGATCATCACCGAGTCCGTGGACGAGAACCTGGGCCTGGCCTCGCGCAACTTGAAGAACGTTATGGTGGTGGAGCCGCGCTATGCCGACCCGGTGTCGATGATCTACTTCGACAAAGTCGTGGTGACGCGGCCGGCCATCGCCAAGCTCGAGCAGATGTGGGGTCAGGCATGAAACCGGAGCGTCTTTATAACGTGCTGATCGCGCCGGTCGTGTCCGAGAAGTCGACGATGATCGCGGACAAGCACAACCAGGTCGCGTTCAAGGTGGTGCAGGACGCGACCCGGCAGGAGGTCAAGGCCGCGGTCGAGTTGCTGTTCAAGGTGCAGGTCGACTCGGTGCAGATCCTGAACCGCCGAGGCAAGGAGAAGAAATTCGGTCGCACGCCGGGCCGGCGCGGCCACCTGCGCAAGGCCTATGTCTGCCTGAAGCCTGGCCAGGAGATCAACTTCGCGGAAGAGGTGAAGTAGCGATGGCGCTGGTCAAAGTCAAGCCGACATCCGCGGGCCGGCGCGCGCTGGTGAAAGTGGTCAATCCCGACCTGCACAAGGGGCGGCCGCTGGCCGCGCTGACGGAACGCAAGATCCGCGGTTCCGGCCGCAACAACAGCGGCCACATCACGACCCGCCACCAGGGGGGCGGGCACAAGCGCCACTACCGGGTGGTCGATTTCCGGCGCGACAAGGACGGCATCGCGGCCAAGGTCGAGCGGATCGAATACGATCCGAACCGCTCGGCCCACCTGGCGCTGCTCTGCTATGCGGACGGGGAGCGCCGCTACATCATCGCGCCGCGCGGCCTGGCAGTCGGCGCCCAGGTGCAGAGCGGCCAGGAGGCGGCGATTCGCGTCGGCAACACCTTACCGCTGCGCAATATCCCGGTCGGCACGACGGTGCATTGCGTCGAGATGCTGCCCGGCAAGGGCGGACAGTTGGCGCGCGCGGCCGGCACGTCGGTTCAACTGCTGGCGCGCGAGGGCGGCTACGCCCAGTTGCGTCTGCGCTCCGGCGAGATCCGCAGGGTGCTGATCGAGTGCCGCGCCACGATCGGCGAGGTCGGCAACGAAGAGAACAATCTGCGCCAGTTCGGCAAAGCCGGTGCGATGCGCTGGCGCGGCATCCGGCCGACCGTGCGCGGGGTCGCGATGAACCCGATCGACCATCCGCACGGCGGCGGCGAAGGCCGCACCGGCACCAAGCGCGATCCGGTTTCGCCCTGGGGCAAGCTGACCAAGGGCTATCGCACGCGCAACAACAAGCGCACCAACTCGATGATCGTGCAGCGCCGCCGCAAGTAGATTCCGAGAGCCGACCATGTCCCGCTCATTGAAGAAAGGCCCGTTCGTCGACGGGCACCTGTTGAAGAAGGTCGAGGCCGCGCAGTCCTCGAAGGACAAGCGCCCGATCAAGACCTGGTCGCGCCGCTCGACCATCGTTCCGGATTTCATCGGGTTGACGATCGCCGTGCACAACGGCAAGCAGCACGTTCCCGTCTACATCAGCGACCAGATGGTGGGCCACAAGCTGGGCGAGTTTGCGATGACGCGCACGTTCAAGGGCCATTCCGCCGACCGCAAGACAGCGGCGGCGCCGGCCAAGAAGTAGGCGGGTAAGGGGCTGACCATGTATGAAAAGATGAATTCCCTCATTGGCTGGGGGAGCGCGAGGGGGCGGAGGCGGGGTTTCGCGAAGCGCGCGGGCTGCGGTGATGTCGAAGCTTGCATCGCTCATCTTGGGAAGGCCCGGTAATGGAGACCATTGCATCGATCCGCGGCGCACGGCTGTCGGCCCAGAAGGGCCGGCTGGTGGCCGACCTGGTGCGGGGCAAGCCGATCGACAAGGCGCTCAATATCCTGCGCTTTTCACAGAAGAAGGCGGCGGGCCTGATCCGCAAGGCGCTGGAATCGGCCATTGCGAACGCGGAGCACAATGACGGGGCCGACATCGACCAGCTGCGCGTGACGCGCATCTGCGTCGAGCAGGGGCCCACGCTGCGCCGCTTCGCGGCTCGTGCCAAGGGGCGCGGCGCGCGGATCTGCAAGAAGAGCTGCCACATTTATGTCTCAGTCGGCGACGGCAAGAACGAGTAGGTGACGCATGGGTCAGAAAATCAACCCGACTGGCTTTCGACTGTCGGTCTCGCGCAACTGGAATTCGCGCTGGTACGCCAGCGGCCGTGACTTTCCGCGGATGCTGGGCGAAGACCTGCAGGTACGCGAGTTCCTGCGCCGCAAGCTGCGCAACGCGTCGGTCGGTCGGATCCTGATCGAGCGGCCGGCCAAGAATGCGCGCATCACGATCTATTCGGCGCGGCCCGGCGTGGTGATCGGCAAGAAGGGCGAGGACATCGAGGCGCTGAAGGTCGCCCTGCAGAAAATGATGGGCGTGCCGGTGCACGTGAACATCGACGAAATCCGCAAGCCGGAGCTGGACGCACAGCTGATTGCCGACTCGATCACCCAGCAGCTGGAGAAACGGATCATGTTCCGACGCGCGATGAAGCGCGCGATGCAGAACGCGATGCGCCTGGGCGCGCAGGGCATCAAGATCATGAGCTCGGGGCGGCTGAACGGCATCGAGATCGCCCGCACCGAGTGGTACCGCGAGGGCCGGGTGCCCTTGCACACGCTGCGCGCCGATATCGACTACGGCCTTTCGGAGGCCAAGACCACCTACGGCGTGATCGGCGTGAAAGTCTGGGTCTACAAGGGCGAGACGCTGGGCCGGGGCGAGGCCCCGGGCACCGAGCCGTCGGCTCCGCCGCCCGAGCGCGAGGAGCGCCGGCCTCGCCGCCCGGCCGCGGAGCGGCCCGCTGGCGCGCCGGCCCGTCCGCCCGCCGGCGGACGTCGCCCGGCCCCGCGCAAGACGGCCGAGCCCAAGGCAGAAGGCGACGCCAAGGCGGCCGCTGCCCCGGCCACCGAGGCGCCGCCTCGCGACGACGGCGCACCCAAGACGGTCAAGCGGGTTCGCAAGGCGCCGACGAAATCTGCCGACGGCAAGCCCGACGAGCCCAAGGCGGACGAGAACAAGGGCGACTGAGTCCGGACTGGCCGCGCGGCGCACATGGCGCGGTCGGCCGAGCAGGAGACGATGGATGCTGCAACCGGCACGACGCAAATATCGGAAGGATCACAAGGGGCGCAATCGCGGGCTGGCGACGCGCGGCGCACACGTTTCGTTCGGCGACTTCGGGCTGAAGGCCACGGAGCGAGGTCGGTTGACCGCGCGCCAGATCGAGGCTGCACGGCGCGCGATCACGCGCCACATCAAGCGCGGCGGCCGCGTCTGGATCCGGATCTTCCCGGACAAGCCGATCTCGCAGAAGCCGGCCGAGGTGCGGATGGGCAACGGCAAGGGCAACCCCGAGTACTGGGTGGCCCAGATCCAACCCGGCAAGGTCCTGTACGAGATGGACGGTGTCGAGGAGACCGTGGCGCGCGAAGCCTTCCTGCTGGCGGCCGCCAAGCTGCCGCTGAAGACCGTATTCGTCTCGCGCCAGCTTGGCCAATGAGCGGCCGGTAACGAGCGGCCAGTAACGGAACCGTGATGCAGACCAAGGAACTTCGCACCAAGGACGCCAAGGCATTGGCCGAGGAACTGCGCCAGCTGTTGAAGGCGCAATTTTCAGCGCGCATGCAGCGGGCGACCCAGCAACTGCAGGATCCCAGCCAGTTGCGCAAGCTGCGCCGCGATATCGCTCGGGTGCACACCGTGATGGCAGAAAAGGCAACGAAACGATGATGACGACGGCTTCCGGGACGGCAGATTCGGTGACGACAGCGGGGCCAGCGGTCAAACGGACGCTGGTCGGCCGCGTGATCAGCAACAAGATGGACAAGACCGTGACGGTGCTGATCGAGCGGCGCGTCCGTCACCCGGTCTACGGCAAGTACCTGCTTCGCTCGACCAAGCTGCACGCCCACGACGCCAGCGACACGGTCGGCGAAGGCGACCTGGTCGAAATCGTCGAGACGCGCCCGCTGTCAAAGACCAAGACCTGGACGGTCACGCGGGTGATCGAGTCGGCCCGCAACCTGTAGCGGGCGGAACAAGGTCGAATCGCCCGGCAGCTTGCTTCCGGGCATGCAAACGCGATAGAATCTCAGGCTCTCCGCAGGTCTTTCCCGCAAGGGGTTTGGCCTGTCCTTCCCGAACGGGACCAAGACTGTCCGTGGGATGGCAGATTCGGGCAAATTCGAGCGCGGATCGCCGGCCGGCGGGACAAGTTGGGACGGATCATGATTCAGATGCAGACGATGCTCGATGTCGCCGACAACACCGGCGCGCGGGCCGTGATGTGTATCAAGGTGCTGGGCGGCAGCAAGCGTCGCTATGCGAACATCGGCGACGTGATCAAGGTGACCGTCAAGGACGCCGCCCCGCGCGGGCGCGTGAAAAAAGGCGAGGTCTACAGCGCGGTGGTGGTTCGCACCGCGAGCGGGCTGCGCCGGCAGGACGGCTCGGCTATCAAGTTCGATCGCAACGCCGCGGTGCTGCTGAACAACAAGCTGGAGCCGATCGGCACGCGCATCTTCGGGCCGGTCACCCGCGAGCTGCGCACCGAGCGGTTCATGAAGATCGTCTCGCTGGCGCCGGAAGTGCTGTAGTCGAATCCTCGAGGGCGCTATGCAACGGATCCGTAAGGGCGACGAAGTCGTCGTTATCGCGGGCAAGGACAAGGGCAAGCGCGGTGTCGTGCTTGCGCGCGTGGATGAGCGACGGATCACGGTCGAGGGCATCAACCAGGTGAAAAAGCACGTGCGTCCCAACCCGATGAAGGGCGTCACCGGCGGCATCGTCGACCGCACGATGCCGATCGATCAGTCCAATGTGATGCTGTTCAACCCGACCACCAGCAGAGGCGAGCGGATCGGATTCAAGACGGTCGACGGCAACAAGGTACGGGTGTTCAAGAGCAACGGCGCTCTGGTGGGCTCCAAGGGATGACGGAGCAGCGGATCAGACGGAGCGGAAGATGAAGCAGGCAGGCGCGAAGGCGGACGGCAAGGGAACCGGGAAGGCAAGCGGCGAGGCAAGCGGCAAGGCAGCCGGCAAGGCAGCCGGCAAGGCAGCCGGCGAGGCGAGTGGCGGCAAGGCAGCCGGCGAGGCAAGCGGCAAGGCAGCTGGCAAGGCGACCGCCAAGGCAGCCGGCAAGGGAACCCAGGGAGCGGCCGGCGCCACGGTGGCGCGCTTGCAGACGCTGTACCGGGAGAAGGTCGTTCCTGACCTGAGGCAGCAGTTCTCGTATGCCACGACGATGCAGGTGCCGCGGATCGTGAAGATCACGCTGAACATGGGCGTGGGCGAGGCGGTGGCCGACAAGAAAAACATCGATGCGGCGGTGGCGGATCTGACCCGGATCGCGGGCCAGAAACCGGTGGTCACGCGCGCGCGCAAGGCGATCGCCAATTTCAAGATCCGCCAGGGGCTTCCGATTGGCTGCATGGTGACGCTGCGCGGCAGCCGGATGTACGAATTCCTCGACCGGCTGATCACGATCGCCTTTCCACGGATGCGCGACTTTCGCGGCGTCTCCACCCGCGCCTTCGACGGCCGCGGCAACTACAGCATCGGTTTCAAGGAGCAGATCATTTTTCCCGAGATCGAGTACGACAAGATCGACAAGATCCGGGGATTGAACGTCAGCATCACGACGACGGCCAGGTCCGACGACGAGGCCAAGGCGCTGCTGACGGCGTTCCGCTTCCCGTTCCGCAACTGAGCGAAACTGAGCGCAACCGAGCGAAACCGCGCACAACTGTACGAGGTGCCCATTTGGCGAAGCTGGCCCTGAAGAACCGCGCGAAAAAGCGCGAAGCAATGGTGAAGAAGTTTGCCGCCAGGCGCACTGGGTTGAAGGCGCAGATCGACGACCCGACCCTGTCGATGGAAGATCGGCTGGAGGCGCGGCGCCGCCTGCAGGCGCTGCCGCGCAATGCCAGCCCAACGCGGCTGCGCAACCGCTGTGCGATCACGGGCCGGCCGCGCGGCACGTTCCGCATGTTCGGGCTGGGCCGCAACAAGCTGCGGGAAGCAGCGATGCGGGGCGACATTCCGGGCCTGATCAAGGCCAGCTGGTAGGGCGGGATTGCCAAAATGAGCATGAGTGATCCGATTGGGGACATGCTGACCCGCATCCGCAATGCACAGCGCGTCGAGAAGCCCGACGTGGCGATGCCTTCGTCGAGGCTGAAGGTGGCGATTGCGCGGGTGCTGCAGGATGAGGGCTACATCGAAGGGTTTCGGGTCGATGCCGGCAGCGGCGGCCAGTCCGAGCTTCGCATCGGGCTGAAGTACTACGCGGGCCGCCCCGTGATCGAGCGGCTCGAACGGGTGTCGCGCCCGGGTCTGCGCATCTACCGCCGGCGCGACGCTCTGCCCGAGGTGATGAACGGTCTGGGCGTGGCGATCGTCTCCACACCCAAGGGCGTGATGACGGACCGCAAGGCACGCGTACAGGGCGTGGGCGGCGAGGTCATCTGCTACGTGGCCTGAGGCCGGAGATCCCAGATGTCCAGAGTTGCACGCATTCCGGTGAGCCTGACCAAGGGTGTAGAAGCCCAGGTCGCGGCCGGCCAGATCGTCGTCAAGGGGCCGCTGGGCACGCTGAAGCAGGCTCTGCACGAGCGGGTCCACGTCAAAGTGGCCGACGGCAAGGTCAGCTTCGCGGCGGCCGATGCCTCGCGTGAAGCCAACGCGATGAGCGGGACCTTGCGGTCCCTGGTGGCCGGCATGGTCGAAGGCGTCAGCCGTGGCTTCGAGAAGCGCCTGAGCCTGGTCGGGGTCGGATACCGGGCCCAGGCCCAGGGCGACAAGATCACGCTGTCGGTCGGGTACTCGCATCCGGTCGAGCACAAAATGCCGGCCGGCGTGAAGGTCGAGACTCCGAGCCAGACCGAAATCGTGGTCAAGGGCGCCGACAAACAGAGGGTCGGGCAGATCGCGGCCGAGTTGCGGGCGTTTCGCCCGCCCGAGCCCTACAAGGGCAAGGGCGTGCGCTATGTCGGCGAGACCGTGGTTCTGAAGGAAACGAAGAAGAAGTAGGCGCATCGAAGGCTGCAGCGATGATCGACAAGAAGCAATCCCGCTTACGCCGCGCGCAGGCGACCCGTGTGCGCATTGGACTGCAGCGGATGAACCGGCTGGCCGTGCATCGGACCAACCTGAACATTTACGCGTCGGTGCTGTCGCCCGACGGCGGTCGGGTGCTGGTGTCGGCCTCCACCCTCGAGCAGGAAGTGCGCAACCAGTTGACCGGCACAAAGAGCCGCGGCGGCAACGCCCAGGCCGCCAAGCTGGTCGGCACGCGGATCGCTCAGAAGGCGGTTGCGGCCGGCATCGACCGGGTCGCGTTCGATCGTTCCGGGTTCCGTTACCACGGTCGGGTCAGGGCGCTTGCCGATGCGGCGCGCGAGGCCGGGCTGAAGATCTGAGGACAACGATGGCCAGAATCCAACCGAAGAGCCTGGGCGAAGCGCGCGACGATGGTTTGCGCGAGAAAATGATCGCGGTCAATCGGGTGACCAAAGTCGTCAAGGGCGGGCGCATCCTGGGTTTTGCCGCGCTGACGGTGGTCGGCGACGGCGACGGCCGCATCGGCATGGGCAAGGGCAAGGCGCGCGAGGTCCCGGTGGCGATCCAGAAGGCGATGGAACGCGCACGCCGCGGCATGAGTCGCGTGCCGCTGCGCAACGGCACCTTGCAGCATCCGGTTCACGCCAAGCACGGCGCCGCCCGCGTGATGCTGGCTCCGGCTGCCGAGGGAGCCGGCGTGATCGCCGGTGGCCCGATGCGGGCGATATTCGATGTGATGGGCGTGCGCAACGTGGTCGCCAAGTCGCACGGATCGACCAATCCGTACAACATGGTGCGCGCCACTCTGAAGGCGCTGCAGGAGTTGCGCACGCCGGCCGAGATCGCGGCCAAGCGGGGCAAGTCGGTCGAGGACATCACGGGCGGGGCGAAATGACGAAAAAAGCGGTGACGGTGACGCTGGTCAAGAGCGTTGCGGGTACCCGCTCCGACCACCGGGCCACGGTTCTGGGCCTGGGTTTGAAACGGATCAACCAGTCGCGCCAGCTCGAGGACACACCGGCTGTGCGCGGCATGATCAACAAGGTCGCCTACCTGCTGAAGGTCAGCTGAGGCGGGATCGACCACCGATTGCGAGGCCATGATGCGACTGAATTCGATCAAGGCGCCGGCCGGCGCGCGCAGTCCCCGGCATCGGGTCGGCCGCGGCATCGGCAGCGGCTGGGGCAAGACGGCGGGGCGCGGCCACAAGGGCCAGCGGGCCCGCGCCGGCGGCTATCACAAGATCGGCTTCGAGGGCGGGCAGATGCCCTTGCATCGGCGCCTGCCCAAGCGCGGCTTCAAGTCGATGTCGCGCCGCTTCGTGGTGACGGTGCGGCTGAGCGACCTGCAGCGTCTGACGGCCGAGACGATCGATCTGACGGTGCTGCGGCAGGCCGGGCTGGTGCCGGTTCTGGGCCGGGCCGCCCGGATCGTTCGCACCGGCGACATCAAGCGCCGGGTCACGGTGCAGGGCGTGGGCGTCACGGCCGGCGCGCGCGCCGCGATCGAGGCGGCCGGCGGTTCGGTGGCCGCCTGATTTCCAGTTCCAACTCGAGGCGAATCGTGTCGACGCAAGCCGCAACCCTGGGCAAGACCGGAAGATACGCGGACCTGAAGCGCCGTGCGGTGTTTCTGTTGCTGGCGCTCGTGGTCTACCGGATCGGCACGCACATTCCGGTGCCGCTGATCAATCCGGACCAGTTCCGGCAGGCGTTCGAGTCGCAGCAGGGCGGCATCCTGGGCCTGCTGAACATGTTCTCGGGCGGGGCCCTGTCGCGCTTCTCGGTGCTTTCGATCGGGATCATGCCGTACATCTCGGCCTCGATCATCATGCAGATGCTCACCTATGTGCTGCCGTCGCTGGAGTCGTTGCGCAAGGAGGGCGAGTCGGGACGGCGCAAGGTGACGCAGTACACCCGCTACGCCACGGTCGGAGTGGCCACGATCCAGTCCTATATGGCGATCAAGGCGATCGAATCGGTGCCGAACCTGGTGATCCAGCCCGGCTTCACGTTCGAATTCATCGGGGTGGTGTCGCTGGTGACGGGGTGCCTGTTCCTGATGTGGCTGGGTGAGCAGATCACCGAGCGGGGACTTGGCAACGGTATATCGATCATCATCTTTTCCGGCATCGCAGCCGGCCTGCCCAGTGCCCTGGGCCGCATGTTCGAGCTGGTGCGCACCGGCGCGCTCGCCTACCTGGCATTTTTCGCGATCGTGCTGCTGGTGATGGCGGTCACTGCCTTCGTGGTGTTCGTCGAGCGTGGCCAGCGGCGCATCCTGGTCAATTACGCCAAGCGGCAGGTCGGCAACCGCGTCTACGGCGGCCAGAGCTCCTACCTGCCGCTGAAGCTGAACATGTCGGGCGTGATCCCACCGATCTTCGCGTCCTCGATCGTACTGTTCCCCGCCACGATCGCCAGCTGGTTCTCCTCGGGCGATGCGACCCGCTGGATCCGCGACCTGGCGGCGGCGCTGCAACACGGCCAGCCGCTGTACCTGTTGCTGTACGCGAGCCTGATCATCTTCTTCTGCTTCTTCTATACGGCCCTGGTTTTCAACAGCAAGGAGCAGGCGGACAACCTGAAGAAAAGCGGCGCTTTCGTTCCAGGCATCCGGCCGGGCGAGCAGACAGCCCGCCACGTCGACAAGATCCTGCTGCGGCTGACGCTGATCGGCGCGATCTACATCACGCTCGTGTGCCTGGTGCCGGAATTCCTGTACCTGCGCTGGAGCGTTCCGTTTTACTTTGGCGGGACCTCCCTGCTGATCGTGGTGGTGGTAACGATGGATTTCATGGCTCAGGTGCAGGCCTACCTGATGACGCACCAGTACGAATCGCTGCTGAAGAAGGCGAACTTCCGCGGACTCGGCGGCGCGGGGCTGACGCGATAGCCGATGGCGAAGGATGACGTCATCCAGATGCAGGGAGAGATACTCGAGAACCTCCCGAACGCGACGTTTCGAGTAAGGCTGGAAAACGGGCACGTGGTGCTGGGACATATTTCGGGGAAGATGCGGATGCACTACATCCGGATCCTCCCGGGGGACAAGGTGACGGTCGAGCTGACGCCCTACGACTTGTCGCGCGCGCGCATCGTGTTCCGGGCCAAGTGACGGTGAAAGTTGATGTACAAAATGGCCGGTGGCCATTTTCCGATGGGAGTGAGTGATGAAAGTGATGGCTTCGGTGAAGAAGATGTGCCGCAAGTGCAAGCTGATCCGGCGCAAGCGCGTGGTGCGGGTGATCTGCACGGACCCGCGCCACAAGCAGCGCCAGGGCTGAGGACGAGGGTATCGCGAGATGAGCGAGCTGTTTGCAAGGGCGACGGGTTCGAGGCTGCGCGGTTGCGCGGAAGGGGCTGCTTGATATGGCTCGTATCGCAGGCATCAACATTCCGCCGCAACAGCACGCGGAGATCGGCCTTATGGCGATCTTCGGCATCGGCCGCACGCGCGCACGGGCGATCCTGGACGCAGTCCGGGTCCCGTATTCGAAGAAGGTGAAGGAGCTCACCGACGGCGAGCTCGAGCGGATCCGCGAAGCGGTGGCGCGCTTCACGGTCGAGGGCGATCTGCGGCGCGAGGTCCAGCTTTCGATCAAGCGGCTGATCGACCTGGGGTGCTACCGCGGCCTGCGCCACCGCAAGGGCCTGCCGGTGCGGGGGCAGCGCACGCGCACCAATGCGCGCACGCGCAAGGGTCCGCGCAAGGCCGGCGTGGCACTGAAGAAGGGCGTCTAAGGCGCGGGCCGAGACTCGAAGGGACAGGACGGACACTCAATGGCGACTCGAAATCCGAATCAGCAGCAAGCCGGCGGGCAGCGCGTGCGCAAGAAGGTCAAGAAGAACGTGGCCGAGGGCATCGCGCATATTCACGCCTCGTTCAACAACACGATCATCACGATCACCGACCGTCAGGGCAACACTCTGTCGTGGGCCAGCAGCGGTGGTGCCGGCTTCAAGGGGTCACGCAAGTCGACGCCCTTTGCGGCCCAGGTCGCGGCCGAGGCGGCCGGGCGTGCCGCGCTCGAGTGCGGCGTCAAGAACCTGGAGGTCCGGATCAAGGGCCCCGGGCCAGGACGCGAATCGTCCGTGCGGGCGCTCAATGCGTGCGGCTTCCGGATCGCTTCGATCCAGGACATCACGCCGGTGCCCCATAACGGGTGCCGGCCGCCGAAGCGGCGCCGGGTCTGAGTTTTTGAACACAACAGGGACGGGGGAGCACACAGTGGGCTACGACAATCTGGCAACGGCGCAGTAACTGGCCGGCGAGCATCAGCAAGCGAACCAGCAAGCGGGAATTCGAACGATGGCACGATACACCGGAGCGAAACTGAAACTGTCGCGGCGCGAGGGCACGGATCTTTTCCTGAAAAGCGCCCGGCGTTCGCTCGACAGCAAGTGCAAGGCCGACAGCAAGCCCGGACAGCACGGCCGCATCTCCGGCGTCCGGCTGTCCGATTACGGAGTGCAGTTGCGCGAGAAGCAGAAGGTCAAGCGGATGTACGGGCTGCTCGAGCGGCAGTTTCGGCGCTATTTCGCCGAGGCCGAACGTCGCAAAGGCAACACGGGCGCCAACCTGATCACGCTGCTGGAGTCGCGCCTGGACAATGTCGTGTACCGGATGGGCTTCGGCTCGACCCGCTCGGAGGCGCGCCAGCTCGTGTCGCACCGGGCCATCGCGCTCAACGGCCGCATCGCCGGCGTGGCCTCGATGCTGGTTTCGGCCGGCGACACGATCAGCGTGCGCGAGCGCGCGCGCAAGCAGCCGCGCATCCAGGAGGCCCTGTCGCTGGCCGAGCAGAGCGGTTTTCCGTCGTGGGTCGAGGTCGACCCCAGGAAGTTCGAAGGGCGCTTCAAGTCCGTGCCCGACCGCGGCGAAGTCGCGCAGGACGTCAACGAGTCTTTGGTGGTTGAGTTGTATTCACGTTAACCGTAGTTTGGTCTGGCCAGCCTTATCGGTGTAACGAACCGAGGGCATTGGAAAGGAATAGTCGATGAACAACGCAAGTCTGCTTAAACCACGGGCCATTGAAGTCGAATCGATCGGTCCACACGCGGCCATCGTCACGATGGAGCCGTTCGAGCGCGGGTACGGGCACACGCTGGGTAACGCGCTGCGCCGGATCCTGCTGTCCTCGATGGTCGGATACGCCCCGACCGAGGCCCAGATCGCCGGCGTCGTGCACGAGTACTCGACGATCGACGGCGTGCGCGAGGACGTGGTCGACATCCTGCTGAATCTGAAGGGGGTCGTGTTCAAGTTGCACAACCGGGACGAAGTGACGTTGACGCTGAAAAAAGAGGGCGAAGGCCTGGTGCGGGCCTCGGACATCGAGCTGCCGCACGACGTCGAGATCGTCAATCCGGACCACCTGATCGCTCACCTGACCGCGGGCGGGCGGCTGGAGCTCCAGCTGAAGGTCGAAAAAGGCCGCGGTTACGTGGCGGGCAACGTGCGCGCTTTCGGCGACGATCACAGCAAGACGATCGGGCGGGTCGTGATGGACGCCTCGTTCTCGCCGGTGCGGCGGGTCAGCTACACGGTCGAGAGCGCTCGCGTGGAGCAGCGCACCGACCTGGACAAGCTGGTGATGACGATCGAAACGAACGGCGCGATCGGACCGGAGGAAGCGGTGCGGCAGTCGGCGCGCATCCTGGTCGAACAGCTGTCGGTGTTCGCGGCGCTCGAAGGCACTGCGGAGCCGGTGCTGTCGCAGCGCACGTCCCCGTCGGTTGATCCGATCCTGCTGCGGCCGGTCGACGACCTGGAGCTGACCGTGAGGTCGGCCAACTGCCTGAAGGCCGAGAATATCTATTACATCGGCGACCTGATCCAGCGCACCGAAAACGAGCTGCTGAAGACGCCGAACCTGGGCCGCAAGTCGCTCAACGAGATCAAGGAAGTCCTGGCGGCGCGGGGACTGACTCTCGGGATGAAGCTGGAGAACTGGCCGCCGGTCGGTCTGGAGAAGTGACAAGGGAAAGCCCATGCGCCACGGACACGGCCTGAGGAAACTGAACCGCACCACCAGCCATCGACTGGCGATGCTGCGCAACATGTCGAACTCGCTGTTGCGGCACGAACTGATCCGCACGACCTTGCCCAAGGCCAAGGAACTGCGCCGGGTGGTCGAACCGCTGATCACGCTCGGCAAGGAGCCGACGCTGGCCAACCGGCGGCTCGCGTTCAACCGGCTGCGGGACCGCGACGTCGTGGTCAAGCTGTTCGAGGAGCTGGGCCCGCGCTACAAGGCGCGCAACGGCGGCTACACGCGGATCCTGAAGTTCGGGTTTCGGGTCGGTGACAACGCTCCGCTTGCGCTGATGGAACTGGTCGACCGGCCGCAGCCCGAAGCGGCCGCGTCGGAGGCGGGCGCACCCGCCGGTAAATAGTGGTCGAAAAGATCACGCGGGACCCTCTCCCCCAGCCAACGTGAAGGCAAAGGGAGAGGGGTTGCCACTGGGATGGACGAGCCGAGCGGCGTTCTGCTGGTCCTGACCAACTGTCCGGACGAAGCCTCGGCCACCCGGATCCGCCAGGAAGTGGTCAATGCCCGCCTGGCCGCGTGCGCAAATCAGCTGGGCCCGGTTCGTTCGACTTACCGCTGGCAGGGCGCGATCGAGGAAGCCTCCGAGGTCGCGCTGTTGATCAAGACGACTCGCGAGCGGTATTCGGAACTGGAGGCGCTGATCCGCCGGCTGCACCCGTACGCGCTGCCCGAAATCGTGGCCATTCCGGTCGAGCGTGGCTGTCCGGATTACCTGGCCTGGGTGCGCATGGAGACCCGCGCCGATACTGGCGAAAACGAATAGTTGTCATTCACTCGTCATGACCGTCGCATACAGTCTGGTCAATTGCCCGTACCGGCGTGGTTCAACTGACTCCGTCCCGCCTCGCGTTTTCGTCGAGCGACCATCCGGTGGCCAGCGCCGGCCCGAGGCGGGCGCCGCCCGTCGCCCACAAGCCCGTCACGCGCGTTCGAGCCATTTTCATTTCCGACGTGCACCTGGGAACACCGGGGTGCAAGGCCGAGCATCTGCTCGACTTTCTTCGTTATCACGACTCCGACTTCCTGTACCTGGTGGGGGACATCCTGGACGGCTGGGCACTGCGTAGCCGCTTCTTCTGGCACCAGACGCACAATGATGTGATCCAGAAAGTGCTGCGCAGGGCCCGCAAGGGCACGCACGTTACTTACCTGCCGGGCAATCACGACGAAGTCGCGCGCCAGTTCTGCGGTTTGAATTTCGGAGACGTCGCGATCTGCGATGAAGCGGTCCACACGCTGGTGGATGGGCGCCGGCTGTGGGTCGTGCACGGCGATCTGGCCGATGGCGTGATCCGCCACGCCAAATGGCTCGCCCATCTGGGCGACACGCTGTACGACTGGTTGCTGTGGACCAACCGGCACTTCAACGCGCTGCGCGCGCGCCTGGGCTTCGGCTACTGGTCGCTGTCGCAGTACCTGAAGCACAAAGTGAAAAACGCGGTCAGCTTCATCAGCGATTTCGAGCATGTGCTGGTGCGGGAAGGCAGGCGCCGCGGTTTCGACGGCGTCGTGTGCGGGCACATCCACAAGGCGCAGATCCACACGATCGATGGACTGCTGTATTGCAACTGCGGCGATTGGGTGGAGAGTCTGACCGCACTGGTGGAGACGCTGGAAGGCGAGCTCAAGATCGTGACCTGGGACAGCATCCATGCGCCGGGCGAACGCGTGTTGCGGTGGAATGACGCGGAAACCGAACAGGAACCGCAGCCGTCCATAGCGGTACCGGCCACGTGATGGAGGACGGCTCGCCGACTGCCGCCCGCGGGCTCGACCGGTTGGCTGCGCCCGCACCCTTGCCGTCGCGCCGCCCGATGCGGATTCTGACGGTAACGGATGCCTGGCACCCGCAGGTCAACGGCGTGGTGAGGACCATCGAGGCGACTCACCGCGAGCTTCAGCGCGCCGGCCACGAGTGCGAGGTGATCACGCCGCTGCAATTCGCCACCGTGCCCTGTCCCGGGTATCGGGAGATCCGCCTGTCGTTGCTGCCGTATCGGAAGGTTGCACGCCGGATCGAGGATTGCGAGCCGGATGCGATCCACATCGCCACCGAGGGGCCGATCGGCCAGGCCGCGCGGCGCTACTGCGTGCGGTACGGTGTGCCGTTCACGACCGCTTATCACACGCGCTTTCCGCAGTACCTGCGCGCGATGTTCGGGATCCAGGAGCGCTGGGTCTATCGCTTCGTGCGTTGGTTCCATGCTCCGGCCTGGCGCGTGCTGACGCCCACCGCCGAAGTCGAGCGCGAGCTGGCGGCGTGGGGCATCCGCCATGTGGCGCGCTGGACGCGCGGAGTCGACCTTGACGTGTTCCGCCCGCGTCGCGAACCCTCGCCCCTGGTCGAGGGGCTCGCGCAGCCGCGCTTCCTGTACGTGGGTCGCGTGTCGGTCGAGAAGAACATCGACGCCTTCCTGAAGCTGGATCTGCCTGGATCGAAGATCGTCGCCGGCGTCGGTCCGGCTCTGGACCTGCTGGGGCGCCGGTTTCCCGACGTGCATTTCGTCGGAGTGCTGGAGCGCGAAGAACTGGCGCAGCTGTACTCGAGCGTCGACGCCTTCGTGTTTCCGAGCCTGACCGATACGTTCGGGCTGGTGATGCTGGAGGCGCTCGCTTGCGGAACTCCGGTCGCGGCTTTTCCGGTGCAAGGCCCGATGGACGTCGTGGGCGGCTCGGACGCGGCGGCGCTGGATACGCAGTTGCGGCGCGCCGCGCTACGGGCGCTGAGAATAGACCGCTCGCGCTGCCGCCTCTGGGCCGAGCGCTTCTCCTGGCGCGCCGCGACCGAGCAGTTCCTGGCTCAGCAGCACTGGGTCCGCTCCGACGCCGCCGACACGGCCCTGGCGCGACCGGCCTGAGGAACGCTCAGGCGACGCTGGCAAGCTTATCCGCCGGCACCACCGCACCGTGACCGGAGCTGCGCTCGGTCTGAACGGGCGCAGCGAAAGGGTGCGGCCACAGCCGGCCCCAGATCATCAGGGCGACCGCGAGCGTAAGCAGCGCCATCGCAACAGCGCGAGTCATCCGGACGCTCGCAGGACACCCGGATGCCCGACACCGACGGTCACCTCGGATGTGAATTGCGCCAGCTCGCAACGACGCGCGCTCAGGGCCTCGGCCGACAGCAGCCCTTCCCGATGCGCCTGCGTCAGTCCCCGAAGCAGCACCTCACGGACGATGTCCTGGTTCAACAATTGCTGTCGGTACGACGAGAAGACCTCGAGGTCCCATTTCGGTTCATCGAGTGTTACCCCGACGAACCAGCGGAACAGCGTGCTGTACCAGATCTGATCGACGAGTTGCCGATCGCGACGGATCGCGAAAAGGAACTGCAGCAGCAGCGCGCGCACCGTTTGCTCCGGCCCGATTGGGCAGCGAACCGCCGGGCCACCCCTTACGCGAAGCCACTGATGCAGCGCGCCCAGTGGCGCATCGAGCTCTACGCGCACTCGGCGCAACGGATGCTCGACCGGGACGTTGGCCTCGAGGCGGGAACCTTGATGCCAAGTGTGGCGAAGGCCAATCACGTTGCGCATACTCGTGCTCCGGTTGTCGACCAGGACTGAGGAGCCGCCTGCTGTCCATTCGGGGCCTCGAATGAGGCCCCGAGTCTTCGGGCAGCCGACGGAAGCGGAGACAGGCGGATCGCTTGGGTCAGGCGATCATCCCGAAGGGTTCCGGCGCGCGTTGCGGTGCGGGCTCGCGGCGCCACAGCAGCGCGGGTGCCTCGCAGAGCGCGATCAGGCGCTCGATCTCGTCGCCTGAGAGACTATTGAAATCCGCGACGGGAGTGGTGTCAATCGCATCCGAAGCCGGGTTTTCTTCGATCGGCGTCGCTGCAGGGCTCGCCACGGAACAAGATCGATTCAGCATTTTTGTTCCCTTTCCCCTAGAAGCGTCCTGCTGTCGTCTGGGACTGTCGTAAAAAAAGCACAGATTCGAGCCAAGCGAACGACAGGAGCGCGGCAGTGTGCATCCGAGGTAGGGCATTAACTATCGGGAGTTACATCGAAGCGACGACCAGGAAATACCTGAGCCGGTAGGGAAACCGTGAAGCCCGTCCCGAGGCCGGGCTGTAGAGCCTGCCTACAGCTGGACCAGGCCCCGGCGCACCGCGTAGCGAACCAGCCCGGCCGTTTCGTGGATGTCGAGCTTCTTCATCAGGCGCGAGCGATGCGATTCGGCCGTCTTGTAGCTGATGTCCAGAATCCGGGCGATCTGTTTGGTCGATTTGCTCTCGGCGATCAATTGCAGGATCTGGCGCTCCCGCGCCGTCAGCTCCTTCGCGCCCGATTCGTCCTTGTCCAGGATCGCATCGACCAGTGACACCGCTACCGCGGGACTGATGTACACGGCGCCGCGCGAGACTTCGTCGATCGCGCGGACCAGGTCCTCGGCCGCTTGCGTCTTCAGCACGTAGCCCTTGGCGCCGGCCTGCATCGCTTCCACCACGTACGGCCGATCCGCGTGCATCGTCAGCAGGATCGTCCGCGTCTGCGGAGCCACGCGAACCAGCTCGCGCGCGGCGTCGACCCCGTTCAGTATCGGCATCAGCAGGTCCAGCACCGCGATGTCGATCTGCTGCGCGGCGGCCAGGTCGACCGCTTCCCGCCCGTTGGCCGCTTCGGCCACGATCACGTGGCCGGCCTTCTCCATCAGCGCACGCAGCCCCTGCCGGACGATCTGGTGGTCGTCCGCAATCATCACGCGGCGTCGTACGGTCATCAGGTTCCCACAGGAACGACGAGCAGCAGCGTCGTGCCCCGATGCGGACGGGAAACGACCCTGAACGATCCGCCCAGGGCACCGAGGCGTTCTCGGATTCCGATCAGGCCCAGGCCCGTGTTGTCCTCGCGTCGCAGCGGTTTTGACATTCCCACCCCATCGTCTTGCACGATACAACTCACCCAGCGCGATCCGCATCGCAGCCTGATCCGCACTGATCGGGCGCGCGCGTGCTTGACGACATTATTAAGCGCTTCCTGGGTGGCGCGATAGACCGCAGACTCGATTGAGGCCGGCATACGCACATGGTTATTGCCGCTGACGGAAATCGCGAGCTTGTTTCGCCGCGCCAGTTTTTCGGACAATGAGCGCAGAGCCGGCAGCAGACCCAGGTTCTCCAGCACCATCGGCCGCAATTCGTGCGACAGATCGCGCAACGAGTCTTCCGAACTCTTCAGCAGCTGGACGATCTCGCCGATCTGCTCGCGTGCCGCCGGCGGCAGCGTGGGCCCCAGGTCGGCCAGCGCGATGTGGACCGATGCGAGCAACTGTCCGGCCTCGTTATGCAGCGCCTGGCCGATCCGCTTGGCCTCGTTCTCCAGCGTTTCGTTCAGCCGCTGCAGAGCGAGCGCCGCCTCGCGCGTTCCACGGTGGCTCATTTCGAACGGCGACAGGCATTCGGCAAGAAACCGCGCCGCCGCCTCGAAGGCGCGGCCGCGATCGGTGCCCTCCTCGATCGCCAGCACGCGACGCACCGCCAGATCGTGCGAGGCGGCCACTTCCAGGATGCCCAGGCCGCCGACCAGCGCGTCGCGGCCCATCTCGTACGCCCGGTGCAGGTGCTCTTCGCCCAGGTCCCTCAGGTAGCTCTGCAGGGCGTCCTGATAGCTCTCGCCGAACCGGTCAAGGTTCACGTCCATCCGCGGCCACGCTGTAGCGGGCGACCAGCACCAGCGCATCGTCGGTGCTTTTCGCGTAATGAGCGAAGATGTGTTCAGCCAGCGGCTGCGGCGTCAGATCCTGGGGCAGCTGATCGGCGAACTGCTCGTCGATTCCGTCGGTAGCGACGATCAGGGTGTCGCCGTGTGCGAGCATGATCGTGCTCGGTTGCAGATCGGGAAGATCGCCGCCGACCACGCCACCGCGCACCAGCAGGTGTTTGACCCGCGCCTCGGCAACGAAGGCATGCGGAACCAGCACGCCGGCCACGTTGCCGATGCCGAGCCAGGTCATCCGGCGCGACGGCCAGTCCAACGATGCAAGGCTCATCGTCGCGCCGTGGCGGTCGTGCAGCATTTCGTGGCAGCGCCGGACCAGCGCCGTGACGTTGTCGCACGCATGCCGGGCCAGCGTGTCGGTCGTCTGCGCGGCGATCTGCGCGGCGCGGTGGCCGTGGCCGAGCGCGTCGACTACGGCGATCAGCACGCCGTTGTTGAAGGGCTCGACCAGGAACCGGTCGCCCGATTCGTTCTGCCCGGGCAGGGGTGCCTCCGCGGCTCCCCATTGCAGCGTTGGGGTCTTGCGCCCGGGCTGGGGCGCCGCCGCGGCTCCCCACTGCACGGTCGGAGTCTTCAGAATCTCCATTTCGTCACCGTGACCGTCGTGCCATCCTCACGGTTTGACACGATCTGGAAGTCGTCAACGATCCGGCGCACGCCCGGCAGTCCCAGTCCCAGGCCGCCCGATGTCGAGTAGCCCGAGCGGACCGCGAGCTTCAGGTCGCTGATGCCGGGTCCGCGGTCGCGCGCGACCACGACGATGCCGCGCCGCGTGCCGTTGGTGGTCGATCGCAGCACGATGTCGCCATTGCCCGCGTATTGGACGATGTTGCGCGCCAGTTCCGAAATCGCAGTGGCCACCAGCGTCGCTTCCCCCGCCGAGAACCCGAGCCGTTCCGCCAGTACACGCCCTTGCAGACGGGCCGTGACGATGTCGTTGACCGATGCCACGGGGACGCAATACTCCGCATCGACGTCAGGGTGTTGCTCGCGCATGCTGGAGCTTCTGATCGAGGTAGGCGAGTCCTTCTTCGAGGTCGAGGGCCGTGGAGACCTTTTCGAGCGTGATGCCCAGCTGCACCATCGCGAATGCAACTTCGGGCTGAACCCCGACGATAACGGTTTCCGCTCCCCGCAACCGGATGATGTGCGCGATGTCGCGCAGGGTGCGCGAGGCGAATGAATCGAGCACGTCCAGCGCCGTCACGTCCACGATCACGCCGCGCGAGCGGAACTTGCCGACCTTCTCGACCAGCGCTGACTGCAGCACCAGCAGGTCCTCGTCGGACAGCGCCGACTGGATCGTCGCGATCAGGTACTGCGACTGCTTCAGGATGGGGACGGCCATGCCGGACTCTATGTCTCGTCGCGAATCCCCGAGATCAGTGCAGGGGCCTCGGAAGGCACCACCTTGTAGCCGAGCAGGCGCTCGGCTTCCTCGATCCCGCCCTGCAGGTCACCCACCGTGTTCATCTTGCCCAGGTCCACGCCGATCTTCACCAGCGTCTGCGCGATTTCCGGCGACAGCCCCGTCACGATCACGGTCGCGCCCAGCAGCCGGGACGCCTCGACGGTTTGCACCAGGTGGTTGGCCACGTGCGAGTCCATCGCCGCCACGCCGGTGATGTCGATCACGACCACACGGGCCCGGTTGGCGCGAATGCCGCGCAGCAGCTGCTCGGTCAGCTGGCGTGCCCGCTGCGGATCGATCACCCCGATGATCGGCAGGATCAGCAGCCGCTCGCGCACCTGCAGCACCGGCGTGGACAGCTCGCGTATCGCCTCCTGCTGCTCCCGGATGATCCGCTCCCGCTCCTGCACGAAACCGACCGCCACCGTGTTCGCGATCCGGTTGGCCGCGGGCTCGTAGGCGTCCAGAATCCGGTTCAGAAGCTGGAAATCGCTCTGGTATTTGGCGAACAGGGAACGCGCCAGCACGTCGCGCAACAGCAGCACGATCCCGATCACCTCGTGCGTCTCGACGCCGCGGGGAATGATCCGCTCGGACAGGTTGCGCGAGTAGGTCTGCAGCGCCTCGAAGGTTCCCGTTTCCAGCGCCGCCACGTAGTTGTCATATACGGACGTGGCTTCGGCGAAGATCTCCGCGTCGGACATCGCGGTCAGCACCTTGGCCTCGGTAATGCGCCGGGCCCATTCCTCCCGCAGCTCGGTGCGGTGCTGGCGCAGATGCTCGACCAGCTCGCGCAACAGCGCGGTGGTCGCGGCAGGGCTGCGCGCCGGCTCCGTCTGGATCAGACTCTTCAATTGCGTCTCCCAGGGCGTTGTCATCTTGAAATCGGGCACTTTAGCGATCCACCAGGCTCCACTGGGATTCGAACACGCGGGGATCGCTCAGCTCTCCTCGCTCGATTGGCCGTCACCGGATCGCGCTAAGACGTCTACATGCCGCTCCGGCCGGCACGCAGGCATCTTAAGAGCGGATCAAGCTGCGCGCCGCTGCGTGAGGGATGATGTGGGTATCTCCCATGGCGCTGCTCAGGGAAGTACCGGAGGCCGGGAATGACGCTTTCCCGTAAACGATTACGACATGGCGACCATGCAGTCAAAGTGGTTACCTCGCCGACCTAAAAATCGGCCCGATCCGGCCTCAGTCGCGGAAGTTGTCGAACCCGATCGGCACCTCACTCACCTGGCTGCGCAGCAGTGCGATGCACTCTTGCAGCTGGTCCTTCTTGGCGCCGGCGACCCGGACCGCATCGCCCTGGATGCTGGCGGTGAGCTTGAGCTTGCTGTCCTTGACCTGCTGCACGATCCGCTTGGCCAGCACCGTTTCCAGTCCGCTGCGCACGGCCACTTCCTGCTTCAGCTTGTCGGATCCGATCTTCAACGGCGGCGCGTCCAGCGTCAGGAAGCGCGCATCGACCGAGCGCTTGGCGAGTTTGGCCAGCAGCACGTCGCGCACCTGTCCCAGCTTGAACTCGTCGTCCGCATACAGGACTAACTGCAGCTCGGCCAGCTCGACCCTGGCATCGGAGCCCTTGAAATCGAACCGATTGGTAATCTCGCGATTGGCCTGGTCGACCGCGTTGCGCAATTCGACCAGGTTGGGCTTGCAGACGACGTCGAACGAAGGCATGGTGACTCTCCGGCGTCCCGCTCGCCACCGGGCGGGTCGGGCATGCAGTTTATCGGCTTGCCCGCCCGGGTCCGTTTCCCCCGCAGGGTCGCGATCGGGTGTAAGAATGGATCGCCTCGACCGACCAATTGGCACCCGACCGCAGCGAGGCGTACACGATGCTGAATCGACGTGGATTTCTGATTGCGGGCACCGGCGCCATCGCCGGCGCCGGCGTGCTGGCGTTGATGCAGGCGACCCGCTCCAATGACGGGCCCGGCGCCGCGCCGGCCCCGCACTTCGAGGTCACCCACAGCGACGCGGAGTGGCGCCGCCTGCTCTCGCCGGAACAGTACCAGGTGCTTCGGCACGAGGCGACCGAGCGGCCGTTCAGCAGCGCGCTCGATCACGAGAAGCGTGCCGGCACCTATGCGTGCGCGGGCTGCGGCCTGCCGCTGTTTTCCTCGAAAGCCAAGTTCGACAGCGGCACCGGCTGGCCGAGCTTCTGGGCCCCGCTGGACAACGCGGTGGGCACCACGCGGGACAGCACGTTCGGAATGGTGCGCACCGCGCTTCACTGCTCGCGCTGCGGAGGGCACCTGGGACATGTATTCGACGACGGGCCGCCGCCGACGCACCTGCGTTACTGCATCAACGGCGTCGCACTGAACTTCACGCCGGCTGCCGCGTAGGCGCGGCCGGACTTTTCTCGGGGAGTCTTTCATGCCGATCCGCGCAAGCTCTTTCGGGCCTGTGGTCCGTTTCGTGATTCCGATGCTGGTTGCGCTGGCGCCGGCTCTTTCCTCCTGCGCCGAATCGGCCACCGTGGTCCCGGCGCCGGCGCTGGACGAGCCGGCGGCTGCGGCAGGCGCGTCGGAAACCGCCGTGCTGGCGGGCGGCTGCTTCTGGGGCGTGCAGGGCGTGTTCCAGCACCTGAAGGGCGTCAAGCAGGTGCTGTCCGGTTACGCCGGCGGTTCGAAGGACACCGCCGAATACGAGACCGTCAGCACCGGCCGCACCGGTCACGCCGAGTCCGTGCAGATCACCTTCGATCCGCGCGAGGTGAGCTACGGCCGGATCCTGCAGATCTATTTTTCGGTCGCGCACGACCCGACCCAGCTCAATCGCCAGGGTCCGGACAGCGGCAGTCAGTACCGGTCGGCCATTTTTTCGATGAACGAGACGCAACAACGGGTCGCGCAGCAGTACGTGGCGCAGCTGGAACACTCCGGCCTGTTCCGGCACCCGATCGTCACGAAAATCGATCCGTTCACCGGGTTCTACCCGGCCGAGGCCTATCACCAGGACTTTGCGACCTTGCACCCGGATCATCCGTACATCTCGTTCAACGACCTTCCGAAGATCGAGAACCTGAAGCGGCTGTACCCGGACCTGTATCGGGCTACGCCCGTTCTGGTCGGCTCGAGTCACGCCGGGCGTTAAGGAGTCACGATGCGTGCTGCCATATCGACGATTGCACTGATGGCCCTGGCCTCGGCCGCAGGCGCCGCGGCCCCGACCGCTGGCGCCGAGGGCTCGATCTGCCGCGCAGTCAGCCCGCCTTACACGGTGGCGCTGGTGGAGCTGTACACGTCGCAAGGCTGCTCCAGTTGCCCGCCGGCCGACCGGTGGCTGTCAAAGCTGCAAGGCGGTCCGGCGCCTTTGCGTGCGGTCCCGCTTGCGCTGCATGTGGGCTACTGGGACTACATCGGATGGAAGGATCCGTTCGCACGCAGGGAATTCAACGACCGCCAGCGGCGTCTGGCCACGCACAACGGCAGCGGAACGGTGTACACGCCGGAAGTGTTCGTCGGAGCCAGCGAGCTCGCCGACTGGGGCAGTCCGGACCGCGTTGCCGCCGCGCTGGCCGCGGTGAACGCGCGTCCCCCGCAGGCCAGCATCGAACTGCAGGCGCACTGGGTGGCGGCGGCCGCGGGCTCGGTCCCGGCGGCGCAGCAGCTCGCGGTGCAGGTCCACTGGTCGGCCGACCGCTCGGCGCGCGATCCGCAGCTGCTGCTCGCCGTCAAGCGGGGCGGCTATTTGACGGACGTGCAGGCCGGAGAGAACCGGGGAGAACAGCTGCGCAACGATCACGTCGTGCGCGCCTGGGGTGGACCCTACGGTCCGGCGCGCCAACCGCTCGCGACCGAACTGACGGTGCCGTATGCGCCCGGCGATGCGGCCCTGGTGGCGATTGCGCAGGATGGTGCCTCGGGTGCAGTGCTGCAGGCAGTCGAACTTTCGCTGGCCGCGTGCGAGGCGCCGGCAGATCCGGCCGCCGCGATTCGGCCAAAGGCGTCTGCGCAATGACGGACTAGCCGGGATGGGGTCCTAGCGCCACAATCAGAGGCAGAGGGAATGGAACCATGTCAACCGTGACGGCGTCGTCTGCACGGCCGGTGGGGCGCCGGGCGGGCCGTGGAAACGTCGTACAGCCGGTCTGGGTGCGCGTGACCCACTGGCTCAATGCGCTGGGCGCGATCCTGATGGTGATGAGCGGATGGCGTATCTATAACGCCTCGCCGCTTTTTTCGTTCCGCTTTCCCGATTCGATCACGCTGGGGGGCTGGCTGGGCGGCGCGTTGCAGTGGCACTTCGCCGCGATGTGGCTGCTGGGCGTGAATGGGCTCGTCTATGTGCTGCTGAACATCTTGACGGGCCGCGCGCGCCGGCGCTTCTGGCCGCTGTCGCCGCGCCAACTGGTGTCCGATTTTGGCGCCGCGCTGCGTGGCCACTTGAGCCATGACAATCCGGCCTACTACAACGCGGTGCAGAAGGCGGCTTACGTCGGCGCGGTCGCGCTGCTGGTTCTGATGGTGCTGTCGGGCCTGGTAATTTGGAAGTCGGTGCAGTTCCCGTGGCTGCGCACGCTGCTGGGCGGATACGAAACGGCGCGGCTGATCCACTTCCTGGCGATGAGCGGACTGGTGTTCTTCTTCATCGTTCATGTGGCGATGGTCGCGCTGGTGCCGCGGACGCTGAAGACGATGATCTTGGGCCGCTGATCGGCGGCCATCGGAAAGAGGATTGCGCGATGACGCCACAGCAAGCACTGCCGCCTGATGACGGCCTTACATGGCGCGATCGACACGAGTTGCTCAAGGACGCCGGCCGGCTGCTGGCTGTTCCGGCCCGGCGCCGATTCCTGCGTGGCGGCGTCACGCTCGGCAGTCTGGCGATGCTGACCGGCTGCAGCGTGACGGACTCCAAGGCGGCCGAATCGCTGTTGATGAGGATTTCGCGCTTCAACGATCGGGTGCAGGGCTGGCTGTTCGACCCGAACCGTCTTGCGCCGACCTATCCGGAATCGATGATCACGCGCCCCTTTCCGTTCAACGCGTACTACGAGATCGAACGGGTGCCGAGCGTGGACGCCTCCGGCTTTCGGCTGCTCGTGGGCGGGCGCGTGCGCCAACCCGGGTCCTGGACGCTCGAGCAGCTGGCGTCGCTTCCGCAGCAGGAGCAGATTACGCGCCACATCTGCGTCGAAGGCTGGAGTGCGATCGGAAGATGGGGCGGTGTTCCGTTTGCGCACTTCCTGAATCGGGTCGGCGCGGACCTCAGCTCGAAGTACGTCGGCTTCAAGTGCGCCGACGACTACTACGAGAGCATCGACATGCCCACCGCGCTGCACCCGCAGACGATCCTGGCGCTCACTTATGACGGCCAGACGCTGCCGCCGAAGTACGGTTTCCCGATGAAGCTTCGGATGCCGACCAAGCTCGGCTACAAGAACCCGAAGCACATCGTCGAGATCTTCGTCACCAACGAATATCCGGGCGGCTACTGGGAGGACCAGGGCTACAACTGGTTCGGGGGTTCCTAGGGCCGTTGTTTCGCCCAGCGCCCGGCGGCCCGTTATGATGGTGTTCCGCCGTGGGGCCGTAGCTCAGTTGGTAGAGCAGCGGACTCTTAATCCGTCGGTCGAAGGTTCGAGCCCTTCCGGCCCCACCAGCCTTCGCTCGCTTTGCGAGCAAAGGCTGCCCGCCGTAGCCCGTAGGCGAAGGCGGGCTTGTCGCGAGCTACGGCCGGCAAGCCGGTAGAGGCTTTATCCAGCGTGCCCGAATACGTTGCCGACCACCAACGCAACCGCGAAGGCGAGAACCAGCACCAGGAGTCTTAGCAGCGAGGTCGTCATATCGTGCGGGGTGCGACCTTGGCCGCACCAACCAAAGGGAGTTGTTCCAGTCCCTTTTGTCGGCACGCCGGGCGCGAACTTGAAGTCTGTGCGCCGGCTCCGGGCTTATCCGGCTTTGCCAACCGTGGCTCGCGGACAAGCCTTGCTCGCTTCGCGAGCGAAGGCTGGCGCCCTCAGCGGGACTCTTCCTTCAGCCAGCGCGCGGCCTGCAGCGCGAAATAGCTGAGCACCCCGTCGGCGCCGGCGCGCTTGAAGCCGATCAGCGACTCCATCACGACCGCACGCTCGTCGAGCCAGCCCTGGGCGCAGGCCGCCTTCAGCATCGAATACTCGCCACTCACCTGGTAGACGAACGTGGGTGCGGCGAACTGCTCCTTGACCCGGCGCACGATGTCCAGGTAAGGCATGCCGGGCTTGACCATCACCATGTCCGCGCCTTCCTGCAGATCGAGACCCACTTCCCACAGGGCCTCGTCCGTGTTGGCAGGGTCCATCTGGTAGTCGGCCTTGTTCGACTTGCCCAGGTTCGACTTGGAGCCGACCGCGTCGCGGAACGGACCGTAAAAGGCGCTCGCGTACTTGGCCGCATAGGCCATGATCCGGGTGTAGATGTGCCCGTTGGACTCCAGCGCGTTGCGGATCGCGGCGATCCTTCCGTCCATCATGTCGCTGGGAGCGACGATATCCACGCCGGCCTGCGCCTGCGTCAGCGCCTGCCGGCGCAGGATTTCGACCGTCTCGTCGTTCAGCACATAGCCGGAGGCGTCGGTCACGCCGTCCTGGCCGTGCGTCGTGTACGGATCCAGTGCCACGTCCGTCAGCAGCCCAAGCTCGGGCAGGCGCTGCTTCAGAGCCCGCACCGCGCGCGGCACCAGGCCTTCGGAGTTGACCGCCTCGCGCCCGTCGTTCGACTTCAACGACGAATCGATGACCGGGAACAGCGCCAGCACCGGTACGCCCAGCCTGACGCACTCCTCGGCCACCGGAAACAGCTGATCGACCGAGAGCCGCTCCACCCCCGGCATCGAGGCAACCGGCTCGCGCCGCTTGCTCCCGTCCAGCACGAACACCGGATAAATCAGGTCGTCGGTGGACAGCCGGTGCTCCCTCATCATCCGGCGGGAGAAATCGTCGCGTCGCATCCGGCGCATCCGCACCGAGGGGAAACTGCCGAGAATCTGCGAGGGCCCTGGCATGCCGTCGAGCTTACCGGAAAAGCATTTGTGCGACCCGCGCACGCAACTCCTCGATGCCTTCGCGGCCGCGTGCCGAAAAAAGCTGCGGCGTCGCATCCAGCGGCAGCGTCCGCGCGCGCCCTTCGGCCGCGGCCAGCGCGGCCCGGCGCTGTACCGTGTTGATCTGATCGACTTTGCTCAGCAGCAGGTGCAACGCGGCGGCGCGCTCAGGATCGCGCCGGCACAGCAATCCGATCAGCTCTTCGTCGGCCGGCAGCAGCCCGCGCCGGCTGTCGATCACCAGCACGACCCCGCGCAGCTGCGCACGGCCGATCAGGTAGCCGCCGATCAGATCGTTCCAGCGCCGGCGCGTGGCGGCGTCGACTTTCGCGAAGCCGTAGCCGGGCAGATCGACCAGGTGTGCGAGCGTGACTCGATCCGGGCCGCTGCCGAGCGCAAACAGATTCAAGGTCTGGGTGCGTCCCGGCAGCTTGGAGGCGTACGCCAGGCGGGTGCGGTTCGTCAACGCGTTGATGGCGCTCGACTTGCCGGCGTTGGAGCGGCCCACGAACGCGACCTCGGGCACTTGGGGCAGTGGGGCGCCCTCCAGGCTCGCCAGGTCGGGCATCGACGCGACAAAGTGGGCAGTATCGAACCGCATGAGCACGAGGGGAACGCAGGGGCGAAGTGCCGCCAGCCGGCTAAAATGCCGAGCATAAGTGCAACCAAGCCAAGTGACCGGACCGACGATGGAGAGGAAGTCCCCCATGGAGATTTCGCGCGCCGCCGGCGCTGTTGCTGCGGCCTGGCTGATCGGCCAGGGCGCGGCCGCCGAACAGCCATCCGCAGCCGGTGATCCTGCCAAGGGTCAACAGATTGCAAGCCAGGTTTGCGCGGCCTGCCACGCCGCCGACGGCAATTCGACGGTCGCCACCAATCCGAGGCTGGCGGGGCAAAGCGCCGAGTACCTGGTCAAGCAGCTGACCGACCTGGCCAAGCCGGCGGGAGACAAGAGCGGCCGGGAGAATCCCGTGATGAGCGCATTCGCGATGACGCTGTCGGATGCGGATCGGCGCAGTGTCGCGGCCTGGTTTTCCGCTCAGGCGCTGAAGCCATCGTTGGCGCGCGACAAGGATGCCGCCGAGCTGGGGCAGCGGATCTATCGCGCCGGCATCCCGGAAAAGGCGGTTCCGGCGTGCGCGGGCTGCCACGGTCCGACCGGAGCCGGGTTGCCGGTCCTGTATCCGAGGATCGGCGGCCAGTTTTCAGAATACCTCGTGGCGCAGCTGAAGGCGTTTCGCGAGGGCAGCCGGCGCAACAGCGTGCCGATGCAGCAGATCGCGTTCCGGATGACCGATCCTGAAATGAGCGCAGTGGCCGACTTTGCGGCCGGCCTGCGCAGCAAGTGAAGTCAGGTACAAAAACAGGACGAGACCACCCGCTGGCTACTTGTTAAATACCTCGTTACCCTGCTGCGTCACGCGCACGAAGGTCGTGCGCTTGGACAGCTCCTTCAGTCGGCGCGCACCGACGTAGGCGCACGCCGACCGCAGCCCGCCCAGGACCTCCTGCACCGTGGGCGTCACATCGCCCCGATACGGAACCAGCACTTCCTTGCCTTCGGCAGCCCGATACCCGGCAACGCCCCCGGCGTGGCGGCCCATCGCCGTTTTCGAGCTCATTCCGTAGAAAAGCTGGTAGCGCTGGCCGTCGCGCTCGACGATCTCACCGCCACACTCCGCATGCCCGGCCAGCATTCCGCCCAGCATCACGAAGTCGGCGCCTGCGCCGAACGCCTTGGCGATGTCGCCGGGCGTGACGCAGCCGCCATCGGAGCAGATGTGTCCGCCCAGCCCGTGGGCGGCGTCGGCGCACTCGATCACGGCCGACAGCTGCGGATAACCAACCCCGGTCATCATCCGGGTCGTGCAGACCGAGCCGGGGCCGATGCCGACCTTCACGATATCGGCGCCCGACAAGATCAGCTCCTCGGTCATTTCTCCGGTCACGACGTTACCCGCCATGATGACGAGCTTGGGGTAGCGGGCGCGGATCCGCCGCACGAATGTGACGAAATTCTGGTGGTAGCCGTTGGCCACGTCGATGCACACGTACTCGATCGCACCATCGGCGGAGTCGACGACCTGGTGGAATTTCTCCTCGTCCGATGGGGTGATCCCGACCGAAAACAACGCGGCCGATTTGCGCTTCAGCGCGCGAAAAAACTCCACGTAGCGCGCCGGCTCGTAGTGCTTGTGCAGCGCGACCGACAGACCGAACCGCTCCAGCGCACCGGCCATCTCGATCGTCCCGGTCGTGTCCATGTTGGCCGCGATGATCGGAATCCCCCGATACTGCGAGGCGGCGTGACGGAAGCGGAACTCGCGCTCGATGTCGACGTCGGCCCGCGAGGTCAGCGTGGACCGCTTGGGTCGGATCAGCACGTCCTTGAAATCCAGCTTGACTTCGTGCTCGATGTGCATGCTCAGGTTCCCAGGGTTCGGCGGGGTGTCGCTGCAATCAAGAATCGGGGACGGATCAGCTACGGCAGCACCGACTCGCCCGCTATCAGATCGTCGATCGTCTCCCGCCGCCGCACGCAGTGGACGTCGCTTCCGTCCACGATCACTTCGGCCGGGCGGCAGCGGCTGTTATAGGTGCTCGCCATGCTCATTCCATAGGCGCCAGCCGACAGCATCGCCAGTACGTCGCCGGCCTCGATGGCGAGCGGGCGCTCGCGCGCCAGCCAGTCGCTGCTTTCGCAGACCGGTCCGACGATGTCGTAGGTGCGGCGCGGCAGCGCCCGCTCCGTGACCGGCTGCACGTCCATCCACGCTTCATACAGCGCCGGCCGCAGCTGGTCGTTCATCGCTGCGTCCACGACCGCGAAGTTGCCGCCAGCCCCGCCCTTCAATCCGATCACTCGCATCAACAGCGCCCCGGCGGGCCCCACCAGCGACCTGCCCGGCTCGACCAGCAACACCTTGTCCTGGTGGCCCCGCGCATCGACGCGGCGCCTGATCGCGCCCACCCACTGCCCGATCGAAGGCGGCGTCTCGTCCCGGTACGCGATTCCCAGTCCGCCGCCGAAATCGAGGTGATGCAGCCGCACGCCGTCGCGCTCCAGTTGCTCGACAAGGTCGAGCAGCCGGTCGGCGGCCTGTTCGAAGGGCGCAGCCTGGGAGATCTGCGAGCCGATGTGGCAGTCGATGCCCACCACCTGCAGGTGCGGATCGGCATGGGCGCGGCGATACAGCTGGGCCGCCTGAGCGTACGCGACGCCGAACTTGCTCGATTTGAGGCCGGTCGCGATATACGGGTGCGTGCCGGCATCGATGTCGGGGTTCACTCGCAGCGATACCGGCGCGCGTTCGCCGAGCCGGCCCGCGATTTGCGAGACCTGCTGCAGCTCGAATTCGGATTCGATGTTGAAGCACCGGATCCCGGCGCGCAGCGCCCGCTCGATCTCCGGCGCGGTCTTGCCAACGCCGGAGAACACGACCCGCGACGGCGCGCCGCCTGCCGCGATAACGCGCGAGAGCTCGCCGCCGGAGACGATATCGAATCCGCTGCCGGCGCGCGCCAGCAGGCCGAGCACGCCCAGGTTGGAGTTGGCTTTGACGGCGTAACAGACCAACGCTGCCCGACCCGCCAGCGCCTGCTCGTATTGCTGGAACGCATCCAGAATGGAGCGCCGCGAATACACGTACAGCGGCGTGCCGAAGCGCTGCGCGAGCCCTTGCAGCGCGACCTGCTCGCAATACAGGTCGCCGCCGCGCCGGACGAACGGCGCTGCCGCCTGGCCGGTGTCGCTCACGGCCTCGGATCCGGCGCAGCGGCCGGCGGTGACGGCGTGCCGGAGTTTGCAGGCTCCGGACTGCCCGACGGCGCCGCCGGCGGGCTGCCGGACTGCGGCGCCCGCGCAGGCGAGGAAGACTTCTCCGGCTTCACGTAAGGCCAGGGCGCGTCCCTCGGAACGTTGGGCAGGTAAAGCGGGCCCTTGACGCCGCAGGCGCCGGTCAGTATTCCGGCGCAAATTAGAATGCCCACATCCACGGATCTCATCGCTGCCAATCTAACATGACCGAATCCGAGTTCAACGAGCGGGCCGAGGCGGCGCTGCGCGTGCTGGAGCTGGCCGTCGACGCGGCCGATATCGGGATCGACTGCACGCGCAGCGGCAGCGTGCTGACGCTGGAGCTGGACAACGCGACGAAGATCATCGTGAATACGCAGGTGCCGACGCGACAGATCTGGGTCGCCGCGCGCAGCGGCGGCTACCACTTCGGCTACGACGGCAAAGTATGGCGGGATACCCGCGACGGAACGGAGCTGTTCGCGGCGCTGTCCAGGCTGGTGTCGGCCCAAGCTGGCGTCGCCGTCGTGCTCGGCCCGAAATAGCTGCCCTCACCCGCGCCCTGTGCCGCGGGAAGTCAAAACACGTTTTCGCTGTGCTTGGCCTGCTCCGGCGGCTGGGCGTCGTCCACGCCCAGCGAGGCCACTCCCTGGCCCGGCTGGAACTGTTGCAGGTAGTACTCCCCGTCGATCGTCACCACCCCCGGTGGCGGCTCGCGGTCGACGATCGCCTGGCCCTTGAGCGCGCTGCCCATGTATTCGAGCCAGATCGGCAGCGCCAGGCCGCCACCGGTTTCGCGCTCGCCCAGATTGTGCGGCTGATCGAAGCCGATCCAGGCCACGCCGACGATGCCGCCGCCGTAGCCGGAGAACCAGGCGTCGTGCGAATCGTTGGTCGTGCCGGTCTTGCCCGCAACGTCGGAGCGGCCCAGGCTCGAAGCGCGCGCACCGGTGCCGTAACGGGCCACATCGCGCAGCAGGCTGTCCATGATGAACGCGGTGCTGGCATCGATCACCCGCAGCGCCGAATCGCCGGCGATCCTGGGCGAAGCCTCCATCAGAACCTTGCCGCCGGCGTCCGCGATCCGCGTGATCAGGTAGGGGGTGATCTCGAATCCGCCGTTCGCGAACACCCCGTAGGCCCCCAATTCCTGCCAGGGCGTCACCGACCCGGCGCCCAGCGCCATGGTCAGGTAGGCCGGGTGCCGCTCCGGATCGAATCCAAACCGACTCAGGTACTGCTGCGCGTACTGCGGCCCGATCTGCTGCAGCACCCGGATCGACACCATGTTCTTGGATTTGGCCAGTCCCTGCCGCAGCCGGATCGGACCTTCATACTTGCCGTCGAAGTTCTTCGGGTCCCACACCTGTCCGCCGGTTTGCTCCGGATCGATCATCAGCGGCTCGTCGTTCACCAGCGTGCTGGTCATCAATCCCTTTTCGAGCGCCGCCGCGTAGATGAACGGCTTGATGCTGGAGCCGGGTTGGCGCCACGCCTGGGTCACGTGGTCGAACTTGTTCAGGTTGAAGTCGAATCCGCCGACGAAGGCGCGCACCGCTCCGTCGCGCGCATCGCACGCGACGAAAGCCGATTCGACCTGCGGAATCTGGGTGATGGCCCAGGAGCCCTTGCCGCCGTGCGCCAGCCGGATCAGCGCGCCGGGCGCGATCCGGTGCGCCGCCGGCGTCCGGGGCGAAAGCGAGGCGGCCGCAAAGCGCAGGCCATCGCCCTCGACCTTCACGATCTGCCCGTCGGCAAACGTCGCGCGCACCAGCTTGGCCGATGCTTCCAGCACGATCGCCGCAGGAAGGCCGTCGATCTCCGGCGCCTCGGCCAGGGCTTCGTCGATGTGCTGCTCGCGCGCGGGGCCCTCGGGCGGCAGATCGATTGACCGCTCCGGTCCCCGGTACCCGTAACGCCGGTCGTAGGCGAGCACCTGCGCGCGCAGCGCGTCGTAGGCGACCTGCTGGTCGCCGCTGGAGATCGTCGTGTAGACGTTCAGTCCCCGCGTGTAGGTCTCGTCGCGGAACACGTCGAACACCAGCTGGCGGGCGAGCTCCGCCACGTACTCGGCGCGCACCCGCGAGTGGGTCAGGTTGGTGATAGCGGTAGCCTCGGCGCCGCGCACCTTCAGCTCGGAGGAGACGGCCTGGTCGAAGTCGGCCTTGCTGATGTGGCCCAGCACGAGCATCCGCGACAGCACGTAACGCTCACGCACGCGCGCCCGGTGCAGATTGGCGTTCGGGTTGTAAGCGCTCGGCGCGGCCGGCAGCCCGGCCAGCATCGCGCATTCGCCCAGCGTCAGGTCGCCCAGCGGCTTTCCGAAATAGGTCTGGGCGGCGGCGGCAAATCCGTAGGCGCGCTGTCCCAGGAAGATCTGATTGATGTACACCTCCAGGATCCGGTCCTTCGGCAGCGAGGACTCGATCTTGTAGGCGAGCGCGATTTCGTACAGCTTCCGCAGGTAGCTGCGTTCGGAGCTCAGGTAGAAGTTGCGCGCAACCTGCATCGTGATCGTGCTGCCACCCTGACCGCGGCGGCCCGAGATCGCGTTGGCCAGGGCTGCGCGCGCCAGCCCCAGGAAGTCGACACCGCTGTGTCGGTAGAAGCTGTCGTCCTCGGCCGACAGGATCGCGTCCTTAAGGCGCTGCGGAACTTCGCGGATCGGAACGTAGCTGCGACGTTCCTCGCCGAACTCGCCCAGCAGCACGCCGTCCGAGCTCCAGATCCGCAGCGGGATCTTGGGCCGGTAGTCGGCCAGCGAGTCGATCGGGGGCAGGTTCGCATAGGCGATCGCAAAAACGAACATCACGAACAGCACCGCGCACACGGTCGCAGTCGCCCCCAGCAGCGCGGTCCACACGGCGAGCCGGACCCAGTGCGCGCGCATCCACGCACGAAATTGCTGCAGGCGCGCAGAGATCGATTGGGGTTCGGCGCTCACCGGAGAATCGGTGAAATCAGTCGGTTTGGAGCAGTCCGGGCTGCGGATAAGGCCCTAAAGATCCGCGGAAAAGAGGCCGTTTGACTAGGGCGGGGCGGCAGCTTCTCGCAGTGATTATAGGCGGCCGGCTTGTTCAGCCATTGCGCGGTGCGCGAAGGGGCCATCAAGAAAAAGTCGCTCGTGTCGATTGTGCCGTAAAACCGCTCCAGTTCACCCGTTCTAAGGGCTTGTGCGGACTTCTGAAAGGTTGTTAGCATCTTAAGGCGGAAATGTGAAGAAATCGCGGTAAAGCGTCGAAACATAAGGAATTTGCACGCGGTGGAAACCTGTACGCCCGGCAGCCTTGGTTTCAGACACCATCGAGTCAAACTGGTTCGACCATCCGACCTGTGCCCCTGTGTGGGCTAGTGCGAATTAAGCGGGAGCGCTGCATTGGCATTTGAACTACCGTTCTTCTCGTCCAAGACACCGCCGCTGATCGGGCTCGACATCGGCTCTTCCAGCGTCAAGCTGGTCGAACTGTCCGATCCGGGCGGCGGCGTGCTGCGCCTGGAACGATACGGCATCGAGCCGATTCCGCGTGGCGCCGTGGTCGACGGCAATATCGACAAGATTGAAATGGTGGCCGATGCGGTCAAGCGCGTGTACCGTCGCTGCGGCAGCCGAATCCGCAACGTTGCGCTCGCGCTGCCGGCGTCGGCCGTGATCACCAAGCGGATTGCGCTGCCCGGCAACCTGCGTGAAGAAGAAATGGAAATGCAGGTCGAGAGCGAAGCGAATCAATACATTCCGTTCGCGCTGGAGGAGGTCAGCCTCGACTTCCAGGTGATCGGCGCGATTCCGAACTCTCCCGAGGACGTCGAAGTGCTGATCGCGGCCTCGCGCAAGGAGAAGGTCGAGGACCGGATGGCGGTGGCGCAGGCGGCCGGGCTGAAACCGGTCGTGATGGATGTCGAGTCGCTTTCGGCCCGCGCGGCGCTGCTGCGGCTGATCGAGCAGCTGCCGGGGCGGGGCGAGGGCCTGGTGATCGCCGTGTTCTACATGGGCGCCAACACCACCAGCGTCAGCGTGATGCTGGACTCGGAGGCCATTTACGAGCGCGAACAACCGTTCGGGGGACAGCAACTGACCGGCGACATTGCACGCGCCTACGGGATTCCCGCGGAGGAGGCCGAGCACAAGAAGCGCAACGGCGACCTGCCCGCCAATTACGAGGGCGACGTGCTGAAGCCGTTCATCGACACCGCCACCACCGAGATCACGCGCGCGCTTCAGTTCTTCTTCACGTCCACGCCATATACGCGGGTCGATCAGATCATGCTGGCGGGCGGCTCTTCGGTGCTGGCCGGTCTTCCGGAGGCACTGATGGAGCGGGCCCAGGTGCCGACCTCGGTAATCTCGCCGTTCAAGGGCATGGAGATTTCGGGTGGCGTGCGCGAGAAGCAGTTGCGGCTGGATGCCCCGTCGCTGCTGACACCGTGCGGATTGGCGATGCGGAGGTTCGAACCGTGATAGTCCGCATCAACCTGCTGCCGCACCGGGAACTGAAGCGGCAGCGCCAGAAACAGGCCTTCTTCCTGATGACCGGCTTGAGCGTCGTTGCGGGCGCCACGCTGGTGCTGCTGGTGTGGTCGGTGCTGGAGGGTTACATCGACAACCAGCAGGGCCGCAACAAGCTGGTCGCCGATGAGAACCGCCGGCTGGATGCGCAGATCAAGGAGATCGCCACGCTGCGCCAGGAGATCGAAGCGCTGCGGGCCCGCCAGAAGGCGGTCGAGGACCTGCAGGCCGATCGCAACGAGCCCGTGTACCTGCTCGATGAACTGACGCGCCAGACGCCCGAGGGCATCTATCTGCGTTCGATCAAGCAGGAAGACCGCAAGGTGACGATCGCCGGCTGGGCCGCGTCCAACGAGCGGGTCTCGGAGTTCCTGCGCAATCTCACGAACAATGGCCGTTACGTCGTGCGGCCCGAGCTGATCGAGATCAAGCTGGCCGGGCAAAGCCCGGACGGCATCCAGCGGCGGCTGTTCGATTTTTCGATGAATTTCTATATGAAACCGAGCAGCGAGCTGGGTGCTTCCAGCGCGGCGGCCGGCGCACCCGGCGCTCCGCCCAAGAAGGGCTGAGCGGCCAAGCCCGAGGACCCGATGGCAACTGCACCGAGCAATTGGATTGCCCAGTTTCGCGGCCTGTCGATGGACAACGTCGGCAGCTGGCCGATGTTGCCCAAACTGGGGCTGTGGGTCGCGGTGGTGATCGTGTGCGCGATCGTCGGCTGGTTTGTGGTGTGGAACGACCAGCTGAACCAGCTCGACCAGTTGAAGCAGCAGGAATCCACGCTGAAGGATCAGTACCGGGTGAAGATCCAGCAGGCAATCAACCTGGAAGAGTTGCGCCGCCAGAAGGAGCAGGTCAACCAGTCGGTGCTGACCTTGGAGAAGCAACTACCGAGCAAGGCCGAAATGGACGCGTTGCTGTCGGACATCAACCAGGCCGGCATCGGGCGCGGACTGCAGTTCGAGCTGTTCCGGCCGGGACAGGTCGTGTTGAAGGACTACTACGCCGAGTTGCCGATCACGGTGCGCGTATCGGGGCGCTACCACGACCTGGGCGCCTTCACCAGCGACATCGCCAACCTGCCCCGGATCGTCACGCTGAACAACCTGAACGTGCAGACGATCAAGAGCTCGCAGTTGTCGCTGGATGCGGTGGCCAAGACGTTCCGCTACCTGGACGAGGATGAAGTGTCGGCGCAGCGCAAAGCGCGCGCGCCCAAGGCGGGCGGCAAATGAGGCGCGCGCTGACCGCCGCGCGGCTGCGCTGGGCCGCGATCGGGGCCGCCGTGCTGCTGGCCGGGTGCGGCACTTCGGACGAGAGCGAGCTGCGCGCCTGGATGAACAGCGTGAAGCAGTCCACGCATGTCACGACGCAGCCGGTTCCGCCGCCCAAGGAGTTCACCCCGTTTGTGTACGACAGCGGCGGCGCGGTCGAGCCGTTCGATCCGACGAAGATCCTGATGGCGGTGGCGCGCCAGCAGCAGGCGCGGGCCAGCGCCAGCGCGGTGAAGCCGGATCTGGAGCGGCGGCGCGAGGTGCTCGAAGGCTTTCCGCTGGATCAGATCCGGATGGTCGGGATGATGCGACAGGGCGGCACCAATGTGGCGCTGCTCGAAACCAACGGCTCCACGCACATGGTGAAGGTGGGAAATTACCTGGGGCAGAACTTCGGCGTGGTGACGCGGATCACCGAAACCGAGCTGATGCTGAAGGAGATCGTTCAGGACGCGGCCGGCGAATGGGTCGAGCGTCCCGCGAAACTAGAACTGCAGACCGTGGCCACAGGGCCACAGCAGGGGAGCAAGCGATGAGGGGCTCGTGCAATCGATACTTCGGGACCGCCAAGGCGGTTTTGCTGCTGGCGGCCCTGGTCGCAGCCGGCGGGCACGCCCTCGCGCAGGAAGCGGGCGCATCCAACAGCATCGAGCGCATCGACGCGACCCAGACCAGTGTCGGGGTGTTCCTGACGATCCAGTTGAAGCAGCCACTGGGCGTGGCTCCGGCCAATTTCTCGGTAACCAACCCGGCCCGCATCGCGATCGACCTGCCGCTGACGGTGAACAACCTGGGCCGCAGTTCGGTGGAAATCAACCAGGGCGATCTGCGCTCGGTCAACGTGGTTCAAGCCCAGGGCCGTGCGCGCGTTGTGCTGAACCTGCGCGTCCCGGTCACCTACACGGTGACGGCGCAGGGCAACGCGATCCAGGTGGTGCTCGGGTCGAAGGCGGAAGCGGCGACCTTCCCGGCGCCGCAGCCGGTCGCGCCCCAGGCGGCAGCAGCTCAGCCCAGTCACGCGCCGATGGCGCCCGAGCCCCGCACGATCCGCGCGATCGACTTTCGGCGCGGAGCGGTTGGCGAGGGCCGGGTCGTGGTCGACTTGAGCGATCCGACCACCAGCGTCGACATCCGGCAGCAGGGCCAGCAGATCGTGGTCGATTTCCTGAACGCCACCTTGCCCGAATCGATGCGCCGCCGCCTCGACGTGTCCGATTTCGGCACGCCGATCGCCATGGTCAGCACGACCCAGCAGGGTGGCAACGTGCACATGGTGATCGAGCCGCGCGGGCTGTGGGAGCAGAACGCCTACCAGAGCGACACGCACTTCGTGGTCGAGGTCAAGCCCGTGAAGGAAGATCCGACGCGCCTTTTCCAGGGCACGCGCCAGGGCTACCAGGGCGAGCGGCTGTCGCTGAACTTCCAGAACGTCGACGTGCGCTCGCTGCTTCAGGTGATCGCGGACTTCACGAACCTGAACATCATCACCAGCGACTCCGTGCAGGGCGCGATCACGCTGCGGCTGAAGGACGTGCCGTGGGATCAGGCGCTGGACATCATCCTGCAGTCCAAGGGCCTGGACATGCGCAAGAACGGCAACGTGATCCTGGTGGCCCCGCGTGACGAGCTCGCCACCAAGGAAAAGCTGGAGCTCGAGGCGCGCAGCCAGATCCAGGAGCTGGAGCCCCTGCACACCGAGAATTTCGTCGTCAATTATCAGAAGGCCGAGGATGTGCGCAAGCTGCTGGTCGACGAGAAGCAGCGGATGCTCTCCAAGCGCGGCAGCGTCGTGGTCGATCCGAGGACCAATCAGCTGTTCGTGCAGGACACCTCGGCGCAGCTCGAAGAGGTGCGGCGCCTGATCTCGCGGATCGACATCCCGGTGCCGCAGGTGCTGATCGAGGCCCGGATCGTCGAGGCCGACGACGAGTTCAGCCGCGACATTGGCGCGCGGCTGGGCTTTGCGCACCCTGGTCCGCACGCCTGGATCAACAGCGGTCAGGGCTCGAGCTTCACGCCGCTGCCAGCCAACCAAACGACCTGCCCGACCGGCGCCACGTGTATCGGCGGCACGCAGATCACCAACCTGAACTTCGTGAACCTGCCGGCCGCTGCGTTGAACGGCTTCAACCCCGGCACGCTCGGGCTGACGCTGTTCAACAGCGGCGTGACCAGCGTGCTGAACCTGGAGTTGAGTGCTCTCGAGCTGGACGGCCGCGGCAAGGTGATTTCGAGTCCGCGCGTGGTCACGGCCGACAAGGTGAAAGCCGCGATCGAGCAGGGCAACGACATTCCCTACCAGACCAATACGCAGCTCGGCGGTCCCGGGCAGATCCAGTTCCGCAAGGCGGTGCTGCGGCTGGAGGTCACGCCTCAGATCACGCCGGAAGGCTCGGTTTTCCTGGACGTGAAGGTGAACAAGGACACCCCCAGCGCGACCGTCAGCGGCAGCGGCGGGGTGGCGATCGACACCAAGAACGTGACCACGCAGGTGCTGGTCGAAAACGGCGGTACGGTCGTGCTGGGCGGCATTTACCAGCAGACCGAGCGCACGACCGTCACGAAGATTCCGTGGCTGGGCGACATCCCGGTGCTGGGGAATCTGTTCAAGGATCAGTTCAAGCAGAACAACCGCACCGAGCTGCTGATCTTCATCACGCCACGCGTGATCTCGGAGAAGGTGACGCAGGCGGCGCGCAGCTGAGCAAGCCGCAATACCCGGCCCGGCACTCCATCTTCCTGATCGGGATGATGGGGGCCGGCAAGAGCACCGTCGGTCGCCTGCTGGCTTCGGGCTGCGGCTTGGAGTTCATCGACTGCGACCGCGAGCTCGAACAGCGCACCGGCACATCGATTGCGAACCTGTTCGAGCTCGAGGGCGAGGCCGCGTTCAGGCAACGCGAGGGCCAGCTGCTCGAGGAGCTGAGCAGCCGGGAGCGCGTCGTGCTCGCAACCGGAGGCGGGGCGGTGTTGGCCGAGCACAATCGCCAGCTGCTGCGCTCCCGGGGCCTGGTGATCTACCTGCAGGCATCGCTCGACCAGATCGCGCGACGCACGCGCAGCGACGGCGCTCGCCCGCTGCTGCAGGTGGGCGATCGGCGCGCGCGCATCCAGGAGCTGCTGGCCCAACGCGGGCCGCTGTACCGGCAGACCGCTCACCTGGTGTTCCGTTCGGCGGCAGCCAACCCGCGCAGGCTGGTGGAGCGCCTGCTGGCTCATCCGCAGGTTGTGGAGGTGACCGCGCCTCGCACACCAATTGTGTGAACCGTAGCCCCGTCCCTGCGGTTGCAGCCAGCGAAGCGAGGGCCAGGGCATAAAATTCCCCGATGCAGCGCGTTACCGTCGAGCTGGCCGAACATCCTTACGACATCTGGATTGGCCCTGGATTGATCGGACGTTTGGATGAGTTCATCGCGCCGCTGGCACCCACCTCGATCCACATTGTCACGAACGCAACGGTTGGGGCGTTATTTGGCGACTCCGTTCGGATTACCTGTAAACCGGTAGCTGAAACGAGCTGCTGCACGATTGCCGACGGGGAGGCCGTCAAAGACCTGGACACGGTCTCGCAGGTAATCGATGCCCTGGTCAAAGCCCGCGCGGACCGCGGCAGCGTCGTGGTCGCGCTGGGCGGTGGGGTCGTCGGCGACATCGCCGGCTTCGCGGCCGCGGTGTTCATGCGCGGGGTGCGGGTCGTGCAGGTGCCGACTACCTTGCTTGCGCAGGTCGACTCCTCGGTCGGAGGCAAGACCGGTGTCAATCACCCGTCCGGGAAGAACCTGATCGGAGCCTTCCACCAGCCGGCGATGGTCGTGTCCGACACGTCGCTGCTGCGCAGCCTGCCGGACCGTGAGCTGTCCGCCGGGTTGGCCGAGGTGCTGAAGCACGGGCTCGTGGCCGATCAGGAGTACTTCAACCGCACGGTGCGCGACATGCCGGCCCTGCTGGCCCTGGACGGGGAGGCGCTTTCGAATGCGATCGCGCGCTCCTGTCAGATCAAGGCAGGCATCGTCGGACGCGACGAGCGCGAGAGACACGAACGCGCCGTGCTGAACCTCGGGCACACGTTCGCGCACGCAATTGAAGCCGTGACCGGGTTCGGCCGGTGGCTGCATGGCGAAGCGGTCGGCTGCGGACTGTGCCTGGCCGCGGACCTGTCATCCAGGCTTGGACTGATCGCGGCGGCGGACGTCGAGCGCGTCGCCGATGCGGTCGTGCAGGCGCGCTTGCCGGCGCGCATCGAGGGGCTATCGAAGCTCGCTGCGATCGAAGCGATGCGCGGCGACAAGAAGGCACACGCCGGGCGCATCCGCTTCATCGTATTGGAACGGATCGGCCGCGCGCGGCAGACGGAAGCGCCCGACGCGCTGATCGAGGCGACGCTGTCGGCGGCGGGCTACCAGTGAGTGCGAGCGAGCCCTGGCTGGCTCCGTACGCGGTGAGCTCGTCGCAGTCGCGCGGCCGCCGTTACGCCGAGCCAGAGGCCGCCACGCGTACGCCGTTTCAGCGCGATCGCGATCGCATCATCCATTGCAGCGCGTTCCGTCGACTCGAATACAAGACGCAGGTGTTCGTCAATCACGAAGGCGACCTGTACCGGACGCGCCTGACGCATTCCCTGGAAGTGGCCCAGATCGCGCGCTCGGTCGCGCGCAGCCTGCACGCCAACGAGGATCTGGTCGAAGCGATCGCGCTCGCACACGATCTGGGGCATACGCCCTTCGGTCATGCTGGCCAGGATTCGCTGAACGATTGTATGAGGCAATTCGGTGGCTTCGAGCACAACCTTCAATCGCTCCGGGTTGTCGATGAACTGGAAGAGCGCTATGGCGCGTTCGATGGTCTGAACCTTTGCTTCGAGACGCGCGAGGGCATTTTGAAGCACTGCTCGCCTGACAACGCGCGCAAGCTGGGACCCGTGGCGGAGCGATTTCTGCTGCGCCGGCAGGCGAGCCTGGAGGCGCAGATCGCGAATCTCGCCGACGAGATCGCCTACAACAACCATGATGTCGATGATGGTCTGCGCTCAGGACTGATCGTGATCGCACAACTCGAGGCGATCCCGATCGTGGCGCGCCATTCAGATGAAGTGCGCTACCTGTTTCCAAGTATCGGCGAGCGGCGCACGGTACAAGAAACCGTGCGCCGGATTATCAATACGCTAGTGATGGACCTGATTGAAGAAACGCGCCGACGCGTTACTGTGGTGGCACCCGCGTCGGTGGAGGATGTTCGCGGCGCCGCTCCGCTGGTAGGCTTCTCGCAGCAGATTCTGGTTGAGCAAGAGGCCCTGAAGAGTTTCCTGCGGGACGGGTTGTATCGACACCCGGAGGTGATGCGAATGACGACGAAATCGAAGCGAATCGTGCACGAGTTGTTCGACGCGTTTCACCAGGAGCCGCGGCTGTTGCCGGTCGACCACCAGGTGCGGGTGGCCCAGCACGGCCCGCGCGCGATCGCCGACTACATCGCCGGCATGACCGACCGCTTCGCGATCAAGGAGCACCGCCGGCTCTTTGCGATCGACTGATCGCAAAAAGTCGGCAGGAGCCCATCGAAGGGCGCAGTTCAGAGGCTTCACGCAGGGCAGCAGCAGACCGTGGCACGCCTTCCCCGCTTGTCCGTTCCCGGGTACCCGCACCTGCTCGTTCAGCGCAGCGTGGCGGGGCAGGCGGCGTTTCTCGCGGAGACGGACTACCAGTTCATGCTCAGCGAGCTGCGCAGCCTGAGCCGCCGGCACGAGGTTGCCATTCACGCGTACGCGCTGATGCCCGATCAGTTTCATCTTCTGGTGACGCCGTCCGATGCGCGCTCTTTAAGTCTGGCGATGCAGGCTTTGGGCCGCCGTTACGTGCGCGACTTCAACCGCCGTCATGGCCGCAGCGGGACGCTATGGCAGGCGCGCTTCCGCTGTACGGTGATCGATCCCGAGAATTTCCTGCTGCCGTGCTCGCTGTTTGTCGAGCTCGGGCCCGAGCGCGCTCAGCGCGTCACCGATGCCAGACTGTATCCCTGGTCCAGCCTGTCGCATCACCTGGGGCTGCAAGTCGATCCCGCCATCACCGAACATGCCGAGGTGTGGAAGCTCGGCAACACGCCGTTCGAGCGGCAGGCCGAATACCGGCGGCTGTCCGAAGGCGGGTTACCGGAGCCCGAGGTCGGGAAGATCCACAACGCGGTCGAACACGGCTGGGCACTCGGCGATGGATCGTTCCTGCGGGAGCTCTCATCCAAGACCGAGCGGCGCCTGGCGCCGCTGCCGGTAGGCCGGCCGCGCCGCGCCGCCGGCACATCAGGCAACTCGTCCTCACAAGTGCGGTAGCAGGATCCCTGCCCTGTCGCGCTCGGGGCAAGCGGGACGTGAGGGCCGGATCGAACGCATCACCCTGACGCGGGGCCATAATTGCGCCTGCGCCACGGTGGGTTTCAATGCGGATCGTCTTCGTCAACACCCCCATTTATGACTATTTGACGGCGACCCTGATCGAGGGTCTGTCCGAGCTCGGACAGGAGGTCGTCTGCAGCGAGGCGAGCAATTACGGACGCGCGCTGCCCGATGCCGAGCTCGTGCAGCACGCGGAACAGGCTGACCTGATTGTCGTCGGTTCCAATGCTGCCGTACGCCACCACCTGTTGCAGGGCGTCGTGAACCCGCGCAAGGTATTCGTCGATGGCAGCGATTTTGCCGGCTTCGAAGTTCCCGCAGCGATCCGTTTCAAGGCGGTATTCAAACGTGAACTGTGCCGGCAGACGCGGGGCGCGCCGGCCGGCGAGGTGCATGCACTGCCGTTCGCCGCCGAGAAGCGCTATTTCACGGCACCTCAAAGCAAGGACATCCTGGTGTCGTTCATCGCGAACATGAACACCAACCCGCTGCGCAACTCGGTTCATGTGCGCCTGCAGAACCTGCAGAACCCGGCGATCATCTCGGGTTCCACCAACGAGCGGGCCTACAACCCGGGCAGTGCACGCCAGGCCCCGGTGGATACGCCCGTGTACCGCCAGCTGCTGAGCCGCAGCCTGATCTCGGTCAACGTTCCCGGGGCAGGCTACGACTGCGCCCGTTATTGGGAGATCCCGGCGGCGCGAGCCATGCTGCTGAGCTATGAGCCGGATATCGTGATTCCTGACGGCTTCACGGACGGCGTCGATTGCGCCACCTTTTCGTCGCTCGACGAATTCGACTCCAAGCTGAAGTTCTACACGGCCGATCCACAGCGCGTCGTCAAGATCGCCGAGAACGGATATCAGCGCCTGATGAAGCATCATACGACCGCTCAACGGGCCGCCTATTTCCTCGAACGGGCGACAGCCGCTGCACAGCGCCCGGACTACTGCGCGGCTTATCTGCACCCGGAGATTCGCGCGATGGAATCTCTCTGTCTGGGGCGAGGCATCGATGTCGGCTGCGGCAGCAACAAGACGACGCCCGGCTGCATCGGCGTCGATTTGACGGCCAGGGGCTCGGCCGGCAGCTACGGCAGCGAGACCGGCAGGATCTCGGTCGCCGACGTGGCCTCGTCCGGCGACAATCTGAAGGATTTCGGCGACGCTTCGCTCGACTTCGTCGTGGCGCGGCACAATCTGGAGCACTATCACGATCCCTCGAAGACGCTGTCCGAGTGGAAGCGGGTGACTCGCGTGGGCGGACGGATCGGTGTGGTCGTGCCCGACCATTCGGCGGTCAATACCTATGCGCTGGATCCGACCCACTACTGCCACTTCACGATGGAATCGTTTTCCGAGATGGTCGGAGCCTTGGGGGGACTGAAGATCGACGAGATCGGCGTGTGCGTTCCAAACTGGAGCTTCAAGGCGGTGCTGACCAGGACCGCCTGAGTCGGAGATCGATTTGATTGATGAAAGACGAGTTCTGGTGACGGGCGGTGCGGGGTTTCTCGGCTCGCATCTGTGTGAGCGGCTCGTCTCGGAGGACTACGACGTGCTATGCGTCGACAACTTCTTCACCGGCACCAAGCGCAATGTCGAGGGCTTGCTGCGCAATTCGCGCTTCGAGCTGATGCGGCACGACGTCACATTTCCGCTGTACGTCGAAGTCGATCAGATCTACAACCTGGCCTGCCCGGCGTCGCCGATTCATTACCAGTTCGATCCGGTGCAGACCACGAAGACCAGCGTGCACGGCGCGATCAACATGCTGGGGCTGGCCAAGCGGGTCAAGGCCCGGATTCTGCAGGCCAGCACCTCCGAGGTGTACGGTGACCCGGAGGTGCATCCACAGGTCGAAGCCTACTGGGGAAGAGTCAATCCGATCGGCCCGCGCAGCTGCTACGACGAAGGCAAGCGTTGCGCCGAGACGCTGTTCTTCGACTACTGGCGACAGCACCAGCTCGATATCAAGGTCGTGCGGATCTTCAACACCTACGGCCCGCGGATGCATCCCAACGACGGCCGGGTGGTGAGCAACTTCATCGTGCAGGCCCTGAAGGGCGAGCCGATCACGATTTACGGCGACGGCCGGCAGACCCGCAGCTTCTGCTACGTCGACGATCTGATCGACGCGCTGGTCCGGATGATGCACTCGAGGCAGGGCTTCACGGGTCCTGTCAACGTCGGCAACCCGGGCGAGTTCACGATGCTCGAGCTCGCCGAGTTCGTGCTGAAGTTGAGCGCATCGAAAAGCCGCCTGGAGTTCAAGCCTTTGCCTTCCGACGATCCGCGCCAGAGGCAGCCCGATATCTCGCTGGCTGCGCAGGAGCTCGACTGGGGGCCGAAAGTTGCGCTGGCGGACGGCCTGAAGGAAACGATCGCCTACTTTCGCAAGATCGTCGCATGACGTTGCCGGATTCAGGCTGCTTGCCTGATCGCGGCGCGCGGAGCCGACCCGCGCGATTATGTGATGATTCTGGGAGATTGCTCCACCTTCGCGTTTGCGACGCCTCAGCGGCGCCGATTGCGTCGGACGGAGCTTGAACTCCACTGGAGCATCCACATCTAACTGGGTGCTTCTTTTCAGCAGGATACGACGATGAATCGATTCGTTTGGGCCGGTCGGGCGGGTTTGCTGTGGATGGCGCTGGCGATCGGTACGCCCGCGCTGGCGGCGGAACCTACGCTGAACCAGGTCTACGAGGCCGTCCATGCCGGGCGCCTGAATCAAGCCCACGGCATGATGACTGAAGTGCTGCGCGATCATCCGAACAGTGCCAAGGCCCATTATGTCGAGGCCGAGATTCTGGCCAAGGAGGGCCGCTACGGCGAAGCGCAGGGCGAACTGAATCGCGCCGAGCAACTTGCGCCAGGTTTGCCGTTTGCGGCCCCGGCGTCGGTGCAGGAGTTGCGCGGCCTGATCGCTTCGGCAGGTGCGCGCCAGGCGCCGATCGTGGGCGGCGTGCAACGGGCGATCGCGCCAGCGGCGCACGCATCCAGCTTCCCCTGGGGCTTGCTGCTGATCGTGTTGGCCGGCGGGGTCATCGTGTACGCGATCGTGCGCGCGCGCCGCAATGCGGCGGTGCCATATAGCGGGGCCGCGAGCGGCGGCGCGGCGGCGAGCGGCACGGGAGTGCCTGCCGCGCAACCGGTGGCGCCGGCAGGCGGCGGCATCGGTTCGGGTATCGTCGGTGGCCTGGTGACCGGCGCCGCGCTCGGTGCCGGCGTGGTCGCGGGCGAAGCGCTGGCACGCGACCTGATGGGCGGCCACGGTTCCGGCCGCGATCTGCCCAGAGGCGATACGGCGGCAACACCGGCCGACAACGACCTGGGTGGGCAGGACTTCGGCATCAGCGATGCCGGCTCCTGGGACGACGGTGGCGGCGGTCTCGGTGGAGACGGCGGGGGCGATTGGGGTTGAGTACGCCGTTCGAGTCTGCTGGAGCAGTCTGACAGGCTAGGCGCCGACCGGGATACCCGGTCCGGCACCAGGCTCGCGCCCTTTTAATACGACCCTATTTGTTGTGCTCACGGATCATTCTGTTCATATTTTAGGGTCCGTCCCCTAATACTGAATTGCTGCCGATGATGCGTTGCATTACATTGCTTTCGGAGAGACTTTCCGCCCGTAAGCGGCCACTCTGGAGGGGTCGATGCAACCTGGATCCGACGATTCGGCGGTCCGAGCCGCGCAGGAGCATGGGCTTTACTCCTGCTCGAACGAACACGACTCGTGCGGCGTCGGTTTCGTCGTCCATATCAAGGGCAATCGCAGCCACGAGCTGATCGAAAACGCGCTGCTGATCCTGCGCAACCTGAACCACCGGGGCGCGGTCGGCGCCGACACCTTGTTCGGCGACGGCGCCGGGATCCTGATCCAGGTCCCGGATGCCTATTACCGCCAGGAACTGCTTGAACAGGGCGTGAAGCTTCCGCCCCCGGGCGAATACGGCGTCGGGATGGTGTTCCTGCCGCGCGAGCACGCCTCGCGCCTGGCCTGCGAACAGGAGCTGGAACGCAGCGTGCGCGCCGAGGGCCAGGTCGTTCTGGGCTGGCGCGACGTGCCGGTGGACCGCGAGATGCCGATGTCGCCGCGCGTGCGCGAGCGTGAGCCGGTGATCCGCCAGATCTTTATCGGCCGCGGCGAAGACATCATGGTGCCCGATGCGCTGGAGCGGAAGCTGTACGTGATCCGCAAGACCGCCAGCCACAAGATCCAGGCCTTGAAGCTGAAGCACGGGCGCGAGTACTTCGTGCCGTCGATGTCCACCCGCACCGTGGTCTACAAGGGTCTGCTGATGGCCGACCAGGTCGGCCGTTACTACCGGGACCTGGCGGATGCGCGCGTCGAATCGGCCATCGGGCTGGTGCACCAGCGCTTCTCGACCAATACTTTCCCCAGCTGGGAGCTGGCACACCCGTACCGGATGATCGCGCACAACGGCGAGATCAACACCGTCAAGGGCAATTTCAACTGGATGCGAGCGCGCGAGGGGGTGATGAGCTCGCCGGTGCTGCGCGAGGACCTGCGCAAGCTGTACCCGCTGATCTACGAGGGCCAGTCCGACACCGCCTGCTTCGACAACGCGCTGGAGCTGCTGGTGATGTCGGGCTACCCGCTGGCGCACGCGATGATGATGATGATTCCGGAGGCGTGGGAGCAGCACACGCTGATGGACGAGAGCCGGCGCGCGTTCTACGAATACCACGCCTCGATGATGGAGCCGTGGGACGGACCGGCCGCGATTGCGTTCACCGACGGGGTGCGAATCGGGGCGACGCTGGATCGCAACGGCCTGCGGCCGGCCCGCTACGTGATCACCGACGACGACCTCGTCGTGATGGCCTCCGAAGTCGGCGTGCTCCCGATCGCGGAGTCGAAGATCGTGAAGAAGTGGCGGCTGCAGCCCGGCAAGATGTTCCTGATCGACACCGAGCAGGGCCGCATCATCGACGATGCCGAGCTGAAGACGCAGCTGGCAGCCGGCAAGCCGTACAAGGAGTGGATCCGCCGGATCCGCGTGCGGCTCGACGAGCTGCCGACCCTCACCCCCGACGCTTCTTCTGCGGCAGCCGCCCTCACCCCCGGCCCCTCTCCCGCAAGCGGGAGAGGGGAGGAGCTTCTCCCCTCTCCCACGCCGGTGGGAGAGGGGCCGGGGGTGAGGGTCGCGGCGCTGCTGGATAGACAGCAGGCGTTCGGCTACACGCAGGAAGATGTCCGGCTGCTGATGCAGCCGATGGCGATCGACGGCGAAGAGCCGGTCGGATCGATGGGCAACGACGCGGCGCTGCCGGTGCTGTCGGATCGCGACAAAGTCCTGTATGTGTATTTCAAGCAGATGTTCGCGCAGGTCACCAATCCGGCGATCGATCCGATCCGCGAGCAGCTGGTGATGTCGCTGGTGAGCTTCATCGGGCCCAAGCCCAACCTGCTCGACATCAACAACATCAATCCGCCGATGCGGCTGGAGGTCGCGCAACCGGTCCTGGACCACAAGGACATGGCCAAGATCCGCTCGATCGATGCCTATACCTCGGGCAAGTTCCGCTGCCACGAACTGGACATCTGCTATCCGGTCGCCTGGGGTTGCGAGGGCGTGGAGGCGCGCCTGGCCTCGCTGTGCGCGCAGGCGGTTGACGCTGTGCGCGCGGGGTACAACATCCTGATCGTCACCGATCGGCGGCTCGATGGCGAGAACGTCGCGATCCCGGCGCTGCTGGCTGTCAGTGCGCTGCACCAGCATCTGATCCAGGCGGGACTGCGCACGTCCACCGGGCTGGTGGTCGAAACGGGAACCGCGCGCGAAGTGCACCACTTCGCGCTGCTGGCGGGCTACGGGGCGGAGGCGGTTCACCCCTACCTGGCGATCGACGTGCTGCGGGCGTATTTCCGCGACAGCGCCGGCGGGGTCGATGCCGACAAGGCGGTGAAGAACTACATCAAGGCGATCGGCAAGGGGCTGCAGAAAGTGATGTCCAAGATGGGCATCTCGACCTACATGTCGTACTGCGGCGCCCAGATCTTCGAGGCGGTCGGGCTTGCGGCCGATTTCGTCGACAGGTACTTCCACGGCACCGCCAGCAACGTGGGCGGAGTGGGTCTGTTCGAGGTGATGCAGGAGGCGGTCCGGATGCACCGCGCCGCTTTCGGCGAGGATCCGGTGCTCGCCCACATGCTGGATGCGGGCGGCGAGTACCAGTACCGGGTGCGCGGCGAGGAGCACATGTGGACTCCGGACGCGATCGCCAAGCTGCAGCATTCCACCCGCGCGAACAACTATCAGACCTACAAGGAATACGCGCAGATCATCAACGACCAGTCGCGGCGACACATGACGCTGCGGGGCCTGTTCGAGTTCAAGCTCGATCCGGCGCGCGCCGTTCCGATCGCCGAGGTCGAGCCGGCCAGCGAGATCGTGAAGCGCTTCGCCACCGGCGCGATGTCGCTCGGCAGCATCTCGACCGAGGCACACACGACGCTGGCGATCGCGATGAACCGGATCGGCGGCAAGAGCAATACCGGCGAAGGCGGCGAGGACGAGCGCCGGTACCAGCAGGAGCTGCGCGGCATCCCGATCCGCGCCGGCGACACGGTGGCCTCGGTGCTGGGCGCCGACCGCGTGGTGGCCGACATCCCGTTGAAGGACGGCGACTCGCTGCGCTCGAAGATCAAGCAGGTCGCCTCGGCGCGCTTCGGCGTCACGGCCGAGTATCTGCTGTCGGCCGATCAGATCCAGATCAAGATCGCGCAGGGCGCCAAGCCCGGCGAGGGCGGCCAGTTGCCCGGCCACAAGGTGTCCGAGTACATCGCCAAGCTGCGCTATTCGGTGCCCGGGGTCGGACTGATCTCGCCACCCCCCCACCACGACATCTACTCGATCGAGGATCTGGCGCAGCTGATCCACGACCTGAAGAACGCCAACTCGAAGGCCGCGATCTCGGTGAAGCTGGTGTCGGAGGTTGGCGTGGGCACGGTGGCGGCCGGCGTCGCCAAGGCCAAGGCAGACGGCGTCACGATCGCCGGGCACGACGGCGGCACCGGGGCGTCGCCCCTGTCGTCGATCAAGCATGCCGGCACGCCGTGGGAGCTGGGCTTGGCCGAGACGCAGCAGACGCTGGTGCTGAACCGGCTGCGCGGCCGCATCGCGGTGCAGGTCGACGGCCAGCTGAAGACGGGCCGTGACGTCGTGATCGGAGCCTTGCTGGGCGCCGACGAGTTCGGATTCTCCAGTGCGCCGCTGGTGGCCGAAGGCTGCGTGATGATGCGCAAGTGCCACCTGAATACCTGCCCGGTCGGGGTGGCCACGCAAGACCCGGTGCTGCGCATGCGCTTCAAGGGGCAGCCGGAGTACGTGGTCAACTACTTCTTTTTCGTGGCCGAGGAAGTGCGCGAGATCATGGCGCAGCTTGGCGTGCGTCGCTTGCAGGACCTGATCGGGCGCAGCGATCTGCTCGATGCACGTCGAGGCGTCGAGCACTGGAAGGCGCGCGGGCTGGATTTCTCGAGGATCTTCTACCGGCCGCCGATGCCGCCGGAGGTGGCTCGCTTCAAGTGCGAGCAGCAGGACCACGGCTTGGCGCGCGCGATCGACCACAAACTGATCGAGCAGAGCCGACCCGCATTGGAGCGCGCCGAGCGGGTCAGCTTCATTCATCCGATCCGCAATATCCACCGCTCGGTCGGCGCGATGCTGTCCTCGGAAGTGGCGCGCCGCTACGGCCATCGCGGGCTCGCCGACGACACGATTCATATCCAGCTGCAGGGAACGGCCGGCCAGAGCTTCGGCGCGTTCCTCGCGCACGGGATCACGCTGGACCTGGTCGGGGACGCCAACGACTACACCGGCAAGGGCCTGTCGGGCGGCCGCATCATCGTGCGCTCACCCAACGACTTTCGCGGATTCGGCCCCGAGCACATCATCGTCGGCAACACGGTGCTGTACGGCGCGATCGCGGGCGAGGCCTTCTTCAACGGCGTGGCCGGGGAGCGCTTCGCGGTGCGCAACTCGGGCGCCTGTGCGGTGGTCGAGGGAAGCGGCGACCACTGCTGCGAGTACATGACCCGCGGCACGGTGGTCGTGCTCGGATCGACCGGCCGCAATTTCGCCGGCGGCATGTCGGGTGGCATCGCGTACGTGTACGACGAACGGGGCGAGTTCGCCGCCCGCTGCAACACTTCGATGGTCGCGCTCGAACCGGTACTTTCCTCGCAGGAGCAGAAAGCGCGTCTGGACCCAACCATCTGGCACTCGGTGGGAGATGGCCCTACGACCGACGAGCTGATCCTGCGCGAGCTGATCGAGAAACAGTTCCGCTACACCGGCAGCTTTCGTGCCAAGGAGATCCTGCAGGACTGGGACCGGATGCGCGCCCGCTTCGTCAAGGTGTTCCCGCACGAGTACCGCCGGGCCTTGAAGCAGATGGCCGATGCGCGCACGGCGGGTGCCGAGAAACTCGCAGCGTAGGCCCTGAGCGCGACGTATGGGCAAAACCACCGGATTTCTGGAATACGCGCGGCTGGAGGAAGCCGCCGAGCCTGCCGAAAACCGGCGCGGGCACTGGCGTGAATTCATTGCGCACCTGGGCGACGAGATGGCCGTCGTGCAGGCCGCGCGCTGCATGGACTGCGGTATCCCGTTTTGCAGCAGCGGATGCCCGGTCAACAACGTGATACCGGACTTCAACGACCTGGTGTACCAGAAGGACTGGCAGCAAGCCCTCGAGGTGCTTCAGTCGACCAACAATTTTCCGGAGTTCACCGGACGTGTCTGCCCGGCCCCGTGCGAGGCGGCCTGCACACTGAATATCAACAGCGATCCGGTCGGAATCAAGTCGATCGAACGAGCGATCGTCGATCGGGGCTGGACCGAAGGGTGGATCGCGCCCGAGCCGGCTGCGCACAGGACCGGGCGCGCCGTCGCCGTGGTCGGCAGCGGTCCGGCGGGCCTTGCGTGCGCGCAGCAGCTCGCCCGCGTGGGCCACGCGGTCACCGTGTTCGAAAAGAACGATCGGATCGGCGGACTGCTGCGCTACGGGATACCGGACTTCAAGATGGAAAAATCGCACATCGATCGGCGCGCGCAGCAGATGGCGGCCGAGGGTGTCGAGTTCCGCACCGGGGTGCTGGTGGGGGGCCCGGTCGACGAGGCGGGCGCGCTCGGCCCCGGAGTCATTTGCCTCGGAAAGGAAAGCATAACGGCCGGCGAGCTGATCGGAGGATTCGATGCGATCGTGCTGGCCGGCGGGGCCGAGGCGCCGCGTGACCTGCCGGTGCCCGGCCGGCAGCTCGCCGGCATCCACTTCGCGATGGAGTTTCTACCGCAGCAGAACCAGGTCGTGGCGGGCGACCGGGTGCCGGACCAGCTGACGGCGGCCGGCAAGCGCGTGGTGGTGATCGGAGGCGGCGACACCGGTTCCGATTGCGTCGGTACCTCCAACCGGCAAGGTGCGCGCTCGGTGACGCAATTCGAACTACTGCCGCAGCCGCCCGAGATCGAGGACCGGCCGATGACCTGGCCCTACTGGCCCGTGAAGCTGCGCACGTCCAGCTCGCACGAGGAGGGCTGTCAGCGTGACTGGTCGGTGGCGACCAAGTCGTTCAAGAACGATGGCCAGGGACGGGTCGCTTCGCTGGTCGCGGTCCGGGTCGAAATGCGTAAAGACGCGACCGGAAACATGAAGTTCGCCGAGATTGCAGGGTCGGAGTTCGAAATTCCCGCTGAGATGGTGCTGCTGGCGATGGGGTTCGTCTCGCCGGTGGCCTCGGTGCTGCAGTCGTTCGGCGTCGAGACCGATGCGCGCGGCAACGCGCGTGCCACCGTCGATGACGGGCCGCGCGGGCAGCGCGCGTACGCGACCAGCGTCCCGAAACTGTTCGCGGCCGGCGACATGCGCCGCGGCCAGTCGCTCGTGGTATGGGCGATCCGCGAAGGGCGTCAGTGCGCGCGCGCGGTCGATGAATTTCTGATGGGCCGCAGCGAATTGCCCAGATAGCACGAATACGCAATGAGGAAGGCCCGGTGAAAAACCCGGGCCAGGGGTGTGCGACAATCGCGCCCGCAGTCGTTTGAGCGACCCCATTTCCCCATCTACCCGGTCGTTGCAAGCTGCAACGCCCGAACCCCGCACCTTGACAAACGACAACCTGGTCCAGATCGACCACGTGACCTTCGGCTACGACCGCAGGCGGACCATTCTGACCGACGTGTCACTCGCGTTTCCGCGCGGCCAGGTGGTCGCGATCATGGGTAGCTCCGGGTGCGGCAAGACCACGCTGCTGCGCCTGATCGGCGGCGTGATCCGGCCGCAATCCGGAACGATCCTTTTCGACGGCGAGCGGGTCGATCCATCCGACCTCGACAAGCTGTTCGCGCTGCGCCGGCGTCTGGGCATGCTATTTCAGTTCGGAGCGCTGTTCACGGACCTGTCGGTATTCGACAACGTGGCTTTTCCGCTGCGCGAGCACACAAATCTCCCGGAACCGATGATCCGGGACATCGTGCTGATGAAGCTGAACGCGGTGGGCCTGCGTGGCGCGGCTTCGCTGCGAATCGCCGAGGTCAGCGGCGGCATGGCCCGCCGGATTGCGCTGGCTCGCGCGATCGCGCTGGACCCGGAGCTGATCATGTACGACGAACCGTTTGCGGGGCTGGATCCGATCTCGGTGGGCGTCGCAGCCAACCTGATCCGGCGCCTGAACGACGCGACGGACGCGACCTCGATCATCGTCTCGCACGATGTCGACGAATGCTTTCAGATCTGCGATTACGCCTACCTGATCTCGTCGGGGCGAATCGCCGGCCATGGCACGGCGGCGCAGCTGCGCGCGTCCGAGGATCCTGAGGTCCGGCAGTTCATCCGCGGCGAGCCCGACGGCCCGGTCCGATTCCACTACCCGGCCCCGCCGATCGATAAGGAACTGGGGCTTTCGGCATGAGTCGGCGCTTAACCGATCGACTTTCTGGCCAAGGCGTGAATCCGCTCGATCTTCTGGCCAGGCTCGGCGCTGGCGCGATCCGGCTGGTGGGGTCGCTCGGCCATGCCTCGATGTTCTTTTCGGAGCTGGTGCGCCACACACCGGCGGCGATACGCCGTTTCGACCTGTCGGTCGTGCAGATCTACGCGATCGGAAACCTTTCACTGGTGATCATCATCACGTCCGGGGCGGCGGTCGGCGGCGTGCTGGCGCTGCAGGCCTACTATGCGCTGGACCGCTACGGCGCCGCCGAGTCGGTCGGCTTGCTGGTGGCGCTGTCGCTGCTGCGCGAGCTCGGCCCGGTGCTGACCGCGCTGTTGTACGCGGGGCGGGCGGGCACCTCGCTGACCGCCGAGATCGGCCTGATGAAAGCCGGCGAGCAGCTGGCGGCGATGGAGATGATGGCCGTTGACCCGCGCAGCCGGGTGCTGGCGCCGCGTTTCATCGCCGGCATCGTCTCGATGCCTCTGCTGAGCGCGATCTTCTCCGCGGTTGGGGTGGGCGGCGCCTACGTGATTGCGGTGAAGTTGATCGGGATCGATTCGGCCGCGTTCTGGTCTCAGATGCAGGACGGGGTGGACGTTTTCAAGGACGTCGGCAACGGCATGGTCAAGACGGTCATGTTCGGGATCGCGGCGACGTTCGTCGCGCTGTACATGGGCTACGAATCGGAGGCAACCCCCGAGGGCGTGGCGCAGGCGACCACGCGCACCGTCGTGGTCTCGTCGGTGGCCGTGCTGATCCTGGACTTTCTTTTGACCTCGCTGATGTTCAGCACGAAGCCCTAGATCCGGAGAGGGAGCGACGGATGGAGAAAAGAACACTTGAGATTCTGGTCGGCGTGTTCGTCGTGCTGGGCGCGCTGGCCCTGATGTTTCTGTCGTTGAAAGCGGCCAACCTGGCCAGTTTCTCGTTCGATTCCACCTATCCGCTGACAGCCCGCTTCGACAACGTCGGCGGGCTGAAGATCCGCGCGCCGGTCAAAGGCGCCGGTGTCACCGTGGGTCGGATCTCCTCGATCTCCTTCGACGACAAGAATTTCCAGGGCGTGGTGTCGCTGGAGATCGACCGCCGTTTCCGGTTCCCCGCCGACACCTCGGCCAAGATCCTGACCTCGGGCTTGCTGGGCGACCAGTACGTCGGACTGGAACCCGGGGCCGACGACAAGAACCTGAACCCCGGAGATACGATCAAGATGACGCAATCGGCGGTGGTGCTGGAAAACCTGATCGGCCAGCTGATCTACAGCAAGGCGGCCGAGGGCAAGCCGAAAGAAAGCGCCAAGTGAGCGCCACCGATTGCCCGGGCGGCCGCATCGCGCGGTCCGCGATCGCGGGGGCAGCGCTGCTGCTGGCGGGGTGCGCCACCGTGCCGCCCGGCGCCGGCAGCAATCCGCGCGATCCGTGGGAGCGCTTCAACCGCCAGGTCTATGCGTTCAATGACCATGTCGACCGCTACCTGCTGAAGCCGGTGGCCAAGGGCTATGTGGCGGCCGTGCCGCACGCGTTCCGGCTGTGCATCAGCAGCGGATTTTCGAATCTTCGCGAAGTTCGCAATGCGGTGAACGACATTCTGCAAATCAAGCCCGTCGGCGCGGCCACCGATACCGGGCGGCTGGTGATCAACTCGACGCTCGGGATGGCCGGGTGCTTCGACGTGGCGACCAAGATGGGCCTGGAACGGCGCACCGAGGACTTCGGATTGACGCTGGCCCGATGGGGCCTGGGCAGCGGCCCCTACCTGGTTCTGCCGGTGCTGGGGCCGAGCAACGTGCGCGACGCTATCGGACTGGTGCCGGACTCGTATGCGAACCCGATCAGCTATGTGAAGCCGGTACGTGCCCGCTACATCCTGTACGGCGCGTATTTGATCGACCGGCGCGCCTCGTTGCTGGACGCCACCGATCTGATCGACCAGGCGGCGCTGGACCGTTACCAGTTCACGCGCGATGCGTATATTCAGAACCGCACCAGCCTGGAATACGAGGGCAATCCGCCGCTTGCGCCGGAGCAGGACGACAGCGGCGAAACCGGCCCCGGGGCGGACGGAGCCAAGACGAAGCCGGCCGAACCGCCGCCCGAGAATCAGCGCTAAAGTGGCGGAACTTCCCACTGCGGTTTGGGCGAAAGCCCGGTGTGTCGGCCGGAACTGGCGCGGTTGATGAACCGGGTGACGAGGCTCGGCGGCGTGGACGAGGGGATCAGGAGGGCTCGATGATGATGAACTCCAACCGGGTTTTGCGCCGCGCGATCGTCTTCAGCGCGCTGGCGGGTGCGGCCATTCTGCAGGGGCACCGGGCTGCGGCAACCGAAGCTGTTTCCCGCGGGGACATGTCGCCCGATGCCCTGGTGCAGTCGGTTTCGGCCGAGGTGCTCGACAACATCAAGGCCGACCCGGCGCTGCGCAATGGAGACTTCAACAAGCTGCAGCGTCTGATCGACGACAAGGTCGCCCCCTACGTCGATTTCGAGCGGATGACGCGGCTTTCGGTCGGGCCCGGCTGGCGCGGAGCGACGCCTGAACAGCGCCAGGCGCTGATGCGGGAGTTCCGCACCTATGTGGTCCGCACGTACAGCGGTGCCCTGTCGCGCGTGACCGACCATCAGGTGAAGATGCGGCCGTTCAAGGCCCAGCCCACCGACACCGAGGTGGTGGTTCGCTCGCTGGTCGCCCCGTCGAACGGGGACCCGATCCAGCTGGACTATCGGCTCGAGAAGACCGATTCCGGCTGGAAGATCTTCGACGTGACGATCCTGGGCGTGTCGATGGTCGAGACGTTCAGGAATTCGTTCGCCAGCGAGGTCAACCAGAACGGCGTGGACGGTCTGATCAAGGCCCTGGCCGACCGCAACAAGCAGCTGGCCGCAGGGAACAAGTCTTGAAAATCGACGCCGACCGGATCGATAACAGCAACGCGGCCTCGCTTCTTCAGGCGGGTGAGTCCGCGATCCAGGGCGGCGATTGCCGTTTCGACCTGTCCAGCGTGAAGCGATCCGATTCGTCGGCGGTGGCGCTGCTGCTGGCCTGGCAGCGCGCCGCGCACGCCCGCGGCCTGCACCTCGAGCTGCAAGGAACCCCCGCCAGCCTGTGCAGCCTTGCTACGCTGTACGGCGTTGATGCGCTGATTTCATGTCCATCCCTGCAATCGAAGCGAGCCATGTCGTCAAGCGCTATCCGGGCGTGACGGCGCTCGATCGCGTCAGCCTGCGGATCGAGCAAGGCGAGTTCTTCGGTCTGCTCGGCCCCAACGGGGCGGGCAAGACGACGCTGATCTCGATCATGGCCGGGCTGACCCGGGCCAGCTCGGGCCGCGTGACCGTGATGGGCCATGACGTGGCGCGCGACTATCGCCTGGCGCGCCGCTGCCTCGGAGTGGTTCCCCAGGAGCTGGTGTTCGATCCGTTCTTCTCGGTACGCGAGACGCTGCGGATCCAATCCGGCTATTTCGGATTGAGGCACAACGACGCCTGGATCGACGAGGTGATCGCCAACCTGGACCTGGGTGCCAAGGCCGATGCCAACATGCGCTCGCTGTCGGGCGGCATGAAGCGCCGCGTGCTGGTGGCGCAGGCGCTGGTACACCGCCCCCCGGTGATCGTGCTGGACGAGCCGACCGCCGGCGTGGATGTGGAACTGCGGCAGGGGCTGTGGCAGTTCGTCCGGCGTCTGAACAAGGATGGCCACACGATCGTCCTGACCACGCACTACCTGGAGGAGGCGCAGCAGATGTGCGCGCGCATCGCGATGCTGAAGGCGGGCCGGATCGTCGCGATGGAACCCACGCGCGACCTGCTGGCGCGCGTCTCCGGCGTGCAACTGGCGCTGAAGCTAAGTGGGCCGTTGCCGGCGCAGCTCGCGCCGCAGGTGGTCGAGCAGGGCGACCGCATCGTGCTGCGGGTCGCGCAGCCGGCCGACGTGGAGTCGGTGCTGGCGGCCTGCCGGATCGCGGGTTGCCACATCGAGGACATCGAGGTGAGCCACGCCGACCTGGAGGACGTTTTCCTTCAGGTGATGTCCGACGCCGACCGGCGCAGGGCCGCATGAACCGGATCGAGCACAGCGCGCTCGCGCAGGCCGGCGAGCTGCCCGCCCCGACCCTCCTTCCCTCCTCGTGGGTGGGTTTTCGCACACTGCTGTACAAGGAGGTGCTGCGCTTCTGGAAGGTCGCCTTCCAGACGATCGCGGCGCCGGTGCTGACGGGCGTGCTGTACCTGCTGGTGTTCGGTCACGTGCTGGATCAGCGGGTCGAAGCCTTCGCGGGCGTGCGCTACAGCGCGTTCCTGGTACCGGGCCTGGTGATGATGTCGCTGCTGCAAAATGCGTTTGCCAATTCGTCCTCGTCGCTGATCCAGTCCAAGATCATGGGCAACCTCGTGTTCGTGCTGTTGCCGCCGCTGTCGCACCTGGAATTCTTCGCCGCTTACGCGCTCTCCTCGGTGCTGCGCGGGGTCGTGGTCGGGCTCGGTGTGTTCGCAGTGACCGCGATCATCGCGCCGACGCCGCTGAACGCCCCGGTCTGGATCCTCGCGTTCGGCCTGCTGGGCGCCGCGATGCTCGGCGTGCTGGGGATCATCGCCGGCATCCTGTCCGACAAGTTCGATCAGCTGGCCGCGTTCCAGAACTTCCTGATCATACCGGCCACTTTTTTATCCGGAGTGTTCTACTCCGTACACAGCCTGACGCCGTTCTGGCAGACGCTGTCGCGCCTGAACCCGTTCTTCTACATGATCGACGGCTTCCGCTACGGCTTCTTTGCGCAGTCGGACGTGAGTCCGTGGCAGAGCCTGGCCGTGGTGACGGCCGCGCTGCTGGTAACGGCGGGCATCGCGATCCGCATGCTGGCGAGCGGATACAAATTGCGTGGGTGAACGGCCCGATGGACACCGACCTACCGACCCCGGAGGAGCTGCAGCGCGCGATCGGCGCGGGGCTGGACTGCGAATGGCTGCAGGTCGGCGGCGACGGACGGCATTTCGACGCCGTGGTCGTCAGCACCGCGTTCGAGGGCAAATCCAGGATCGAACGCCATCGACTGGTGTACGCGGCGCTGGGTGATCGGATGCGCCAGTGGGTTCACGCGCTGTCGATGAAAACGCTCACGCCCGAGGAGCACCGGCGGGCCGGTTAAGCAGACGCTAGCTCAGAGATGGACAGGCTCAGGATCCGTGGCGGGCAGCCACTGCAGGGCAGCGTGCGGGTGGCCGGCGCCAAGAATGCGGCACTGAAGATGCTGGCGGCCGGGCTGCTGACAACCGATGAGCTGGCGCTGAGCAACGTGCCGATGCTCGCCGACATCACGACGATGGGGCGGCTGCTCGCTGGCATGGGCGTGAAGGTCGCACGCGATCGCGACACGGTCACGGTGCGATCCGATGGCCTGCATTCGACCGAGGCCTCGTACGATCTGGTCAAGACGATGCGCGCCTCGATCGTCGTGCTCGGTCCCTTGCTCGCGCGAGCCGGCTCGGCGCGGGTGAGCCTGCCGGGCGGCTGCGCGATCGGCGCTCGCCCGGTCGATCAGCACTTGAAGGGCCTGCAGGCGCTGGGCGCGCAGATCCGGATCGAACACGGCTACATCGTCGCCGACCTCGGATCGAACCGGCGGCTGCGCGGCGCCCGGATCGTGACCGACCTGGTGACGGTGACCGGCACCGAAAACCTGATGATGGCCGCCACGCTGGCCGACGGCGAAACGGTGATCGAAAACGCGGCGCGTGAGCCGGAAGTCGCCGACCTGGCCGCCTGCCTGAACCGGATGGGCGCTCGCATTCGCGGCGCAGGCACCGACCGGATCGCGATCGAAGGGGTCGATCGGCTTCACGGCGCCCAGTACCGCGTGATGCCGGACCGGATCGAGACGGGCAGCTTCCTGGTCGCGGCCGCGATCACGGGCGGTGACGTGCGGCTGGAGGGCGCCGCACCGGCGACCTTGGACGCGGTGCTGGACAAGCTGCGCGAGGCTGGCGCCGAGATCCAGGCGGGCGAGGACTGGATCCGGCTGCGGATGGTTGGACGGCCGCGCGCCGTGAACCTGAGAACCGCGCCGTATCCGGCGTTCCCGACCGACATGCAGGCGCAATTCATGGCGCTCGGGTGTGTGGCCGACGGCGTCGGCGCCATCGTGGAGACGATCTTCGAGAACCGCTTCATGCACGTGCTGGAACTGCAGCGCCTCGGAGCCGACATCGGGATCGACGGCAACACCGCGATCGTGCGCGGCGTTGCTCGACTGTCGGGCGCGCGCGTGATGGCCACGGACCTGCGCGCCTCGGCCAGCCTGGTGATCGCCGGCCTGGTCGCCGACGGCGAGACCTGGGTCGATCGCATCTACCATCTGGACCGCGGGTATGAGAGGATGGAGCAACGCCTGACCCAGCTCGGTGCCCGGATCGAGCGGGTCGGCTCCACCCCCGCATGATTACGTTAGCGCTGGCCAAGGGTCGCGTTCTGGAGGAGGCCACCCCGCTGTTGCGCCGGGCGGGCATCGTACCGACGGAAGATCCTGACACGACGCGGCGCCTGATCATCGGCACCTCGGTGCCAGATCTGCGGGTCGTCGTGGTGCGCGCCACCGACGTGGCTACCTACGTGCAGTACGGCGCCGCCGAGCTCGGTGTAGCCGGCAAGGACGTGCTGCTCGAGCATGGAGGCGCGGGCCTGTACCAGCCGCTGGAGCTGGGCATCGGACGCTGCCGGCTGTGCGTGGCGGTGCCGGACGGCTTCGACTACGCGGGTGCGGTGCGCCGGGGTGCACGGCTGCGCGTGGCGACAAAATACGTGCAGACGGCGCGCGAGTTCTTCGCCGGCAAGGGCGTGCACGTGGATCTGATCAAGTTGTACGGGTCGATGGAACTGGCTCCGCTGGCCGGCCTGGCGGATGCGATCGTCGACCTGGTTTCGACCGGTGGCACGCTGCGGGCCAACCGCCTGGTCGAAGTCGAGCAGATCGCCGCGATCAGCTCGCGCCTGATCGTGAACCAGGCCGCATACAAGCTGCGGCACTCGCGGCTGGCCGAATTGATCGACGCCATCGGCAAGGCGGTCGAGTCATGAAAATCCGCACGCTGGATACGAGCTCGCCTCAGTTCGACGCGCAGTTTCGCGAGCTGACCGCGCCGGCCACCGCCTTTGACCGCGACATCGACCGCCAGGCCGAAGCGATCATCGAGGACGTCCGGCAGCGCGGCGATGCCGCCTTGCTGGAATACACGAAACGTTTCGATCGGGTGTCGGCGCAATCGGTGGCGCGGCTCGAGATCCCGGCAGCAGAGACCCAGGCCGCCTTCGATGCGCTTGCCCCGGAGGCGCGCGGGGCGCTGCAGGCGGCGGCCGACCGGATCCGGTCGTTTCACCAACGCCAGCTCGATGGCGAGTGGAGCTTCACGGAGGCCGATGGCACGGAGCTGGGACAGCGCGTGGCGCCGCTGGAGCGCGTCGGCGTGTACGTGCCCGGCGGCAAGGCCGCCTATCCGTCCTCGGTGCTGATGAACGCGATTCCGGCCCAGGTGGCTGGCGTCGATCAGATCGTGATGGTCGTTCCAACGCCGGACGACGTGCGCAACCCCCTGGTGCTGGCGGCGGCGCACCTGGCCGGCGTGTCGCGGGTGTTCGCGGTCGGCGGGGCCCAGGCGGTGGCCGCGCTCGCGTACGGCACAGCGACGATCCCGAAGGTGGACAAGATCGTCGGACCCGGCAACGCCTACGTGGCCGCCGCCAAGCGCCGCGTGTTCGGCGTGGTCGGTATCGACATGATCGCGGGTCCTACCGAAATCCTGGTGATCTGTGACGGCAAGACCGATCCGGACTGGATCGCGATGGATCTTTTCTCGCAGGCCGAACATGACGAGCTGGCACAAGCGATCCTGCTGACCCCGCAAGCCGGGTTCATCGCCGCCGTGCAGGCGTCGATCAGCAGGCTGCTGCCGCAGATGCCGCGCGCCCGGATCATCGAAGCCTCGCTCGGAGCGCGCGGCGCGCTGATCCGGGTTCGCGATCTGCCCGAGGCGTGCGAACTGGCCGACCGCGTCGCACCCGAGCACCTGGAAATCTCGACCGACGATCCGCAGCAATGGGCCGGACGGGTCCGCCATGCGGGCGCGATCTTCCTCGGACGGTATTCGAGCGAGGCGCTGGGCGACTATTGCGCCGGACCGAACCACGTGCTGCCGACGGCAGGTACCGCGCGTTTTTCCTCGCCGCTTGGCGTCTACGACTTCCAGAAGCGCACCAGCCTGATCTCGGTGTCGGCTGCCGGTGCCCGCTCGCTCGGAGCGATCGCCGCCACGCTGGCCCAGGCCGAAGACCTGCCGGCGCATGCGCGCAGCGCCCAGTTGCGGTGGCTCAAGTGAGCGCGGCGCCGCCGCGCAAGCCGCGGCCGGACGTGATCCGCGACGACGTGCGCGCGATGCGCGCCTACGCGGTGCCCGATTCGACCGGGCTGATCAAGCTCGACGCGATGGAGAATCCCTTCCCGCTGCCGGCCGAACTGGCGCGCGAGCTGGGAGAGCGCCTTTCCAGGGTCGCGCTGAACCGCTATCCGCCGGCCGACCCGGCGCGCTTCAAGCGCCGCCTGGCCGAGGCGGCCGGGCTGGCCCCCGGCAAGGCGCTGATGCTGGGCAACGGCTCCGACGAGCTGATTCACCTGATGATCCAGGCCTGCGCGCGGCAGGACGCGCCGGGAGGCACGGTCGTCCTGGCGCCGACCCCGACTTTCGTGATGTACGAGGTGTTCGCGCGTCTGGACGGCTGCCGCTTCGTCGGCGTGCCGCTGACAGCCGATTTCGGGCTCGATGGCGCGGCGATGCGGCAGGCGATCGCGCAGCACCGGCCGGCGCTGGTGTTCATCGCCTATCCGAACAACCCGACCGGCAATTGCTTCGCTCGGGCCGAACTGGAGGCGATCCTGGACCAGGCGCCGGGGCTGGTCGTGATCGACGAAGCGTACCTGCCGTTCGCGCAGGACACGTGGATGCCGCAACTGGCCGAGCGCTCCAACCTGGTCGTGCTGCGCACGCTGTCCAAGCTGGGACTGGCGGGGCTTCGCCTCGGCTATGCGTGCGCCGATCCCGCGTGGATCGGCGAGTTCGACAAGCTGCGCCCGCCGTACAACGTCGGCGTGCTGCCGCTGGCAGCGGCCGACTTCCTGCTGGATCACTTTCAGGTGCTGCAGCAGCAGGCAGCCGTGATACGCGCCGAGCGCGCCCGCCTGCTGAGCGCGTTGCGCGCGCTAACCGGCGTCGCGCCGTTCGACTCGGCAGCCAATTTCATCCTGTTCCGGGTGGGCGAGCCGGATCGGCTGTTCGCCGGGCTGTGCGGCCGCGGTATCCTAGTGAAGAACGTTTCGGGATCGCATCCGCTGTTGGCCGGCTGCCTGCGCGTGACGGTGGGCACGCCGCAGGAAAACGACGCGTTCCTGCAAGCGCTGGGGGCGCTGTCGTGAATCAGAGGAACCGCAAGACGTCTGCGCGCAGCGCGCAGATCGTGCGCGAAACAAAGGAGACCCGGATCCGGGTCGAGGTCGACCTGGATCGGCCGGGTAGCGGGCGCATCAGCACCGGGATCGGCTTTTTCGACCATATGCTCGAGCAGGTGGCGCGCCACGGCGCGCTCGATCTGACGATCGAGGCACAAGGCGATCTGCACATCGATGGCCACCACACGGTCGAAGACGTCGGCATCACGCTGGGCCAGGCCGTGGCCAAGGCGGTCGGCGACAAGCGCGGCATCCGCCGCTTTGGTCATGCCTACGTGCCGCTGGACGAGGCGCTGAGCCGCGTGGTGATCGATTTTTCGGGCCGCCCCGGACTGATCTGGCAGGTCGGATTCAAGCGCGCGATGATCGGCGAGTTCGATGTCGACCTGGTGCACGAGTTTTTCCAGGGGTTTGTCAATCACGCCCAGGTCACGATCCACGTGGACAACCTGCGCGGCGACAACGCGCACCATCAGTGCGAAACCGTCTTCAAGGCGTTCGCCCGCGCGTTGCGGATGTCAGTGCAGCTGGACCCGGAAGCGGCTGACGCCGTGCCCAGCACCAAGGGGAGCCTCTGAGCGACGCCGCGGCAGGGCCGCTGATCGGACCGGATCGTGACCATCGCGGTCGTTGACTACGGCATGGGTAACCTGCTGTCGGTCGCCAAGGCGATCGAGCGGGTGGCGCCCGGCGTCGACGTCACGGTTACATCCAGGCCGGACGAGGTCGATGCGGCCGAACGCGTGGTGTTTCCCGGGCAGGGGGCGATGCCTGATTGCATGCGCACGCTGCGCGAGTCGGGACTGGAAAACGCGGTACGGCGCGCTGCCCAGGACAAGCCTTTGCTGGCGATCTGCGTGGGCGAGCAGATGCTGTTTGACCGGTCCGAGGAGGGCGACACCAGGGGCCTGGGCCTGATCGGCGGAGCTGTGGTGCGCTTTGCGCCCGGACTGCGTGGCCTCGATGGCCCGCTGAAGATTCCCCACATGGGTTGGAACCGGGTCCGGCACGTGCGGCCGCACCCGCTGTGGGAGAACGTGCCGGATCTTAGTTTTTTCTACTTTGTGCACAGCTACTATGCGCGCCCGGCCGATCCAGGCCTGGCGGCCGGTGAGGCCGATTATGGCGGAGCCTTTACCTGCGCCGTGGCGCGAGATAATATTTTTGCCACGCAGTTTCATCCGGAAAAAAGCGCCGCCGCCGGCCTTGCCATTTTCGAGAACTTCCTTCGCTGGAATCCTTGAGTTTCCTTCTCTGATCGCCTGCTGAGGCATCCCCCAGTCGTCCTGCGCGCCCTCGAGTCGTGCCACCACCGTTGATCGATGCTCCGATCGCTTTAAGCTCCACCGCTTCCGCCAAATGTTGCTGATCCCTGCGATCGACATCAAGGACGGGCGCTGCGTCCGGCTGCGCCAGGGCGACATGAACAGCGCCACCGTGTTTTCCGAGGATCCGGTCGCGATGGCGCGCCACTGGGTCGGCCAGGGTGCGCGCAGGCTGCATGTGGTCGATCTGAACGGTGCGCGCTCGGGCCGGCCGGTGAACGAGGCCGTGATCCGCCGCATCGTCGAGGCGATCGGTGCCGAGGTGCCGGTCCAGCTGGGCGGGGGCTTGCGCGACCTGGACACGATCGAACGCTACATCGACGGGGGCATCGGCTTTGTCGTGATCGGGACGGCCGCGGTCAAAAGCCCGGGTTTCCTGCACGATGCCTGCAGCGCGTTCGGAGGTCATGTGATCGTCGCCCTGGACGCGCGCGAAGGCAAGGTCGCGACCGATGGCTGGAGCAAGCTGACCGGGCACGACGTGCTCGATCTGGCGGTCAAGTTCGAGGACTACGGGGTCGAGGCGATCCTGTATACCGACATCGGCCGCGACGGAATGCTCACCGGCGTGAATCTGGACGCCACGGTCGCGCTGGCGCGCGCCGTGAAGATTCCGGTGATCGCCAGCGGCGGCGTGGCGACGATGGAGGATATCGAGCGGCTGTGCTCGGTGCAGTCGGAGGGAATCGAGGCGGCGGTTCTCGGCCGGTCGCTATACGAGGGCACGCTGGATTTCCGAGCCGCCCTGGAACGGGCCGATCGCGAGGACGCCCAATGAATGGCGGCTCGCGCAGGCTGGTGGACCCTGATCCGCAGCCCCTCGATGCTCGCTAAGCGCATCATTCCGTGCCTGGACGTGACGGCCGGGCGGGTCGTCAAGGGCGTCAATTTCGTCGATTTGCGCGATGCGGGCGATCCGGTGCAGATCGCTCAGCGCTACGACGCCGAAGGCGCCGACGAGCTGGCATTTCTCGATATCACGGCGAGCTCCGATCAACGCGACATCCTGCCGGATGTGATCGAAGCGGTGGCGCGTCAGGTCTTCATTCCACTGACGGTCGGAGGCGGCGTGCGCCGGGTCGAGGACGTGCGGCGTCTGCTCAACGCGGGGGCCGACAAGGTATCGATCAACACGGCCGGCGTGCAGACCCCGGGCCTGATCGAGCAGGCCGCCGGGCGCTACGGTTGCCAATGCATTGTGGTGGCCATCGATGCCCGGATGCGCGAGCCGGGTCATCCGGAGCTGGGCTGGGAGGTCTTCACGCACGGAGGACGCACGCGCACCGGGATCGATGCGGTGCAATGGGCGCGCCGGGTGGTCGATCTGGGAGCCGGAGAGATCCTGCTGACCAGCATGGATCGCGACGGCACCCGCGCCGGGTTCGACCTCGCGCTGACGCGCGCGGTGTCCGATGCGGTGCCGGTACCGGTGATCGCCTCCGGCGGGGTGGGCAACCTGCAGCACCTGGTCGACGGCGTGCTGGCGGGGCGGGCCGATGCGGTGCTGGCTGCCTCCGTGTTTCACTTCGGCGAGTTCACGCTGCGCCAGGCCAAGCAGTACATGCAGGCGCAGGGAATTCCGATGAGGCTGCAGTGACCGCTCCCGCGGCCCGCCCCGGCGGCTGGGTCGAACAAGTCCAGTTCGGTCCGTCCGACCTGGTGCCGGTGGTGGCGCAGGACGCCAACGATGGGCGCGTGCTGATGGTGGCGTGGGCCGACCGCGCCGCGTTGCTGGAAACCGAGCACAGCGGTTACGCCGTGTACTTTTCCCGTTCGCGCGGGCGGTTGTGGCGCAAGGGCGAGGAATCCGGCCATCGACAGAAGGTGCGCGAGATCCGGCTCGACTGCGACGCCGACGTGGTGCTGTACGTGGTCGAACCGGAGGGCGCAATCGCCTGTCATACGGGGCGTGCCAGTTGTTTCTACCGGCGTCTCGAGCACGGTGACTGGGTCACGGTCGATCCGGTGCTCGAGCCGCCCCGCGCAACGGAGCAAGCATGAGCCGATCGCCTTCGTACGACGCGAACACGCTGGCGCGGCTGGCCGACGTGGTCGAGGCGCGCCGCGGCGCCGATCCGCAGCGCTCGTATGTCGCGCGCCTGTTTGCGTCAGGGCCCGACGCGATTCTGAAGAAAATTGGCGAAGAAGCCACCGAAACCGTGATGGCCGCCAAGGACGGGATCGCAGAACGCATGGTTTCCGAGGTGGCCGATCTGTGGTTTCATTGCATCGTGGCGTTAGCGCTGTATGGTCTTCGCCCGGAGGCCGTGCTGGCCGAGCTGGAACGGCGCGTCGGAACCTCCGGACTGGATGAGAAGGCCGCGCGCACCCTCAGCCCCGGCCCTTCTCCCGCCGGCGCGGAGGAGGGCCGAGACAAGGCCCCTCTGCTTCCGGGAGAGGGCTTAGGGTAAGCGCTTCGGGCGCGGACGGAACCCAGGACTTGAACGGGTCATTCATGGACGAGAACTGCGTCTTCTGCCGAATCGTGCGAGGACAGATTCCCAGCCCGAGGGTCTATGAGGACGACCAGGTGATCGCGATCAACGATATCAATCCGGCCGCCCCGATTCACCTGCTGCTGGTGCCCAAGGAACACGTAGAGTCGCTGATGACGGTCGGTCCGCAGCACGAGGCGCTGATGGGTAAAATGCTTCTGCTGGCGGCGCGGCTCGCTCGCGAGCAGGGGTCTGACAATGGTTTCCGGGTCGTGATCAACAATGGCCCGGGCGGCGGACAGGAAGTGTTCCACCTGCACATGCATGTTCTGGCCGGTCCGCGGCCATGGAAGCGAACCCTTTGATGGGCCGCCGTGCGGCCCGGCAGGAGTAGCGCTATGGGCTCACTATCGCTTGGGCACTGGCTGATCGTTCTGTTGATCGTGGTACTGGTGTTTGGCACCGGCAAGCTGAGAAACCTTGGCAAGGACCTGGGTGGTGCAATCAAGGGCTTCAAGGAGGGCATGCGCAGCGAGTCGGAGGAGACGCCACCGCAGCAGGTCAGCGACGCGCGCGCCAGCAGCACGATCGACGTGCAGGCCAAGGAAAAGAGCGGCTCGTAGAGGCCGCGGGACCGGCAGGCCGCCCGGCTCCACGACTGCGGCACGGTCGGCCCGGACAGCGCGGGTCGGTCATTCGCCGCCCCGACCCCGACGATGCTCGATTTCAGCCTGGGCGAACTGATGATGATCGGCGCGGTGGCGCTGGTCGTGCTGGGTCCGGAGCGGCTGCCGCGCGTCGCGCGCGCGTTCGGCGAAATGCTGGGCAAGGCCCAGCGCTACGTGAGCCAGGTCCGCGCCGATTTCCAGCGCGAAATCGAGCTGGCGGATCTGAAGCGCCTGCAGGAAGAGGCGCAGAAAGCGGCCGCCTCGATCGACTCCTCGGTTCGACAGGTCACCTCCTCGCTGGAGGAGGCCGCGCAACAGGCCTCGGGCGAGGTCTCTGGCGCCGGTACGCCGCCGGTGCACAGCGCCCCGGTGTGGTCGGCGGGCGGCTGGGGCAGCCATCGGTTCCGGACGAGGGCCCGCCCCGGGCCCTCGCTGAACGATCTGACCGAGGCGGTCGAGCAGTTGCGGGGCCGGATGGCGGTACCGGGGTCCGGCCGATTCGGCAAGAGCCGGTACGCGCCCCGGTCGCGCGTGAATCGCCCGCGGATCTATCGCTAGATGGCGCAACCGCAACCGGAAGAGCAGGGCTTCCTGTCGCATCTGATCGAGCTGCGGCAACGCCTGGTGCGGGCGGCCGCATCGATCCTGATCGTTTTTGCGGCCCTGTCGCCTTTCATGCGCGAGATCTTCGACTTTCTGTCGCGGCCGATGATCGAAGCGCTGCCGCAGGGCACGAAGCTGCTCGCCACCGGCGTGATCGCGCCGTTCATGGTGCCGTTGAAGGTCACTCTGTTCGCGGCGCTGCTGATCGCGCTGCCGTACGTGCTGTACCAAGTCTGGGCGTTCGTCGCGCCGGGGCTGTACCAGCACGAAAAGCGGCTCGCGCTTCCGGTGATCGTGTCCAGCGTGCTGATGTTTTTCGGCGGCGTCGCGTACTGTTATTTCATCGTGTTCCGCGTCATATTTCCGTTCATGACGCGGTTCGCTCCTCAGTCGGTCAGCGTCACGCCCGACATCGACGCCTACTTCAATTTCGTGCTCCGGATGTTCGTCGCGTTCGGCGTAACCTTCGAAGTGCCGATCGCAGTGCTGCTGATGGTGCGGCTGGGCATCACCAGCCTCGCGCGCCTGCGCCACGCGCGCCCGTACGCAATCGTCGGCGCGTTCGTGGTGGCGGCGATACTTACGCCGCCCGACGTGACGTCGCAGCTGCTGCTAGCGCTGCCGTTGTGTCTGCTGTTCGAATTGGGCTTATTGCTGGGGGCGCTGTTCGGAGTCAGCCGGAAAGCCCGCAGCGAATCGGGGCCGGCAGCCGGCTGACGCCGCTTACAAGGCTCGGCCGCTGCGGCAGCTTTTCAACGCACTGCCGGAGGCGGTGGCCGCTCGCCCACCGTAATCGCCAGGTCGATTTCGTGCGCCTCGCGCAGCACGCGCACGGCGGCGCGGGTGCCCGGCTCGAGTTCGGCGATTTGATTGAGCATCGATCGGCTGTCGGTGACCGTGCTGCCGTTGATCGTCAGCAGAATGTCTCCCGGTTCCATCCCGGCCCGTCCGGCCGGCGCGTTGCGCAGCACGCCGTTCACCACCACGCCTTCGTTGCGTTTCAGGCGCATCGCATCGACCAGTTCCGGCGTGATGTCGTAGGGTTCGATCCCGAAGAAGCCATGGTGGACCCGGCCCGTATGGACGATCTGGTCCATCACATGTATCACGATGCTGGTCGGGATCGCGAAACCGATGCCGACCGAGCCTCCGGAGCGGGAGAAGATCGCGGCGTTGATTCCGATCAGCAGCCCGTTGCTGTCGACCAGCGCGCCGCCGGAATTGCCCTGGTTGATTGCGGCGTCGGTCTGGATGAAGTTCTCCAGCGTGTTGATTCCAAGGTTCGTTCGCCCCAGCGCCGACACGATGCCCATCGTGACCGTCTGCCCGACGTCGAACGGATTGCCGATTGCCAGCACGACGTCGCCGACCCGCAGCGTCTCGGATCGCCCAAACGTGATGGCGGGCAGGTTCTGCAGGTCCACCTTAAGAACCGCCAGATCGGTGTCGGGATCGGCACCGACCAGGTGCGCCGGCACGCGCCGGCTGTCGGTCAGCGCCACCGCGATCTCGTCGCCGGCTTGCACGACGTGGTTGTTGGTCAGGATGTAGCCGTCCGACGAGGCGATAACGCCGGAGCCCAGGCTGATGACCCGTTGCGGCTCCAGGCCGTTGGGGTCGCCGAAAAACTGGCGTAGCAGGGGATCCTCGCTGCTGCCCGTGCGCTTGAGCTGCTTGGAGGTGTAGACGCTGACGACCGAGGGCATCGCCTGCTTGGCGGCGTCCGCGTACGAGTCGAGCGCGCTCACCCGAGGGATGGGGTCGCCGATCGCGACCTGACGCACGCCGTTGCTGTTGGCAGAGGCAGAGGCGACCGTGGCGGCCCGCGCCGCTGCGACCGACGGCTGGACCGCGCTCATCGAGACCTTGCTCAGCCATTGGGGCCGGAGTGTGGACACGACGAACAGCAGGCCCAGCCCTACCGTGGTGGCCTGAGCGAACAGGAGCCAGAGTCGACGCAGCATGACCGCCTTCAGATGGATCGGCGCCGAAAGGCTGAACGACCGCTAAATTTCTCCGGAGCGAGGCTTCCGGGGCCGCAAAATCACGCCGTGGGCCTTGAAATCGATGTGGGCAGGCCTTGAAATTATATCCGTTCGCGGCGGGCGGACGAAAAGGGTGACGCGCCGCCTTCCAGAAGCTTGCGTGCCTGCAGTAAACTACGCGGTTCGCCCGCGTCCCTCTGTCTCCCCAGGAAAAATCGATGATGGTGCTTTATTCGGGAACGACCTGCCCGTTTTCACAGCGCTGCCGGCTGGTGCTGTTCGAGAAGGGCATGGATTTCGAAATCAAGGATGTCGATCTGTTCAAGAAGCCGGAAGACATCAACGTGATGAATCCGTACGGTCAGGTACCGATCCTGGTGGAGCGCGACTTGACGCTGTACGAGTCGAACATCATCAACGAATACATCGATGAGCGCTTCCCGCACCCGCAGCTGATGCCGGCCGATCCCGTGATGCGCGCGCGCGCGCGGCTGTTCCTGTTCAATTTCGAGCGTGAGCTGTTCGTGCACGTCCAGACCATCGAAAATACGAACAACCAGAAGGCGATCGAGAAGGGCAAGCTGCTGATCCGGGACCGCCTGACCCAGTTGGCCCCGATCCTGCTCAAGAGCAAATACATGCTGGGCGACGAGTTCTCGATGCTGGACGTCGCGATCGCGCCGCTGCTGTGGCGCCTGGACCACTACGGCATCGATCTGCCCAAGAGCGCTGCGCCGCTGATGAAGTACGCCGAGCGCATCTTCAGCCGCCCGGCCTATATCGAGGCACTGACGCCGAGCGAGAAGGTGATGCGTCGCTGAACGTGCGACAATCGGCGCGTCCGTATGCCCGACCTGTCGACCAAGCCGTACTTGATCCGCGCCATCTACGAATGGTGCAACGATAGCGGCTTCACGCCTTATATCGCGGTGGCGGCGGGCGAGGGCGTAAAGGTGCCGCCCGAGCACGTGAAAAACGGCGAGATCGTGCTGAACGTGTCGGCGCTGGCGACCAACCGGCTGACGCTTGGCAACGAGGCGATCGAGTTCCAGGCACGGTTCGGGGGCGTGGCGCGCGACGTATACGTTCCGATCGAGCGGGTGATCGCGGTCTACGCCAAGGAAAACGGCCAGGGCATGGCGTTCGAGCCGGCTCGCTCGGTACCGATCAGCGCGCCCGACAGCATCGTGCCGGAGGCGCCCGCGCCGCGCGCGGGCTCGCTCGAGCTGGCCTCCAGCGCTCCGGGCCGCCCGGCCGAAATCGGCGGCCCGCCGACGCGACCTCCGCGCGCCCCGGCGCCGGGCCAGCGGCCGCGCCTGAAGCGCGTCAAGTAAGCCTGCCGCTCTGAACCGTTGTTGCACGGCGTCATCGCGCATTGCGCGGGCGACCTATACTGGCCGTACACGGTTCGTCAAAGAAAATCTGGGAGACAGAAGGAGATCGCTATGAGTGCTGCAAGTGTCCCGATGGGAATCGGAGGCAAGCTGCTCTGGGCGGGCGTGGCCGCACTGGGCGCCGTGTCGTTCGGAGTCGTCGCGCTGACGCGCGGCGAACCGGTCAACGCGGCCTGGCTGGTCGTAGCCGCGGTGTGCATTTACCTGGTCGCCTATCGCTTTTATGCGCGCTTCATTGCCTACAAGGCGCTGGGCGTCGATGCCACGCGGCAGACCCCCGCCTTTAGCCGCAACGACGGGCTGGACTACGTTCCGACCAACCGCTACGTGCTGTTCGGCCACCACTTCGCCGCGATCGCCGGTGCCGGGCCGCTGGTTGGACCGGTGCTCGCCGCCCAGATGGGCTATCTGCCCGGAACGCTTTGGATTCTGGTCGGCGTCGTGCTCGCCGGCGCGGTCCAGGATATGACCGTTCTGTTTCTTTCGGCCCGCCGCGACGGCCGTTCCCTGGGTGACATGATCCGCGCCGAAATGGGCCCGGTGCCTGGAACGATCGCGGGCATCGGTGTTCTTCTGATCTGCATCATCATCCTGGCCGTTCTCGCCCTGGTGGTCGTGAACGCGTTAAAGCAAAGCCCGTGGGGAACTTTCACGGTCTTCTGCACGCTGCCGATCGCGGTGGTGATGGGCATTTACGGACGCTTCATCCGGCCGGGCCGGGTCGCCGAGATGTCGGCCATCGGCGCCGTGCTGCTGCTGGCTGCGCTGCTGTATGGGCGCACGGTCAGTGAAACGCCGGAGCTGGCCGCCATGTTCACCTTCAGCGGCCCGTCGCTGGCGCTGATCCTGATCGGTTACGGCTACGTCGCCTCCGTTCTGCCGGTCTGGCTGGTGCTGGCACCGCGCGACTACCTGTCGACTTTCATGAAGATCGGCACGGTGGCGTTGCTGGCGATCGGCATCATCCTGGTGCATCCGAATCTGCAGATGCCGGCCGTGACGAAATTCGTCGATGGCACCGGGCCGGTGTGGGCCGGGAGCCTGTTCCCGTTCCTGTTCATCACGATCGCCTGCGGCGCCGTCTCGGGCTGGCACTCGCTGATCTCTTCGGGCACGACGCCGAAGATGATCGAAAACGAGAGCCAGATTCCATTTATCGGCTATGGCGGCATGCTGATGGAATCGTTCGTCGCGATCATGGCCATGATCGCGGCCTCGGTGATCCATCCCGGCGTTTATTTCGCGATGAACAGCTCCGCCGGGCTGATCGGTACCACGGTCGATCAAGCGGCCCAGACGATCTCGGCCTGGGGCTTCGTCGTGACGCCGGACGTGCTCGCGCAGATGGCGCACGACGTGGGAGAAAAAACCATCATGTCGCGAACCGGCGGTGCGCCCACGCTGGCGGTCGGCATGGCGCAGATCCTGGCGCAGTTCCTGGGCGGCGCGGCGATGATGGCGATCTGGTACCACTTCGCGATCCTGTTCGAGGCGCTGTTCATCCTGACCACGGTGGACGCCGGAACGCGGGTTTGCCGGTTCATGATCCAGGACCTGATCGGCAACGCGATCCCTGCGTTCAGGGAAACGAAGTCCTGGGCCAACAACCTGATCGGCTCGGGGCTTGCGTGCGCACTGTGGGGCTATTTCCTGTACACGGGCGTGATCGATCCATTCGGCGGCATCTGGACTATGTGGCCACTGTTCGGCACGGCCAACCAGATGCTGGCGGCGATCGCGCTGATGTTGTGCACCGTGGTGCTGTTCAAGATGAAGCGCCAGCAGTTCGCCTGGGTGACCGTCGTGCCGGCCACATGGCTGGTGATCTGCACCGTGACGGCGGGCCTGGAGAAGGCGTTCAGCTCGAACCCATCGGTCGGATTCCTCGCCCATGCAGCGAAATTCGGCGACGCGCTGGGAGCCGGCAAGGTGCTGGCGCCGGCGAAGACGCTCGGTGACATGGGCCGGGTCGTGTTCAACGATTACCTGGACGCAACGCTGGCGGTCGTGTTCGTGGCGGTGGTCGTGTCGACGCTGTTCTACGCGGTGATCAGCATCCGCAAGTCGCTGGGCACGCCGACCAGCACCGCCCGCGAGGTGGGACGGGTCGCCCTGGCAGGGAGCGCGCGATGAACCGGTTGCGGACTTTGTATGGCTGGGCACGGCAAACGGCGCGCCTGATGATCGGCGTACCCGACTACGAAAACTACGTCAGGCATCGGCAGACGTTTCATCCGAGCGAGCCGATCATGACGTACGAGGAGTTCTTCTTCGAGCGTCAGTCGGTGCGCTACACGGTCAGCAAGGACCGGATGAAGGGCTGTTGTTGAAAAGGCGGGGCGAGCCCGAGCGCTCACCCCGCAGTTTCCCGTGCTCGTCCGGTCGCGGTATAAACGTCCTTCCTGCAGGCCGGCTTAGCTCAGTTGGTAGAGCAACCGCCTTGTAAGCGGTAGGTCATCCGTTCGAGTCGGATAGTCGGCACCAGTAGCTACGGCGGTTTCCGAGATAGTAAGCACTTCTAAGTCGGGCCGAATTTCCTCCGGGTAGTCGTCGGGTCGTCGCCGGAACGTGCAACACCGGGGCACGGCCTGGCCGACATTCTGTTGCCTCAGATCCCCAAAGAGCCCCTCCCAAACACCCCAGGATTCATGTAACCTCCTGCGTTAACTTTTAAGTTAATATCGTGCGTCTACGGTTGATCACACGACGTATATGGAGCTGCTGGGTCATCATGCGGGAGACCAGCGACGATTGGCGCGACCCTGTCTGTGAAGTCGTTCGCGGTGATGCCTTAGCTGCGTTCTTGAAGAAGGTCGAATATTTTTGCGGCCACGAAAACGGCCCCAGGATTCTCCCCGAAAACATGTGCCACAAGATCGTTGACGATCCTCCGATCTTGCAACTAAGCGGGATGCATCCCTATCGCTTCCCCTTTTTCGAACTCGCCAACAAGGGCGTTGTGGTCACGCACGCGTTTAGAAAGCCCGGCGGGAAGACGGAGACGACACCTTCCGCCGAGAGGGCAAGGGCAGTTAGGCAGCATTCGGATTTCCATGAAGCGTATCGAGAAGGCCGGGTCGAGTGGTACGAGGAACCCGATTGA
>WNFQ01000077.1_pt1 | contig 76639 bp, 67 predicted proteins | sample 5400171 | NCBI WGS metagenome assembly WNFQ01 (sample SAMN13153356, study PRJNA577476) | soil metagenome | isolation source: 20 cm soil under Madrone tree | place: USA:California | collected 2016-06-14
CGGATAGTTTTGTGCCGGGGCGGCAACAGGTGTCCCGATTATCGACCCCATCCCAGCCAAAACTAAGGAGATTACGCGCAGCATCCTCATCACATTCCTCCCATGTTCTTGGCGCACCCATACAACGGCTTGCGGCTTGCTGGAAAGCGATTAAAGCAAAGAGTGGACTGACGATATATGAGCAAAAACCCACCTCATCCAGCGTCACCACGGAGCACTCGACGCAGAGGCTTCGTGGAGGCTTACGCAACGTGAGCGGACATGCGTACCGAAGAAGCCCGCCCCGTACGTCTTGAGGATTATCGGCCGCCCGACTGGCTGGTGGAGACGGCGGAACTCGATGTGTCGCTCCATCCCGCAGCGAGCCGGGTCCGGGCGGCGATCACGCTGCGTCCCAACGGGAACGGGGCGCCGGCGCCGCTCGTACTCGACGGCGAGGCTCTCAACCTGGTGAGCCTGAAGCTTGACGGCGTCGCGCTGCCGCCCGATCAATTCGTCGCAACGCCGAACCGGCTGACGATTACGCAGCCGCCACAGCGCCGGTTCCGGCTGGATATTGAGACTGTCATCGATCCCTCTGCTAACACCCAACTCTCGGGCCTCTACCGCTCGGGCGCGATCTATTGCACGCAATGCGAGGCCGAGGGCTTTCGTCGCATCACTTATTTCCCCGATCGTCCAGACGTGATGGCGGTCTACACCACCCGCATTGAGGCCGAAAAAGGCGAAGCCCCGGTGCTGCTCGCCAACGGCAATCTCGTCGCGTCGGGCAACGTACCGGGCACCACCCGGCACTTCGCGGTCTGGCACGACCCATTTCCGAAGCCGTCGTATCTCTTTGCCCTCGTCGGCGGGGAGCTTGCTTGTGTCGAGGATCGCTTGCGCACCATGTCAGGGTGCGAGGTGACGCTGCGCATCTATGTCGAGCCAGGCAAGGAACAGCGTTGCCTCTATGCAATGGACTCGCTCAAGCGCGCGATGCGCTGGGATGAAGCCGCGTTCGGCCGCGAATATGACCTCGACATTTTCATGATCGTTGCGGTCTCCAATTTCAACATGGGTGCGATGGAGAACAAAGGTCTCAACATTTTCAATGACAAGTACATACTGGCTTCGCCCGAGACCGCCACCGACAACGATTTTGAACGCATCGAGGCGATCGTCGCCCATGAATACTTTCACAATTGGACCGGAAACCGCATTACCTGCCGCGATTGGTTCCAGCTCTGCCTGAAAGAAGGACTCACGGTTTTTCGCGATGAGGAGTTTTCCGCCGATCAGCGTTCGCGCGCGGTCGAGCGTATTGGCGACGTGCGCGGCCTTCGCACCCATCAATTCGTTGAGGACGCAGGTCCGCTCGCGCATCCTGTCCGGCCCGCGGTCTATCGCGAGATCAACAATTTCTACACAGCGACGGTCTACGAAAAAGGCGCCGAGGTCGTGCGCATGCTGAAGGTGCTGCTCGGCCCGGAGAATTTCCGCAAGGGGATGGACCTCTATTTCATCCGCCACGACGGTCAGGCGGCGACGGTCGAGCAGTTCGTGCAGTGTTTTGCCGATGTTGCGAGCGCAGATCTCACGCAATTTATGCTCTGGTACTCGCAGGCGGGCACGCCCGAGGTCGTCGCCACCGGCAGCTACGATGCCGCTGCCAAAACCTATCGGCTCGATCTTGCGCAGACCATTCCGGCGACGCCCGGACAGCCCAGCAAGGCTCCGATGGTCATCCCGCTCGCCGTCGGTCTCGTTGGGCGCGATGGGCGCGACCTGCCGCTCAAGCTTGTCAACGGCCGGACGATCGAGCACGGCGTAGTCACCTTGACCAAGCCCGCCGAGAGCCTTCTGTTCGCAGATGTTCACGAGCCGCCTGTCGCCTCGCTCAATCGTGGATTTTCAGCCCCGATCAAGCTTTCGACCAATCTGAGCTCGGACGATCTGCGGTTCCTTGCCGCGCACGATGCCGATGCATTCAACCGATGGGAGGCGCTGCAGACCCTGGCCACGCGGCTGCTGGTCGACAACACGGCCGCCTTACGCGCCAACGGCGCGGCGCGCGAAGATCGGGGATTACTCGACGCGCTCGGCGCGACACTTAACGACGGGCAGCTTGAACCGGCCTTTGTCGCGCTCGCGTTGACCATTCCGGGCGAGGCGGACATTGCGCGCGAGATTGGTCGCGACGTCGATCCCGATGCCGTGTTCGCGGCCCGCACCGCTTTGCGCGCGGCGCTCGGCAAGCACCTCGCCGCGCCACTGTTCGACCACTATCATCGACTCACTGAAAGCGGACCTTACCGGCCCGATGCCGCCGGCGCCGGCCGGCGCGCACTGCGCAATACTTGTCTCGATCTGCTCGCGGCAGCGGGCCGACCCGAGGCCGTTTCGATCGCCGCCCGCCAATACCAGGCAGCCGACAACATGACCGACCGCATGGCGGCGCTCTCGACGCTGTCGCTCTGCGATGTGCCGCAGCGCGCAGCCGCGCTGGAAGATTTTTACAGCAGGTACGCCGACGATCCGCTGATCGTCGACAAATGGCTCACCCTCCAGGCAACCATTCCCGAACCGGCCACGCTCGACCGCGTCAAGGCCCTGACCGAGCATAGGGCCTTCTCGTTCGCCAATCCCAACCGCGTGCGCTCGTTGATCCACGCCTTTGCTTTAGCGAACCAGAAGGAGTTCAATCGCGCGGACGGTAGAGGTTACGACTTCATCGTTGATACAGTGCTGGCCCTCGATCCAAAGAACCCCCAACTCGCGGCCCGACTGGTCTCGGCCCTCAGGAATTGGCGCATGCTGGAGCCGATGCGGCGTGGGCGGGCGGAGGCCGCCCTGCAACGCGTCGCGGCGGCGCCTTCACTCTCGCCCGACGTAGATGACATCGTGCAACGCGCGCTCACCCAGGACTGATCGGCCTGAGGCACGAAACAGGAACGCGGATTTTTGAGCTCCGCGGCCCAAACGCTTTGCCAATCAAGGACAAAGCTTGGATTCATCATTCTTGCAAATTCGTTAACGAGCCTCTCGACAAATCGCCATCTTTCGATTCCAATGAAAAGTGATTCGGAGAGATGCGGCACATCCTTCCGATGAAGGTGATGGGGACCCGAACGGAGGCGAGGCATGGCGCGCGCCGAAGTCGCGAGCGCGTCTGTTAGTTCTGATTCCATCAAAGGACTAGCTCAGTCGATAGCCAAGCCGGCTTATCGGCGGTTGCTCACCGCCGAGCCGGCGCTGCGACGCGCGGTGCCGGCGCTGATCATCGCCTTTCTCTTGACAATCTGCGTCGGCGCGATCGTGCAGGTGCTCGATCATCGTCGCGAGGCAATCGGCGAGCTTATCAATCAGATCGAAAGCACCGCTGATTTCCTCGTCGGTCGACTCGAACGGCTGGAGCAGCCGAAGGGCGACAAGCCGGACCGCCGGCTGCAAGGCGAGCTCGAGCGCATCATGCCGTCATGGGCGCGTGCGCCCGGACGTCAGGTGCTTCTCGCCAACGGCGACGGCGTGATCATCGCCGGTATCCGTCATGAGCTTGTCAGGAACGCGGATGGCAGCGCCAGCGCCACAGCGCCGCTCGAGGCTGGGATGGTCGGGCGTCGATTGATCGACGTTCTTGGTCCCACACAGCCGCTGACCACCTTTGGCGCTGCCGCCGGTGTTTTGGAAATTCCGCTCCCCGATGGCAGCTTGGCCTACGGGACCGTACGCAGCCTCTGGTCCAACGGCGAGCTTGCGATCGTGCATGGGCGCGCCGATGCGCTGGCAGCGTGGGCGTCCGATACCGCCTTGACCGTCACACTCTCCGCCACCACTGGGTTCGTGGTGCTTATTCTCGGCTTCGCCTTCCATTGGCAAGCGACCCGCGCGCGCGAAGCCGATCAGATTTACGAGACGGTCCGCTCGCGCATCGATACCGCGCTCAATCGCGGACGTTGCGGGCTGTGGGACTGGGATCTGGCACGCGGCCGCGTATTCTGGTCGCATTCCATGTTTGCGATTTTGGGTCTCAAGCCGCGCGATCCGTTGTTGAGCTTCGGTGAGGTCAACGCCCTCGTCCATCCGGACGACATCGATCTCTACGGGCTCGCTGCCCAGCTCGCCGATGCCACAGCCACCCTAGTCGATCATGCCTTCCGTATGCGTCATGCCAACGGCAATTGGGTATGGCTGCGTGCCCGTTGCGAGCTGGTCCAGCAATCCGGCGACAGCGGGCCGCATCTCATCGGCATCGCCGTAGACATCACCGAACAGAAGACCCTGGTGGAGCGCACAGTCGAAGCGGACCTGCGGCTGCGCGATGCCATTGAGACGATTCCCGAAGCGTTCGTGGTCTGGGACGCACAGAATCGTCTGGTGTTGTGCAATTCGAATTTCCAAGAACTCCACAACCTGCCGGACGAGTCCATCAAGGCTGGCGCGTCCTACGAATCGGTTGTGGCGGCGGGACGCAAGCCAGTGGTCCGCTCAAAAGTCACGAGCGAGGGTCAAAGCCCCGGCGCACGTACGTTCGAGGCTCAGCTGGACGACGGGCGCTGGCTCCACATCAGCGAACGGCGCACCAAGGACGGCGGCTATGTCTCGGTCGGGACCGACATCACGAACATCAAACGGCACGAAGAAAAGCTCATGGAGAGCGAGAGGCGCCTGATGGCAACGGTGGCGGACCTGCGCCACTCGCAACAAAAACTGGAGCGGCAAGCCGAGGAAGTCGCCGATCTTGCTGAGAAATATGCCGAGGAGAAGACCCGCGCCGAGGAAGCCAACCAAGCAAAGTCGAAGTTCCTCGCCAATATGAGCCATGAATTGCGAACTCCGCTTAATGCCGTCATCGGATTCTCCGAGATCATGGAATCTGGGATGTTCGGTCCCCTGGGCTCCGATAAGTATCGAGAGTATTGCGGCGACATCCATCAAAGCGGGCAATACCTACTCGACGTGATTAATGACATTCTCGACATGTCCAAGATTGAGGCCGGGCGCATCCGGCTCGATGCCGAGCCGGTCGACCTCGAGCCCTTCCTCAATGACGCGATGCGCGTTGTGTCGGCACGCGCGAACGACAAGCGCCTGAAGCTCACCGCCCGGATCGGGCGCGGTATCAGCTTGACGGCAGACCACCGCCTGCTCAAGCAGATCATACTGAACCTCTTGTCGAATTCGGTGAAGTTCACGCCGGAAGGCGGCCGCATCACGATACGGGCGCGGGCAACGGCTGGCGGCTGGGTCAGTGTCTCAATCGCCGATACTGGCATCGGCATTCCCGAAGATGCGCTCGCGAGACTCGGGCGGCCGTTCGAGCAAGTCGAGAGCCAGCTCACCAAGAGCCATCAGGGCTCGGGTTTGGGGCTCGCAATCGCGAAATCCCTCACCGAACTTCATCAGGGGACGATGCGCATCCGCTCGACACCGGGGCGCGGCACGATGGTGCTGCTGCGGCTGCCAATAAACCGGATGATCGTGCAGAAGGAGGAGATGGCCGAAGCCGCGGCTTAGTCAATCGAGACAGGGCGGTCGAGGCGCACCAGGTATAACCCTTCGCGCCTATCCTGGGCACAGCTTCCGATCATAGCGAGGCGCCGAGGATCCGATTAAAGCTTGCCCGCACCTTGGCTTGCATCTCGGCCACGAATGCATCGAGTGTGGCAAAATCAGGCACGTCCGCGGCGCGCGCCAAAAGCCTGACAAGGCCCGGTGCCGCCGTCGTCGGATTGAAGGGGCCCGACAAGCACAGGCGAAGAACCTGCGTGAGGTCGTGATAAAGCCGCACGGCCCGGCGCAGTACCTCTGCGTCCTCAGGCTTGAGCACGCCAAGATGCCATGCCTTGTCGAGTACTTGAGTAGTCGATGGGTCGAGAATATCGGGCCTTTGCGCCGCATGAATGAGTTGCAAATATTGCGCGATGAACTCGATATCGATCAACCCTCCCGCGACGTATTTGAGATTCCAACGGTCACTATCGCCTTTCTCCGCCGCGATGGCCTTGCGCATTTCCACGACGTCGCCTGTGGTCACATCCGAATCCCGCGCGCGGCATAGCACGCCGCGGATCACTCTTTCGACGCGCGCCGCAAATTGCGGCGCGGCCGATACGACTCGCGCCCGGGTGAGCGCCATGTGCTCCCAGGTCCAGGCTTCGTTCTCCTGGTAGTCCGCGAAACCGTCGATTTGCGTCGCAAGCGGACCAGAGCGGCCAGAGGGACGCAGGCGCATGTCGACATGGTAGAGCAAGCCGTGATTGGTCTGTGCGGTGAGACCGCTGATCAAACGTTGCGTCAGGCGCGAAAAATATTGCGCGCCATGGAGCCGGCGAGGGCCGTCCGATTCCGGACGCTCCGCCTCAAACTCGTAAACGACCATGAGATCGAGGTCCGAGCTTGCCGTCATCTCGCGTCCACCGAGCTTTCCGAGCGCCAAGATGGCGGTCTGCTGACCCGCGACGCGGCCGTGCAGGCGCGTGAAGTGATCTTCGATGGCGCGGTGGAGCGAGCGGATGAGCGTATCCGCGAGCCTTGCAAAGGCTTCGCCCGCCTGCTCAGCCGATAGTGTCCCCGATAGAATACGAGTTCCGATGAGGAACATCTGCTCCTGCGCGAAGATGCGGATGCGATCGAGAAAATCCTCGTACGATTCCGCTTGGCGCAACGAGCGCTCGAGGGCTGCCGCAAGCTCGGATTGTTCTGGCAGCGCGCCGAAAAAGCTCGGATCGATTACCGCGTCCATGACTTCCGGAAACTGCGCAAGACTGTCTGCAAGTCGTGGCGCGGTGCCGAGCACGAGCGCCATCAGCGCGATCAGATCGGGATTCTGCCGCAGCAGTGAAAAAAGGCGACCACCGCCGTGCAGCCCGGCCAGAAAACGGTCGAAGCCAATGACTGCCTTGTCCGGATCTGCCGAGCGGGCAAAATGTTCAAGCAGTACCGGCACGACTTCCGCGAACTGGCCCCGCGCGAATGGGCTCTTGAGCGAGCCGTAGCTTCCCATCTGCCAGCCGCGGACGAGGGCGGATATTTCGGGCGGGCGGCGGAACCCCATTTCGGCGAGACCGTCGAGCGTTTCACGATCGTCCGACTCGGATGGGAAGAGTAAACGCCGACGGCCGGCCTCGATTGCCGGCGCGTTCTCGAACAGCGTCGCATAATGGCGCTGCACGTTGCGCAAATGAACAAGCATCGCCTGGCCGAACGCATCTCGATCGTGAGAGCCGGCAAAACGCGCAAAGCGCTCCAGAGCATCCCGATCGGACGGCAAGGTGTGGGTCTGCTCATCGGCCACCATTTGCAGACGGTTTTCCAGCGCACGCAGGAAACGGTAAGCCGCGCCGAGATCGTCCCGGACGCCTTGGCCGATCCAGCCGCCGTCGGTCAGCGCGTCGAGCGTTTGCAGGGTTGCTCTGATGCGCAGCTCCGGATGGCGCCCAGCCGCGATGAGTTGCTGCGTCTGGACGAAAAACTCGATCTCGCGAATGCCCCCGCGGCCGAGCTTGATGTTGTGCCCCTCGACCGCAATTGCATCGTGGCCCCGATATGCGTGGATCTGACGCTTCATCGCATGCACGTCGGCAACTGCCGCGAAGTCGAGATATTTGCGCCAGATGAAAGGCGAGAGGTCGCCAAGTAAAGCCTCGCCGGCCACGAGATCGCCGGCACAGGGCCGCGCTTTGATAAGCGCGGCGCGTTCCCAATTCTGTCCGCGGCTTTCGTAATAGTCGAGCGCGGCCGCCGTGGAGATGGCGATCTGAGTTGAGGCAGGATCGGGACGCAGTCGTAGATCGACGCGAAACACATAGCCCTCGGCGGTGCGCTCCTGCAACAGCCTTACCAGCGAGCGCGTCAGCCGCACGTAAAATGTCGCGGGCTCCGTTCCGCCGACGCGTGCGGCGAGGTCATAAAAGATGATGAGATCGACGTCGCTCGAATAGTTGAGCTCGCGCGCCCCCATCTTGCCCATGGCGAGCACGATATAGCCAGAGGCCTTCCCAGGATGCGCGGGATCGACGTTGAGGCGGCCGCGGCGCTGCGCATCCAACAGCAGGTAATCCACCGCGGCGACGATCGCCGCGTCGGCGAACACAGTCTGCAGCTCGATCACCCGCGTTATCGGCCAAACGCCGCCGATATCAGCGAGCCCAAGCAACAGCGCCGCCTCCGCCTTCATCTGCCTAAGGATGCGCATTACTTCGGTTTCGTCATGTGTGGCGATAATCGCCCGCTTTGCCCGCGCGAGAATGTCCGCGAAGCGGCGCTCGGGTTCGTGCTCAAGTAAGGTAAGAAGCCGCTGCGGAGAGGCGCGCACGAGATCCCAGAGGTGGGGCGAACCGGCCGCTAGGCCCGCCAGCAGCGATTCAAGTGGTGCGCTCGTAGCACACAGGCGCGCCAGCGCTTGTCCAGCGGGCAGATCGGCGATTTCGGCGAGCCAGTCTGCGACGCGGACCGAGTTCATATGTCTACGCTCGGATTGGCGCGTCAGGTCTCGGACGGCTCAACGGATTGCCGCGGCAACACAATGACACCCTGAAGCCGTGAACGACGTTGGCACCCGATGCCGAAGAGCCGATCAATTGAAATCCGCAGTCCACAGCGCAACTATGGCGTTATCCTAACGCCTCAGGCGGGCGGGGGGATCGATCCTGCGCGCGGCAGCGAAATCACAGTCTTGAGGCCCGGCTGGTTGTCCTCAAGCTTGAGCTCACCGCCATGGAGGCGGGCCACGGCCGAGGCCAGGCTCAGTCCCAGCCCCGAACCCGGTTGCGAGCGACTCTGTTCGAGGCGGACGAAGCGCTCGACCGCACGACCGCGTTCCGCTGCAGGAATACCGCAACCGCTATCGGCGACGGCCAGCAGGATGCGATCGCCCTCGCCCCGTGCCGTCACGATGATCTCTGCGTCGGCGCCATTTATCCCGCCCCCGTATTTGATGGCGTTGTCGACCAGATTGGCAAGCGCCTGGCTGATCAGCTCCCGGTTGCCGTGCACCGGGGCCGCCACCGGCGCTTCGACCTTGAGATGGATACCCTTATCATCGGCGAGCGGCTCGTAGAGTTCTCCCACCCCCCGCGCGATTTCGGCCGCATCGATTTCAGTCATGTCGTCACGCGCTTGGCCTGATTCCGCACGTGCAATCATAAGCAGCGCATTGAAAGTGCGGATTAGCGCCTCCGACTCCTCGATCGTGCTCTCGAGCGCCGCCCGATACTGGGATTCGTCCTCGGCCAGGCGCAATGCCTCTTCGCAGCGATTGCGTAGCCTCGTCAGCGGTGTCTTGAGATCGTGCGCGATGTTGTCGGATACTTCCTTGAGGCCACGCATGAGCGCCTCGATGCGCTCGAGCATGGCATTGAGATTAGAGGCGAGCCGATCGAGTTCATCGCCCGTGCCGGCAATCGGCAGGCGCCCCGCCAGGTCGCCGTCCATGATTTTGCGGGTCGTCTCCGTCATCGCGTCCACGCGCTTGAGAACCCGCCGCGTCACAAAAAATCCACCAGCGACACCGAGCACGATGACGATCGCCAACGACCATCGGCCCGCAGCGAGCACGATGTCGTGTAACCGCTCCCGCTCTTCGAGATCGCGCCCAACCAGGAGACGGAATCCGGCCGGCAATTGAAACACACGCACGAGAGCGTGGTGCTCTGCGCCATCGGGATCGTCCAAACGCCTATAGGCGGTTTCCGTCCAGCCGGAGGTTTCAAGAATCCCGGTCGCAAGCGACCCGACGTTGCCCGCCAATCCTTCGCCCGCGCGCGTGGTCACGAGATACAGGCTCGAGCCTGGCCGACGCGATCTCGCATCGACGACGAAAACGAGGCGGCGGATACCACCCTGGCGGTATTGCTCAGCCAAGCCAGTGATCTCGGCATCGACCGTCTGCGTGATTTGCTCGGTGATCAGCCGCCGCGTGTTCCAAGCGAAATACGCGAGTAGGAAAGCGGCAAACAGCGCGAATACTGTGAGATAAACCAGCGTCAGCTTGAATGCGGTCGTGCGCAACAGCTTGCCAAGCGCTGTCATCCGTCACCCCCGCATGTCATCCCGCGCGAGGCGGGGAATGACAGCGTCATTTGCTGTCGCGGATCATGTATCCCGCGCCGCGGACCGTTTGCAGCAGAGCCTGCGCAAAACCTTTATCAATCTTCGAGCGTAGCCGCGAGATGTGCACGTCAATGACATTGGTCTGAGGATCGAAATGGTAATCCCACACGTTCTCAAGCAACATCGTGCGAGTGACGACTTGACCGGCGTGTTTCATAAGATATTCGAGCAGGCGGAACTCGCGGGGCTGCAACACGATCTCGTCGCCTGCGCGTGTAACCTGGTGCGATAGCCGGTCGAGTTCGAGATCGCCAACACGATAGACCGTTTCCTCCCGGCTGCCACGCCGACGTGCGAGAGCCTCCGTGCGCGCGAGCAGCTCCGAGAACGAATAGGGCTTGGGCAGGTAATCGTCGCCGCCGGCCCGCAACCCCTTGACCCGATCATCGACTTGGCCCAGCGCCGAAAGAATGAGTGCAGGCGTCTCCACGCCTTTGCTGCGCAGCGTGCCGATGACCGCCAGCCCGTCAAGCTTGGGCAACATGCGATCGACAATCAGCACGTCGTATTGACCGTCGAGTGCATGGGCAAGCCCCTCCTCGCCGTCTACTGCCAAATCGGCAACATGACCGACCTCGCGGAATGCCTTTACCAGGTAGTCGGCGGCATCGCGGTCATCTTCGATGATCAGGAGACGCATGATGAATCCACCGTCTCTCGGATAAGGGACGTTCCTTGAGGTAGAACCGTACTGGACTGCATCAATCATAGCGGCACTATTTCACACTGTCCTGGCATCTGGCCCGATAGAGGACGCGACGCGAGAAAATGTGAGAGCGGCGCGGCCTAGCCCGCCACCTCTCGACCAGCTCCGCGCCGGAGGCGACGGACCGGCGCTGAGCTGGAAGGGATGGGGACGGGCATGAGGCCCGTCCCCCTGGTTCGAACCGCCGGCGGGGGCGACGGATGCCGGCGGTGCGCCCCATTCTCGCTCAGGCTTTGCCGAGGCGCAGCGCGACGAACCTCGTCGCATCACCCGACTTCACCCGCATGAGGATCGTGCGCTTGCCTTCTTTCTGCGCTTCTCTCAGCGCGCTGCGCACATCGGAGGGATTGGCAACCTTCTTGCCGCCCACTTCGAGAATGACGTCGCCAGTCTTGACGCCCTGGTCGGATGCAATCCCATTGGGATCGACCTCGGTAACGACTACCCCTTCCGAGCCGCTACCGGCGACTTGGCCGGCCGGCACGACCGTGAGCCCGAGCCGCGGCACATCGGTCCCTTCTGGGCCGGAGGAGTCCGGCGTCGCCGCTCCCCGCGCTTCACGTTGATTTGGCAATTCGCCAAGGGCAACCGAGAATGTCTTCTCCTCACCCTTGCGCCACACCGTCAGCTTCACCGTCGAGCCCGGCGCCAAGTTGCCGATCTGCTTCGCGAGATCCCTGGCATCCTTGACTGGGCTGCCATTCACGGCCGTTATGACGTCACCGGCCATGATGCCTGCCGTGGCGGCCGGGCTATTCGCCTGCGGTTCAGCGACGAGCGCGCCCTGCGGGGTTTTCAGACCAAGGTTGTCCGCGATCTCCGCGGTGACGGGCTGGATCTGCACGCCGATCCACCCACGCGTAACTTTGCCGCTCTCCTTGAGCTGGGCCACAACCGTCTTCACGGTCGGAGCAGGGATCGCAAAAGCGATGCCAACCGAACCACCCGAAGGCGAGAAGATGGCTGTGTTGACGCCAATCACGTTGCCGTCGACGTCGAAAGTCGGGCCGCCGGAATTGCCTTTGTTGACCGGAGCGTCGATCTGAATGAAGTCGTCGTACGGTCCCGCCCCGATATCGCGGCCCCGCGCCGAAACGATGCCGGCCGTCACGGTGCCCCCGAGGCCAAACGGATTACCCACAGCCAGTACCCAATCGCCGATGCGGGGCGCCTTTTCGGCAAGCTGCACATACGGGAAATCGCTGCGGCCCTCGACTTTGATAACCGCAATGTCGGTGCGCGGATCGGTACCGATTACTTTGGCGGTGTAGGTTTTCCCATCATCGGCCGTAACTTCCACTGTATCGGCCTTATCGACGACGTGGTTGTTGGTCACGGCGTAACCGTCGGCGCTAATAAAGAAGCCGGAGCCTTGGCCGGTCACGAGGCGCTCGCGCGGGCTGCGCCGTTCCTCGGGATTGACTCCCTCCGGCAAGCCGAAGCGCCGAAAGAAGCGCTCGACGTTCGGTGGCAAGGGCGAATCGCCCTCGAAACCCATCAACTTGGCGCCGCCTGCAACTTTTACGCGGACGGAGATGACGGCGGGCTTCACCTTATCGACGATGTCGGCAAATCCCATCGGGCGCTGCACGCCTTGAGCGTAAGCGACCGCGCTCAGACTTGGGTTGGTCGGCTGCGGGAGAAATCCCGGGCCGCCGAGCAGCACGGTCGCGCCAAGGCCGGCGACGCCGGCGAGCAGTACGAGACGACGTGCGGAGAGGATGCGCGATTTCGGAGCGGGAACGCTCGCAGTCATAACGGTCACTCCATAGGGTTCTGTGCGGTGGGCGCCGAGCGGCGCCCCGGTTGCCACAGCAAGATGGGGAGCGCTTCCTTACCGGGCGCTGTCGGAGAAATTAAAACTTCGTAACGTTGACCTGGCTAAAAAACTATGCAGCTGCAGGCATTTATCTTACATCGCAACCGACTCAGTGTTCGCCGTCGCGCAAAATTTGCGATAGTCGATCCGCTTCTGCCGCCGTAAGTCTTTCTTGGTTCGCGACCGTACGATCAAAATTTTCTCGGTAGCGGCGGGCCAACACGAGGACCCCGTATGCTCCGATGATGAGGATCGTTGCCGGACCGAACCACAACAGGGCTGTGTGCCATGAAAAGCGCGGCCGCAGCAGCACGAACTCGCCGTAGCGTGCGACCAGAAAATGGATCACCTGCTGGTCGCTCTCCCCCGCCTGCAATCGTTCACGCACGAGCACACGCAGATCGCGCGCTAGCGGTGCCTCCGATTCATCGATGGACTGATTCTGGCACACCATGCAGCGGAGTTCCTTGGACAGCGCGCGGGCGCGTGCTTCCAACGCAGGGTCCGAAATGATTTCGTCTGGCTCGACCGCAATCGCAGTCGACATAGCCAAAAGCGCGAGCAGTGCGACGACGAGAAGACGCCTCAAGGACCCTACTCCGCTGGCGAGAGGGCGGCCTTGCTCCGCGCCGGGTGGGGCGCCCCGACTCGCAGACGCCGATCCGAGAGCGACAGCACGCCGCCGATGGCCATAACCACGGCGCCGAACCAGATGAGCAGCACCAACGGCTTATAATAAAGCCGCACCGCGACCGAACCGTCCGGATTTGTGTCCCCGAGCGACAGGTAGAGTTGGGAAACGCCTCGCGTCATGAGCGCAGTTTGGCTTGTGGCGGTGGCTCGCGAAGGAAAATTGCGCTTTGCCGGCTCCATCACACCGACGATATCGCCGTGGCGCCGCACCGTGAAATGGGCGGCAAGGTCGCGGTAATTCGGGCCCTGGCGCGTGGCCATGCCGTCGAACTGAAGATCATAGCGTCGGATCGAGATCGATTGCCCGGGTCTGAGCTCCGCAATGCGCTCGAGGCTCCACTGCGTCTCACCGATAACGCCGAGCAGGGTGATGCCCAGGCCGAAATGCGCGAAGACCGCGCCCCAGGCAGATCGCGGCAAACCCTTTGCACGCGCGAACGCGGTCGCGAGCGGCACCTTGAGCAAACCGGTGCGCTCCACGATGTCGGTCAAAGCCCCGGCCATTACGTATAGCGCCAGACCGACCGCGAACGGCACCAGAATCGGTCCACCGCCCTCCATGGCGAAGACCACAGCGACGGCGATTACGGCGACAGCAGCAGCGCCGACAAGCCGCTGAGCAACGCCTAATAGGTCCCCGCGTTTCCATGCCAGCAGCGGACCAAAAGGCACAGCAATGAGGAGAGGAACAAAAAGGGGCACGAAGGTCGCGTTGAAAAATGGCGCACCAACCGAAATTTTTTCCCCTGTGAGCGCCTCCAGAGCGAGCGGATAGAGGGTGCCGATGAAGACGGTGGCACAGGCACTCACCAAGAAGAGGTTGTTGAGCACCAGTGCGCCTTCTCGCGAAACAGGCGCGAACAGGCCTCCCTGTTTGAGCACGGGGGCGCGCAAGGCGAACAGCGCGAGGCTGCCACCGATGAACAACACCAGGATAACGAGGATAAAGACGCCGCGCGTCGGATCGTTGGCAAACGCGTGCACTGACGTGAGCACGCCCGAGCGCACGAGAAAGGTGCCGATCAGCGAGAGTGAGAAGGCCAATAGTGCGAGCAGGATCGTCCATACCTTGAGCGCATCCCGTTTCTCCATCACGAGGGCGGAGTGAAGCAGCGCCGTGGCCGCGAGCCAAGGCATGAAGGATGCATTCTCGACCGGGTCCCAGAACCACCACCCGCCCCACCCGAGCGTGTAATACGCCCAATAGGAGCCCATCGCGATCCCGAGCGTCAGAAATATCCAGGCGAGCAGAGTCCATGGCCGTACCCAGCGCGCCCAGGCGGCATCGATGCGCCCGTCGATGAGCGCGGCAATCGCGAAGGAAAACGAGATCGAGAGCCCGACATAGCCGACATAGAGCAGCGGCGGATGAATGGCTAGTCCTGGATCCTGAAGGATGGGATTGAGGTCGCGACCCTCGAACGGCGCCTCGGGGATGCGCAGGAACGGATTCGACGTGATCAGGATGAACAGAAGGAACGCAGCCGCGATCGAGGACTGCACCGCGAGCACGTTAGCCTTGAGGCGGGCCGGCAGGTTGGCACCGAATAGGGCGACCAGCGCGCCAAAGACGCTCAGAATGAAAACCCACAGCAGCATCGAGCCTTCGTGATTCCCCCACACACCGGTGAGTTTGTAGACGAGCGGCTTTGCCGAATGCGAGTTCTCGAACACGTTGAGGACGGAAAAATCCGACCGCAGGTAGCAAATCATGAGCGCGACAAAGGCGAGCGCGACGAAGCAGAATTGCGCGACTGCCGTCGGACCCGCCACAGCCATCAGCACGGGGTCGTTCTTGCGCGCTCCAGCCAGCGGGACGCTCGCCTGCACGAGTGCCAAAGCAAACGCGAGCACAAGGGCGTAGTGGCCGAATTCGGCGATCATCGTCTGCCTCTTTAATCATGCCGCGCGACGCGTGAAATGCGTCATTCCGCCCTGCGCGCGGGCGCGGCACCGAGCTTCCTTTCGTAATCGTCCTTCCAATGTCCCTGCTTCTTCAATGCGTCAGCGACCTCTTTCGGCATATATCTTTCGTCGTGCTTGGCGAGCACGTTATCGGCGCGGAACATCCCATCCGGATCGAGAGCGCCTTCGGCGACCACGCCCTGACCTTCGCGGAACAGGTCAGGCAAGAGGCCCTGATAGGCGACTGGAACGCTACGCTTGCCGTCGGTCACCTCGAAACGGACTGCAAGGCCCTCACCACGCGAAATGCTGCCTTCCTTCACTAGTCCGCCGATGCGCATGCGCGTCCCCGGCTTGATGTGCTTTTCGACTAACTCGGTCGGTGAATTGAAGAACACGATGGATTGCTTGAGCGCGCTGAGCACCAAACCAACCGCGAGTGCAAGTACGCCGAGCGCGGCGCCGATAAGGGAGAAGCGTCGTTGTCTGCGGGTCATCTGCGTGTCATCACGCGCACGTTCGTAGCGCTAGCCCTCCACGCCAAGTCCTTTGAGGAGTTCATCCAATCGCCGCAACTTGGTCGCGTCGCCAGCGAGCGCGCGCCGGGCATCCGCGACGGCGGCGCGGGCCTTGTCGGGTTGGCCCAGCACCATATAGGAGCGAACGAGCCGCAGCCATCCCTCGACATCGGCGCCGTCCCGATGCAGCCGCTCCGAGAGGCGCTCGACCATGCCTTCAATCATAGCGTTGCGCTGGTCAGGGCTTAGCTCGGGCGCCGCTGCGATCTTTTCGCCGCTTGGACCAACACCCGGACCGCCAGCTTGTCGGCCTGGCGCGGCGATCGCCTCGACACGGGCGAGCGCGCCTCGTAGCAAATCGATCCACGGCGCATCCGGCGGAGCGGACTCAATCAGGGCGCGCCAGGTCGCGGCAGCTTGCGCGCGATCACCCTCCTGCTCGGCTGCAAGTCCGAGAAAGTAGCGCGCCTGAATAACGTTTGCGTCGAGTGCGACCGCCCTCTCGAATGCCGCTTTCGCCTCGGCGGTCACGAGACCGTTGGCGGCGAACACCAGCGCCTCGCCCAAGGCAGTCTCGCGCTCAGCGCTGGCGCCGTTGAGCCTCAGTGCGGTGCGCCGAGCTTTCACTGCATCGTCGAAACGTCCAACGCGCAGATAAACCGGCGCGATGATCTCCCAACCCCGGCCATCATCCGGGTGACGAGAAAGATGCTCTTCTACGCGCGCCACCAAGGTGTCGACGGACGGACTCTCACGCGAAGCGGCCAGCCGCGACGCAAGCGGCTGATCCGGCAATGACGGCGAGCCGAGTGCGAGATAAAGTGCTGCCGCGCCAAATGGCACCAGGACAAGCGCCACAATAGCGACCACTCGGCGTCGCCATATCACCGGGGGCGCCCTGTCCGCAGATTCGGTTTGCGCATCGGCCGCGGCGATGAGGCGGCGCGATACCTCGACGTGCGCAGCTGCCGCCTCATTGTCCCCTATCAAGCCGGCTTCACGATCGCGTTCGAGCTCCGCGAGTTGGTCGCGATAGACCGCGAGGTCGCTCCCCGAGCGAAATTCGCCTCGCCGTCCTGCCAGTGGCCAAAGCACGGCCCAAACGGCCGCCGCGCTCATTAATGCGAGTCCAAACCACAACGCCATCGATGATTCCGTCGGGTTAACCGGCTTCGCCGGGGCGACGCGGCGAAAAGCGGGAGTGGCGCTGATCGGGCGCGCTGTGCGCGGTTACATCACGCCGAACGGCCCCACTGCAACGGCGAAACACCCATCAAAGCCGCGACACGGGGAAGCGGGAAGTCGTAAATTTGCCGTAACCAGATCGCTTTCGCGCAAGGGGGGCAGAGGCCAAGCTTCTGAAATGCAGTTCCAGCCTCGGGCCACAACCAACTGCTCGGAGATTTCAGCCTTGCGCCGCTCCTCGCGCACGCCTTAGCCGAGAGATCGGTCAGCGGGAGGCCGCACGGCCGCCCAGCAGAATTCCCCGTGACTTTCGCTAGACAATCCCTATGTCGCCAAAGCTACGGAACAGCCCGCGATCAGCCCACCGCAGTCCAGGTACCATCCGGATTGCGGCAAGCGTTGCCGCGCGCGACCTGCGGCCGTCCGTCGATATAAATCGTGTGGGTGTAAGGGCGGCACTGCAATCCGTTGGACTGATAGGCAGGACCCGGAACAACTGATCCGTAGCGGCCGGAATCGGGATTCTTCCAGGCCACCGCCACGCCCGATTTCCCGGATTCAAGCGCCTGCATCTGTGCCGCATAGGCGCGCCGCTTATCATCATCGTCCATGCCGGCGCCGATGCGGTTGCCGATGAGGCCGCCGATCGCGGCGCCCGCGAGACCAGCCGCGATGCGCTCGCCGGTCCCGCCGCCGAACTGCGATCCGATCAGACCGCCGGCCACAGCGCCGACGAGCGTGCCGGTGTTTTCCTTCGGTCCTTGGCCCGTTTCGGGAGTACCAGCGCACGCCGCCAGCCACAGCGCGACCAACGCGGCAGCACTCAGGCGAACGAAAGACATGTCACAAGCCCCCAGATCATCCGATCAGCGATTTGAACGGACCGGCTTTCCCCAGTAGCCAATGCCGAGCCTCCAGCTAATGGCCAAAATTGGGGCAAAACTCTGTTCCCGCAGGATTAATTGTCTGTTACGGGCGAGCGTGGGTCACGCCCCCGGCAGCGTCAGCTCCGCGCGCAGGCCGCCAATCGGCGCGGTGCCCAGAGTGAGGCCACCTCCATAAAGGTTTGCGAGTTCTACCACGATTGAGAGCCCCAGACCGGACCCCGGCTTCGTCTCGTCAAGACGGCGCCCGCGGCGGGCCACCTGCTCGCGTTGCTGCGGCGAAAGGCCGGGTCCGTCGTCGTCGACCACGATTCGTATGGTGCGGCGATCATCTTTTGGATCGGGTGTTTCCAAAAACGCTTCGATCGCGACCCGCGACTGCGCCCACTTGCAGGCATTGTCGACGAGGTTACCGACCATCTCCTCGAGATCCTGCTGCTCGCCACGAAAGCGGGCGCTCTCGGGCGCATCGACGTCGATGGCAATCCCGCGATTGCGGTGGATCTTTTCCATCGTGCGGGCAAGCGCCGTTAGTACGGGGCGGACCTCGGTCACAGTACCAATCGCCGCAACGCGCGCCGCGAGCCGGGCACGCTCGAGATGCCGCGTGACCTGATCGCGCATGATCTCCGTCTGCTCCCGCACTTTCAGAGCAAGCGCATCACCGCCGTGGCTCGTAGCCTCGTTCATCATGACCGAGATCGGCGTCTTCAATGCGTGTGCAAGGTTGCCAACATGCGTGCGCGCGCGTGCGACAATCTCTCGATTGGCGTCGATAAGTGCATTCGTTTCGCGCGCGAGAGGCGCGATCTCGACCGGGAATGTACCTTCGAGCCGCTCCGCCGTGCCCGAGCGGATGGCGGCAAGACTTTCGGAAATGCGTTTGAGGGGCGCCAGGCCGAAGCGCACCTGGAACGTCGTGGTCAGCAGCAATACGATCGCCAGAACGCCAAATGTGACGGCAAGCGCATTGTCGAAGTTGCGTATCTCCTCGTCGATCTCCGAAGCATCGCCCGCGACGGCAACGAGATAACGTCCCTCATCCCCAAGATCGATGGTGCGCTCAACGATGCGCAACTGCTGGCCTTCGGGCCCTTCTGCATAACCCTGCCGCGCGCCGCCCGGCGTCGACGAGGCGCCAGCATCGGCGAGGTGCGGCAAGCTGGCATCCCACAACGAACGGGACGAACGTACGTCGCGGGCGGGCCCGTCAAGCCGCGTCACTTGCCAGTACCATCCGGAGAGCGGCAGATCGAACAGGGGCTCGCCAATCGATTGCGGAAATTTGCCGGCATTCTCTTCCGGCGTAGCCACATCGGCAACGAGACTGCGCAGGTAGACTCCCAGCCTACGATCAAATGCACGCTCCACGGCGGCGCGATAGGTCGACGAGAGCACGACTCCGGTGACGACCAGAATCACCACGGTCCAAGTGCTTGCCGAGAAGAACAGCCGCAGCGCAAGAGAATTAAGCCGCATTGCTCGGTGGAGCGAGCAGATAGCCGAGCCCGCGCACAGTCTGGATGACGTCGACGCCGAGTTTTTTGCGGACACGGCCGACAAATACCTCGATCGTATTTGAATCACGATCGAAGTCCTGATCGTATAGGTGTTCGACCAGCTCGCTGCGAGAGACCACCCGGCCGGCATGATGCATGAGGTAGGCGAGCAGGCGATATTCGTGCGACGTCAGCCTGACCGGATTGCCGTTGACCGCTACACGACCTGTGCGGGTATCGAGTCGCACGGCGCCGCAATTGAGCTCACTCTTGGCGTGCCCAGCCGAACGTCGCAACAGTGCGCGGATGCGCGCCAGAACCTCCTCAAGATGAAACGGCTTTGCGACGTAATCGTCAGCGCCCGCATCGAAGCCCTGAACCTTGTCGCTCCAGCGGTCGCGGGCGGTAAGGATGAGAACCGGCATGGCCCGGCCCGCCCGCCGCCAAGCTTCAAGCACTGAGATGCCGTCCATCTTAGGCAGGCCGATGTCCAAGATTACCGCGTCATAGGGCTCGCTTTCGCCTAGAAAGTGGCCCTCTTCGCCGTCGAAGGCACGGTCGACCACGTAGCCCGCGTCGGTAAGCGCGGTCGCAAGCTGCCGGTTGAGATCGGGATCATCCTCGACGACGAGGAGACGCAAGGCCAATCCTCCCACCGATGCGCCACGCCGGCCGACGAAGCGGAATCGGCGTCGCAGCCGTTACTTTGCCACTAGATAGTGGTGCCGGGAAGATCAAGGAAGGCCAACTCCCAGCGCGCAGCCGCAGCGGGTTTTGGGCTTACTGGCCATCCATGCATTCAGCGCGCATCGAGGTTGGTCTTGTTGCCTAAGCTTATGAGGCGCGAGATTCTGCGGCCACTAAAGTCAATCGCTTTTGCTGACTCCGTTCCGAACGTGCTAGCACTACGGTCGACTAGCAGGGACATTTGCCGTGAGCGATGATTTCATCCTGGAAACTGAGAACCTCACGAAGGAATTTGCCGGCTTCATCGCGGTCAATAGCGTCAATCTGCGCGTTGCGCGCGGCACGATTCACGCGCTGATCGGACCCAATGGAGCGGGCAAGACGACTTGCTTTAACCTTTTGACCAAATTCATGAGCCCGAGCCGGGGACGCATTCTCTACAAGGGGCGCGACATCACGTCGCTTCCTCCGGCCGGAGTGGCGCGGCTTGGGCTCGTTCGGTCGTTCCAAATCTCAGCTGTTTTCCCGCACCTGACGGTGCTCGAAAATGTGCGGGTGGCGCTGCAGCGACGACGCGGATCGTCGTTCGATTTCTGGCGGTCAAAGCGCTTGCTCGATGTATTCAACGAACGAGCGATGGCCCTCATTGCCGACGTCGGCCTGTCGTCATTCGCCCATTGGATGGCGGTAGAATTGCCATACGGCCGCAAGCGTGCCCTGGAGATCGCTACCACCTTGGCGCTGGAGCCGGAAATGCTGCTGCTGGACGAACCGATGGCTGGGATGGGCCACGAAGACATCGATCGTATCAGCGCACTCATCAAGTCTGTCGCCGCCGACCGCACGGTCCTGATGGTCGAACACAACCTCAGTGTGGTCGCCAACCTTTCGAACCAGATCACCGTGTTGACGCGCGGCCGAGTGCTGGCGGAAGGCGACTACAAGACGGTTTCCGCCAACCCGCTCGTACGCGAGGCATATCTTGGAGTTGGCCATGCTTAGTCCAAGCGGCGCGCCTTTGCTGGCGGTGGAAGGGCTGCAGGCCTGGTACGGCGAATCCCATGTGCTCCATGGTGCCACGTTCGATGTGTTCACCGGCGAGGTAGTGACGCTGCTCGGTCGCAACGGTGCCGGCAAAACCACCACGCTGAAATCCGTCATGGGGATCGTCGGTCAGCGCACAGGATCAGTGCGCTACGAAGGCAGAGAACTGATCGGCTTGACCAGCGACCGGATTGCGCGGCTCGGAATTGCGCTGTGCCCCGAAGAACGCGGAATTTTTGCCGGCCTGAGCGTCGAGGAAAACCTTTTGCTTCCTCCGAAGGTGCGCCCTGGCGGGCTCGAACTCCGCCGGATTTTCGAGCTGTTTCCCAATCTTGAGGAGCGCCTGTCGAGCCAAGGTACAAAATTGTCGGGCGGTGAGCAGCAGATGCTCGCCATCGGCCGTATCTTACGCACCGGCGCCCGGCTTCTGCTGCTCGACGAGCCGACCGAGGGCCTTGCCCCAGTCATCATCGAGCAGATCGGCAAGACCATCGGCCTGCTCAAGCAGCAGGGTTTCACAATTCTGCTCGTCGAGCAGAATTTTCGCTTCGCCTCGACGGTTGCGGATCGTTACTACGTCATGGAGAATGGCCGTATCATTGACCGGTTCGCCAATGCCGAGCTCGAAGCCAATCTCGGTAAACTGCACGAGTATCTGGGCGTGTGAACTGGAATGCCGGGAGCCAAGTCACCAACAGGAGGGAGCCATATGAAACGGCTGATCACTCTGGCGGCGCTCGCCATCACATTCGGGTGCGGCTCTGCGCAGGCGCAATATACGGACGGAGCAATCAAGATCGGCGTGATGAACGACATGTCCGGGACCTATTCCGATCTGAGCGGGCAGGGCTCGGTCATCGCAGCACGGATGGCGGTTGAGGATTTTGGCGCCGCCGCCAAAGGCATGAAGGTGGAAATCCTCGGCGCCGACCATCAGAACAAGCCGGACGTTGGCTCGAATGTCGTGCGGACCTGGATTGACGTCGATAAGGTCGACGTGATCGTCGACGTGCCGACCTCGTCGGTGGCACTCGCAGTGAACGAAATCGTGCGCGACAAGAACAAAGTATTTCTCGTCTCGGGCGCAGCGGCCTCGGACCTGACCGGCCCCAAATGCACCCCCAATACGATCCACTGGACCTACGACACCTGGGCGCTCGCGAATGGGACCGGAAAAGCGATCGTAAAGACCGGCGGGGACACCTGGTTCTTCCTTACCGCCGACTATGCCTTCGGCCACGCGCTCGAACACGACACCGCAGCCGTGGTTGAGAAGAATGGCGGAAAGGTGCTCGGAAAAGTGCGCCACCCCTTCCCCGGTACCGACTTCTCTTCGTTCCTGCTGCAGGCGCAGGCCTCGAAGGCCAAGATTATCGGGCTCGCCAATGCCGGGGCCGACACGATCAATTCGATCAAGCAGGCATCGGAGTTCGGTATCACCCAGAGCGGCCAGAATCTCGCGGCCTTGCTGGCGTTCATTACTGACGTGCACGCGCTGGGATTGCAGACCGCCCAGGGCCTGATCATGACCGAAGCGTGGTATTGGGATCTCAACGACGCCAACCGCGAATTCGCGAAGAAATTCGCCCCTCAGGACAAGGGCGTACACCCGACCATGGTCCACGCGGGAGTGTACTCGGCAGTCACGCACTATCTCAAAGCAGTCGAGGCGCTCAAGAGCGACGCCGACGGCAAGGCGGTTGTGGCAAAAATGAAGGAGATGCCGACCGACGATAAGCTCTTCGGCACGGGCGTCGTGCGGGCCGACGGCCGAAAGATCCATCCGATGTATCTCTTCGAGGTCAAGAAGCCGGCGGAATCGAAGGCCCCCTGGGACTACTACAAACTGCGGGCCACGATCCCGGCGGATGAGGCCTTTCGTCCCCTGGCCGAGGGCGGCTGCCCATTGGTGAAGAGCTGACGGGCCGATGCGGCGAGCTCGGGGGATGGCATGCTTCCGCCCCCCCCGCCCGCCGGCGATGTGATCAGCCATGTTCGAACTGCTCGGCATCAGCTCGCAGGCCCTGTTCGGCCAGCTGCTAATCGGCTTAATCAACGGCTCGTTCTATGCGTTGCTCAGCCTCGGGCTTGCCGTCATCTTCGGTATGCTCAACATCATCAACTTCACGCATGGCGCCCAATACATGCTGGGCGCCTTCACCGCGTACTTTCTTCTGCAATACGCCGGACTGGCCTACTGGTGGGCGATCGTCCTTGCGCCGTTCGTCGTCGGACTAAGCGGGATCATCGTCGAGCGGCTGTTTCTGCAATGGCTCTACAAGCTCGACCATCTCTACGGGCTTCTGCTCACCTTCGGTCTCGCGCTCATCTTCGAAGGCACTTTTCGTAATTTTTTTGGTTCTTCGGGCCTACCCTACTCCGTGCCGCCGGCGCTGCAAGGCGGGCAGAATCTGGGGTTCATGTTCTTACCCAACTACCGCGCCTGGGTGGTGGTGTTTTCACTCGCCGTATGCCTGACGACTTGGTTCGTCGTCGAGCGCACGAAGCTCGGTTCGTATCTGCGTGCAGCGACCGAAAATCCGACCCTCATGCGCGCCTTCGGCATTAACGTGCCGCGCATGATCACGCTCACCTACGGCTTTGGCGTCGCCCTGGCGGCGCTCGCGGGCGTGATGGCGGCGCCCGTTTACAACGTCAGTCCGCAAATGGGCGCGAACCTCATCATCGTTGTGTTCGCGGTGGTGGTGATCGGCGGCATGGGTTCGATTATGGGTGCGATCCTGACCGGATTCGGCTTGGGGGTGATCGAGGGGCTCACGAAGGTGTTCTTTCCCGAAGCATCCAACACCGTGATCTTCATCATCATGGCAATCGTCCTGTTGATCCGGCCGGCGGGGTTGTTCGGAAGAGGCGCGTAGCATGCAGCGCGTTGCGGAGCTAAGCAAAGAACACGCGGTGCGCGCGCACAGCGAGGCCATCGCATTTGTCGCGATGGCGTGCGTGCTTGTCGTCGCGCCGGCCTTTGCCTATCCCGTGTTCCTGATGAAGGCGCTGTGCTTTGCGCTGTTCGCATGCGCCTTCAACCTGCTGATCGGCTATGTCGGGCTGCTTTCTTTCGGCCATGCGCTGTTCTTCGGCTGGGCGAGCTACATCAGCGCACATGCCGCCAAGGTTTGGGGCTTCTCGCCGGAGCTCGCGATCCTCTTGGGAGCCGGAGCCGCCGCCGGGCTCGGCGTAATTGTCGGCGCACTCGCGATCCGTCGCCAAGGCATCTATTTTGCCATGATCACGCTCGCCTTGGCGCAGATGATGTACTTCTTCGCCGTTCAGGCGCCGTTCACGCATGGCGAGGACGGCATCCAGGCGGTGCCGCGCGGAAAGCTGTTCGGGATCATCGATCTTGCCGACCAAACCAACATGTATGTCACCGTGCTGGTCATCTTCCTCGGCTGCTTCCTGTTGATCTATCGCATCATCAACTCGCCCTTCGGTGAAGTGCTCAAGGCGATACGCGAGAACGAGCCGCGCGCGATCTCGCTGGGCTACAGGAGCGAGCGGTATAAGCTGGTCGCGTTCGTGCTGTCGGCGGCGTTCGCGGGAGTGGCCGGGGCGACGAAGGCACTTGTCTTTCAGCTTGCATCCTTGACCGATGTCGACTGGCCGATGTCCGGCGAAGTCATCCTCATGACATTGGTCGGCGGATTGGGCACGCTCTTCGGGCCGGTCGCGGGCGCCTTCCTCATGGTCGCACTGGAGAACTACCTGACCACGATCGGCCAATGGGTGTTCGTCGTCCAAGGCGTGATCTTCGTCGTCTGCGTGCTGCTGTTCCGCCGCGGCATCATCGGCGAGCTCGCCCAACTTCTGCGCGTCAAGCTTTGATTCATCAGCACCGCTCTTTGCCATCGGCTCTAGACGCAATGTGGAATGCTGGTCCAGATTTGACCGTAGGAAGACTAGCGGTCCGAGCTGAACGCTGCCACGTCCGCTTCGCCGAACAGCAATTCGGCCGCTCATTGCCATTGGGCGCGGTGCTCCCGATTCTCCGACAATGCCAGCATGTACGTGCGGGCATCGAGACGGTTCCCAAACCAGATAGCTTGCTGGCGCGATCTGTCCCGTCTGCAATTCTGACGGCGGCGGTTTTTGCAGATGCAGTGGCTTGAGTTCCCGCTTCATAATTTTGCGACGAGGCGTTCCATCTTTTGCGCGGTCGCGGCATTTGAATGTGCTCCGGACTAAGGGCGGACTAAGGATCGGTGCTTAATTCCTCTGAACGATACTTAACTGCGCTGAATGCTAGAAACTCAAGCGTGGCGCGGGTTTTTGCACGACTAGCTTGTTTAACTCGGTGATTTCAACACCTCAAAAAACCCGGGCTTTTTAAGTCTTAATTAACCACGGAGCGCGCTAATCCGAAATTGCCCGCCGGCAAAGATCCTCGGAGAGCGCGGTGACCAACGCGATTGCCGTTCGACCGCAAGGCGCGATGCGACTTCATGGTCGCTCGATCATGGCTTTCGTGCTCGCCCCAACCGCCCCGATCACCGACTGGCTGAGGGAACTGGACAAACGCACCGGAACCTCACCTGCATTTTTCGTCGGCCGGCCGATCATTCTCGATCTGCAGGCGCTTACATTGGAGGAAACTCAAATCGGCGAGCTGATCACCCAATTGGGCGAACGCGGGGTTCGCGTCATGGCTCTCGAGGGCATCGACGCGGACCAGCTCGGCGCCTCTCTACCACCCGTGCTCAAACGCGGGCGCCCAAGCGCCGGCGACGCGCTGTTGTCGGCCTCCTCGAGCCACAACGGCGTCGCAACCGCTCGCCTGCCACGGCGTCAAGAGCCGAGCTCGTTATTGATCGACAGCCCGATCCGCTCGGGACAATCCGTGATTTTCCCAAACGGCGATGTCACGGTACTTGGGCCGGTGGCGTCTGGAGCGGAAGTAGTCGCGGGCGGATCGATCCACATTTACGGGGCGCTGCGCGGCCGAGCTATGGCCGGGTCAATGGGTAACGCCCGTGCGCGAATTTTTTGCAGCAAAAACGAGGCCGAACTGATCTCGATCGATGGGTATTACCGGACGGCCGAGGAAATGGACGCAAGCCTCCGCAGCCGGCCGACGCAGTGCTGGCTCGAAAACCGCGTCCTTGCGATAGCAGCATTGGATTGAACGATGGGAGAAACAGCAAGCATGGCCAAGGTTCTCGTGGTCACGTCCGGCAAGGGCGGAGTGGGCAAGACGACGACCACCGCCGCGCTCGGCGCCGCGCTGGCGCAAGCCGGGCAGAAGGTGGCGGTCGTCGATTTCGATGTCGGCCTACGCAATCTCGACTTGGTGATGGGAGCAGAGCGTCGCGTCGTATTCGACCTCGTCAATGTCATCCAAGGCACCGCTAAGCTATCGCAAGCGCTGATCCGCGACAAACGACTCGAGACGCTGTGGCTGCTGCCGGCATCGCAAACACGAGACAAAGATGCTTTGACCGAGGAAGGCGTGGCGAGCGTGATCCAGGAGCTGCGCGGGAAATTCGATTGGGTAATCTGCGATAGCCCTGCTGGGATTGAACGCGGCGCAACCCTCGCCATGCGCTTCGCCGACACAGCCGTCATCGTCACCAATCCAGAAGTCTCCTCAGTGCGCGATTCCGACCGCATAATCGGGCTGCTCGATTCCAAGACCGAAAAGGCAGAAAAGGGTCAGCGCATCGACAAGCACGTTCTCATCACGCGCTACGACGCCCAGCGCGCCGCGCGGGGCGAGATGCTCAATATTGAAGACGTGCTCGAGATCCTGTCCACGCCGCTACTGGGTATCATTCCCGAAAGTGAGGACGTGCTGCGCGCCTCCAACGTGGGGTCGCCCGTGACGATCAGCAATGCAACGAGCGCCCCGGCTCGGGCCTATCTCGACGCGGCTCGCAGGCTCAAGGGCGATGATGTGCCTATGAACATCCCCAGTGAGCGCAAGGGTTTGTTTGACAAGCTGTTCGGACGGAGAGCGGCATGAACGTGTTCAACCTGTTCCGGCGCCGGGGCTCTGCCCCGGTCGCGAAAGAACGGCTCCAGATCCTCCTGTCCTACGAACGGGCAACGCGCGGCCAGTCGGACCTGCTCGCCGTTCTGCGAGAAGACATTTTGGCCGCGCTCACCAAGCACATTACCGTCGAGCGGCAGAACGTTCAGGTGCGGATGGATCGGGGCGCGAGTGTTTCGACGCTCGAGATCGAGGTCGAAATCCCAAATTCGGCCGGTATGCTCCTGCCCGCAGGATCTTAGGCCGTCTCGTCGGGATCGATATTCGTGTTCGCCGGGCCGGATTTTCACCGGTCCTGCAGACTATGATGTTCCGACCAATCAGGAATGTTCCCACCCTGCGGCGCCCCTTTCGGTCGGCGACCGCTCCGCAAAAACTCGGCGAGACTGCGGCTTCGGGTCTGTAACGGCGATTCCGGCGGTCCGGTGTTCGACAACGACATCGGGCGCTGGTTGGGATGGTGAACTGGTCGGCACGAACGGACGGTGAACCAATTTGCGGATTCGTGAGCGGCGTCATACCACTCGTCCGCTACCGGTAGGATCGCGGAGACCGCCGCGAGATTGGGTTCGCCGTTGGAGCCATGATCCGGATTGCGATCGTTCTCATCTGCACCTGTACGCTCTCATCTTCGCTTGGCGCAATGGTCGGCGGCGCACCGCCTGCCAGCCAGGACGCAGGAGGTGCGGTCATCATGCTGACTGGCTCACACGGCACATTCTGGCTCGGGCGTCGCGCTGGCACGCGATCTCGTTCTCACGGCAGCGCATTGCGTTCAGCCGGGCGCCAATTACAAGCTGATTGAATTCGACCACGCGCGGCAACCCACGCTCAAGGACCTCGCAATCATCGCGCGCCATCCGGACTTTGACATCAATGCCGCGGTACGCCACCGGGTCACTGCTGACATTGCCCTTATCAAGCTGGCCGCACCGCTGAAAGTCATTCCCGCACCGCTGGTGCCGACAGGCGGGTCCGTCGCTACCGGTGACGCCTTCGTTGTTGCGGGCTACGGGGTTGCCATTCGTGGCGACGGCAAAACTGCCGGCACGGTGCGCGCTGCGACGCTTGTCGCGACCGGGCAGCCGGGGACATTGCAAATCAGGCTCGCCGATCCCGTTACCAAAGGCGAGCGCCCGGGCCTGGGCGCGTGCACCGGTGATTCCGGCGCGCCGGTCTATCGGGAGGTGGGCCACATGCTGGCCGTGATCGGCGTCGTGAGTTGGTCCACCGGTCCGGCGGCGAGCGAAGGCTGCGGCGGGCTGACCGGCGTCACACCGCTCGCGCGCTACCGCGCCTGGATCATCGACCAATCGGGGAGGATGGGGGCGCCCCTGCCTCCGTAGCCGAACCCCGGTGTTGCTGCATGAACTGCACCAACAGGTTGACGCGTGCTAATGTCCGACTGCTCCAATCTCATTGTGATCGCACCAATTTCGAGGCATAAGATCGTTTGCCCATTGGCCCCAGAGAGCGCAGCTCAGCATGGCCCGCACCATTCGACTCCAAAGCGACAGTAACGCCCACGACCGACCCTGGCGGGTTGCAGTGGAGCAAGGCTTCTTTGCCGAGGAAGGGCTCGACGTCGCCTACCATGAGGACAATCCCAAGGGTAATGAAGGCCGGGTCAAGGACTTCTCCCACCGTTGGAAGGAGACGCAGCTCCAGCAGGGTACGCTTGAAATCTATCCGGTGTGCGAGTGGGGCGCTATCGAGCGCGTGCAGCAGTTGGGCCGAGGCAAGATCATCGGGCTCGACGCCACCATACGCACTGGCGCGATCATGGTGCGAAGGGATTCGCGTGTGGAGACACTTGCCGATCTGCGCAACGTGCCAATCGCAGTGACCTGGCACGCCGGCACGTTCTATGCCGCCGTCGAGGCGATGGAGGCAGCCGGGGTCTTGTTCAGCGAGATCAAACTCGAACACGCGGCCGATCGATTGGGTGCCTTGCTCAGCGGCGGGATCGAAGCGGCGGCGCTCATGGAACCGCTGGTGAGCCGCGCCATCGAGGCGGGCTGCCGTAAGATCGCAGAGCTACGCTGGCGCGGCGGTATTGTCGCGGCGGACGAGATAGATGCAGAGACCGCGGAAAAGCTACGGCGGGCGCTCAACCGTGCGATCGAATGGCTGCGCGAGAACGAAGAGCGCTCCCGAGACGAACTCCTGCGCGATTTGACCCCGGAGTTGCGCAAAGATGGGCTTCTTCCCGAGTTAATCGGCGTTAAGACTTATCGATCGGGCGAGTTCAAGGAAAAAGTCCAATGGATGCTCAAGCGCGGCTTTTTGCGCGAGGCGCCAAGCTATGAAGACACCGTGCGTACCGCGTAGCGATCTAGATCGGTTACTGTTCCCAAAGCTGCGGCGAACACACACGCGCGCCGGACAATGTTAGTGCGCCTTTTGCCAAGCTGGGCTTGAACGGATTCTCCTTACCATCCGTCTCTGTTGTAGGCCTTGTCCTCGGAACCCGCGGCATACTGCTGTGAGCTGCCGCAAATCCAGTACCATTTTCTCGAGCCGAAGCGAGCAATCTACGCTCCTGATTCGCGTCCTGCGAAGAATCTGACCGAGTTACTCCGCCGGCGCGGGCGGCGTATCTGCCGAGACACGGGGCAGTCCGCTCGCGGGCCCCCGCAGGGGCCGCTCTTCCATGAGCAGCACCGCCGCAAGCGCCGCAATCAAGAAAGCATCGGCAGCAAAGAATACGAATCGGAACACGACTGCGATGTCGATACCGGCGGCCCTTGCGGTTTCGACCAGGAGTTCCACGCCGGTGCCGCGCTCGGGCGTGGCGCCCAGGGCAGCCAGAAGAATGGCGCCCATGATGGCGACGGCGAGCGTGCTTGCGAGTGCACGGAAGAAATTCATTGCACCGGTCGCCGTGCCCACCTGATGCGCTGGCACGGCATTCTGGATCGAAACTGTTGCGACCGGATAAACAGTGCCAGCACCGAATCCGATGAGCATCAGCGCAATGATCACGCCGTGGAGCGGCATAGCAGGCCACATAGCGAGCGCCGTTACGCTCGCGATCGCGATAATAGCACCTCCGACCGCCGAGACCTTGTAATGACGCAGATACATCATTGAGCGCCCTGATAACATCGATCCCGGCGTCGTCATCACCACGATTGGAATAAGCGCCAGACCGGCTTCGGTCGCGGAGAGCTCGTGCACGACCTGGAAATAGAACGGCATATAGATGGTGAGGCCCAATACCGCACCGAGCATCCATGAGGTGGCGGCCGTGCCGGCGCACATCACCGGATTGCCGAGCACAGTAAGGGGCAGAAACGGTTCCGGCGCCAGCCTGAGCCACCACACAAAGATAAGGCTGAGCGCCAGCGAAATGCCGGCGAGAGCCACGATGGTGGACGACGTCCACGGCATCCGGCTGCCGCCCGATGTGACCGCGATAAGCAGCATGGTCGCGGCCGCGACCATCAGGGCCGCACCCGTGAGGTCGAGTTGGTGCGGTAGTTCATGGCGCGGCAGCCGCTTCATCGCGTGGTAAGTGAGCAGCGCTGCGAAGAGCCCCAGGGGTACGTTGATCCAAAAGATGAGCGGCCAATACAGGTACTCGGCAATGGCGCCCCCAAGGACAGGCCCTGCGACACCGGCCACGATCCAAGAGGTGCCCATGTAGGCCTGGTATCGGCCGCGCTCACGCGGCGTGATCATGTCGGCGATGGTAGTCTGGGTCAGCGGCACGATGCCGCCGCCCCCGATGCCTTGCAATGTTCGGCCCGCGATGAGGATGGCCATGTTGGGCGCCGCCGCGCACAGGGCCGAACCCGCGACAAAGAGGCCAATCGCCAGCAGCATCATGCCGCGGCGCCCGTGAATGTCGGAGAGCTTGCCGTAGAGCGGCGAGACCACCGTCGACGACAGCAGATAGGCAATGATGACCCAGGACAGATTCTCGAAATCGCCGAACTCGCGTCCGATGGTGGGCAAGGCGGTGGCGACGATTGTTTGATTGAGCGCCGAGAGAAACATCCCCAGCATCAGGCCATAGAAGATATTGCGCACGTCGGCCTTGGACAGCTCCGGGCTTGGCGTGGCAAGCATAGGCTCGGGTTTGAACGGTTGCTTCGAGTTTCGGCTCGAGGGTGTCATTCGACTCGGAAATGAATCAATGGATCACGGCGTGCTGTTGCTTCGCTTCGTATGGCGCTCGAACATCGTCAAGGCAATGGGGCACTGGACAGAGCAGGTATGACGCCGGCCGCTCGACTTTATGGGCCCCCGCAACCAAACGGCGGCTCCGGCAACTGTCGATCGCGGCGCTCGCACAAAAGCTATTCGACGTGCTTTGTCACCCGCGCGGAGCCGCGCAACGGGCGCTCCTCGAGCGCGAGGATAGATGCCAGCGCCACCATTAAGCAGGCGATGGCGGCTGCGAAGACCCAGCGGAAGCTTTCGGACGCATCGGCTCCCGTCAGCACCATGCCGACGGAGATGCCGCGGACCATCGGCGCGCCCGCGAGCACGATGGCCGCGAAGCCGGACACGATGAAGGCCGAGCCCAGGGCACGAAAGAAGTTCATGGTGCCGGTTACGGTGCCGAGCTGATGTAATGCAACCGCATTCTGCACCACCACGACCGTGAACGGGAACACTGGCCCCAATCCGAGCCCCACAAGGGCGATCAGGCCAAGCGCAGCGGAGGAAGGAAGCTCGGTAGGTGCGATCGCGAGCGGAATAAGCGCAATGATTGAGAGCGAAAGACCCACGAGCGGGACTCGCTTGTAATGGGTGAAGCGGACGAGCAGCCGGCCGCCGATGATCGATGTGAGCGTGGCAGCACCTTGCAGAGCAATGATGGTCGAGCCCGATTCGCCCACTGAAAGGCCAAGGGCAAGCTGGGCATAGAGCGGCAGCACGATGGTCAAGGCAATGGCCATGCCGATCGCGAAGAAGGCGGCTGCAGTGCCGACCCGCGTGGCGCCGTCGCGTAGCACGGCCAGCGGAATGAATGGCTCCTCGGCGGTCATTACCCGCCATGCAAACGAAGCCCACAGGGCGATGGACACGAGAAACAGCGAGAGGATTTGGGGCGATGCCCATGTATAGCGCCGCCCGCCCCAGGTCAGCGCGAGCATCAGCGCGACGGCGGCTCCCACCATCAGCACGGCCCCCAATAGATCGAGCCTGTGCTGGCGTTCGTGGCGCGGCAGCCGCTGCAACACGTTGCTTGTTAGCAGAAACGCCAGCCCGCAGAGCGGCAGGTTAAACCAGAAGATCCACGACCAATGCAGGTGCTCGGCAATGAAACCGCCGAGGATGGGACCGCCAACGGTCGACACAATGAAGATTGAGGACGTGTAGGCCTGGTAACGCGGGCGATCGCGGGGCGAAGCAACATCCCCAATGATGGTCTGCACCAATGGCATCAGGCCCCCGCCCCCGAGGCCCTGAAGCGCGCGGCCCATGATTAGCGTCAGCATGGAGGACGCGAGCGCGCAGGCAAGCGAGCCGCCGGCATAGATGCCTATGGCGATCAGCATCATGGCGCGGCGGCCGTGGATGTCGGAGAGCTTTCCATAGAGCGGCGTCACAGCGGTGGCGCATAGAAGATTGGCAGTGACGACCCAGGAGATGTTCTCGATCTCGCCCAAGCTCGCGGCCATGCTCGGCAGCGCGGTTGCCACCATGACTTGGTCGAGCGCCGCGAGCAGCATAGTCAGAAGCACGCCCACGACGATCCGGCGTGCGACGGCGTGCTCGACGTAATCCGCTGGCGGCGGTGTGAGCGGATTGCGCATGATTTTGCCTAGGTGGGCCGGGCGGCGAGGCGCCGGGCATCTAGGCGGGGAACAACCCCAAGAACAAGGTGGTGCCCCGCGAGGGCGCCATGCGCAGATGCGCGGCTTATCGGCGGGATGGCGGTTTCCTCGCCGCCTTCGGTATGCGCACCGGCCAGCTCACGATGTGCCCCTCAAGGTCATCGTCGTCCACCTCGTCCTCGCTGGCAGCGACGCGCCGTCGCACTGAGATTCCGGCCTGGTGGACGGTCTCAGGATCTCCTGAAACGAGCGGATGCCACCAATAGAGAGCCCTCCCGTCGGCCAGCAGACGATAAGCGCAGCTCGGCGGCAACCAGACGATTCGATTTATGTTTCTGTGCGTTAACCGAACGCAGTCGTTCACCTTCGCAGTTCGGTTGGAATAATCGCGGCAACGGCAGGCTTCGCTATCAAGCAGGCGGCAGCCGACATCGGTAAAATGAGTACGCGAGGAATCGTCGGCGTCCTCAAGCTTGACGAGACAGCAGCGCCCGCAGCCGTCGCAAAGGCTCTCCCACTCAGAATTTGTCATTTCCGCCAATGACTTACGGCGCCAAAATGGAATCTCTTGCTCGCTCATTTGTGAATTGTCCTTGAATCGACCGACATTGCCGGGATCGCCTGTTATTTGTCTTGTGACCGATGCCGCCATAGTTTGGAACCCCTGGATCAGTTAAAACTTTGCGCTAAATGGTTGGGTGCCCGCGGCCCGCGGGCGCGATGCGTCCGCTTTGAGGGAATCTGGAATCTTGAGCAACCTTTTCCAAGAGCGCGACAATCAGGTCAGCTGGAAGATCAGGCTGCGACGCTTCCTGCTCGATCTCGACGCTCGGATCGACTTTGGCCTGTACCAGGCCAAAACGTGGGGACGGGAGCTTTACGAGCGATTCACCGTCTTGATGGACCGGTTCCATGTCTCTGGCTGGCGGCGCTGGTATCTCGTCGAACCGGTCTCGGAGTGCCTGACCCTGGGCAATGCGGGCCTCTTGATCATGTTGGCCCTCGCGATCCCCGCTTTCCGTGAAACTGCGGACGACGACTGGCTCAAGAAGTCCGAACTCGCAGTGACCTTTCTCGACCGCTACGGCAACGAAGTCGGCTCCCGCGGCATCCGACACAATGACGCGATCCCGCTCGATCAGTTCCCTGACCACCTGATCAAGGCGACGCTCGCCACCGAAGATCGTCGCTTCTACGAGCATTTCGGCATCGACATTCCCGGCCTATTCCGCGCCATGCTCACCAACGCGCGCGCCGGCGGGGTAGTGCAGGGCGGTTCCTCGATCAGCCAACAACTAGCAAAGAACCTGTTCTTGTCGAACGAGCGCACAATCGAGCGCAAAGTCAAGGAAGCGTTCCTCGCGCTTTGGCTCGAGGTGCGGCTGCCCAAGAACGAGATTCTCAAACTTTACCTTGACCGCGCCTATCTTGGCGGGGGCACTTTCGGCGTCGATGCAGCGGCACAGTACTACTTCAACAAATCCGCGCGCGACGTGAACCTCGCCGAAGCGGCGATGCTGGCCGGCCTGTTCAAGGCGCCATCGAGATTCGCACCGCACATCAATCTCCCGGCGGCGCGCGCACGCGCCAACGTGGTCCTCGACAATTTGGTCGAGGCTGGATTCATGACCGAGGGGCAGGTCTTCGGCGCTCGGCGCAATCCGGCGATGGCAGTCGATCGGCGCGATGAGCGGGCACCCAACTATTACCTCGATTGGGCCTTCGACGAGATGAAGAAGCTCGTCGACACGCTGCCCAAGTCTGTGCACGAACGAGTGTTCGTGGTGCGCCTCGCGCTTGACGTCGATCTGCAGAAGCATGCGGAGAAAGCGCTCGAAGATTCGCTGCGGCAGTACGGCCACGAATACAAGGCCAAGCAAGGCGCCGCCGTGCTGATGGACATCGACGGCGCGGTGCGGGCCATGGTGGGCGGACGCGACTACAGCGAAAGTCAATTCAACCGCGCTACCGATGCCATGCGCCAGCCCGGTTCCTCGTTCAAGCCGTATGTGTATGCGACCGCGCTAATGAATGGATACAAGCCCACCTCGATCGTGGTCGATTCGCCGGTATGCATCGGCAACTGGTGCCCGAAAAATTACGGCGGGGGTTTTTCCGGCTCGATGACGATGACCGAGGCTCTGAAGCGTTCGATCAACGTGGTTGCGGTGAAGCTATCGATCGCGATCGGCCACGGGAATCCGAAAATCGGGCGTGCCAAGATCAGGGAGGTCGCGCGTAGGGCGGGCCTGCGCACCCCGCTTCCCGATACGCCTTCGATGCCGATCGGGGCGGATGAGGTGACCGTCCTCGATCACACGGGTGCCTACTCAATCTTCCCCAACCTCGGTAAGGCGATGGCGCCGCATGCAATCCTCGAAGTGCGTACTGGCGCCGGCGAGCTGATCTGGCGTTGGGACCGCGACGGCAAGAAACCGGTGCAGGTGCTCACGCCACAAGTCGCCATGGATATGAGCATGATGATGAGCAAGGTCGTGGAGGAAGGCACCGCCCGGCGCGCCATCCTTGACGGCATCAGGGCCGCAGGCAAGACCGGCACCACCAACGCCTACCGCGATGCCTGGTTCGTGGGGTTCACCGGCAACATGATCTGCGGTGTTTGGTTCGGCAATGACGACTACGCCGTCATGCATCAGATGACCGGTGGCTCGCTTCCCGCAATGACCTGGCATGAGATCATGGCCTATGCCCACCAAGGGATCGAGCTCAAACCTATTCCCGGCCTTGGCCCGCAGGGACCTTCGGCAGGCCGCCCGGTAACGGCGGAAGCGAAAAAAGACGGCGACGCGCCACCGAGTCGTCCGACGTCCGTTCTCACCAAGCGCGGAGCCGACGCGCTGGTCCGCGTGGAGCGGTTGATGGACGATGCCACGCGGGCGCTCGCAGCTCGCGGCGAAATGACCAAAGCTTCAGACGATACCAGGGCGCAAGGCCAAGGAAGTTTTGCATCCGTGTCCGACCAAGCTTCACCTGGCCGCAGTCGCGGCGATTGAAGCCGGCCGGCGATTGTTGCTACACGGGTCGCCCCCACCCGCTACCACCGAGCCAAACGTGCGTTTGCTTTTCGGAACCGTGTTTGCACTCGCGATTGCAGCCGCGGTCGGGCTTGGCGCGACCTGGATGGCCCTGACGCGAGGCAGCGCTTATGGCGGCGTCAATATCGGTGCATGGCTGGGTTGGCCTAAGAATGGGACCCTGGGAATCGATCCTTATGCGCGCGCCAGCGTTGCGCGCACCGGAGAACTGCCGGTCGGTTCCGGGGATGGAGTCGCATTCTATGCACGAACCGACGATGCCGGTCAGCCGCTCGACGGCCGCTGCGACGTGCTGCTGAGCGGCACCACCCCGCAAGCCCGATTTTGGACTATCACCTTGTATGATCCTGACGGGCGACTCGTAGCCAATTCGGCGCAGCGGCAAGGCTTCACCAGCCAGGAGATCATTCGCAACACAGATGGCAGTTTCGAGATCCTTGTCGGCCCCCGCGCGCGTCCTGGCAATTGGCTGCCGACGGGCGGCGTGGAGAAGTATCTGTTGGTGTTGCGGCTCTATGACACACCGATTGGGATGGGGACCCGAACCGGATCGGAGGCCCCCATGCCCTCGATAACGAAGAGAGCTTGCCTGTGATGCGCTTGGCCTTATGGCTCTTGGGCGCGCTGCTGCTTGCAGGCGTGGTGCATCTGGCAACAGTCCTGCTGCTGCCCCGGATGGCGACCCAGGACGCCTATGCCCGCGTCTCCGCGATCGCCCCGGTCAACACCGTCATTGCCATCCCGACGCCGACTCCTGAGAGGGCGCTCATGCCGTTTATGGACCCCGCCTTCCAGGTGTCCGTCTGCCGCTACGATCTGACACAGGGTCCATTGAAGTTTTCCGTGCCGATCACTCAGGCGTACACATCAGTGTCGTTTTATACGCGCTCTGACGTCGCATACTACGCGATCAACGATCGCGCTGCCGGGCGCAAGGTCATCGAGCTCGATCTCATGACGGCGGCACAACGCGCGGAACTGCCGGAGAACGAAGAGATCACGGCAGCAGACCGGTTGATCGTGGCGTCCCCGACGACCACGGGCCTGATCGTTATTCGAGCACTTGCGCCTGAGCCGGGATGGATCCCCGCAGTGCGAAATGCGCTCACTGCAGCACAGTGCCGCGCGCCATGAAATATGTTCGCGCACGTGTAGCGCGGGTCTCTAACCGGCTTGAGAAATGATCGGTCGTCAGCGGTTCGCACGCCGGCGGCGACGGCGACGCGCAGTGCTGCCCGGCTGGGGTTCAAGATCGCCGCTCGCTGACCCGGCATGTCGTTCAATCCGGATGACCGGAAGGATGATCACGGCGGCTGATTCGGACTTGGCTGCGATCGAACTGGGCGCGCGCCCAACGCGCGTCGCCGCCTGAAAATTGATCACCATACCCATGTCGTTGCCCCCGCCACCACCGCCGGATTCCCAATGCGGCTCCTGCGCGATTTGAGACGCACAAGGTTAACGGTCCGCTAACGCGAGCGCTTTAGCCTGTTTCAAATCCAAAGTGTTGCACTAAAGGCGCAGTAACTACTAATGAGGGCTCCGGCGGGATTTGCTGGTCTTGAGGACCTGCTCGGCATGCCAGCCGCCGACAACACGGATCTGTGCGCAAGCCTATTGCGAGCTTTGACCGATCTCTACCTGCAGCGGCCCATCCATACGCCCGAAGACGACCATTACTACACCGAACTAGCCCTACGACTCATTGATGCGTCGGAAATTTCGGACCGCGCCGCGCTCGCTGCCCGCCTTGCGACCTACCCGTCAGCTCCCCTCCCCGTCCTCAAGCGTTTAGCGCGCGATGGCATCGAAGTCGCCGGTCCGATTCTCCAGCGTCTTCCGCACCTGAGGGTGGCCGAACGCGAGTCGCCCACCGCGGCAAACACCGGCGCTCACTCACAGGTTATCGCGAGGACGCTCCACTGTGCTCCGCCAGCCGTACGCAACTCTGACCGTATCGATCGGATTGGACCATCCGAGCTGTCGGAACTGTTTTACTGCGCAACTGCGCCCGAGCGCCGACTGATCCTGATCAATCTCGAATATGCACTATTCATCCCAACCCCACCGTTTCCCGCGATGCTACGCACAGATATCCGGCGTCTGGAAACGGCCGCGCTCCGGCACAAACCTGAGACGCTCGCACGTCAACTTGAACGCTTACTCGGCCTATCCCAGACGCAAGCTCATCGAATTATTAGTGACGAACTCGGCGAGCCGATCGTGGTGACGGCCAAGGCCATGGACTTGTCGAACGCCGTGTTGCAGCGCCTGCTATCGGCTTTGAGCTCCTGCCTCGGACAATGGGCCGATCGCGTCCACGAGCTAACGGAGCTCTACCGCGAGATCAGCGGGGAGGCAGCTCGCAGATTGATTGGCATTTGGCGCGACGCCGAACAGGGCGAGAACGGTCAGCTGCGATACGGACCTGTCGCTTGGTAACCCGCAACAGAAAACCGCGAGCAGCCTTGTCCGAGCTCTCGCGGGGCCGGAAGCCCGAAGTGATACAAGCCTACGGGAGGAGATTTGGCGCCCGGTGCGCCGTTCAGGCAACGACCCCATCGAGGAAATGGCGTCCGGCGCGGTCCTCGACTTCGAGGATCCAAGCGTCGGGATCGAAGCGCAGTTCCCGCGCGAGGCGTTCCTCGATCTTCGTCTCTGGAGCGGGTTGCTCGCCGTGGCACCGGCTGAACAGCCGGTCCGCGGGGTGGGCATCGTCGAAGACGCTCTGCGGCGCCGGCCCGAACAGCTCCGCCGTGCCGTCCAGTCTGTTCAGCTTCACGAAAATGGCCCCAGCCTCCTCAGCACCGCGCCGCCGCACGGCCGCGAAAACTCCTTCGGTGTGGCAGCGGCGGATGTACGCCGCGACCCAGATGGCAGATTTCAGGCGCATGCCAGCTTCTCGTTCGTTATGCTCGCCCAGCGCAAGCCAACTATTCACCACATGCGCGACCCAGAACGAGAACCGCGCCCTTTTCCTTATAATATGAGCGCGCTCAATCGTGCGCGACGGGATCTTATTCCAGCGGTCGGCCGGTCATCGCTGCGAGCTCGCGCACGACGCGGTCGGAAGCCTGGCCCGTGATCGGCAGCTTGCGCTCGCGCTCGAATTGCTCGATGGCTGCCCGGGTATCGCCATCGATGATTCCGGTCGCCTTGATCTGCCCATAGCCGTAGTCGGCAAGCGCTCGCTGCAGGGCGATGACGCGGTTCGAAGATGCCGACCGTTCGAGGACGCCAGTGCGCACTGCAGACGGTGCAGTGGGCTTCGTCGGCGCTGGAACCGTCGCGAGCTCGCTCGGGCGTGGGCGGGGGACCGCAGCCGACGTGGTATGCGTCGCGATCACCGGTTTCGTCTGTAGTGAGGCGCCTTTGAACATCGGCGCCGGGTGCGAGCCAGACTGCATGAACAGCACGTTAACGAGGACGGTGATCGTGAGCAGGGCTCCCAGGACGGCCCCCAAGGCATCTCCCGCCCTCAAACCCACGGCCCGCAGTAAACTTCCTGCACGGTTGCCACAGGGCGCGCTCTTCCCTCGGCCCGCATACGTCACGGCATTACCCATTGCGCCTCAGCGGGGGCTGCCCCAATCGTGATTGCCAGGTCGCCAAATCGCCGGTGCGGCCGATATAACTGACGCACCGGTAGGCGTATCATGCCTGCGGAGCGACGTCGCATCGGACCCATGCTCCCGTGCACGGCTAAACTTTTCCGGCCGCTCCCTTTTCATCCGGCAAGATCGTGTCAGAAGCCGCTTAAGCGAAGGCTAAAGCAGGTACGCCACGTTACGATCAATTTTAGTCAAATGGGCTCATTAATTTGTTTAAAAAGCATGGCTGATTTCCATCGAACATGCACAAAAAGCGCCAGGCGCTGCACACCGGCGTTTCAACCCTTGCTGATAGCGTCTGCAATGCGGCCAAACAACAGGGCATAGCATGCGATTTCTTTTACGGGTGGCGTTTTGGCTTACAATCATATTGGCGCTATTGCCGAGCGGCGGATCGAAAACACCACCGAAGCTCAATGTGAGCGCGTTCGACGCCATTTCGGCCGCAACGGCCACCGCCACCGATGTGCGGTCGTTCTGCGAACGGCAGCCCGACGCCTGTACTGTAGGATCACGAGCAGCCGTTGCGATCGGGCACCGCGCGCAGGCAGGAGCCAAGATGGTCTATGAATACCTCAACGAGCACCTTGGTTCTTACGAAGCTCGCATGCCGCTGAACGACGCCTCCGCTGAAGCCGTCCCGCTGCCTCTCCCCCGACCCTCGCAGCACACGCTCTCCCCTCCTGATCTGGGGCGACCATGGCATTCCCCACACTCGCCCAGTCAGGTACGCAGCGACGGTCCGGCCTGAACGCGGTCTCGAAATGCGGCCGGTCCATAGCAACCGGTTTGGCGGATCCGGCAGAGTTCGCCTCCCCGCCCGTCAGTGGTCTTTTTGAGCGGCGGCATTCGCCCCAGCCACCATCTATCCTATATACTGGATATGCGTGAAACCATGATTGCAAACACATCGGAGGCGCTCAAGACCATCGACGAAATCGTCGACAATTTTTCGTTGCTCGACGAGTGGGACGACCGCTACCGCTACGTGATCGAGCTGGGCCGCAGCCTAAGCGCGCTCCCAGAGCGTGACCGTACCGAGGCGAATAAGGTTCAGGGCTGCGCGAGTCAGGTTTGGCTCGCAACCATCGTGCACCCCAACGGGCGAGGCGGACCCGTGCTCACGTTTTCCGGCGACAGCGATGCTCATATCGTGCGAGGCCTGATCGCGATCTTGTTCGCAATCTTTTCCGACAAGCGGGCGGCCGAGATTCTCTCTACCGACGCGATCGCATTATTCGAGCGCTTGGGTCTTCGGGAGCACTTAACCCCCCAGCGATCAAACGGGTTCCGCTCCATGGTCGAGCGCATTCGCGCGGACGCGCGCGCATCGCTGGCAACGGTGACGTGAACCGCGGCGAAAACTTCCCCCGTACCAAGCAAAACGGCTGCCCCACAACTCGACTCAGTGAGTGCAGCCCCGCTAGCGCGCAGGATCATGCCGCCGCATTGCGATCCTGCCTGCTCGGCTATTTGCGCCGTCGCCGCTGCTGGCCGAGGCCCATTTGTTTGGCGAGGCGCGAGCGAGCCGCCGCATAGTTCGGGGCCACCATCGGATAATCCGGTGCCAAGCCCCACTTCTCTCGATACTGCTCCGGTGTCATGTTATATCGCGTGCGCAGATGACGCTTGAGTGACTTGAATTTTTTTCCGTCCTCAAGACAGACGAGATGCTCTGGCGTGATCGATTTCTTGACGGAAACCGCAGGTTTCGGCCCCTCGCTAGGCGCCTCGCCCTGACCCCTCAAGATCCGGGTCAAGGCGGCATGCACTTGACTGATCAGCGCAGGTAGATCGGAAGCCGGAACCGAATTGTTGCTGACGTAAGCCGATACGATCGAGGCTGTCAGCTCGATGAATATACGACCTGGTGTATCGTTGCTCATCAATAATTGCCGCGTTTCGATATTCGAGACGTAGCAAAAGCCGTGCTTCTATGTACTCGAGTGGTTTTATTCTTGCATCTTAGGGGAGGCAACAACTAGCCTCCACCATTCAGCGCGGAAATCGCGAGAATGCTGCGATTTATTATAGCTAACTCATGATGGAGTTGCGGCCGTCTGCTTACGAGTTGCTTTCGATGTGCGCGCGCAGCTCTGCAATCGAGCCGAACTTGACCGTTCCGTGCGGCAACTTGGCCTCGATCGATCCATCTCTGTAAAGCGTGTAGGCCATGCCATCGACGACGCCGGATTTGAGAATTGCGTTGGCGTGCGGCTGTTCGAGAGGCGCGCCCTTCGGCCGGGGATCTTCGGTGCCTATGACATGCTCTGGTTGGGGCTGGCTCGCCTCGACAGCCGCGGAAGATTCGCTTTCGAAGCGTTTGCCGGAGCGGGTTTCCGGAGGCCATACGGCATCGAAGTTCTCGCGCCTGGACGCCGGACGCGCCGGCTTCGACCGGAACAAGAAGTCAAGCCGCGAGGCCTTCAAAGCCTCGATGGCAGCGCCGCCCGCACGATCTTCCGCCGAATCCTCCGGTTCGGGTGGCGCAGCTTCGAGTGTGCGCGGCTGATGCGTCTGAAGATGCGGGCCGGCATTAGGAGAGAGCGTAACCTCCTCCTCATCAGCAACGATCGAAGTCTCGGCTTGCTCCGCCCGTGACGCGCCCGATGGGAATCGCTCTGTTGGCGATAACTCGGCAGATGACGGGCCAGTCGCCACGCGGGAGTCGACCGGAGGGACCTGCGGCGCTTCCGGCTTCGGCTGTGCCGAGTGCGCTTGAACAGGACGGGCACGGGCCGTTGGTGCTGCAGTGGCGAACTCGGCGGGAGCCGCGGTTGGCTGCGCCAGCTCCGCCGGCTCGCCGGAACGAGCTATGGGCCGGATGACAAGCCTGGTGCTTATCGTCTCCCTGAGGCGGCCCAATTCGGCCACCACAGCGGCAAGGCCGAGCAGGACCAGGCCCCCGGTGAGAGCGCTGACGCCGGCCACGATTAGCGTGGTTCCCAGCGTGAACTCATTGATAGGAATACCGAATCCGATTGCGGCAACGCCCGCCGCAGCGACGAGGATGCCCAATAGCGACAATATCACAGACATGTTCGCGCCCCGCCCGACCCCGCCTCCTCGGCAGCAGCCATGGTGCTATGGTTACCAAAAGAATTTTGGTCTCGTTCCGCTCCAACCGCAAGAATTAATGTGGCGTCGCTCCCGCCAAACCCGATCTTGATTAACAGCAGCAGCAGTGAAGTCGCACACCCAGTAACCAGCGCTCTTGGAACCCACCTCGATTCTCGAAGGAAAACACCTTCCGGCGTCCGCTCTCGCATGGGTCAGCCCGCCCGGGCCGCATCGCTTGCTTGCTCGAAGATGCGATCCGTTGCCCTGCCGGCCGCTCCGGCCTAATGAGTTAATCCCGGAACCGAGGGCTGGCACGCACGGTTACCAATAAGGGCCCCCGTCCCGTCTCGACCGTTTGATCATTTGAGGAGCAAGCTGATGTCTTTCACGCTGCCCGATCTTCCCTACAAGTACGACGCGCTCGCCCCCTACATGTCACGCGAGACGCTGGAATATCATCACGACAAGCACCACCTCGCTTATGTCAATACGGCCAATAACCTCATCAAAGGCAGCGAGTGGGAAGGAAAATCGCTCGAAGATGTCGTTAAGGGCGCGTTCGGAAAGAACGCGGGCCTGTTTAACAATGCCGGTCAGCACTACAACCACTTGCATTTTTGGCAGTGGATGAAGCCCAATGGCGGCGGCGACAAGCTTCCCGGCAACTTAGAAAAAAAGATCGTCGCCGATCTCGGCTCCGTTGCAAAAATGAAAGAGGATTTTGTTCAAGCGGGCGTCACCCAGTTCGGGTCAGGTTGGGCTTGGCTGGCGGTCAAGGATGGCAAAATCGTCGTCACCAAGACACCGAACGGCGAAAACCCGCTGGTACACGGCGGCAAGCCGATCCTTGGCTGCGACGTGTGGGAGCACTCCTATTACATCGATTACCGCAATCGGCGGCCGGACTATCTAAAGGCCTTCGTCGATCATCTGGTCAACTGGGAATACGTCGCCAAAATGTACGACGCGGCGATGAAATAACTGCTCGTTTTCATTCCGGGCTATGGGGCCGCTCCGATCGGAGCGGCCTGAGCGAACCGTCTTGCACGGCGATCATACCCAAACCGTTTTGGTTTTCTCTGGGAAGACCATAGGCCGCATTCGCAGGCGCAAGTTCGCGGGTGGCGCCTTTGCGCTGGCGTCATCTGTACGCGAAGATGAATGAATGACGCTAATCGACACCGCCAGGGCGTCGCCGCGCAAGACCTGAGCCGACCCGTGGCCCTCGCCATACCCATTCCCGCGCATTCGTCACGAGACGTGACGATGAGCCACATCTTCGATCGGCTTGCGATCGCGGTGCTTGCTCTCGTCGGCATCGTTGCGCTCCTGACATTCCGCGACTACGGGCTCAGCTGGGACGACTATGTTCATGCAGAGTATGGAGATCTCCTGCTCAAATTGTACGCGTCGGGTCTGCGCGACCAGCGCGCGTTATCTTGGGTGAATCTCTACTACTATGGGGGCGGTTTCGATCTACTCGCCGCGCTTGCCGCGAAGCTTCTGCCTTTGACCTTATTCGAGACCCGCCGGCTGGTCGGCGCGGCCGTCGGGATTCTGGGGCTGTTGATCACGTGGCGGATCGGCCGGAGGATCGGCGGACCGCTGGCAGGGCTCATCGCGCTCGTGCTCCTTGCCACCTGTCCCCTCTACTACGGCCACATGTTCATGAATCCGAAGGACTCTCCATTCGCCGTGGCCATGACGATTTTTCTCCTCGGTCTTGTGCGGTGCTTAGAAGAATACCCGCGCGTGTCGATCGCAACCGCGGCCATGACCGGTGCCGGTTTTGGCCTGTCGTTTGGATCCCGCATCATGGGCGCGTTCGGAGCGCTCGAGGCACTCGCGGCGCTCGCCTTGATTGTCGTGTTTGAGTGCCATGCGCGGGGCGTTAGATCGGCAGGCGGGCGACTCGGAAAATTTGCTTTGACGCTCGTGCCGGCCTTGGCACTGGCGTATGCGGTAATGGCACTGGTTTGGCCATGGTCCGTGAGCAGCCCACTCAATCCACTGCGCGCAGTCGAATACTTTTCGCATTTTTTCGAAAAGCCGTGGCACGAGCTATTTGACGGCCGCATTATTTCCGTTCCGGACATGCCTCGCAGCTACGTGCCGACACTGCTCGCGCTCAAGCTACCGGCGATCCTGTTATGCCTGGGATTAATAGGCGCCGCGGGGGCGCTGGTGGCCGCGTTCAGAAGCAGCCTTGTCATCGAGCGTCGCGCCATCCTACTCCTGCTCGTGTTGGCGGCCCTATTGCCGGTCGCCGTTGCCATCGCGATGCGGCCGGCGATGTACAACGGCATTCGCCATTTCGTGTTCGTCTTGCCTCCCTTGGCGGTGCTTGGTGGCCTCGCTGGCACTTTTCTCGTCGACGCCGCCGCAGGCAAGTTCCGCTTTGCGTCTATTCCGGCGGCCGTTCTTCTCCTCGTGGGCATCGCGATGCCGGTCGCCGAGATGGTCCGCCTGCACCCTTATGAATATACCGACTTCAACGCGTTGTCCGGTGGCGTGGTGCGAGCGCGCGATCGCTACATGCTGGATTACTGGGGTCTCTCCTTCAAGCAGGCCTCGAAGGCGCTGTTAGCGGAACTCACCGAACGCCACCAGACCAAACCCGCCAATCGGCGATGGAAGCTCGCCGTCTGCGGCCCGCATCGCTCGCCTCAGGTGGAACTCGGCCCCGATTTCGAAACCACCTGGGACCCATCCGGCGCCGACTTCGCGATGATGCTTGGGGAATTCTATTGCGCGAATCTCGACGCTCCGCTGCTGGTCAAGATCGTGCGCGATGGTGTCGCCTACGCCCGCGTCTATGACATCCGCGGACTGTCCGTCCCGACCTTGCTGACTCGGCCGGGGCTCTGATCGCATTCTCTATCGCCAACCCACGCGTGGCCTCTATGACGAGCGACTGTACAAAACATCCGACCGCTCCTGTCGCTCAAGCCTCGGAGGAGCGCGAGGCGCGCTTTGAGTGCGAAAAAAAACGCCCGTGCGGGAGGGGCCCCACGGGGCGAGCGACGATGCGGCTTTAGGTGACGTCAGTGGGTCTTCCAGCGCGCCTTCGCTTCGGCGCCTGACTGTTTGAGGTGGACGCTCTCGTCGACGTGGTCGACCCACGCAAGCGGAATAAAGTGATGCTCCCCGCCGGCAACCGGATCATCCTTCGTCAATTTGACCTGATCCCGACCTTCCAAACCGTCCACGGTGCCGACGTGCACGCCGTCCGAGCCGAAGACTTCCATATGTTCCTTGATCGTCGTCGGTGCGACCATGTGAGTCCTCCATTATTGCGAGTGATAACTCGCAATAATGGACGGTGGTTCCTGGAAAATCGTCCTGGTTCCCGGCAGTTCAAGCAGCCAGCGCTGCCAAAATTCGCGCCCAGCTGCGCGTGCCCTTGTGAAATGACGTCAAATCGAATTTCTCGTTCGGCGCATGCACACGGTCGTCATCGAGCGCGAAGCCGACCATAATCGTGTCCATACCGAGAACGCGCTGGAAGTCGCCGACGATCGGGATCGAGCCACCCTCGCCGATCGCGAGCGCTTTCTTGCCCCACTCGGCGGCGAGCGCGGCACGGGTTTTGGCGAGCAACGGGCTATCGAAGGGAAGCTCCGTTGCCGGGGCGCTAGCGAAGCTCTTGAACTCAACCCTGGCATCGACAGGAAGGCGCGCCCGCACGAAGGCGTGGAAGGCGGTGCGAATTTTTTGCGGGTCCTGCGCGCCCACCAAGCGAAACGATACCTTCGCCATGGCCTCGGCCGGGATCACAGTTTTTGCCCCCTCGCCGGTATACCCGCCGATCATTCCGTTGATCTCAGCGGTCGGCCGCGTGGCAATCTGCTCGATCAGCATGCGGTCCTTCTCACCTGCTGGCACTTTGAGGCCGACCTCGGCGAGAAAATTTTCAGGCGTGAGGTCGAGCCCCTTGAGGTCGGCCTCGATCTGCGGCGGCAACTCGCTCACGCCGTCGTAAAAGCCGGGGATCGTCACGCGGCCATTCTCGTCGTGCATGGCGGCCAGGATGTGCGCAAGCACGCGCAGGGGGTTTTGCGCCGCACCGCCGAATAGGCCGGAATGGAGATCCCGGTCGGCGCAAGAGAGCCTTACCTCCTCATAGACCAATCCGCGCAAGGACGTGGTCACCATCGGCGTCACCGGATCCCACATGCTGGTATCGCAGACCAGCGCGAGATCGAGCTTGAACTCGTCGGCGTTATCCTTGACGAAGCCGAACAGGTGCTTCGAGCCGCACTCCTCCTCACCCTCGATCATCATGGTGATGGGAAGCGGTAATTGGCCGGTGATGGCCATGAACGCGCGACATGCTTCCACGAAGGTCATTAGTTGACCTTTATCATCGCAGGCACCACGCGCCACGATGATCTTGCGGCCATCCGGCAGCGTCGCGATGCGCGGCGCAAACGGCGGCGCATCCCAAAGATCGAGTGGATCGACCGGTTGCACGTCGTAATGACCGTAGAAAAGGACGCGCGGCGCCTTACCCTGGGGCCCGCCCTTGCCGACCACGATTGGATGCCCTCCGGTCGGCCGAACGCTCGTCTTAAAGCCGATGCGCGATAGATCGTTGGCCACGTACTCGGCGGCGGATCGACACTGATCCCTGTACGCAGGGTCGGTGGAAATCGACTGGATACGCAGAAACTCGAACAGCCGTTCGAGGCTTTGGTGAAGATCGGCGTCAATTTTAGCCAAGACCACAGGCAGGGCTTGCGCGGGACTCATGTCAATCGTGCTCTGTGTTGCCTAGGTGATCCCCACGCAGACTGCGGGAAGGCTATCATATTAAGAACCCGCCTCGCAGTGCTAATGCACCCGCACATCGGATTCCGGCATGGAGCGTCGCGGGAACCGGAAAGAACGCATGCGGCAGCGCGCAAGCATGTCCGGTCACAGCGTTTGTCGCGTGTAACGATGGATTAGCGCGAAGCGAGTGCGCCCCCGGACAAGCGACTGATTTGTGATGTCCGTGATGCCCGAATGCAACAACGCGTCTCAACTTTTCTGGTCTGTGCTTGTGTTCTGAAGTTTTGCGAGACTAATATATGCCTAACCTGCCGAGAGTGCGGGGCTGGTGAGGGGTTACATGGACGATCTCATCGGACGTCTCGGCGCCGGGAGTGGTGCCGACCGCACGGCCGCGGAAAAGGCCGTCGCCATTATTCCGCAATCGGCAAGATCGTGGGCGCGATTCCCGGCCTTGGCCAGTTCGCCAAATATTTGATGGCGCCGGCTGGCCAGGAGCGAGGAGAATTCAATGTCCTACTCGATCAGCGCCATCGAAGATATCCATGCAGACGAGGCCAAGGCGCTCAAGTCCGCTGGAATCAGAACGACGGAGAAGCTGCTCGAGGCTGCCAAAAGTCCAAAAGGACGCAAATCCCTGGCGGCCAAAATCGAGCTCGATGAGAAGCGGCTTCTGCGCTGGGCAAATATCGCCGACAAGTTGCGCATCAAGGGCATGGGAAAAGAATACGCCGGGTTGTTATGCGAAGTTGGCGTCGATACCGTCAAAGAATTGCGATATCGCAACCCCGCTAGGCTCGCCACAGCAATGGCCGAGGCGAACAAAAAACGAAAACTGGTTCGGTTTCTTCCCTCCGAGAAACTCGTGACACGCTGGGTCGAACATGCCAGGAAGCTTCCCCAGAAAATCACGTATCGATAGTCGAGTCAGCAAACCGTCTCAGCGCTTGACACCGCGCACCGGACCGGCGCAAAGCCACGCTGATGACGCTCGTGCGCCAAGCGGCCGGATACCCAGGCGGCGAGACCAACTCGCCGGATTTGCTGGCGCGGTTATTGGCGCTTGGCCGTCCGCTCGTCATGGGCGTGCTCAATGTCACCCCGGATTCTTTTTCCGACGGCGGCCGTTTCTTTGATCCTGCTGCCGCCATCAAGCAGGCGAGCCGGATGGTCGCGGACGGGGCCGACATTTTGGATATCGGCGCCGAGTCGACCCGGCCCTACGGTGGCGCCGTAGCCGTCCCAAGCGCCGAGGAGATAGAGCGACTCGCGCGCGTATTACCTGCAGCGGTGCGGCTGGGTGTCCCCGTCTCCATCGACACCATGAAGGCAAGCGTGGCGGAATGGGCAGTTACAGCCGGGGCCGCCATGGTGAACGACGTGTGGGGGCTGCAGCGGGATAACGAGCTTGCGCGCGTCGTCGCCCAGTGTGGCGTGCCGATGATCGTCATGCACAACCGGCAGGCCGCCGACCCATCGAGCGATATCATGACGGATATCGCTGCGTTCTTCTCCCGCTCGCTCGATCTCGCCGCACGTGCCGGGATCGCGCGGCAGAACATTGTGCTTGATCCCGGCATCGGCTTCGGCAAGACAGCGGAGCAAAGCCTCACCGCGATCGCACGCATCGGAGAGCTCAAATCTTTTGGGCTCCCGCTTCTCGTCGGCGCGTCACGCAAGCGCTTTATCGACAAGGTTTCGCCCGCCCCACCCGATCAGCGGCTGGGCGGATCGATCGCTGCCCATGTGCTCGCGGTGATGGGCGGGGCGGCGATCGTCCGCACTCACGATGTCCCCGAGACCCTGCAAGCGCTGCGCGTGGCCGCAGCGATCCGGAGCGCCCTGTGACCGATACGGTGTTCGTCACCGGCCTTGCCGTACACGCCTACCACGGCGTGATGGATCACGAGGCCACGGTGGGACAAACCTTCAGGCTCGATCTCGTGCTCGATGTGGATCTGAGCGCGGCGTCGCGCTCCGATAAGCTCGCGCACACGGTGGGCTACGATCAGATCGTCAATGTTGCGAGTCTCGCCTTCTGCACCCGCCGACATCGACTGGTCGAGGCTGCGGCTGGCGCGGTCGCCGAAGCTGTGCTCAGCCGGTTCCCGCAAGTCTCGCGCGTGCAGGTCACCGTGCACAAGCCGCATGCGCCCATTGCGGCGACCTTTGCCGACGTGGGAGTCACCATCATCCGCGGCCGTCAGGACCGTGGCTGAAGCACTCGTCGCTCTCGGCGGCAATCTCGGCGACGTGCGCGACACGATCGATCGGGCGGTGGCCACGTTCTGCGATGATCGAGGGGTGCGCCTGATCGCCCGCTCGTCGGATTATCGCACCCTGCCTTGGGGCGTCAAAGATCAACCTGTGTTCGTCAACGCGTGCATCGCCGTTGAGACGCGCCTTCCCCCCCGCGCGCTTTTGGCTCGCGCTCAAGCGGTGGAGCGGACGCTCGGGCGCGAGCGTTCCAAGGAACGCCGGTGGGGCCCCCGCCAGATCGACATCGACCTCATCGCCTATGAGGACGTGGCTTTGGAAGCTCCAGATCTGACGCTGCCACATCCTCAGCTCTTCACCCGCGCTTTCGTCCTGGTGCCGCTCGCGGAGATCGCGCCGGAGCGGCTCATTGCGGGTCGGCGCGTACGTGACGCGCTGGCACAGCTCGACACGAGCGGTGTCGAGAAGCTGGCGGAGCGCGGGTGATCGCCCACCGCTGCAGTTGGCCCGCCGCTTGTAGCATGGCATTTTGGGGGTATGCCCGACGCCCCTGCCGATGACGTCCCGCTCGCGGCCGATTTTCCCGCCGCCACGCGCGAGCAATGGCGCAAGCTAGTGCAGGACATGCTCAGAGGGGCGCCATTAGAGCCTCGGTTAGTTGCCAAGACTTATGACACGCTCGAGATCGAGCCGCTCTACGGCCGAAAGACGCGGGCACAGCCGATTGCCGCGCGGCAGCCGGCTGCGCCGTGGTCGGTCATGCAACGCGTCGATCATCCCGACCCTGCAGCGGCCAACTCCGAGGCGCTGCACGATCTCGAGAACGGCGCGACGGGCCTCAGCGTCGTCTTCGCGGGCGCCGTGGGTGCTTACCGCTATGGTCTTCCTGCCAGCGAAAAGGTCATCGCGCGAGCCCTGGACGGCATTCATCTCGAGGCCGGCATTGCGGCCGACCTTGAGCTCGGTTCCCAGACGCCAGACACGGGGCACCTGCTTGCGGCGCTGCTCAAGCGCCGCGGAGTCCGGCCCGCCAACACAAATATCCGGTTCGGTTTCGACCCGATCGGTATCGCGGCGATCGGCGGCGCAAATCCGCTGCCGAGCAGCGACCACGTCGCGACTTTAAACCGCGTAATTTCCGATTTGACGGCGGAAGGCTTTCGCGGGCCCTTTGCGGCCGCCGACGGGCGGGTAATTCACAATGCCGGAGGATCGGAGGCACAGGAACTCGCCTATGTCCTGGCAGCGGCGGTTCAATACCTGCGCATGCTCGAAGCAGGCGGGATCGCGCTCGATGTCGCTCGCCGCATGATATATTTCCGCCTGGCGGCCGACGTAGATGAATTTCTGACCATTACCAAGTTCCGGGCGCTGAGAGTGTTGTGGGCGCGCGTCGAAGAAGCCTGCAAGCTCGCGCCGGCGCCGCCATTGGTCGTAGCAGAGACCGCATGGCGGATGATGAGCAAGCTCGATCCTTTTGTGAACATGCTGCGAGCGACCGTCGCCGTCGTTGGTGCCGGATTGGGCGGCGCCGACGCAATAACCGTGCTGCCGTTCACGATGGCCCTCGGTCTGCCTGACCGGTTCGCACGAAGAATTGCCCGAAACACCCAGCTCGTGCTGCTCGAAGAGTCAAATCTTGCCAAGGTGACAGACCCGGCGGCCGGGACCGGCGGTCTCGAGCACCTGACCGAGCAACTCTGCCGCGCGGCTTGGACCCGGTTCCAGGACATCGAGCAAGCCGGTGGCGCCTGGGCCGCGCTCGAGCAAGGCGTCATCCAGAAAGAAGTTGCCGCCGTGCGCGCCAAGCGCCACGCCGCCGTGGCGCGGCGCGAGGATGCGATCACTGGAACGAGCAATTTCCCCGACCTCGCGGAAGTGCCGGTCGCGGTGCTCGATGTGCCGCCAGTGACGGTGCGCCCTCCCTCCGCGCCAACGTTCGAGCCGCTGCCCTGCATTCGCCTGGCCGAACCCTACGAGGAGCTGCGGGATGCCTCCGATCGGATATTCGCGCGCACCGGCGCGCGGCCGAAAATCTTCCTCGCCAATCTCGGCACGCCGGCAGAGTTCAGCGCGCGGGCGGCATTCGCCAAGAATTTCTTCGCGGCGGGAGGGATCGAGACGACATCCAGCGACGGCTTTGCCGATCTCGGAGAGATGATCGAGGCATTCAAAGTGTCGGGCGCCAAGCTCGCCTGTCTGTGCTCGTCGGACGAGGTCTATACGCGGGAGGCGAGCGCGGCAGCGCGCGCTTTGCGCGACAAGCGCGCATTGGTCTGGCTCGCTGGCCAGCCGGGTCCACTGGAGGTGGAGCTCACGCAAGCCGGCGTTTCCGCCTTTATCTTCCCCGGTTGCGACGCCCTGGCAGCGCTAGGAGCGGTCCACGGTATGATCGGCGATGATATCAGGTGATCGCGCAGCTACCGCCGAGCGGGGCGGCGGCGGGGCTAGCGATGTTGCGGACGCGGCGATATATGTGCGCAAGCTGTGGTGAGCGCCGCGATCGCAGGCGCAGCATTGCGAGACAGGCGCACTGCATTCCGAGATGAGGCAACGACCGCAAGTTGCAGCGATGGAAGCGCTCGAGCGGTAGCATCATGTCGCGCGTTCCGAACTTCGCGAGCATAGATTTCGCGGTGGTGACCCCGACGGCACCGCAGGCTGGCGCTGCGTGGCTCACGCCGGAAGGCATCGCAGTGAAGCCGGTCTATGGGCCCGATGACGTCAAGGGTCTGGATTTCCTCGATACCTTCCCTGGCATCCCGCCCTATCTGCGCGGGCCCTATCCCACGATGTACGTCACGCAGCCCTGGACCATTCGGCAATATGCGGGGTTCTCCACTGCCGAGGATTCGAACGCCTTCTATCGCCGCAATCTTGCGGCTGGACAGAAGGGCCTATCGGTCGCCTTCGACCTCGCCACTCACCGTGGCTACGACAGCGATCATCCTCGCGTTGCGGGCGACGTAGGAATGGCCGGCGTCGCAATCGATTCCATCTACGACATGCGCACCCTATTCGCCGGCATCCCGCTCGACGAGATCTCGGTCTCCATGACCATGAACGGCGCCGTGTTGCCGGTGCTCGCGCTTTACATCGTGGCCGCAGAGGAACAGGGCGTAAAAGCGCACCAACTCTCGGGAACGATCCAGAATGACATCCTTAAAGAGTTCATGGTGCGCAACACGTACATCTATCCCCCCGAGCCTTCATTGCGCATCATCTCGGATATTTTCGCCTTCACCGCGGCGCACATGCCTAAATTCAACTCGATTTCGGTTTCCGGCTATCACATGCAGGAAGCCGGAGCGACGCAAGACCTCGAGCTCGCCTATACGCTGGCCGACGGCATCGAATACGTACGCGCAGGCCTAAGAGCTGGGCTCAATGTCGACCAATTCGCTCCACGAATCTCATTCTTCTGGGCGATCGGCATGAATTTTTTCATGGAGGTGGCGAAGCTGCGCGCCGCACGCCTGCTCTGGGCCAAGCTAATGAAGCAGTTCGAGCCGGGCGATGCGCGCTCGCTGTCGCTGCGCGCCCACTGCCAGACCTCCGGCTGGTCGCTCGCCGCACAAGACGTGTTCAACAACGTGGCCCGCACGGCGATCGAAGCGATGGCGGCGACGCAGGGGCAGACGCAATCGCTGCATACCAACGCGCTCGACGAAGCGCTCGCGCTTCCGACGGACTTTTCTGCGCGGATCGCCCGCAACACACAAATCGTGCTGCAGCAGGAGAGCGGAACGACCCGCGTGATCGATCCCTGGGGCGGCTCGTTCTACGTCGAGCGCCTCACGTATGAGCTTGCCAGGGCCGCTTGGGGGCACATCCAAGAGGTCGAGGCGATGGGTGGCATGGCCAAAGCGATCGAAGCGGGCCTGCCGAAGCTTCGCATCGAAGAAGCGGCGGCCAAGACGCAGGCGCGCATCGATTCGGGAGAGCAGGCGGTCATCGGCGTTAACAAATATCGTCCCGAGCGGGAAGCGCCCGTGCATCTGCTCAAGGTCGACAATGCCGCAGTGCGTCAATTGCAAATTGAAAAGCTTTCGCGGCTCAAGCGCGAGCGCGAGCCCAAGGCGGTCGAGGATGCGTTGTCGGCCCTAACCCGCAGCGCCACCGGCGGCAACGCCAACCTGCTCGCCCTCGCAATCGACGCCGCGCGCGCGAAGGCGACGGTGGGCGAGATCTCCTACGCACTGGAGCGAGCGTTCGGCCGGCATCGCGCCGAGATCAAGGCGATCACCGGCGTCTACAAGCGGGAGGTTGGCGCCATGTCGGAAGCTTTAGCGCGTGTGCAGAAGCTTGTCACCGAGTTCGAGGCCAAGGAGGGCCGCCGGCCGCGCATCCTGGTCGCCAAGATCGGTCAGGACGGGCATGATCGCGGACAGAAGGTAATTGCGACCGCCTTCGCCGATCTCGGCTTCGATGTCGATATCGGCCCCTTGTTCGCCACGCCGGCGGAGGCCGCGCGTCAGGCCGTAGAGAACGACGTGCACGTGCTGGGGGTTTCCTCGCTCGCGGCAGCGCATCTCACGCTCGTTCCGCAGCTCAAGGCAGCGCTCGTCAAGGAGGGGCGTGACGACATCATGATCGTGGTCGGTGGCGTGGTGCCACCGCAGGACTATGAAGACCTCAAACGCGCCGGCGCTGAGGCGATCTTTCCGCCCGGCACGGTCATCGCTGAGGCGGCCGAGGCCTTACTTCAGAAGCTCAACCAGCGCCTGGGACACGGACAGGAAGCGGCTGAGTGATCTCCCCCGACTGAGAGGGGGCTTTGGTTCGCGCAAGTCCCTTCTCAGCGCGCGGGGCTTTCGGTCGACGCCTGCCTCGGGTCGCGCTTGTCCACGATCTTGCGTACATACGGCATCACGTGGTCGGCCACAATGGCGTGCGCTTCTGCCGTTGGGTGAATCGCGCCACTGTAAAGCGCCGCATACGCGGGTTGCAGAATGTCGAACGGGGACACGCCTTGCCGATGCGTGTTGGCCGCCAGGAAAGCGTCGTTTGGCGTGCGAAACAAACGCCAGTGGTGGACATAGGGCAGCGCTGTCGCCGGCGAGTAGGGGCTGAACACGTCGCCGTTCTTCGATTTGCGGGGCATGCGCATGGCGATCTCGTCGGCGAGCGTGTGCTTTGGATCGCGGGCGCAAAGGCCACGTTTGCTGAATTCCGGAATGTGGTCCGTCACCAGCGTGAAGCCGGTGCCCGCGCCAGTCGCGAGATCGGCGGGGCATCCTGCGCGGCTTTTGCCGCCGGCAATACATTCGAGGCGTGCGAGAAAATCGCGCAGAAAGTCCGCCGTCTCCTGCAGGCGCTGCCGTCCTATTCTCAAACCGGGATGGACGTCCATTCCCAGGGTCGGCTGAATGCCGCACAGTGCGCCGCTCTCATCGTATTGGATCGGCTCATAGGACGACTGCACAACGCGGGCCGGCGAGACACCAAACCCGTCGCGCAGGGCCTCTTTAACCGCTTTCATGCGCTCATCGAGCAATTCGAGATAAATACGTGAGACTTGCGTCCCAAAGCGGCTCGAACGTCCAGCGAGGCCGGCAATCGGGGCGAGGTCGGCGATATGCTCGGTCAAGGAATAGACCGCCAGTGCGCCGAAGCCGACATCGTTTCCGCCAATCGACATCAAAACGACGTCGATGGCGCGCTTGCGTGACTGCGGCGGGCACCAGGCCTTGGAGATGGTTTGCATCGAAACGCGAGTGCTGCCAGGTACGTAGGTAGGCAGCGTGTAGCTCGCGCGCTGTGAGCGGGAGCCGCGGCAGATGAGGTCGCTCAGCTGGTCGAACTGAGCGCGAACCTTGCCGCCGGGGATCTCACTCGCGCCCTCGCGCGGGTCCATGTCGAGAAATAAGCCTTCAGCTACCTCCGCTCCGGAGCAGGTGAGGCTCACGAACGTTACGGAGCGATGCCGGCTTTCGAGCGCAAGCTCCATCGCCACGCGGAAGGGATAACCATATTGCGAACGATGGCAGTCACGGCTCAGCCACCGTGCCGACGCTTTCTCGAAAGCGGCAATGAATTGCAGCGAACCGAGACCGTAAAACCGGTCGGCCGCCTCGTCCTCCATGAGCCGCCGCGGCAGCACCTTTGGATTGTACTCGCTAGAGGCAACGGAGTAGGTCGGCACGCCGCGCTTGACGGGCGTTCGCGAGGCCAGACCCGCGCGCAACAAGCCCGGCTCGTACACCATTTCGCGTTCCGCGCTAAATTGGACTGGTCGATCCGGATTGCTTTCGCCAGACGCAAAGGAATCACCGAGGGCAACAATGAAGATATCCTCGACCGCCACCTGCGGCTCCGCGAGTTCGCGTCCATCCGGCAATCTGACCGTCACGGACACGCCAGAACTGGTGCGATCGAGTGCATAGGGCACTCGCGGGATGATGAGCTTATCCTTGCAGGCGATCCGCTTGGTTTCGACTTTGCCCCCCACCTTCCGCGGCTGCCATGTCCAAATGCAATCGCCCGTTGCACTTGCGAGCTGTTCGGGCGCGATTTGGATCGTGACCGTGTGCGCCTGCGGAAGAACGTAATCCTCTGTGGCCATACCCCAGGAGTAGCTACGCTCACACAACTCCAAATACCGCGCGGGACGGCCGTTGCTCCCGTAGCAGGTCTCGCTCAAGCTCTGTGCCGCCCAGCCGAGACGGCTTTGCTGATAGCGTCTGCCGGCAGTCGCGGCGCAGCGGTCAGGCGTCGAGGCATCCCTGCAGTCGGGCTCATTGAGCGCCCGTTCGGTACGCCAAATGATATCAGCTGGCGGCGCGGCCGACGGATCGCCACGCACGCCGTTGAATGCCGTCTCATGCAGTGCAAAGGACCGAGTCGGCTTAAAAAACCGAAATGGGCTTTCGACTTCCCAGATGAGATCGGCGGCTTGGCTCGTGGCCGCGGCAAGGCTCACGACTAAAGGCAAAGCCCAAGCAACCGCGCGCATTTGTGATCGCATGCACCCTCCTGAACCCGCCGGTTCCTATCATAGTGTTGCGCCGGGCCGACGGGCGAGCCAACTGACGAACCCTTAACTGGCCAGGGGTCCCGCTTGGCATCGAGCTATCCCATTGACATTGTAGCGGAACGTGCATCCGGTCGTGGCCGCGCATGATTTGCGAGCACCCTCCCCGCCCTTATCTAAGGCAAATTCATGTCTTTGCGTCGCGAGACCACCATTCCTGATATTGCCGATCTCGGGCGCGGCGTCCGTGCAGGCGAGCGCGCTGTGATTGCCCGCGCAATCACGCTCATCGAGAGCCGCCGCAACGACCATCAGAAGGCGGCGCTTCGCCTCGTGCAGGAGCTTCTGCCCTCGACCGGCAAAGCGATCCGCGTCGGCATCACCGGCGCACCCGGGGTGGGCAAGTCGACCACCATCGATGCGCTCGGCACCTTCCTCACTGGGAAGGGCCACAAGGTCGCTGTGCTTGCCGTCGATCCGTCCTCGCCGCGCAGCGGCGGCTCGATCCTCGCTGACAAAACCCGCATGCCGCGGCTCGGTAGCGATGCCAATGCCTTCGTACGTCCCTCCCCCTCCTCTGGGACGCTCGGTGGATCTGTGAGGCGGCAGGTTTCGACGTGGTGCTGGTCGAGACCATCGGCACGGGTCAGTCGGAGACCATGGTGGCCGACATGACTGATTTTTTCCTGGTGCTGATGTTGCCGGGCGCCGGTGACGAGCTGCAAGGCCTCAAGAAAGGCGTAGTCGAGATCGCCGACATGATCGCCATCAACAAAGCGGACGGCGACAACATCAACCGCGCCAAGGCGGCCGCGGCCGAATACCGTGCCGCGTTGCAAATCCTCAGCCCCCGCTCGCCGAACTGGTCGACGCCCGTCGCGACTTATTCAGCGCTGACCGGTGCCGGCATTGCGGAGCTGTGGGTCACCGTACTCGAGCACCGCAAGCGCATGAGCAAAGCTGGAGAGCTCGAGGCGCGGCGACGCGAGCAGCAGGTGAGATGGATGTGGGCGATGCTCGAAGAGCGCGTGTTCGCGCGGCTGAAATCCGACCCCACCCTCAAAGCGAAGCTTCCGCGCATCGAGGCCGCCGTCGCGGCCGGCCGGATGTCGGCGGCATTGGCCGTCGAGGAGATCGCCGTCACGCTGGGCGTTTGAATCAAGCGCCACAAGGCGAACTATGCCCGGATCCAATTCTCCAGCCTGTACACGGTCGCCCCCAGTGATGGCGGGCCAATCAGTCAGCTCATCTATGACGCGGACCATTCTCATCACGGGCTTCGGGCCATTCCCGGGAACCCCATTCAATCCCAGCGAGCCTCTGGCGATCGAGCTGGCGAGGCGGCGCCATCCTGCCTTCGCCAGCGTCCGGCGCGTCGTGCACGTCTTTCGCGTGACGTATGAGGCGGTCGATCAGGAGCTGCCGGCATTGATCGTGCGCGAAAAACCCGCGGTGCTGATCATGTTTGGACTGGCAAGTCGCACTAAGCACGTGCGGATCGAAACGCGCGCGCGCAACGTGCTCACACGCGCTGTGCCCGATGCCGACGGGCAAATCCCTCTCATCAGCGCCGTCGCTCCAGGCGCGCCGATGGCCCTATCGCTGCGAGCACCCGCACAGCGGCTGCTCATGGCCGCGCGGGCGACCGGCGTGCCGGCCGTGCTGTCCCATGATGCTGGCCACTATCTTTGTAATTATTTGTGCTGGCGGGCCGCGGAGGCCGTCAGCGCCGGCGCGCTGCGGCTGGCCGCCTTCATCCATATCCCCGGCGTGCGCCGCGCGCGCGTCCAGCACCGCGGCCCAGCACTGACCCTCGACGACCTCGCGCGGGCCGGTGAGGCCATCGTGCGAACCGCGCTCGCCGCCGCGCGCTGATCTTGCGACGCTTCGTTGCCTGTTTTTAATGTGCCGCTGTGACGCATTGCCGTTGCGCCTAAGCGGTGGCACACGCCATATTTTGGTCCGCAACCCGGTTCTCATGTCAGTCCATGCGCCAAGTCATTCGAAAAATGCTGTTCGGAATTCTTGCCCTCTTTCTCCTTCCCCTCGCAGTCCACGCGGCGCTGTATGCCGGCAAGGACCGTCCCGCCAGCTTCCGCGACGCCGATTGGTCGAGCGTCGGGATGCTACCGCCAGCGGACGCCGACCGCGACGCACGGTTGCTCATCTTCACTGGCCGCACTGGCCGGTGGAAAGGCATTTTCGCCGTCCACAGCTGGGTCGTCTTCAAGCCCGAGAACGCCACCACCTGGAGCCGCTACGACGTGGTCGGATGGGGCCAACCGATGCGCAGCAACGGCTGGGCGCCGGACGGGCGCTGGTTCGGCGACACCCCGCGCGTATTGGTCGACGTGCGGGGACCTGCCGCGGCGGCGCTCATTCCAAAGGTCAAAGCGGCGATTGCGGCCTATAGCTACAACCACTTTGGCGACTACCGCATCTGGCCCGGACCGAACAGCAACACCTTCACCGCCGCTGTGTTGCGGGCGGTCCCCGAACTCGAGACGACGCTGCCGTCGAACGCGGTGGGCAAAGATTTCCGCGCGTATCCTTATCTGGGGCTCACCGATAGCGGCACAGGTGTGGAAGCTTCGTTGTGGGGTCTTCTCGGCGTGAAGGTCGGCTGGGTCGAGGGCGTCGAGTTGAACGTTCTCGGCCTAGTCGCAGGTCTCGATCTGCGCCATCCCGCTGTGAAGCTCCCGGGCTTCGGCCGCATCGGCGTGGAGGACGGAACGGCCATTGCGGCGCCGGCTCAGGCGAAATGACACTCCTGCCGGGTCGGGTCGGGAGTGCGCATATCCTGCACTGCGGTTTCACCTCGCGCCCGACGTCTCTCACGCGGTTTTGTCCGGGAGCGGCCCCGGTCAACGTGACGCGCGCGACGGGCTGTGCCAACGTGCGTGGCGAACATCAGGCGAACGCAATGCGCGATACGTGGCCGCGGCTTGAACAGATTGCCTTTCCGCCGATCCGGCGCGCGCGGCTCGAGACCCTCCAAGTCAACGTCGGCTATCGCTGCAATCAGTCCTGCGTGCACTGCCACGTCAGCGCCGGCCCCAGCCGCACTGAAGAGATGTCGAGCAAGGCGATCGATGCTGTGCTCGCTTTCCTCGCCATAAAGCGAGTACCCACGTTGGACATCACTGGTGGCGCGCCCGAACTCAACCCACACTTTCGTAGACTGGTACGCGCAGCGCGCGCCATGGGCGTACGCGTCATGGACCGTTGCAATCTCACCGTTCTTGAAGTCCCCGAACAGGAGGATCTCGCCCAATTTCTTGCGCACGAGCAGGTCGAAATCGTGGCTTCACTGCCGTGCTATCTGCAAGACAACGTCGACCGGCAGCGCGGCAGAGGTGTATTCGAAGCATCCATTCGCGGACTAAAACAGCTTAACGGGTTGGGCTATGGTCGGGCCGAAACCGGTCTCGTGCTCAACCTCGTCTATAATCCTCAGGGATCATCGCTGCCCCCGCCACAGGGCGCGCTCGAGGAAAATTACAGGCGCGTGCTCGGCGAGCGCTATGGCGTTGTCTTCAATCGCCTCTATGCGCTGGCCAACATGCCCATCCAGCGGTTCGGTGCAACGCTTATCGCCAACGGTGAGTTCGATCGTTACCTCGATCTGCTGCAGCGTGCGCATGTTGACGCCAATCTCGAGCACGTCATGTGCCGAAATCTGATTTCGGTGGATTGGCGAGGCTTCATCTACGACTGCGACTTCAATCAGATGCTTGATCTGCCGCTCAGGCATTATGCACGCGAGCGCGTGCACCTGTCGGACCTGCTCGACACCGACATCGAGGGGTGGCCGATCCGCGTCGCAGGCCATTGCTATGGCTGCACGGCCGGCCAGGGATCGAGCTGCGGCGGCGCGTTGGCGTAGGCGGCGGCACGCTCCGCTTGATCGTGCCGCCCGTCCGCAGTGTCGCGGTCAAGCAGAAGCGCCGTTTGGGTCGCGGCGCCATGTCACCATGTCAAGACTAACGATCGTAATGCCGGTGCTAAACGAAAGCGAACGCATCGTCGCGGCGCTTGAGGCGCTTGCCGACCTCCGGGCGCGCGGCACCGAAGTGATTGTCGTCGACGGCGGCAGTCGTGACGCGACCGTAGAACGGGCACGACTGGGCGCGGACCATGTCTTGGCGGCGCCGCAGGGGCGGGCGTTGCAGATGAATGCCGGCACAGAGAAGGCCTCCAGCGACGTGCTGCTGTTCCTTCACGCCGATACGCGACTTCCGGGCGATGCTGACCGAGTTGTATTGAACGGCCTCGAACGGTCCGGACGTGCCTGGGGCCGCTTTGACGTCAAGATCGACGGACGTTCACGGCTGTTGTCCATCGTTGCCTTGCTGATGAGCCTGCGCTCGCGCCTGACCGGCATCGCAACCGGCGATCAGGCGATCTTCGTGCGCCGCGCGGCGTTCCAGGCGGTCGGCCGCTTTCCCCCCATTGCGTTGATGGAGGACATTGCGCTCTGCAAACAGCTCAAACATGTGAGTAGACCGCTGTGCCTGCGTGAGTGCGTGACGACTTCCGGTCGGCGCTGGGAAAAGAATGGTGTACTCAACACGATAGGTCTGATGTGGCGATTGCGGCTCGCCTATTTCTTCGGTGCCGACCTAAAAAAGCTCGCACAGCACTATCGTTATGAATGAACCGGTCGCCATAGCGGTGCTCGCCAAAGCACCGCTGCCAGGTTTCGCAAAAACTCGGCTCATTCCCGCGCTTGGTGCCCAGGGTGCGGCCTTATTGCAGGCGCGCTTGGTGGAGCACACGATTGGAACCGCCTGCGCTGCTCGCCTCGGCCCAGTGACGTTGTGGGCGGCCCCTCACGAGAGCCATCCGCTGTTTCAGGCGATCGGGGCACGCTTTGGCGTTGCGCTTGCCCGTCAGGGCGGCGGCGATCTCGGCGCGCGGATGCTCAGTGCGATGGTAGCCGCAAGTGCGCCGACACTCGTCATCGGCACTGATTGCCCAGCCCTTATGTCCGACCATTTGCGCGCGGCGGCCGACGTTCTGCGCGACGGCGCGGATGCAGTCATCATTCCAGCGGACGACGGCGGCTACGTACTGATCGGGATGCGGGCACCGGACCGCGCCGTTTTCTCGGATATGCGATGGGGCGCGCCGAGCATAGTGGGCGAGACGCGACGTCGTCTCAAAGAGCTCGGTCTCACCTGGCGAGAGCCGATCACACTTTGGGACTTGGACCTGCCCGAGGACCTTGAGCGCTTGCGCGGAACGGACCTGGGACATCTGATCCCAGTGCCGAACTCGTGAACGCGACGCCCGGCGGAGACGCCGATCACGGCTCAATAGAGTCGGATCAATGCCAAGCCAGCCATGATCATCAATGTCGCGGCGACACGGCCGGCGCGCAGCGGCTCCTTGAGAAAGAAAATCGCGATTAGCGCGCCAAAGAGAACGCTTGTTTCGCGCAGCGCAGCGACGATCGCGATCGGAGCCACTGTCATCGCCCAAATCGCGATACCGTAAGAGCCGAGTTGGAGCGTGCCACCGGCAAGACCGAGGCACCAGTGACGCCCCGCGGCAGCGATCACTTCGGGTCTGCGCCGGGCGAGCGCGTAGATCGCCATGACCGGACCGATTCCCGCGAAAAGCGTGACTGAATAGGCAGTGGCGCTTCCGGCGCGCCGGGCGCCCACGCCGTCCACCACCGAATAGGCGCAAATCGCCACCGCAGTAAACAAGGCAAATCCGAGTGCCTTGCAATCGAGCCGCGTGAGGTCGCGACCGCCCCGCAGCGATAGCAATATGACTCCGCCGACCAGCAGAATGATGCCGCTCCAGCCCGCAATACTAAGCCTTTCACCGACCAACGCGGTGGTTACGATCGCGGTCATTAGCGGCGCCGACCCGCGGGCGATCGGATAGACCTGCCCCAGGTCGCCGGCCCGGTAACTCTCAATCAGTGCGGCAAAATAGATGAGGTGGATCAGCACCGACGCGCCGCACCACGGCCACGCGGCGCCCGCAGGCAAGCCGACAAGCGGAAAGAACGCCGCCGCAACGATCGCCGCGCTGATCGAGATCAATACGGTCGCCGCCAGCGGATCGAGCCCACCCTTGATCGTCGCGTTCCAACCGGCATGGCAGGCGGCCGCGAACAGCACGGCGGCAAATACGAGTGGATCCATGGCAAGAAGACCTCGAGACCTCCGCGTGCGTCAGTCCTGCCGGCTGCCATCCAGCCGCGTGCAATTAATCCCGGAATGCCGCCCCCGCCCAGACCTTCGGGGCGGCGCGCTGGTATTGCTTGGGGCGGACGATCTCGGCCCCGAGCACATGCGCCGCCCGCCAGCCCCAATGCGGATCGTCGAGCATCGCGCGCGCGAGTGCCACCATGTCGGCCCTGCCCTCGGCGACGATCGCTTCGGCCTGCTTCGGCGCGGCGATCAGGCCGACCGTGCGCGTCACCATGCCGGCTTCCCGCTTTACCTTCTCGGCGAACTGGACATTGGTATTGGCAACCAAGAGAGGGTGCGCCTCGGTGCTGATCCCACCCGAGGAGATGCAGACGAAGTCGACCCCAATCGCCTTCAGCGCCCGGGCAAAAGCGGCTGCATCGTCGGGCGTAAGCCCGCCTTCGACCCAATCATTGCCGGTGATCCGCGCGCCGAGCGGCATGCCGGGCGGCATGACCGCGCGCACCGCCTGCGCGATCTCCAGCGGGTAGCGCATGCGCGCCGGCAGCGAGCCTCCATAACTGTCGTTCCGCTTATTAGAGATTGGCGAGAGGAAACTGTGGATGAGATAGCCGTGCGCTCCATGCAACTCAACGGCATCGAAGCCGATGCGGATCGCGCGCTTTGCAGCATCGACAAAGCCATCGCGCACGCGCTCCATGTCCTCAGTGGTCATCTCGCGAGGCAGCGGCCAATCGGGGCCGAACGGGATCATGGACGGAGCGATGGTCTGCCAAGCATCCTCATCGGGCGCGAGCGGCTTTCCCCCCTCCCATGGCCGCCGCGCCGAGGCCTTTCGACCGGCATGAGCGAGCTGGATGCCGAGCTTGGCGGTGCCGTAACGCCGGCAGTGGGCGATTACACGGGCAAGGGCCGCTTCGCAGTCGTCGGAATAGAGTCCGAGGCAGCCGTGGCTGATCCGCCCACGGCGCTCGACGCCGGTGGCCTCAACGACGAGCAGCGCCGCTCCGGAGTTGGCAAGCATACCGAGGTGATTGAGGTGCCAGTCGGACGCCATGCCGTCATCCGCGCTGTACTGGCACATCGGCGAAACAACGATGCGGTTCCCGAGTTCGAGATCGGCAAGCCGGATAGGAGAAAACAGGGCGCTGGTCATGTGAGACGCGTCGATTGAATAGGAAGGATGAGGCGAGGTGCACCATAAGGAATGACGCCGCCTGCCGGAAGCATTTGGGTGTCTTTTCAGACGTCGGGGCGCGGGCTGATTGAGACTGAACGAGGGCGCGGATTACACCGCTGTGCGGGCCGTCTTGGCAAACATGTGGCTCTGCTCCGGCTCAGCTTCGTCCGCCGGCGGAGCGACCTCGGCCCATCTCTCGCTCAAGCGAATGGCCTCGCGCAGTCGATAGAGGAACTGTGTCTCGCTGTAGTAATGTCTCCAGCGCCCGGTATCATAGAGCTCGAGAAAATGCGCACGGCGACGCTCGGCCAGTGCGCGCCATTTCTGGGCGACCGCCTCGAGTGCATGTGCAGGTAGCCGCGCCGACATGGAAGAGCTGGGTCGCACGACGTGCTGACATCGAGTCGTCCGAAGCACGCGTAAGCAACGACAGACCGCTTACGGGATCCGTAAGTCCGCGGCACACAACCGAATCGCTCGACATCATAACCCTTCTGGAGGGGCCAAACTCGAAAGCGGGGTCGGGCGAGGGAATTTGCTTGCCGGTGCCAACGACGCCAGGGGACAAAAAACTGACCCGCCCGGACGGGGAAATCCGGGCGGGTCGCGTTGATCGGCGCAGGGGATCGGGGGGCGTGAGCGCCGATCGGGGCTGTAATCCGGGCCTTTTCGGCCCGTTCATCCATTAGTCTCCGCAACTCGCCGAAAGGTTCAAGTCGATTTTTTAGGATCCCGGGCGATTTTTTGGCGCGTCCCGTGCGCCGACGATCCGGGGGTTTGCAGGAAAGTGCAAGTCATTTCAGTATATTACCGAGGTCACACCTGGAATGATCCTTGGCGGCGCCCGCTCCCAAAGCCTTAAGCGGCAAAATGGCCTGGCGGTCGATTTGGTGCGTCGGGCCCCCGCTTCGAAGTCCGTTGGGGCCGAACCGCACGCGGTAGCATTCTGCGCCTTACGCCCCCGACCGACTCGGGGACCGGCGTTGTGCCAAGCATCAATGCCACCGCCTGCGGCCTACTCCTTCACGGCGATGAAACCGACCACCTTCGATTCTGACTGCATTTGCCGAACGATTTTGCCGACCTCGTCCTTCGGCAGCTTAGTTTCGGAGAGGCGAATGCGGTAGAGCTGGCCTCCCATGTTCAGCGGTCCCTCGACCAGCGTGGCCTTGTAGGCGCCGAGAAAGTTGCTGATGTCGTTCGCAGTGGCTTGCGGCGCAAAGCGTACGACGGCGAAGGAGCCCTCGCTCGGCGCACTCGCGAGACCCGGACCGCTCGGGACGCCTTGCTCTTTGACCACGACCGCGGCAATGACAACCGCTTGCACGAAGATCGCAATAATCGCGGCGGCTGCCGACCAGGCGAGCGTGCGCGGGGTGAGGCTCGACAGGAGCTCAGAGATGCGGCCGCCGAGATCGAACGAGCGTTCGCGCCGCGGCGCGCGCGCCTCTTCGGCATCGATAGCGGCGAACAGCTTTTCCATGGCGCGCGCCGACGGCGCACCGAGCGTCTCGTTGAGGTGGATCGTCTCGGCCAGCTCTTCGCGGACGAGATCATAGCGCCGCGCCAGTTCGCGGTCGCCTGCAAGCGCTTGTTCCACGCGGTCGGCGTCGCGACGACTCAGCGTCCCTGCGGCGTGCCATGGCAGCAGGGCCTCGATCTCATGGCGCTCCGGCTCCTTATTGATCGCGTTCATGGCCAACCTCTTTCAATTCCTCCGGCCTTAAGCAGCTCCGCGAGCCGCTTGCGCGCGTAGAACATGCGCGTCTTGACGGTGTTTACCGGTATGCCGACGATCTCGGCGACTTCTTCAACCGATTTCTCGTGGTAGTACACGAGGTCTACGATTTCCCGATGTTCCGCCGAAAGTCCCATCAGGCACTTTCGGATGATTGCACTCTTGTCCTTCTTCTCTAGCGCGGTCGCAGGATCGTCCGACGAATCTTCGATCGCGCCCGCAGTTTCTTCGTCCAGCTCCTCGTCCGACCGACGTCTGAGTGCCGAGATGGCCTTGAAACGCGCGATGGCCAACATCCATGTCGACACCGTCGACCTACCTTCGAATCGACCAGCTTGACGCCACACGTCCAGAAACACCTCGCTGATCAGGTCCTCCGCAGTAGCCTCATTGCGAACGAGACGCGCGACGAAGCGAAACACGCGAACGTGGTATCGCGCGTACAGCACCTGCATCGCAAGCCGATCGCCGTTCGCGATCCGTCCGATCAGCACCTCGTCTGATGTCGATTGCATCGGTTTCGGGCGGTCGGACTCGTGACGTTAGTCGCAAGCGGCTACCGTTGGGTTCACGCTTCCGCCACAGAGATGGCAAGTGGTCGCCCTTTGTCAGTGCACCGACGGCGTGCATGTTTGCGGCCATTGCGGCTAAGATTATGGCCGATCGGAACTCGTTCCATTTTAAAATTCTCTAACAAATTTAAGCACTTACATGCTGAGCGCGAGAACCTGAATGCCGCGGACGCAAGAGCGATCGACCTTTTTGCCCGTTTACACGGGCTTAACTCAAGTTCCAATTCGCAGCGGGGACTGAAGTTTGCGCAGGGCGGCAAGCACCGAAAGCGCCGTGATGCGGCCGGTGCGGGGATTGTCCGAAGGGATGTTCTCAATCGAGAGGGTGAAGCGAGCCGAATCGCTTTCCACCTCGACGGTGTGGCAGTTGCGCTCGATCAGGGGGTCGGCCCAGATCTGCGCCGTTGTCCGGTCGGGTCCAATGCCGGCCAGCGCCAGCGCCGCCGCGACGTTCACGTTAGCGGGAAATCCGGCGGCGGCGGCTCGCGCCGTCCCGGAAAACACGAGCTTAGGCTCGCTCAGTCCTTCCAGGGAGATGCCGTTTTCAACGAGGTACGGCGCACCCATAAGGCTACGCGGCGGCTTGCGCGTGATCATACGCACCGCATGAATGCGGCCTTCAGCCGCAGCGGTAACGGCGTCAAGCCCCAGCAGTGCACCGCTCGGCACGATGATTTGTCCTCCGCGCGCTTTCGCCAACTCTATCAACTCGGGCCGGGGCAGCAGCGCGCCGACCGAAAGTACCATCACTTTTTTCCCCGCCTCCAGCATCGGCCGACAGATTCGTTCGAGCATGGGAGCTGGGGTGCATTCGATCGCAAGATCGGCACGGGCCGGAAACTCCGCGGGCTCCACCAAAGGGCACGTGATCCGTTCCGCATGGAGCCAAGCTTGAGCCTTCGCATGGTCGCGCACCGCCGCACAGGCCAACACGAAACCAGGCATGCCGGCGAAGAGCCCGCGCGCGACCACGCGGCCGATGGCGCCGAGGCCGCCAACAGCGACGCGGATCACCCGCATAGGCGAGACCTGAACACGATGAGACCTCCCGACCTTGCTCTTACGCGGCCCGCTTGCCAGTCACAAGCACGTCTGAGCGCGCCAAAACGAAACGGCGACTTGACCGTCACCCTAGCCAAAGTCCAAGTCTCTCGGCCCATCAGGGAGAAGCGAAATGCTCAAATCAGGGATGAGCCGGGTGCTCACGACCATTGCTGGCACGTGTGGGATCCTGCTCGTGTCCACAAGCGTCACGCTGGCCCAGATCTACCCCGCCAGGCCGATGACGATGATCATTCCGTTCGCGGCCGGCGGCCCCACCGACGTACTCGGCCGCGTCATGGCACAACGTATGAGCGAGATCCTCGGCCAGCAGATCGTGGTTGAGAATGTCGGCGGCGCCGGCGGTATGACCGGCTCCAAGCGCGTCGCCGATGCCCCACCGGATGGCTACAGTTTCGTGCTCGGCACCGTCGGCACACATGCGCAGAGCCAGACCATGTACAAAAAGCCGCTCTACCACGCGACGGATTTCACGCCGGTTGCGCTGATCGCCGAGGTTCCCATCGTGCTCATCTCGCGCAGGGATCTGCCGGTGAACGATCTCCCGGAATTCATTGCCTATGCCAAAGCAAACCAGACGAAGATGCAATACGGGTCGGCCGGCGCGGGCTCGGCAACCCACCTCGGCTGCGTGCTGCTCAACTACCTCATCGGGGTCGACATCACTCACGTCCCCTATCGCGGCACCGGCCCCGCCATGCAGGATCTCCAGGGCGGCCGAATCGACTACCTTTGCGAGATTGTCAGCACCGCCAAGCCGCAGATCGACGGCGGGACGGTGAAGCCGATCGCCATCATGACCAAGGAACGCTCGCCCGCGCTCCCGAACGTGCTGAGCGGTCTCGAGCAGGGGACACCGAATCTCGAGGCCTATACGTGGAATGCGATTTTTCTTCCCAAGGGCGCGCCTGCCGATGTCGTCAAACAGCTTCATGACGCCACCGTCGAGGCGATGAAGACGCCCGCGGTGCGCGAACGGCTCGAAGCGCTCGGCGCGGTCCTCGTTCCGGAGGAGCGTGCCACGCCGGAATATCTCGGCCAATTCGTCACGAACGAGATCGACAAGTGGGCCGCTCCCATCAAGGCGAGCGGCGTGACCGGCGACTGAGCGCACGCCGGGCACGGCAGGGCACGTCCGCGCGAAGGCTGGTTGTTATTCGAGCTCGATCTCGCCTTTGACTTCATGCGAAAGGCCGATGCCGTCGAGTGTGACCGTGGCCGTGGCGGGAAACCTCTCGTTTCCCTTGAGCCTGCCCTCTGCCACGGCCTGGCGCACCGCCTTCTCGATCTCGCGCTGCGCGCTAACCCCGAGGGTTTTGAGGAATTTGCGAATACTCCGGTTGAAGACGTCCTCGTCCATGATCGCCTCCTTTGCGCCATTATACGCCTGAGTGGCCGCCGTTGAATCGCCCCGTTTGGCCCCGCGGATTGCGCGAACATTCCCCAATTTCGTCAATGTGGGGCCATGACAGCGGGCCCGTATATGGGAGTCTGCATAGCCGATGGGGGGATGCATGCGGATGCTACGCACTTTGGCTGTCGCACAGGCCGGCGCCGCGCTGCTGGCTGCTCTGTCCGCGAGCCCGGTACAGGCGTGCGATAATGATCGTTACCCGTGCCCGGTGGTCACACAGACGCAGAATACGGGCGAGGCCGCGGCGAAATCGTCGGCGCAATTGCGCAGGAAAACGACCCACGAGGCACGCCAAGAGAAGGCGCGCGTGAAGAGTGAAGCGCAAGCCCTACCCTCGGTTTCGAAAGATGCGGCCAATGGCCAGCGGCAAGCGGCTGCTTCCAGTCGCAGGACAGCGGCTAATTCTGCATCAAACCTGAATGAGGAGATTGATCGCAAGGAGAGCCAGGTATCCGCGGCTGCGGCGGCTTGGCTCGTTGGCGCCACTGCCGGGGATACCGCGGCGCAGTCAGCAGTCGGTGATGATGCGACCGCGGCCGTTCCCGTAAGTACGGTGCAACTGGTCGATCCGCGCGAGCCCAACGAACTCGACCTTGCGGCAGATTCCCAAGCACCAGCCCAATCGGGCTGGCTCAGCTCTCTCCTCGCGACCTTGGGTGCAGCTCTTGCTGCAGCATCCGCTATGCGCTTCCTATTCGTCTGAGCCTCCAGTCCCGCCGAGGCGTCTGCCTTGTCTGTGGCGGCCGCTGCTTGACAAATGTTCTCTTTCTGTTCTTATGGGTTGGAGAGCGGTGAGCTGTCGATGCCGATTTTCACGCCTCATCAGGATGCCGCCCTCAAGACGGCGTCGGCGTGGCTCAAAACCGCGCGCGGACGTGCCTCGATATTCCGCTTATTCGGTTACGCCGGGACCGGCAAAACCACTCTCGCCAAGCATCTCGCCGAGAGTATTGAAGGGAAGGTCCTGTTCGCGGCCTTCACCGGCAAGGCGGCATCCGTGATGCGCAGCAAGGGTTGTCATGGCGCCACCACCATCCACAGCCTCATCTACAAGGCGCGCGACAGCGGTCGGGAGACGCCAACCTTCGAGCTTTGGGGCGAGGCGCCCGCGTCCAAGGCAAAACTCATCATCATCGACGAATGCTCGATGGTCGACGCCGAACTCGCCCGCGACCTGATGTCGTTTGGCGTGCCGCTATTGGTTCTCGGTGATCCCGCACAACTGCCGCCGATCCAAGGCGGCGGGTTTTTCACGAGCACGAAACCTGATGCCATGCTCACCGAAGTGCATCGGCAGGCCCAGGACGATCCGATCGTCCGGCTGTCGATGATGATCCGCGCGGGCAACTCGCTTCAGGAAGGGCACTATGGGGAGAGCGCGGTGGTGTGCCGCGAGGCGGTGGACCCTGCGCGGGTGATCGGGGCCGACCAAATTCTTGTGGGCCGCAACGCCACGCGGCGCGCCTACAACGCGCGCCTGCGGCAGCGTCGCGGCTTTACCGATGTATTGCCGATGACGGGCGACAAGCTCGTTTGCCTGCGCAACAACCGCCGCAAGGGCTTATTCAATGGCGGCCTGTGGGTGGTCAGCGATCGGCCGAAGAGGCGGCGGCAAATTCTCCGCATTCGGCTTAGGCCCGACGAGGATGTCGGCGGGCGGATGACCAAGGTCTCGGTCCGGCCGGAATGCTTTACCGGGGCCATCGAGCAGTTGGACTGGCCGGCGCGCAAACCCTATGACGAGTTCGACTTCGGTTACGTCCTGACCGTCCACAAGGCACAAGGCTCGCAATGGGACGACGTCGTGCTGTTCGACGAATCCGGGGCGTTCCCGGAGAACCGCGACCGCTGGCTCTATACCGGAGTAACGCGGGCTGCGAAGCGGCTTACGCTGGTGGTGTGAGCAACCTTCATCACTTCTCTTGCTCCTCGACCTCCCGCACTGGCGTCTCCGGGATCAGGCCGGCTCGCCGGCGCGCGAAGGTCTCGTCCCCGCTTTGCTGCCATTGGCCGGCAACGGCCCGCTGTGCATAGACGTCCCAACTCGCCGACCATTCTCCCAGCGAATAGCCATGCCATGGCGGCTGCGGCGTCAATGCGGGGAGATCGAGCTCCTGCCAAACCGTGCGCGCCCGCTCCATGAATTCGCGTGCGGGTAAGGCGAGCGGTGGCGCCGGATGCTTGAGTGTCGCATCGATGAGGATCGCCGAATCTTCTTCCCGTGGAGCAGATTTCGGCCCGTGGCCGGCGGAGCGATGAGGGGCGATATGCACGTCTTCCATTGGGTTAGAGCGATAAGCAAGCGCCCAGAACACCGCGTCGGTGTTGGTCGGATCGATGTCCTCGCTCAGCGCAATGCAGACCTTCCCACAATCGGGGAGCAGCGTCGCGGCCCCGTGCAAGCCCCGCCAGACTTCGGTACGCGGGGTTCCTTGCGCGTACTGCACGAAGAGAATCTTGCGCAAGTTGGAAAGCGGCTCATGCATGACCACCCGGCGAACCTCCTTGAGGCCCAGATGCTGCCGCAGATGCGCGAAGAACAATGGTTCCATCGCGACCTTCTTGAGCACGCTCGATTCGCTCGGCGTTACCTGGCTGATGATCGAAGCGAGCACGGGTGAGCGCCTTTGCGTGATCGCGGTCACGTGCATGGACATGTTGAAGTCCTCGAGCGCGACGTAGCCGTGACTTTCGCCGAACGGACCTTCCGGCTCAAGCAAATCTGGATCGATTAGTCCCTCGACCACGATTTCAGCGTCGGCCGGCACGTTAAGATCGACGGTGACGGCTTTCGCCATTCTTATCGGCGCGCCAGCAAGCGCGCCCGCCACGGCTATTTCATCCAAGTCGGCGGCGAGCTTCATTCCGCCCGTGAACATCGCGACCGGCGCACAGCCGACAACGATAGCGCACGGCATCGGCTGACCGCGCCGGTTATGCTTCTTCCAATGCAGATATCCGCCGGCGCCCCCGATCCGTGCGGCCATGCGCACGGCGAGCCTATCCGTCGCCTTCAGCGCCGCACGGTATGTTCCCATGTTCTGAATACCGGTATCGGGATCGCGCGTGACGCACAGCGTCGCGGTCAGGTAGGGCGCAGCGTCGAAACCTGGCGTCGAAATCGGCACGGGCAGGCGCGCCAAGCCCTTGCCGTTGCCGCGCAGTTCTTCGCCCATGAGCACCACCGCCTGGCACGGCGGTGCATCAACGAGGATCGGTGGAAGCGGGCTTGCGATCGCACGCATCCACGCCGCCTCGATCTCCTCGACGGGGCGCCCCATCCCGACCGCGTAGATCTGCGGCGAGGCGGCGAGCGCGCCGACCGCGACTGCGATGTCGTAGCGATGACCCGCCGAATCGATAACGTTGGTGAACAAGAACGCCCGCCGCTGATCCTCCTTCAATCCGCCCTGGAATTGCCAGCGCACCAACGGATGCAATTCGGTATCCTTGTTGATGGGGCGGTCTATGCGCACCAGCAGTCCCTGCGCCTCAAGGGCGGCGAGGTGTGATTGGAAATCGAGCGGCGGTCCTGCGTCCGGCTTTGGGAGGGAGCGACGCGCATCGGTTCCCACGTCGAGCATGGCTACAACCTTGTCGTTTCCCCGGTTACCGTACGATCTCTCATGAGTGCAATGCAATGTGTTCGACCCATCGTCGCTTTCGCGTTCGCCCGTTTCTTTGCCTTGGTGAGTCCTGAACGCGTTCTATTATCAGCGACGCAGCCACCCAACCGCCCTATATAAACCCGTAGTCACTTGGAATGGAGGCTCTTCGATGCGAGGGAATGGACCGCGCCTGCGCTCGCAATTGTGGTTCGACAATCCCGACAATCCGGGTATGACAGCGCTCTATCTCGAGCGCTACCTCAATTTTGGCCTGACTAAGCAAGAACTCACATCCGCCAAGCCGATCATTGGCATCGCCCAGAGCGGTTCGGACCTCTCGCCCTGCAATCGGCACCATCTGGAACTCGCCAAGCGGGTCCGCGAAGGGATTCGCGATGCTGGCGGCATCGCCTTTGAATTTCCAATGCATCCGATGCAGGAGACGGGCAAGCGCCCGACCGCTGCCATTGACCGCAATCTTGCGTATCTAAGTCTCGTCGAGGTGCTGTTCGGCTATCCGCTCGACGGCGTCGTGCTCACTACCGGCTGTGACAAGACCACACCGGCGGCCATCATGGCGGCGGCAACGGTGAATACGCCGGCGATCGTGCTCTCGGGCGGACCGATGCTCAACGGCTGGTGGAAAGGCGAACGCGCCGGATCCGGTACCGTCGTGTGGTGGGCGCGCCAGGAGCACGCTGCCGGCCGCATGGACTACCAGGAATTCCTCGATCTTGTCGCGTCCTCGGCGCCATCGATCGGCCATTGCAACACCATGGGCACCGCCTCCACCATGAATGCGCTCGCAGAAGCGCTCGGACTTTCGCTGCCCGGCTGCGCCGCCATTCCCGCGCCCTACCGAGAACGCGGGCAAATCGCCTACGAGACCGGACGGCGCGCCGTCGAGATCGTGCGCGAGGATCTCAAACCGTCCGATATTCTCACCCGCGAGGCCTTCGAGAACGCCATCGTTGCGTGCTCCGCGATCGGCGGCTCAAGCAACGCACCTATCCACATCAACGCGATCGCCCACCACGTCGGCGTTAAGCTCTCGATGGAAGACTGGGAGACGATTGGCCATGAGGTGCCGCTGCTCGTCAACATGCAGCCCGCCGGCAAATATCTTGGCGAGGAATATTACCGGGCCGGAGGTTTACCCGCGGTACTCAACGAATTGATCGCGGCGCATCGGATCCATACCGACGCGCTGACAATCAACGGCAAGACTGTTGGCGAAAACGTCAAGCATGCCAAGATCGCGGACCCCGACGTGATACGCCCGTACCACAAGCCGCTCAAACAGCATGCCGGCTTCAAGGTGCTGTCCGGAAACTTGTTCGACTCCGCAATCATGAAAACAAGCGTGATCTCGGAAGAGTTCAGGCAGCGCTATCTTTCAAACCCTAAAGATCCGAATGCGTTCGAGGGCCGCGCCGTAGTATTCGATGGACCAGAGGACTACCACCGTCGCATCGATGACGCGGCTTTGCAGATCGACGCGAATACCATTCTGGTCATCCGCGGCGTCGGGCCTATCGGCTATCCGGGCTCGGCGGAGGTCGTGAACATGCAGCCGCCGGGCGCGCTGATCAAACGCGGGATCACATCGCTGCCTTGCATTGGGGACGGCCGCCAGTCAGGTACCTCGGCCTCGCCATCGATCATTAACGCTTCGCCTGAGGCCGCGGCTGGCGGCGGGCTTGCTCTGCTCAAGACCGGCGACCGCGTTCGGATCGATCTTAACAAGGGCACCGCGAACATGTTGGTCTCGGAGGCCGAACTCGCGCAGCGCCGCGTCGAACTGGAGCAAGCGGGTGCTTACAAATATCCGCCGAGCCAAACACCTTGGCAGGAAATGCAACGGGGCATTGTCGACCAGCTCGCCGGGGGAATGGTGCTCAAGCCTGCCGTAAAATATCATCGCATCGCGCAAACAAGCGTGCCGCGCGACAACCACTGAATCGCTGCTATGACCCGGTGCGAGGGGCCAACGCGGTCTGGTTGAAGCACCGCGTGAACCAAATCCGTGAAATGCCGTTAGCTCGTTAGAGCACGGAGGTACAGACCATGGCCTTACGTCTGCAAGGCAAGCTTGCGCTCGTCACCGCCGCAGGACAAGGAATTGGCCGCGCCATCGCCGAAGCTTTTGCAGCGGAGGGCGCCCGTGTGATTGTCACCGACGTGGACAACAAAAAACTCGAGGGGCTCAAAAGCCTGAAGCGCTGTAAGCTGGACGTACGCTCAACCGCGTCGATCGAGGCGCTTGCCAATGAGGTTACAACCGAGCTCGGCGCACTTGAGGTTCTCGTGAACTGCGCCGGCTACGTGCATCATGGCAGTGTGCTCGACTGCTCCGAGCAGGACTGGGACTTCTCGTTCGATCTCAACGTGAAATCGATGCATAGGACGATCAAGGCCTTCCTTCCGGGCATGTTACGGAAGCAGGCAGGCTCGATCGTCAATATTTCGTCCGCCGTTTCCTCGATCCGCGGGGTCCCCGACCGCTATGTCTACGGCGCCACAAAAGCCGCCGTCATCGGGCTCACCAAGGCGGTTGCAGCCGATTTCATCAAGAAAGGCATCCGGGCCAACGCCATTTGTCCCGGCACGATCGAATCTCCGTCGCTGGAGGAGCGGATCAAGGACCGGTCGCTCGCGACCGGTAAATCGCTCGTGGAGGTGGAAAAGGCATTCGTGGAACGCCAACCCATGGGTCGCCTCGGGCGCCCCGCGGAGGTCGCCGCGCTCGCGGCATTTCTCGCCTCCGATGAGGCAAGCTACATCACGGGGCAAGCGCATCTGGTCGACGGCGGGATGGCACTTTAGGCACCACAACCGCTATATTTCATCTTGGTTCGCAGTCGACTAGCCCGTTGAGGCGTTCGGAGACTGCCTTTGACAACGCAGGTATGCAGGGCTGCCATTTTTTGTCCGGAACGGCTATTGAATCAAGCTGTTAGTGTTCGGGAGCTGCCACATCGGATCCGGGTGCGTGACCGTTCCTGCATGCGCACACGCCGGGTCGAACTCGAATTGCACGATTTGCCGCACAAGCCGTCATGCTAAAGCCCATTCCGCCGCTCCCCGCCGCGCTTGACCAATTCGCGATTCTGCTCGACGTAGACGGAACGATTCTCGACCTCGCCCCTACTCCCCGCGAGGTTTTCGTCTCGCATACGCTGCGCGATACGTTGGCCCGGTTGTGGGAACGCACCGACGGTGCTGTGGCTTTTGTGAGCGGCCGCCCCATCAGTGAGCTCGATCTCATCTTCTCGCCCTTGCAACTGCCGGCGATCGGCGGTCACGGCGCCGAACTTCGCACTGTTGCTGGCGGCGCACCGAGCGCTCCGCGGCTGCCGCCGCTCGACCCCGCACTAAAGCGGCGGTTTGCGGCCATCGCGGAAGCGGGTCCCGGCATCATTCTCGAGGATAAAGGCTACTCGCTTGCGCTGCACTACCGGCTGGCGCCGCACAAGGAGAGTGTTGTGCGCGCGGCGGCGGCCAAGATTTATTCCGAGCTGGAGGCTAGCTCGATCGAGCTCTTGCCTGGCAAGCTCGTGCTGGAGATCAAGCAGACCGGCTGCACCAAAGCGACTGCCGTTCGCGAGTTGATGACCTATACGCCGTTCTCGGATCGGCGTCCCATCTTCATTGGCGATGATGTGACGGACCTCGGCGTTTTCGGGATTCTGCCCGATTTCAACGGTATCGGCATTTCCGTCGGTCGAGACGTGCCCGGGATCACTGCACGCTTTGACCGGCCGGCCGACGTCCGCCGTTGGCTCGAGCAAATCTCTCGCACCGACGCATTTGCGACGCCATGACCGATCACGGGCTTGACCTTGCCGTCATCGGCAACGGGCGTACTGCCGCGCTCGTCGATCCCACGGCGCGTCTGGTGTGGTGGTGCTATCCTCGCTTCGACCGCGACCCGATCTTCTGCCGGCTCCTTTCCGGCGACGAAGAAAAAGGATTTTCGGATGTCGTGCTCGATGACATAGCCGATTTCCAGTCGGAGTACCTTCGTAATACGGCGGTCGTATCGACGGTTCTCACCGATAGGCAAGGCGGCGCCGTCCGCATCACCGACTTTGCCCCTCGTTTTCGCCAATTCGGCCGCGTGTTTCGGCCGCCGCAGCTCATTAGGATGATCGAACCAGTGGCAGGGTTGCCGCGGATCACCCTTCGTTTCCGTCCGACGCACGATTACGGCCACCAGTTCACCCACCGTTCTGTAGGCAGCAATCATATCCGTTACATCCACGAGGGCAGCGTGATCCGCCTCACCAGCGATGCACCGCTATCCTACATCGAGAGCGAAGCTCCCTTCGTCGTGACGCGTCCGCTGCATCTCGTGTTCGGTGTCGATGAGCGCTT
>WNFQ01000012.1_pt1 | contig 76339 bp, 63 predicted proteins | sample 5400171 | NCBI WGS metagenome assembly WNFQ01 (sample SAMN13153356, study PRJNA577476) | soil metagenome | isolation source: 20 cm soil under Madrone tree | place: USA:California | collected 2016-06-14
TGACCCAATAAGGAGGCGACAACGCCGCATGAGGGGAAATCTGCCCGGTCCCGAAGGGTTGGCAAGGAGAGGGGCGTCTGCGGCGTTGCACGGCTTGTCCATAGTATCCACTATGGACCGCGCCGCGCGCCTTGCATCCGCTCCCTCGCACGGATCCGATGTTGTGGGCCGAGCCCAACTGCATCGCACGGATATACGGCCTTGCCAACGCGGCTCACGCGAAATACTCAGACAGGCTCCAAGGTCCGTGACGCTGCGCGCACCGGCCGGCTGCGCCTCAATCGGCACGTTTGACTTCTTGCCACAGAGCCTCCTGCGCCGCGAGACTCAAGGTCTCGAAGTCTTCACCGCGCTGCGCGGCCAGGCGCTCCATTCCGCGGAAGCGGCGCTCGAACTTCACGTTGGCCGCACGCAACGCAGCCTCGGCATCGACATCGAGCTTGCGCGCGAGATTCGCCGCCGCGAACAGCAGATCGCCGACCTCCTCGAAGACCTTGCGCGACGTCGCGCCGGTATCAATGGCCCGGTCGCTGTCAGCGGCGGCCAGGGCAATCGCCTCGCGCACTTCGGCCAACTCCTCCGCCACCTTGTCCGCGGTCTCCTGCGGGCGCTCGAAATCGAATCCGACGCGCGACGCGCGCCGGCTCAGCTTGAATGCCCGCATCAGCGCGGGCAGCGCCAGCGGCACGCCGTCCAATGCGCTGGTCGCCTCAGCCGCACGCTCGCGCGCCTTTAGCTCTTCCCAGGCCACACTTTGAACCGCCGCGGTCACCGGTCCCTCGACGCCGCTCGCCGGCCCGTCCCCGAATACGTGGGGATGGCGCCGCACCAGCTTGTCGCAGATCGCCGCGGCCACTGCATCGAAGTCGAAATGACCGCCCTCCTCCGCGATTCGCGCGTGGAAGACCACTTGAAACAAGAGGTCGCCGAGCTCGTCCTTGAGATGCGCCATGTCGCCCCGCTCGATGGCATCGGCAACTTCGTAGGATTCCTCGACGGTGTAGGGGGCGATACTCGCAAATGTTTGGACGCGGTCCCACGGGCAGCCGTCCACGCCGCGCAGGCGCTCCATGATTGCGAGAAGCTCGAGCAGCCGGGCCGTCATGATGATCGGCGCCCGCTCAGCTCTGTCGTTGCGCTCACCGGGCGCGCGCCTGCAGCTGGCGCCGCAGAGTCAACAACATGCCGGCCGTGGCCCCCCAAATAATGCGATCCCCATAGGGGATGTCATAGGCCTGAAAAATCACGCCGCCCAAGTTGCGTTCGCGGGGCTGGTGGTTCGCCTCATCCAGAATGAAGTTCAAGGGCACCTCGAACACGTCGTGCACTTCGGCCGTGGCAATACGCAGTTCATAGGCAGGATTGACGAACCCCACCACCGGAGTGACGCGATAGCCCGTTCCCACCCAGTGATCGGGCAGATAGCCCGCGAATTCCACAAAATTCTCGGTAAGGCCGATTTCCTCATGAGATTCGCGCAGCGCGGCGTGCCAGGCATCGGCATCGTCCGGTTCGATACGTCCACCCGGAAAACTGATCTGCCCGGCGTGGTCCTTGAGCGTCGTCGCGCGCTGCGTCAGCAGCACCGTGAGACCCGCCTCGCGCTCTACCAAGGGCACCAGCACCGCTGCCGGAATTCGCGCCGCCGGCATCGCCGCCCGGACGCGGTTCAACAAATCGGGGGTCGCATCGACCAACCACTGCATATCGTCCCCGGGACCCGATGGACGGGGCGCAAGGGCTTCGCGAATGTGCGCTTTATCGAAGAGCGGATCCATCACTGGCTGGACGACCCAGGACCCGGCGATCTCGCAGGACCCGGCGACCCCGCAGAACCCGACGACTCCGCAGAACCCGACGACGCCGTGCCGGGCGGGCCCACGCCCTGGATTCCGCCTTGCGTGAGCGCCAGGGGATCGAGCAGCCGCTCGAGTTGCGCGCGGCTGAGGCCCGTCATTTCCGCTGCGACATCCAGAACGGCGCGGCCTTCCGCATAGGCCTTCTTGGCGATCGCCGCACCCTTCTCGTAGCCGATGACCGGATTGAGCGCCGTCACCAGGATCGGATTGCGCGAGAGCGCCGCGCCGATGCGCGCGCGGTTCACGGTGAAACCAAGAAGCGCATGATCGGCGAGATTGCGGCAGCCGATGCCGAGCAGTTCCACGCTCTGAAACAAGTTGTAGGCAATGACCGGCAGCATGACGTTGAGCTGAAAGTTGCCCGACTGACCGGCGACGGTGATGGTCGCATCGTTCCCTATCACCTGTGCGGCCATCATCGTCACCGACTCGGGAACCACGGGATTGACCTTGCCCGGCATGATGCTGCTTCCGGGCTGCAACGCCGGCACTGCGATCTCGCTCAATCCCGCGAGCGGTCCGCTGTTCATCCAACGCAAGTCGTTCGATATCTTCATGAGGCTGACGCCAAGCACCTTGAGCTGGCCCGACAATTCGACCGCCGTGTCCTGGCAGGACAGCGCCTCGAAATAATTGTCGCTCGGGACGAACGCGAGTTTCGTGCGTTCCGCGAGATGCCGCGCCACGGCCGCCCCGAATTCCGGCCGGGCGTTGATGCCCGTACCGACCGCGGTGCCGCCCTGCGCCAGCTGGAGCAGGCGCGGGAGGACGGACTCGAGGCGCATCGCGCCCTTGTCGATTTGCGCACGCCAACCGGTAAGCTCCTGCGCCATCGTAATGGGCATCGCATCCATCAGGTGGGTTCGGCCGGTCTTGACCACATCGCCGAGCTCATCCGCACGCCGTGCCAGCACCTCGCTCAAGCGCTCGAGCGCCGGCAACAGATGCTCGGTGAGCAGCAGGGCCGCACCGAGATGAATCGCCGTCGGCACCACGTCGTTGCTGCTCTGTCCCATATTCACATGATCGTTCGGATGGACCGGCATGCGGAGCGCATGGGACGCAAGCGTCGCGATGACCTCGTTGGCGTTCATGTTGCTGCTGGTGCCGGAGCCCGTCTGAAACACATCCACGGGGAACTGATCGTCGTAGCGACCCTCGGCGACTTCCAGCGCCGCGGCTTGCACCGCGAGCGCCACCGGTTGGGGGAGGTCGCCCAGCTCGTGGTTGGCGGCGGCGGCGGCATGCTTGATGAGCCCCAGCGCACGTATGAATGTGCGCGGCATCTTGAGGCCGCTCGGCGGAAAATTTTGAATGGCCCGCTGGGTCTGTGCGCCCCAGAGGGCGGTCGTCGGCACGTCGAGCGGGCCCATACTGTCATGCTCGACGCGCGGTGCGGTGGTCATCGCGCCTTACTCCGCCGGATTTGAATCGTTTACGGTAATATCGCCATGTGAAACGAAGCACAGTCTAACACCGAGTACACGCTCCTCCGATGCCCGACACCGCCATTGACGCGCTCTCTCCGCTCGACGGCCGCTATGCGGGAAAACTCGCAGCGGTGCGCTATCTGTTCAGCGAGGCGGGACTGATGCGCGAGCGGGTACGCGTGGAGTGCGCATGGGTGCTGGCGTTGGCCGCCGGACCCGCCGCCGCCGCCTTGGCCGTGCTGCCACGGGATGCGCGCCAGTGGCTCGAGTCCCTCGCGAAGAGTCCCGCAAGCACCGACGTCCTCGCGATCAAGGGCATCGAGTCGCGCACCAATCATGACGTGAAGGCGGTCGAATACTGGATCCGCACGCAATTGCAGGCGCGCGGTGCGCTGCCGGCGCAGCTCGAGTGGGTGCATTTCGGATGCACGTCGGAGGACATCAACAATCTCGCTTATGCACTCATGTTGAAGGGCGCGCGCAGCGCGGTGCTCGTACCCGCCTTGAATGCCATCGGCGCGGACCTCGACGCCCTTACGGATCGGTACGCCTCCGTGCCCATGCTGGCCCGGACGCACGGCCAGACGGCCACGCCGACGACCGTCGGCAAGGAGATTGCCAATATCGCAGCCCGCCTGTACGGGCAGTGCACCGGGCTCACGCGCGTCGTCATCATGGGCAAGATGAACGGAGCCGTCGGTAATTTCAACGCGCATGTGGCGGCATTCCCGCACTTCGACTGGCCGGAATTCAGCGCGCGCTTCGTCGCGTCTCTGGGACTCGAGTCGAACGCGTACACGACTCAGATCGAGCCGCACGATTGGATCGCCGAGTACTGCCATGCGCTGATGCGCGCCAATACCGTGCTGTTCGACTTCGCGCGCGACATGTGGAGCTACATCTCGCTTGGATACTTCAGGCAGCGCCCGGTCGAGGGAGAAGTCGGCTCCTCCACCATGCCGCACAAGGTCAACCCGATCGATTTCGAAAATGCCGAGGGCAACCTGGGGCTGGCGAACGCCCTGCTGGGACACTTTGCGGACAAACTGCCGGTCTCGAGGCTCCAGCGCGACCTTACCGATTCGACGGTGTTGCGCAACCTCGGCGTCGCCGTGGGACACGCGGCGCTTGCCTATCAATCTCTCGAGGCGGGTCTCGGGAAACTGGAACTCGATACGGGCCGGCTCGGAGAAGATCTGGAAAGAGCCTGGGAGGTCCTGGGCGAAGCGGTGCAGACGGTCATGCGGGCCCATGGAATCCCGGATGCCTATGACCGCCTCAAGGCATTCACTCGCGGCCGGCCCACCGACCAGGCCGCGATGCGCGATTTCATCGCCTCCCTCGAGCTACCTGTCGCGGAAAAGGAACGCTTGCTCCAATTGACACCTGAGGGTTACCTTGGATTGGCGACGGAATTGGCGCGCCGCCCCCGCCCTAGGTTCTAGGTTTTGAGCATGGGCGGCGTGAAACGTGACGCAGTTGGCACGGCCGTATGCAAGGCAAACTGTAGTATCGGGCTGAAAGTACGTGAGTCCGGGCATTCGCCCGTCTACGTCCATGAGGCAAGTATATGGCGGGTTACTTTGACGAATTGACGAAGCCTGTCGTGGATCGCGTCGCCCCGGCTGACGCGGGCACGGGGTCGGGAACCCGCATGATCTTGAGCACCATGCCGGAAGTGCGCGATTCCAGCCTCAAGGTGGCCAAGTCGGCACAGCGTCTACTGTCCATTTTCACCCAGGACTTGGAACCGCAGGTCTACGGCGAAGAGCCGTTTCTCGAGGCCATCAAGCGGTTGGTGCTGGCGCGTTCCTATGCGAAGGTCCGCGTATTGCTGGCCGATCCGTCGCGCGCCATGGTGGACAACAACCGTTTTCTGGCCCTGGCGCGCCGTCTGACGAGCTGCATCGACATGCGCTCCATGAGCGCCGAATACCCGGCCAGCGCCGGCGCCTTCATCATCGCCGACGACAGGGCCCTGGTCTATCGGCTGCAGGCCGATCGCTGGGATGGCATTTCTGACATGAACGATCCGGCGAACGCGCGCCGCTACCTCAATTTCTTCGACGAAGTGTGGCAGACGAGCATGCAGGAATCGCAGATGCGCCAGATGCTCATGTAGCCCTCGCGGCGGGCTTGGAGCCTGACAGGCTCCCGGGCCCGCACGACCGCCCGGCGCCGGTATAATGCGCCCATGCTGCCTTGTACCCTCCCCAACCGGCCGGACCCAGGCACCGTCATCGTCGGCATGTCGGGCGGCGTCGATTCGGCCGTCTCCGCCCTGCTGTTGCGGGACGCCGGATTCGACGTGCAAGGCCTATTCATGTCCAACTGGGACGACGGCGATGCCTACTGCACCGCAGCGGCGGACTTTCAGGACGCGCGACGGGTTTGCGAAGTTTTGGGCCTTCCCTTGCACCGCGTCAGCTTCGCCTCCGAGTACCGGGAACGCGTATTTGCGCATTTCCTCAGGGAGTACCAGGCCGGGCGCACGCCGAACCCCGACGTCCTGTGCAACCGGGAGATCAAGTTCGGCGTCTGTCTCGACTACATGCATCGCCTGGGGGCATCGTGGATCGCCACCGGGCATTATGCGAGGGTGCAGTGCGACGGCCGCGGCTGGGGGCGGCTCCTCAAGGGTGCAGATCCCGCCAAGGACCAGAGTTACTTTCTGCACCAGGTAGCGCCGGCCGCCTTGAGTAAAACCCTGTTTCCCATCGGCCACCTCAACAAGGAGGAGGTCCGCCGGCGCGCCCACGCGGCCGGCCTTCCGGTCTTCGACAAACCCGACAGCACCGGCATCTGCTTCATCGGCGAAAGGCCTTTCGAGGCGTTCCTCAGCCAATACCTGCAGCAGACGCCGGGCCCGATCGAAAACGCCGAGGGCGACGTGATCGGGGAGCATCGCGGGCTGGCCCTCTACACGCTGGGCCAACGCTCCGGCCTGCGCATCGGCGGCCGGACCGGCGCCGCGGCGGCGCCCTGGTACGTGGCGGACAAGCGGCCGGAGCGCAATGCGCTGATCGCCGTGCAGGATCACGGCCATCCGCTGCTCATGTCCGACGCCTTCGATGTGGAGGAACTGCATTGGCTCGGCGAGGCGGCCGCCGGCCGCGCGGTGCGGGAGTTCGAGTGTGCCGTGAAAACGCGCTACCGGCAAAACGATCTGCCCTGCCGGGTGCAGGCCCGTGACGCATCGGCGCACGTGATATTGCGCGGGGCCGCGCGTGCGGTCACGCCCGGCCAATACGCGGTCTTTTATGACGGCGACGAATGCCTCGGCGGCGGGGTCATCGCCCGGCGCTATCGTCGCGCGCACGATGATGGTGCGACACGCGCCGCCTGCGAAACGCCTGCAGCCGCCTCCTGACGCCGAGGGAATCGCCTATACTGCTTTGTTTTCAGCGGAGGGGTCATGACGGATAGTTTCAAGGCAAGAACGACGCTCAGCGTGGGCGCACAGCAGTATGAAATTCTCTCCTTAAGCGCGCTCAAGGGCCACAAGGTCGACCGGCTGCCGTACTCCTTGAAGGTATTGCTCGAGAATCTTTTGCGCTTTGAAGACGGCGTCAACGTCACCAAAAGCGACATCGAGGCATTGCTCGGCTGGGATCCCAAGGCGCTGCCCAATCACGAGATCGCATTCACACCTGCGCGCGTCATCATGCAGGACTTCACCGGCGTTCCGTGCATCGTGGATCTTGCGGCCATGCGCGAAGCCATCGTCCGGCTGGGAGGCGATCCGCAACGGGTGAACCCGCTGGCGCCGGCTGAATTGGTCATCGATCACTCCGTGCAGGTCGACCAATATGGCTCCGCCGACTCGTTGCGCCACAATAACGAAATCGAATTCAGCCGCAACGGCGAACGCTACATGTTCCTGCGCTGGGGTCAAACGGCGTTCAGCAACTTCAAGGTGGTTCCGCCCAACACGGGCATCGTGCATCAGGTGAACATCGAACGGCTGGCCCGCGTCATCTTCTCGGCGGACGGCAGTGGCAAGTCCGTCGCTTATCCGGATACGTTGGTCGGGACCGATTCGCACACCACCATGGTCAATGGATTGGGCGTTCTCGGATGGGGCGTCGGGGGCATCGAGGCGGAAGCGGCCATGCTCGGCCAGCCCGTGACCATGCTCATTCCGCAGGTCATCGGTTTCAAACTCACGGGCTCCTTGCCTGCCGGCACCACGGCCACGGACCTGGTGCTGACGGTGACCGAGATCCTGCGCAAGAAAGGCGTGGTCGACAAGTTCGTGGAATTCTTCGGCGACGGCCTGAGGGGCCTGCCCCTCGCCGATCGGGCCACCATCGCCAATATGTCGCCGGAGTTCGGATCGACCTGCGCCATATTCCCCATCGACGAGGAAACCATTCGCTACCTCGAACTCACCGGCCGGGCGCCCGAGCAGATCGCACTGGTCGAGGCCTACGCCAAGGCACAGGGGTTGTGGCGGATCGACGGGGCACCCGCCGCCGACTATACCGATGTCGTGTCCCTGGACCTTTCCACGGTCGAACCCTCGCTGGCCGGCCCGAAACGTCCGCAGGATCGCGTCCCGCTGCGTTCGGCGAAGGCCGTCTATCAGACCAGCGTCAGGAAAATGGCCGAGGAGCGCACGCAAAAGAATCCCGGCGCCACCGGCTTAAGCCAAGCCTCGGTGGGCGGCACCCGCTTCGACGTCAAGGATGGCGCCGTGCTGATCGCCGCGATCACGAGCTGCACGAACACCTCGAACCCGAGCGTTTTGATCGCCGCCGGCCTGCTGGCACGCAATGCGAACGCCTTGGGTCTGAAATCGAAACCCTGGGTAAAGACCTCTCTCGCGCCCGGTTCGCGCGTGGTAACCGACTACTTGCAAAAGGCCGGGCTGTTGCGCGAGCTGGAAGCGCTGGGCTTCTACACCGTGGGCTATGGATGCACCACGTGCATCGGCAACTCGGGGCCGCTGAAGCCCGAAATCTCGGAGGCCGTGCGGACCGGCGATGTCATCGCCGCCTCGGTGCTGTCGGGCAACCGAAATTTCGAGGGCCGTGTGCATCCGGAAATCAAGATGAATTTCCTGGCATCCCCGCCTCTGGTCGTGGCGTACGCGTTGGCGGGCAGCCTCGACATCGACATCACCACCGAGGCGCTGGGCCAGGCCAAGGACGGCAGGGCCGTATACCTCAAGGACATCTGGCCGAGCGCGGCGGACGTGGCACGCGCCGTGTCGGCATCGGTCGATTCCGCAATGTTCAAGAAAGGCTACGCCAATGTGTTCACGGGCGACGCAAATTGGAACGGCATCAAGACGCCGGCGGGCAAGATCTACGAATGGGACGGCAAGTCGACCTACGTCAAGAATCCGCCCTACTTCGACGGCATGACCATGTCTCCCGCGGCCGTCGGCGACATCAAGGGCGCGCGCGCGCTTGCAGTGCTCGGCGATTCGGTCACCACGGACCACATTTCCCCGGCCGGGAACATTTCCAAGTCCAGCCCGGCGGCTAAATATCTCGTCGCGCAGGGTGTGCAGCCCGCGGATTTCAATTCCTACGGCGCCCGCCGCGGCAATCATGAGGTCATGATGCGCGGGACGTTCGCGAATATCCGGCTGCGCAACGCGCTTCTGCCGGGCACGGAAGGCGGCGTGACGCTGCACATTCCAAGCGGCGAATCGATGTCGATCTACGACGCCGCAGTCAAGTACAAAGCCGGGGGCACGCCGCTCGTGATCCTGGCCGGCAAGGAATACGGAACGGGAAGTTCGCGAGATTGGGCAGCCAAGGGCACGATGCTCCTCGGCGTGAAGGCGGTCATCGCCGAGAGCTTCGAGCGCATTCACAGGTCAAATCTGATCGGCATGGGTGTGCTGCCCCTCCAATACAAGGACGGTCAGAACATGCAGAGCCTCGGGTTGACCGGCAGGGAGCGCTTCGAGATCGTGGGCTTGAACCAGGGAGCGGCCAAGATGGTCAAAGTCATTGCTACGGCCGACGACGGCCGAAAGACCGAGTTCGACGCGCGTCTGCGCATCGATACACCGAAGGAGCTCGACTACTACCAGCACGGCGGAATACTGCAGTATGTACTGCGGCAGCTCGCCGCACCGAACAAGGCGGCGTGATTCAATGAAGCTCACCATGCATCACGCGACCGTCTCGCCCTGCGTGCGGGCGCTTAACGCTCTCTCGGACATTCTGCACAAAGCGGAAAACCATGCGGCGAGTCGCAAGGTGGATCCCGCCGTGCTGCTCGGCACGAGGCTGTATCCGGACATGCTGCCGTTGTCGATGCAAATCGTCATCGCCGGCGACATCGCCCGGGGAGGCGCTGCGCGGCTGGCGGGCGCCGAGGTTCCGGTGTTCGAAACCGGCAAGGCCACGTTCGCCGAACTCATCGATGGCGTGCACCGCTCCATCGGCTATCTCGGTTCACTGAAGCCGGAACAGTTCGAGGGCGCTGAAGATCGAACCGTGACGTGGCAGACCCGGAGTTCGACGAAGACCATGCAGGGCATGCCCTACCTGCTCCATCATGTGCTGCCGAACGTCTACTTTCACGTGACCACCGCCTACGACATCCTCCGGCAGGCGGGCCTCGAGATCGGCAAACAGGATTTCCTCGGCAAGACTTGACGCGAAATACGCGGACGGGCTCCTATTTGCCGGTCCCGGCCTTCAGCGTCCCCGCCTCCACGAGCACCATGGTGGCGGGATCGAGATGCGTCTTGATGGCATTGTTGACCTCAGTGCGGGTCAGCGCCTTCACGGCCTCAGGGTAGCCATCGAGCCATGTGAGGTCGTACCCGCGCTGGATGGTCGCTACGATGGCGCCGGCCAGGCCCGCGGTGTTGGACAGGCCGACGAAGTAGCCGCCGATCAGTCCCTGCTTGCGGTCCGCAAGTTCGCTGTCGGTGACGCCGTCGGACCACCATTTCTGAAGTTCGCGCCGGGTCGCTGCAACGCCCTTGTCCAGCAGGGCCGGCGCAAAGCTGGCGGAGATGTCCCACGCACCGTCCGCGATGGTATCTTCCGAGACTGCCGCCCCGATGTTGTACGTGAGACCTTCCCTGTCCCGCACCGTCCCCATCAGGCGCCCGGTGAAGCCGCGGCCCAGGATGGCGGTGCCCACCCGCAGCGCCAGCGCGTCGGGATCCCGGTACTTGAGGCCGGTTGTCTGGCCCAATATAACCGATACGCTGGTCTTTTCAGGCAGCGGCACCGGAATCTCGTGCGGCCCAGTGGCGACCGCAGGTCGCGCGGGGCGCACGTAGTCTTGACCCCCCGTCCAGCCGGAAAATGCCTTGGCAACTTCCGCCTCGACGCCCGCCGGCGATAGGTCGCCCACCGCGGTGAGCGTCATGTGCGCCGGGCCATAGTATTTGGCGTTGAACGCCTTGACTTCATCGAGGGTCGCCGACTTGGCAGCGGCGAGGTAATCGGCAATCGAATGGGGCCGGTTCGGGTGGCCCTCGGGAAACACCGCCCGGCCGAACGCCTCTCGAGCGCGTCCCTCGGTGTTCTGCAGCGACGCTTCCAGCGAGCCGATGAACTGCTGCTTCGCCTTCGCGAACTCCTGCGGCTGCAGGGCGGGGGTACGCAGCTCCGCCGCGATCAATCCCATGACCATCGGCAGATCCTTTTTCAGGCACTTACCGTGAATTTCCAGACTTTGGACGCCGACGACGAATGAAATCGAGGCGCCGACATTGTCGAGCCGGTCGGCGATCGCGAATTTATCGAGCGCCTTGGTGCCACGGTCGAGCATCATGCCGGCGAGGCTGGGAATCGCGATGTTGCCGGTTTGGGCCGCAGCATCGCCCGCGGGCAGCACTCCGACGATCACCACGACGTCCTTCACCCCGGTCGGGTACGTAATCACGTCGATACCGGCGGCCTGCGCGCGATGACTGTTCTCGGCCATGCCTGCACCCGCCGTCGCGCTCGCGAACAGCGCCAGCGGCAATGCGAAATTCTGCATCATCTTGAGTGGAATCACGAGCCCTTCTCCGTTCCGGGATGCACCGGCACGAACCAACCCGTCGTGCTCTGGTCATCATTGAGATATTGTTTTGCGACCCGCTGCACGTCGGCCGGCGTCACCTGCTGGACCTTCTGCGGAAACGTGACGTACAACGTCCAGTCGCCCACCCCGATCCATTCATTGAGTTCGCTCGCGACCGCCGCCGTACCGTCGCGTTTGTACGCATCGGCAGCGATGTATTGCTGTTTGACGCGGGCAATCTCCGCGGGAGTCACTCCGTCGGTCTTGATCTTCGCGATTTCCTCGCCCAGCGCCTCCTCCACCTGTTCATGGGTGGACCCGGGCGCCAGCGACGCGGAGAGCACATGCAGCGACAAATCGTAGTGCAGATCCGTGCCCGCACCCGCATTCAAAGCCAACCCCTTGTCGACCAGAGCCCGATACAACCGCGCGTTCTTGCCGGAACTCAAGATGGCGTCGAGCATTTCCAGAGCCGGCTGATCCGCGTCGCGCGCGTTCGGCACCTTGTGGGCGACCACGACGGAGCCCAGCTCGCCGGGGCGCTTGACCAGAACGCGGCGCGGGCCGGTCTGTTGCGGCTCCTCGGTGTACACCCCGGGAATGGGTTGCGGGGACGCTGCATAGACTCCGTAATACTTTTTGATCAGGCCCAAGGCGGTCGCCTCGTCGACGTCGCCGACCACGGTCACCGTCGCATTGTTGGGCCAGTAAAATGTGTCGTAGAACTCGTGCAACTGTGCAATGGACGCGTGCTCGATGTCGCTCTTCCAGCCGATGGTCGGGTGGTGGTACGGAAGGGCCTGGAATGCCGCCGCGGTTACCTCCTCCCCGAGCACGCGGTCCGGATCGTTCTTGCCGCGTTCGTATTCGTTTCGAACCACGGTCATTTCGGCCTGGCGATCGATTTCCCTCAGCCATAGACGGCGCATCCGGTCGGCTTCGATTGCGATGTAACCCTCGAGGCTTTCGCGCCCCACGGTGGCAAAGTAATTGGTTCGATCCACCGCCGTACTGGCATTGAACTGGCCGCCCACCCGTTCGAGGAACTGCTTGACGCTGTTGCCTTTCGGATCATTGAAGTTCTCGCTGCCCTTGAACATCAAATGCTCGAGGATGTGCGTCGATCCGGTGGTCCCGGTCACCTCATTGCGCGAGCCCACCCGGTAGGTCACCTGGAAAGTCACGACGGGGGCCGAATGATCCGGCACCAGCAAGACTGTCAGGCCATTGCCGTCGAGATGGTATTCATCGATCCCGCCGAGCGATTTTACGAAGGTGAATCCCGGAGCTGCGACCAGCTGCGATGCGGCGGCCGCCGATGCGGCGGCCGCGGGTGCGGCTGCGGGCGTCCCCGCCAGCAGGGGGGCGCCGCCCCAACTTAGGGCAAACGTGCACACCATTCCCGCGACTCGCCCGGTGGGCGATCCGACTCTGTACTTCATGAAGCTCCTCGTGAAAGACCCGCGTGTGGCGGCAGATTCTAGCCTAACCGGGCCTTGCGTCAGACCACTTCTTCGGCCCAAACGGTGAATTTCGACAGCGTATTCGGGCCGAAGGTCATGCTGATTGCCACATCGGCCGCGTCGCGTCCGCGCGCGATCAGCACCCGGCCGATGCGGCGCTGATTGTTGCGCGGATCGAACGTGTGCCATGCGCCCCCGAGGTAGGCCTCGAACCACCCGGCAAAATCCATCGGGGCATCCATCGGCGGAACGCCGATATCGCCCAGATACCCGGTGCAATATCGCGCCGGAATGTTGAGTGCACGGCAGAATGCGATGCCCACATGAGCGTAGTCGCGGCACACGCCGCGCTTTTCGTTGAACGCTTCCCACGCGGTCTTGGTCGGACGAGCGCATTGATAGTCGAAGTTGACGAGGCCGTGCACGTAGTCGACGACGGCCTGCACCCGGCTCCAGCCCGGCATCATGCTGCCGAACTTTGCCCAGGCTGTGGGCGCCACGAGTTCCGTCTCGCAATAGCGGCTGGGCAGCAGGTACACCAGAGTTTCATCGGGGAGGGACTCCACAGTGTGCTCGAAGGCGTGCGGAGACGCGGGCTCCGCAAGGCCGCTGTCGCCGATCAAGCCGTCCGCCGTGATGCAGAACCGGCCGGGCGGCGCAACGACGCGGGTGCACCAGTTGCCGAATCCATCCCGGTACATCGATAGAGGTACCGCAGGGTTCATGACCATGGTATCGGCCCGCACCAGATCCTGGCTGCGAGAGTAGTGCACATTCAGGTTGAGGATCATGGGCGTGGCCTGCTCGAACTTGTAGACCAACTCATAGCCCACCCTGATCAACATGTGCCCCAGCGCTCCGGAATTGTAAAAAAGCAATGTGGCATGGGGAACGCGGCGACACATAGGGCTGCGTGACCGCAGCATTCTGTAAGCCGCCTCCTACACGAAGGCGGACCTCGGGCGCCACGACGCTTTCGCGGGCGCGGGAGATGCTTCGACAGGCTCCTCAGGGCTTGTGCTTGATCGCCACGTAAGCGCCCGTGTGCAATCCGGCAGCGTCGCACTCGTCCGGATCGAGATGCAGCTCCGACTTGCAGCCGGGCGACACGCGGACCAGTACCTCACAGAACAGGGTGTGCGGGTGCGCACCTTCCTCGGTCACGTCGATCCGGTCTCGGTCCTTGAGACCGTGGCTCGCGGCTTCGGCGGTGGCTAGATGGATGTGGCGCAGCGTCCGGATCACACCGTGATCGAGTCGTACACGGGCCCGAGGCCCTTCGATGAAGATGCCGGGCGAGTCCTTGACGTCGCCCGACTCCCGCAATGGGGCGCCCACGCCGAGCGCCTGAGCGTCGGTCTGCGAAATCTCGACCTGATTATCGTTCCGCGCCGGCCCGATCACTCGGACGTCGGCGATGCGACCCCGCGGGCCGACCAAGGTCACCGTCTCCCGGGCCGCGAACTGCGTCGGCTGCGAGACGCGAGACTGCTCGTGCAGGTGGTATTTGTCGCAAAACAGCTGCTCTATGACGCTCTGCGTGAGGTACACGTGGCGCTCGGACACCGCAACCGGAATTCGCACTGGAGACGGCGTTTGCTCGTCTTGCAAAGATGTGTTCATCGGGCCCCCTCGATACGTTGTCCTTCAACAGGAATGTTGTCGGCGATTTCGCCTGCAACCGCAATCGCAAAGAGCATGAGGGTACCCCCGATGGCGAACAGCGGTACGAAAATCAGTGATGCGCCACAACATGGCACCCGAAAGGGATTGGGTTTTTCATTCACGTTGGCTGCCTCCATGGTCCTCGAGACGCAGCCCCGGTCGTTTCCAACAGGCCATCGCGGCGCCGGGGAGTAGACTCCCCCGCAAAGGAGCGACGAATGAAAACGACAATTTTCCTTTGCGCGACGGGAGTGGCGCTATGCGCAATGCTGTTCAGTCCGCCGGCATCCGCGCAAACCAAGAGCGCCCTGGATGCCGGTGTGCAGAATACCGTGAAGCAGTTCAATCTCATCGATACTCGTCACCAAGATCTCGAGGATCGTGCCGCCGGCATGCTGGTATTTCCTCAGGTCACCAAGGGCGGAATCGGCCTCGCCAGTGAATATGGGGAAGGCGCCCTGCAGGTGCATGGCGTCACCGCCGACTACTACAGCATCGCGTCGGCATCCGTGGGTCTGACTGCCGGCATGGCCACTCACAGCGAGATCATTCTGTTCATGACCCGCGACGCGCTCGACAAGTTCACGAAGAGCAAAGGGTGGTCGATCGGAGCGGACACCGGCATCGTCGTCATGACGAAGGGCCGGATGGACGACTACGACAGCTACAAGCTGAAGCGGCCCATCCTGGTGTTCACGTTTGCCGAGAGGGGGCTCATCGCGGATTTGTCGCTGCATGGAACCAAGGTCCGAAGGATCGGAAAGTAGACGGCCGGGCGGGTCGCTTAACCATTCGATCGCTTAACCATTCGATGGAACGCGGCTATATTGCCGCGATGACCGCCTCACACGCTGCCGCAATCGGACCCTGTATCGCGGTATTCGATCTCGATGGGACGTTGACCTGGCGCGACACGCTGCTGCCCTTCCTGAGCGGCTATGCGCTGCGGCATTCGCGCCTCAAGACCCTATGGCGCCTGCCCCTCGCCATTGCCGGCTACCTGGGTCATCCCGACCGCGGGCTGCTGAAATCCCGCGCCATTCGCGCGGTCATGGGCGGAGATCGGCGCTCGATGGTCGAGGCATGGGCCGAGTCGTTCGTCGGAAGCCTCGAACGGCGGCGGGCATTCCGGCCGGCGGCACTGGCCGCCGTGGAGGCGCATCGTGCGGCCGGCGGCCATCTGGTCCTTCTATCGGCGAGCCCGGACCTGTATGTGCCCGGCATCGGGCGACTCCTGGGTTTCGAACGGACGCTGTGCACCGAGGTAGAATGGCGCCATGCCGCTTCCGAAGAGGATCGCCTGGACGGCGCGCTTCGGACACCGAACCGCCGCGACCAGGAAAAGTCGCGATGTCTCGCATGGTTGCGGACGGCGTACCCGAACCTGCCGGTGGTTGCCTACGGCAACAGCCGGTCGGACATTGCTCACCTGCGGGAGGCCGATCGCGCCCTGCTGGTCAACGGCAGCGCAGCGACGCGCCGTTCGGCTTCGGCGGCCGGAATTCCGGTGGCTGATTGGGGGTAGGATCCCAAGCGGTTGCAACAAAACAGCGACCCGCCCGGTCTATATCTACAGAACCGGTCATTTTGAGGAGCGCGCATGCGGAAGACTTCCGACGAACTTGCCAGGATCGTCCCCTCGGACATCACGCCCTATGACAAGTACGTGTCCAGACGGGCCTTGCTTGCCGGCGGCGTGGGTCTGGCCGTCGCCCAGACCCTGGGGCCGTGGGGCGAATCCTTCGGCCAGTCGAGTCCTGCCGAGCTCGTCTACACGCACAACGCCGCGCTCTCCGTCACCGACGCACCCAACTCCTACAAGGACATCACCACTTACAACAACTACTACGAATTCGGCACCGACAAGTCCGACCCCGCGCAAAATTCGAAGGCGTTTCGACCGCAACCCTGGAAGGTGACTGTCTCCGGTGAGGCCGAGGTCACCGGTTCGTATGCCCTCGAGGACATCCTGAAGCCGCATCCCTTGGAAGAGCGTATCTATCGCCTGCGCTGCGTGGAGGCCTGGTCCATGGTCGTGCCCTGGGTGGGCTTTCCCCTCGGCGACCTGTTGAAGCGATTCAAGCCCACGTCGAAGGCCAAATTCGTCGAATTCAAGACGCTCTACGACCCGAAACAAATGCCCGGACAACGGGGGCGAGTGCTCGAGTGGCCGTATGTCGAGGGCCTGCGCATGGATGAAGCCATGCATCCGCTCGCCATCATGGCCGTCGGACTCTATGGAAAGGCGATGCCCAATCAGAACGGCGCGCCGCTGCGGTTGATCGTGCCCTGGAAGTATGGCTTCAAGGGCATCAAGGCAATCGTCGGCATCAAATTCACGGAAACGACGCCGCGGACGACCTGGGCCCTGTCGGCGCCGGATGAGTACGGTTTCTTTGCGAACGTCAATCCGGCGGTCGACCATCCGCGGTGGAGCCAGGCCTCGGAACGCCATATCGGAGGCGGTCTGTTCGATCAGCGCAGACCCACGCTGCCGTTCAACGGCTACGGCGCGCAAGTGGCAAGCCTCTACAGCGGAATGGATCTGCGGAAATTCTTCTGATGACCGGGGAGCAGGGCCGTGAGCGCATTGCGTCCACCGGCGCCGGCCGCCCATGGGCGATACGCTGGGTGGTCAAGCCCTTGGTGTTTGCCGCCTGTCTGATGCCGGCACTGCACTTGACCGCGGGCGCCTTCGGTGTCGCGGGAGTCTCCCTGGGCGCCGATCCCGTGGCCGTGATGCTGCACACCTGCGGAAAATGGACCCTCAATTTCCTGGTGATTACGTTGTGCATGACGCCGCTGCGCGATACCACGCACTCGGTGTTCTGGTTGAGGTTCCGCCGCATGTTCGGTTTGTTCGCATTTTTCTACGTGTTACTGCATTTCACGGTCTATCTGGTGCTCGACCAAGCCGGCAAGCTCGGCGAACTGTGGCAGGACATCATCAAGCGCCCTTACATCACCATCGGCATGCTGGCGTTATGTCTGCTGATTCCGTTGGCGGTCACGTCGACCGCCAAGGCGCAGCGGCGATTAGGGAGGCGCTGGACCCGCCTGCATCGTCTGATCTACGTGATCGCAATTCTCGGGGTATGGCACTACTGGTGGGGGGTCAAGAAAGACATCCGGGAACCGCTGCTGTACGTTTGCGGGTTGTCGCTGCTCTTGGGCTACCGCCTCTGGAAGCATCGTAAATCGCTGGGATCGCGGGTCAGCGTCGCACGCGTTGCAAGGTCTGATGCATCTTGAGCAGCAGCGTTTCGGTGGTCGTCCAGTCGATGCAGGGATCGGTGATGGACACGCCGTATTCCAATTGGGTCAGATCCTTCGGGATGGGCTGATTCCCCGCTTTCAGGTGACTCTCGAGCATGAGCCCGACGATCGACCGGTTTCCATCGACTATTTGCGCGACGCAGTTCTCGGCCACCATGGGTTGAAGGCTGGGATCCTTGTTGGTGTTTCCGTGACTGCAGTCCACGACGATGGTCGGCGGCAGGTTCGCCGCGGTCAGTTCCCGTTCCGCCAGCGCAATGCTCACGGCATCGTAGTTGACCCGGCCTCCGCCGCCGCGCAGCACGATGTGAGCATGCATGTTGCCGCGGGTGCGAAACACGGCCGATTGTCCCTGTTGCGTAATGCCGAGAAAATGATGCGGATGCCGTACGGACTGGAGCGCATTGATCGAGGCCGATAGTCCGCCGTCCGTGCCGTTCTTGAATCCCACCGGCGTCGACAGGCCGCTGGCCATCTCCCGGTGGGTTTGCGATTCGGTGGTTCGTGCGCCGATGGCCGTCCACGTGATGAGTTCGGACAAATACTGAGGCATGATCGGGTCGAGCGCCTCGGTGCCGGCCGGCAGCCCCAATTCAGCAATGCGCAGAAGCAGGTTTCGCGCAACGGTGATGCCCTTCTCGATGTGAAACGAGTCGTCCATGTCGGGGTCGTTGATCAAGCCCTTCCAGCCGACGGTGGTGCGCGGTTTCTCGAAATACACGCGCATGATGAGAACCAGGGTCGACTCGACCTGGGTTGCCAGCGCCCTCAGGCGGCTTGCATATTCGCGCGCGGCAGCCACGTCGTGAATGGAGCACGGACCCACGACCACGAACATCCGCGGATCGCGCCGCTCCAATATCGCTCGCACCGTTTCGCGGGACTTCAACACCGTGCCTGCTGCCGAGTCGGTGAGCGGCATGCGGCGCTTGACTTCTTCGGGCGTCGCCAGCAAATCGCTGGAAACGACGTTGACGTTATGCAATTGGTCTTGGGATTTAGTCACTGTGGTCTACATGGAGGTTCTAATGGTCCACAGCTCCGGAAAGAATTTGAGTTCCAGAGCCTTGGTCAGGTAGGACACTCCGGCCGTCCCGCCCGTGCCGCGCTTGTACCCGATGATCCGTTCCACGGTCTTCACGTGGGCGAACCGCCACAGCTGAAACTTGTAATCGAGGTCCACCAGCCGTTCCGCCAGCCCGTAGAGATCCCAATCCTTGACCGAGTTGTGATAGACGCTGAGCCAGGCGGCCGCGACTTGCTTGCTGGCTTGGTAGGGCTGCGTGAAATCGCGATCGATGGCCTCCGGCGGTACATCGAGCCCACGGCGGCTCAACAACCGCAGCACCTCATCATACAGGCTGGGAGCCCGCAGCGCGCGCTCCAAGGCTTCGTGAGTCACGGGGTCGGCCCGGAAAACCTTGATGGTGTCCGCGTTCTTGTTGCCGATCAAGAACTCCAGCATCCGGTACTGAGGAGATTGAAAACCGGACGATCGGCCGAGGGTATTGCGAAACGCGGAATAGTCGGACGGAGTGATCGTGGCGAGGACGTCCCAGGACTGCTGCAGCTGGGTCTGAATGGTCGACACGCGCGCGAGCATCTTGAAGGTTGGGCCCAGGTCGTCCCGCCGCACGCAGTCGATGGTCGAATTCAACTCGTGCAGGCACAATTTCATCCACAGCTCCGAAACCTGGTGGATGACGATGAACAGCATTTCATCGTGGTGATACGACAGGGGATGCTGCGCACTCAGCAATTTATCGAGATTGAGATACTGGGAATAGCTTAAGTGTTCGCTCAAGTCCCAATGGACTTCCTCGTCGGAGAGATCGACGAAGGGCGTGGGCACTGGCGTGGAGCCTTCCATGCGCTAATTCTTGAACACCCAGGCGGGCACGGTGCGCCAGCCCGCGAGCAATTCACGGTCCAGGCGCCGGTATTCCGGCTCGAGCTTCTCCACCAGGCGCCAGAAGCTCGCGGAGTGGTTCATATGTTTGGTGTGCGCCAGTTCGTGTATGAACAGGTAACGGACGACCTCCGGCGGGAGGAAGACCAACGAGCAGTTCAGGCTCACGGTCCCGCGGGTCGAACAACTTCCCCACCGGGTCCGCTGGCATCGGATCGCCACGCGCGCCACCGAATAGTTCAAATCGTCGGCCAGCTGCATGAGCTGGGGCACGAGACGTTCCCCCGCCGCATGCTTGAGCCAGCCCTGCAGCAGGTGACGTGCGCCCCGGTCGTCGGGCGCGAGCACCCGTACCCGTCCGCCGCGCTCGGCCACGCTGCGCTTCGGTGCCCCCTGCCACTCCACGTCGAATCGCTCGTTGGTGAAGGGGAAATCGACCACTTCGGGAACGAGCACCGTGGGCTCGGCGTGGCACTGCATGGCTGCCACCTTGCGGTCGATCCAGGGAGTGAAGCGCTGAACGAAATCGCGCACCGCCTTCACGCTCACCCCGACGGGAACCACGATCTCGACGCGGCCACCGACATGGACGCGCGCAGTAAGCCGGCGCGCGCGAGGGCTTACCCGAACAGCGAATGGGTCGTTGGAGCCCCGAGTCTCGAACAACGAAAGCTGCGTGCCTTGTGCGTTCATCGCGCAATATGATAGCAGGTTCGTGCCGCCGGACGCCGCACTAGGAGTGCACTAGGAGCCTGTCTGGGTATTCTACGTGGCCTCAGACAGGCTCCTAAGGATGAACCACGGTCGCGAGCTGCCGCCGGGCGGCCTTGTAATCGGGCGCCACGATCAAGGCTTTCTCGATCCAATTGCGGGCCCCGAGCACATCACCCCGCAACTCGAGCTGACGTCCCAATTCCAAATACGCCTCCGCATGACCCCAACCCGGGGTATCGACGGTGGTGGCGGAGGACTGTTCGAAGAGTTGCGCAGCGAGCTCGAGCTGTTCAAGCGCAAGATTGGACTCCGGGGATCCCGGGTTTGCCCGCGCCAGGGCGTCCATGGCCGACAAGTACAGCACGCGGGGATTTTTCGGGGCCAGCTTGAGCGCAGCGCGGAGCCGGTCGGCGGCTCGTGAGCGATACAGCACCGCCTCGAATTTCTTCTTGTACCTGGCGAGATTCGAATAGCACACGGACTGCAGCGCCAGAGCTTCGACCGAGTTGGCATCTTGCTCCAGTACCGGCTTGAGCTGATCGATGCACTCGCTGAGCGCCGCCTCCGCCTTGCGTGGATCCGCCTCCCCCGACAACAGCGCCGAGCGGTAGTCGGCATGGGCTAGATGATAGCGCACCGCACTGTCCGCCGTGCCGGCCTGCTCTTGGGTTTTCAGCGTCTGAACCAAGTTCGCGAGCTCGTTGCCGTCTTCGGACTGAAACGCATACAGGATCTGCGCTTGAAGGTCGCCGCCGCGTTGCGCACGGACGGGCGCGCCCGTCAGACACAGAAGCAGCAGAAAACTCGTGAAATGCAACGGCGCCCGCAACATATAATGAAGATACACCCGGAGAACCGATACTTGCACATGGAACTGATCGATATCGGCTCGAACCTGACGCACGAAAGCTTTTCAGGCGATCGAGCGGAAGTGATCGAACGGGCCGCCGCCGCCGGCGTGACGCGCCAGATCGTCACCGGAGCGGATCTCGCGAGTTCGCGCGCCGCGTCCGCGCTGGCAGCCGCGCATGCGCAAGTCCTGTGGAGCACCGCGGGCGTTCACCCGCACCATGCGGCGGGGTTCGATCCGGGCCGGCGCGAAGAACTGCTTGAGCTTCTGAAACAGCCCCATGTGGTTGCGGTGGGAGAATGCGGGCTCGACTACTTTCGCAACTTCTCGCCGCCCGCGGCGCAGCGCGCCGCATTCATCGCCCAATTGGAGGTCGCCGTGACCGTCGCGAAGCCGGTATTTCTTCATCAGCGCGACGCACACGACGATTTCACCGCGATACTCCGCGAGTTTTACGGCCGGCTCGCCGGCGGAGTGGCTCATTGCTTCACCGGCGGCGCTGGCGAACTCGAGGACTACCTGGCGCTCGGGCTCGGCATCGGCGTCACTGGCTGGGTGTGCGACGAGCGCCGCGGCGCGGACCTGCGCGCTGCCGTGCCGCACATTCCGGCCGATCGGTTGATGTTGGAGACCGATGCGCCCTATCTGCTGCCCCGCGACCTCAAACCGCAACCGAAGTCGCGGCGCAACGAGCCGATGTACCTTCCCCATATTGCGCGCGCAGTGGCGCACATCAGAAATCAATCGCTGGAAAGCCTCGCCGCATCATCCTCTCGCACCGCCGTCGAAATCTTCGGCCTCGAGCGCTAGGCGGCCGCAGTCAGGAGGCTAGAGATTGGTAAAGAGGTGGGGGCTGGGCCGCAGCTGCGCGACCAGCCGGTTCCAAGCGTCCATGTAGGCGGTATATTCAGGAAAGCCCGTCTGGCCGCGCTCAACCGCCGGGAACTCGACTTCGATGCCGTCGAGCATGAGCACGTATTTCGGCTTGCCCTTGGTGAACCTGCCATGATTGGAGAACAGCAGCCGACCCTCCACCGGGACGTCGCCCACCAACGCCTTGACTGCCGCGATACGGTCGTACAGCGCCGGCTGCGGGTTGTCGAAGGTAAATCGGCGGCCGCGCCCCATCACCGTCCAATCGCTCATTTGATCGCCGCCGAAGATCAGTCCGGCGATGCGCCGGGTGTCGAGCACGAGCACGCCGCGAGGCGTGAGAAGAATATGATCGATGTGTATGTACCCGCCCATTCCGTCCGGCACCAATACCTGATGGGCGGCCTCAAAGCCGATGCGTTCCAGGCGTGCCAGCAATCCTTTGCGGCGGGAGCGGCGCTGGTACGCGCCGTAGACCAGGTATACGGCCGTCACGAGCATGATCAGAGCCACGCCAATGACGATCCACTGCGGGTCGATCCGAATATCGTTCATTCGAGCGCTGCAGCCACAGCTTCCAGAGTCGGCGGCAGGTCCAGGAAGCGCTGGGGCAATCGCAGCAGGCGGCTCAAGGCTTCCGGAATTTCGACGGTCTTGCCAAGAATCGGCTCGACCACTTCGTTGAACTTCGCAGGGTGAGCGGTTGCAACCACCACCCATGGATGATCCCGCCGCTCCTTGAGCTCCAAGCGGCTGTAGACTTCCGCCGCCGTTGCGGTGTGCGGACACCATTCGCGTCCATAGTGCATGAAGTCCTCTCCGATTCGAGTTCGAATTGTAGCGTCATCGATGCTGACCGCGCTCAACTGTTCGCGCATCGAATCGAGGGTTGGATAGAGCGCACGGATGCGCTCCATGTTGCTGGGATTGCCGACGTCCATCGCAGACGCCAGCGTCGCGATGCTCGGCCGGGGCCGCCACGAGCCGTCGTCCAGGAAATCGGGGACGGTGCGGTTGGCATTGTGCGCCAGAATGATGCGGCCCAGGGGAAATCCCAACTCGCGCGCCCAAACGGCCGCAAATGCATTTCCCATGTTGCCTGCCGGAATGATGTAGGAAGGCTTCGCACCCATGCGCCGCTCGACGTCGAGGCTCGATGCCATGTAGTACACCATCTGCGGCAGAAGGCGTCCGATGTTGATGCTGTTGGCCGAACTGAAGCGATGCCGGCGGCGCAGCGCCGCATCGACGAACGCCTCCTTCACCAGCCGCTGGCAATCATCGAACGTGCCGTCGATACGCAACGAAATCACGTTCTCGTCCCAGCAGGTCAGTTGCTGTTCCTGACGCGGGCTGACCAGCCCCTTCGGATAGAGAATCACGACCCGCACCCACGGCCGCCGATGGAACGCGGCCGCAACGGCGCCGCCGGTGTCGCCGGAGGTGGCCACCAGGATGGTGAGCGGCTGCGGCGAGCCGGCTTCCAACCGCTCCAGGCTCTCGGCCAAAAATCTCGCCCCGAAATCCTTGAAGGCAGCGGTCGGTCCGTGATAGAGCTCGAGCGCGAACAGCCGGTTCTCACAGCCCGTCACCGCGGTCGTCGGCGCGTCCAGATCGAGCGCCGCGTCCGCGATTTGTTTCAGCTGCGGCTGCAGCCGATCGCCTTCGAAGAAACCGCTCAATGCGGAACGGGCTATGTCCGGCAGGGTCGAAAGCCCGGCGAACGCCGCCATGTCGACGACCGGCAATCGGTCCGGCACGTAGAGACCGCCGTCGGGAGCCAGCCCCTGCCGGATGGCCTCGCTCAAGGCGACCGGCGGAGCGCCGCCGCGCGAACTCACATGACTCAAGGGGGACATCAAGCCTTCACCACTCTGGCGCCGTAATTTTCCAGCGAGGATATCCAGCAATCCGATTGCAGACCATGATGGGTGAAAGCGGCCACCATCGCGCCGCGCACCGCCTCGGCTTGCTGTATTTCAGCCCAGGCGAAGATCGCCGGGCCGGCGCCGGAGATCGAACAACCCAGGGCGCCGGCGGACATTGCCCCGCGCTGTACGTCCTTGAATCCCGGGATCAAGGAGTGCCGCTGCGGTTCGATGATCACATCGTTGAACGAGTCGCGGATCATGTCGAGGTCGTTCGAGTAACACCCACTGATGAAGCCGGCGAGATTGGCGGATTGCCAGATGAAGTCCGAACGGCTGACGTCGGTTTTCAGGATGGCTCGAGCCTCGCGGGTGCCCAGAAACATGTGGGGATGCACCAGTACGCAGCGCAGCGACGATGGGACCGGAATCTGCTTGACGCGCGGGTGATCGATGCCGACCGTCAGCACCAGTCCGCCGAACAGACAGGGTGCGATGTTGTCGATGTGCGCGGAGCCGCTGGCGACGATTTCCCCTTCCATGGCGAACTTCAGAAGCTGCAAACGCGGCACGGGTTCCTGCAGCAGCGCATTCGCGGCCACCACCGCCGCCACGGCCGACGCAGCCGAACCACCCATGCCCGACGCCAGTGGAATACCCTTGTCGATGTCGATTTCAAATCCGAAATCCAAGTTGAGTGCGGCGTGCAGGGCCTGAACCGCGCGTCCCGCCGTATTGTTCGCCGGCACAACGGGAAGATCGCCTGCGATGCCGGTAATCGAGCGGATTCTGACGGCGGGCTCGTCGATTCTGCGCAGCCGCACCCGGTCGCCCACGGCGTCCACGGTGTGCCCCAGAATATCGAAGCCTATGCCCACGTTGGCAACGGTGGCAGGGGCGAAGGCGGTAACGTCGGTAAGCACGGCAGTCCTTGGGTGAAGAGTTTAAAGATGCGCGCCCAGATACGCCGATAAGCGCAGCAGGTCCGAGAACACGCCGCCGGCCGTGACCTCGGGGCCCGCGCCCGGTCCCTGCACGATCAAGGGATTGTCGCAATAGCGGCGGGTCGCGAAGCGCACGACATTGTCGGTGAGCGCGATGTTCGCGAACGCATGCGTGGCCTCAAGGTGCGTGAGTCCCACGGTCGCCTTTCCGGCCGCGTCGATGCGTCCCACGTACCGAAGCACCTGTTGGCGCTTCTTTGCACCCGCGAGCATGGCCGACATCGTGTCATCGAACTCCGGGAGACGCTCCATGAACTCATCGGCGCCGACGCTCTGCAGCGACTTCGGCACCAATCCCGTCACCTCGACGTCCGACATCTCCAACGTCAGGCCCATTTCACGGCCCAAGATGATGAGCTTGCGCGCCACATCCATGCCGGACAGGTCGTCGCGCGGGTCGGGCTCCGTGTAGCCCTTGAGCTTCGCTGCTCGAACGATGGATGAAAAAGGCTCGCTGCCGTCGAATACATTGAACAAATAGGCGAGCGTGCCGGAAAAAATCCCTTCGATGCCGGTGATGTCATCGCCCGTCTCGCGCAAGTCCCGCAGCGTGTGAATGACGGGCAGCCCTGCGCCCACGGTGGCCTCGTAGAGATAGTGCGTCCCCGCGGCGCGCCGCGCTTCCTGCAGCGCCTGATAATAGGGCCATGGGCCGCTGTTCGCCTTCTTGTTGGGCGTGACGACATGGATGCCGCGCCCGAGCCATCCTCGATACTGCTCCGCAACATCCGCGCTCGCCGTGCAATCGATGATGACCGTGTGAGGGATGTAGTCCGCCTGGCAGTGGTTCGCAAACTTGTCGAGGTCGAGCGGTTCTCCGGCCGCGGCGATCTCTTCGGGCCAGTGGTCGAGATCGATCGACACGTCGGTCAGGAGCATGCGCTTCGAGCCCGCGATTCCGCGCACCCGCAAATCCAAATTCAAGGCACGCAAACGTTCGACTTGGGTGGCGATTTGAGCCAGCAAGACACGCCCCACGGTCCCGGGTCCAATGAGACCAATGGACAGGGTATTCGGCGACAGATAAAACGCTGCATGCACCGCGCGGAGCGCCTTCGCGGCGCCTCGGCCGTCCACGACCACCGAAATGTTTCGTTCGGAGGCACCCTGCGCGATGGCACGTACGCTGACGGCGGCATCGCCCAGCGAATTGAACACCTTGGCGGCGACGCCATGGGCCCCGGCCATGCCGTCGCCGACCACCGCCAGTATGCTCAAGTTCAGACCGACGTCGACCTGCTGAATCTGTCCATCCCGCAGCTCGGCGTCGAATGCCTTGCGCACCGCCGCCTCGGCGCGCACGGCCTGGGCTTCGGGAATCGCGAAACAAATGGAGGGTTCGCAGCTGCCCTGTGAAATCAAGATGACCGAGATGCCGGCGTCGCGCAACGCGCCGAACAGACGGTGTGCGGTTCCCGGAACGCCGATCATGCCCGCGCCCTCGAGATTTACGAGCGCCACCGGGTCGATGCTGGTGATGCCTTTGACCTTGAGCGCGGAGACCGGTCTGGCGCAGATCAGCGTACCGTGTTTTTCCGGCGCAAAGGTATTGCGGATATAGATGGGGATGTCGCGCGCGACCGCCGGTTCCATGGTCTGAGGATGGATGACTTTGGCGCCGAAGTAAGCCAGTTCCATCGCCTCGTTGTAAGAGAGCTGATCGATGACCTGCGCATTGGGCACCAACCGCGGATCGGCCGACAATACTCCGTCCACGTCGGTCCAGATGATGATCTGTGCCGCATGCAGCAATGCGCCGAATATCGATCCGGAAAAGTCGCTGCCGTTGCGCCCCAGCGTGGTTTGCATGCCGGCGGCCGTCGTCGCGACGAAACCCGTGACGATGAGCCGGCCCTTGAACCCGGCGGGGATCAACCGTTCGAGGTTGCGTTCGCTGGTCGCCCACTGCACCGCAGGACCCAGAGGCCCCCATTCGACGATCACGACCTCACGGGCATCCACCCATTGCACGTCGCCGTCAATGCGGGCTCGCTCCCGCAGGAACGGGGCAAACAGCCGCGTCGACCAGATTTCACCGTACCCGGAGATCACATCCCGCATCGTCTGCGGCGCCGCCCGGATGAGGCGCACGGTCTGCAGCATGCCGGCGATATCCCGGCAATCCTGATCCAATTGCGCAATGTAGGCGGCGCACGCGGGGGCGGACAGCAGCTCCGCCGCCAGAGCGCAGTGCCGGGCCTTGAGCGCGTCGATGGGCGCCACAGTATCGGCACCGGGCTGCTCCGCCAGGCTCACCAGCGACAGCAGCGCGTCCGTGACGCCCCGGCAGGCGGACAGAACCACCGCCTCGCGCGGATTGGCGGATGCCTCGACAATAGCGGCCACGCGCCGGAAACACCCGGCGTCGGCAACGCTCGAGCCTCCGAATTTGTGTACGAGCCATTTATCCATATTTCATAACGCGCGTCCTGCCTTAAGGCGCAGCGCCATCCCATTTGAGGTTCGAATTGATGAATTGCGGCTGGAAACCGCGAGACAGCGCGGAACTTTAATCGCACTGCCGGGTGCCAGCAAGGTCTGGGGCGCCTAAGGCAGCCCGCGCCGCTTTGACAGGCCCCGGCCCCCGTGCCCCACTTTGGACCGCGATGCCGGTTTTGAGCGGGTCCCCGACGCCGGCAACCCGGTATGTTGCGTCCGAAACGGCAGCGCCCCGCCCCGCCCGCCGCTGCCGGCGGGCGACACCGGCTGATAGGCAGGGATCAGATGATGCTTGCCATTGCCAATCAAGTCGGCGCGCCCCATGCGCTTCAGGGCGTCGCGCAACAAGGGCCAGTTATCGGGGTCGTGATACCTCAAGAAGGCCTTGTGCAGCCGGCGCACCTTGATCCCCTTGGGGATTACGACTTCTTCACTCGCGCGGGTAATGCGCTTCAACGGATTCTTGCCGGAATGGTACATCGCGGTCGCGGTGGCCATGGGCGAAGGCAGAAATGCCTGCACCTGATCCGCGCGGAAGCCGTTTTTCTTCAGCCAGACGGCCAGCTCCAACATGTCCTGGTCGCGCGTCCCCGGATGGGCGGCGATGAAATAGGGGATGAGATACTGCTCCTTGCCCGCTTCCCGGGAATAGCGGTCAAAGAGTTCCTTGAACTTATGGTATGTGCCGACGCCCGGCTTCATCATCTTCGACAGCGGGCCGTCGCCGATTGCCTCGGGCGCGATTTTCAGATAGCCGCCCGTGTGGTGGGTGGCCAATTCCTTGACGTACTCGGGCGACTCGATCGCCAGGTCGTAGCGCACGCCGGAAGCGATCAATACCTTCTTGATGCCCTTCAACGTCCGTGCGCGGCGGTAGAGATTGATGAGCGGCGCATGATCGGTGTTCAAATTCGGACAGATCCCGGGGAACACGCACGAGGGCCGCCGGCAGGCCGATTCCACGGCGGGACTCTTGCAATGCAAGCGGTACATATTGGCCGTCGGGCCGCCCAAGTCCGAAATCACCCCGGTGAATCCTGACACCTTGTCGCGAATGGTCTCGATCTCGCGGATCACCGAATCTTCCGAGCGGCTTTGAATGATTCGCCCTTCGTGCTCGGTGATCGAACAAAACGTGCATCCGCCGAAACAGCCCCGCTGTATGGATACTGAGAAGCGGATCATGTGGTACGCGGGGATTTTCGCGTTCCCGTAGCGCGGATGCGGCAGACGCGAATAGGGCAATTCGTACACCGCGTCCATGTCGGCGGTCGACAACGGGATCGGGGGCGGATTGAGCCACACGTCGAGGCTGCCATGGCGCTGCACCAGCGCGCGCGCGTTGCCCGGATTGGATTCCAGGTGCAGGATCCGCGACGCGTGTGCGTACAGCACCGCATCCTGGCTGACCTGCTCGAACGAGGGCAGGCGAATGACGCTCATCTCCCGCCGCGCGTTCGGCACCTTGCGGTAGAACTTCACGACATTGGTCGAACCGGGGGCGGGCCCTCCCGCGGCAGGAGAACCGGGCGCGGGAGCAGCGGTGTTGGGCGGTGCATCGACCGTCGCGCCCTGCGGCGCACCCGACGTCCGCAGCAGGCGCACCCGCTCGTCTTCGTCCGCGTAGGGATTGAGCGGTGGCCCCAAGGGTCCGGGGGCGTCCAGTTCCGTGGAGTCGATTTCAATCCAATCGGCGGGAACGCCGCGCCGCACGTAGGCCGTTCCGCGCAGGTCCGTGATCTCCTCGATGGTCGATCCTTCGTGCAGACGCTGCGCGATCGCGCCGATCTGGCGTTCCGCATTGCCATACACCAGCAGATCCGCTTTCGCGTCGACCAAAACCGAGCGGCGCACATGTTCCGACCAGTAATCGAAATGAGCGATGCGACGCAGACTGGCTTCGATGCCGCCGACCACGATGGGCACCGTCTTGTACGCTTCGCGCAGCCGTTGCGAGTAGACGATGACGCAACGATCGGGGCGCTTGCCGCCGAGGCCTCCCGGGGTGTAAGCGTCGTCGCTGCGTACGCGGCGATCCGAGGTGTAGCGGTTCACCATCGAATCCATGTTGCCGCCGGTGACGCCGAAAAACAGGCGCGGGGCCCCAAGCGCCTCGAAATCACGCGTGTTGTGCCAATCCGGCTGCGCGATGATTCCGACTTTGAAGCCCTGCGCTTCAAGCACGCGCCCGATGATGGCCATTCCGAAGCTCGGATGGTCCACGTAGGCATCACCGGTTACGATGATGACATCGCATTGCCACCACCCCAGCGCCTCCATTTCGGCGCGGGTGGTGGGCAGAAAGGCCGCCGGGGCGATGCCAACCGCCGGCGAACCGGCGGGTGTCGCTTTATGACAGGAAAACAACGGGCCGGCGTTTTGCATCGCCGCGAGTATAAGCCTGCATCACCCTAAAAGCCTGCAGCAGCCCAAAAACCGCATCGCCCCACATCGACGGGGCATCACCCCACATCGACGGGGATATAGATTTGGGCATCCTCGCGCTGGATCAGAACCGCGACGCTGTGCCCTGCATGCGCGACCTCGCGCTTCAGATCCGCCACGGTCGACACGCCCGAACCATTGACTCCGAGTATGACGTCGCCGGCCTGCAAACCCGCGGCCAGCGCAGGTCCGGTGACCTCTTCCACGACCAATCGGCCGCGGGTGTGCAACTCCTGCTGTTCATCCGGTCTCAAGGGACGCACGGCGAGCCCCAGTTTGCCGCCGCCTTCGGCGCCTGCCGCCTTCGCGGCCTGCGCCGGTATGTCCTCCAGCAATATGGTCTTGACCGTCACCTCGGTGGCCTTTTTGTCATGCCAAATTCCCAATCGCGCCTCGGTGCCGGGCGTCAATTGTGAAATCACGACGGGCAGGTCCGAGGAATGATCGATATTGCGTCCATTGACGCTGGTGATGATGTCGCCCGGCTTGAGACCGGCCCGTTCGCCGGGGCTCTGGGGCTCCACCGCGCTCACCAGCGCACCGTGCGGCGTGGTCATTCCGAATGACTGGGATAGCGGCTGGCTCATATCCTGGACCGCCACGCCGATGCGGCTGCGCGCCACCTTGCCGTTCTTCTGGAGCTGATCCTTCACGTTGAGCGCGACGTCGATGGGGATGGCGAACGACATGCCCATATATCCGCCGGTACGGCTGTAGATCTGCGAGTTGATGCCAATGACCTGGCCGTCGAGATTGAATAGCGGGCCGCCCGAATTGCCCGGATTGACCGCGGCGTCGGTTTGTATGAACGACACGTACGAACTTCCGCTCTCATCGGGAGGCAGGGGGCGATTGACTGCGCTGACCACACCCGCCGTCACGCTGTTCTCGAAGCCGAACGGTGAACCGATGGCGATGGCCCACTGGCCCGGCCGGATCTTCGTCGGATCGCCGAAGTGAACGAACGGCAGACCGGTGGCGGCAATCTTGATGAGTGCGACGTCGCTGCGTTTGTCCGCGCCGATCACCTTGGCGGCGAATTCGCGGCGATCGGTAAGCTTGACGGTTACCTCGGATGCGTCGGCCACCACGTGCGCATTCGTCAGTACATAGCCGTCGGCGCTGACGATGAAACCGGAACCGATTCCATGACTGGGAGGCGCGCGGTCCGGCCCCGGCATCTGGTGGTGGTGAAAGAACTGCGACAAGGGATCGTCGCCCTCGCCCGATTCGCCCGTGCCGGGTTCACCAAGCCCCATGCCCATTCTATGCGCCTTCTCGGTGACGCTGATGTTGACCACGGCCGCTCCGCTCTCGGCGACCAGTCCCGAGAAATCGGGCAACCCGGTGACGCGAGCCGAGACGGGGGCGGCGGATGTCGGAACTGGCGCCGTCGGCACCGCCCTATTCTGGCTCAGCTCGGGCTGCCCGCCCTCCGCGCTCGAGCGCTGATGGGCCACCACCACGATAAAGATGCCCGCCACAGCGGCGAGCGACCAAGTTCTCATGCTTCCCATTAAACGAGTCCTTTGCAAAACGGTTGAATTGACACTTCTGACCGCCAAGCTGGGGCGTTGGTTTCAATTTTTAAAGGATAGCAGCCGGGAATTTTTGGAGTATTTCAACCATTCAGGCCCCTAAATCTCATAATCCGGGAGCCGAAGACCCGGAAAATGTGAAATCTCGACGGGCGAATGGGGTACTCGAGGGGCTACTCTTCGTGTCACCTTTTTTCTGACAGATCCCTATGGCAGACGCGACCGCTCCAGTCCTGTTGGTAGTGGGCGGCGATACGAAGCGCCTCCAGTGGCTGACCCATCACGTTACGAGTCACTGGCCCAACGCCCAGGTGACCACGGCACCCGCCGAGGACTCCGTGTCGCTTGCGACATTCGTCCAGGAACGGGCGCCCGACGCCGTCATCCTGCAGGTGGACTTCGGCGACGAAAGCGCAGCGCACAAGGGACTCGGCCACGTCATGCAGATGCTGCGTGCGCAGCCGAATGTGCACTGCATCGTGCTGGCTGAAAACGGCAGCGAGATGTCCGCGGTACGCGCCATGAAAAGCGGCGCCAAGGACTATCTGCCGCTGGCACGCATCAGTCGCGATTCGCTGTTGAAGGCGGTCACGGAGGCGAACGCCAAACGCATCGCCGCCGCCGGCGCGCTGCACGCGCCGGCGATCGAAGCCCCGCACATTCGCGTGCCCGGGTACGCCATCGTCAAGGAAATATCGACCAGTAATTTTTCATCGGTGTTCCTTGCGCGCAGCGAACGGCTGCGGCGCAACGTCATCCTCAAGGTCATGAACCGCGGCACGTCGCCCCGCGAGCTGGATGACGCTGAACGCTTCCAGCGCGAATACGAAATCATCTCCAGCATCGCGCATCGAGCCATCGCCGAGATTCACGATTTCGGGACCCTGCCGGAGTACAAGTATCTCGCCATGGAATACATCCCATGCGGCGACCTTCGCGATCGGCTGCGAAATCCAATGAGCATCGACGAAAGCCTGTACTACCTTCGCAGCATCGCCGAAGCACTTCGGGTGATTCACGTGTTCGGGATTTTGCATCGGGACTTGAAGCCCGCCAACGTGATGCTGCGCGAGGACAATTCTCCGGTATTGATTGATTTCGGTCTGGCGCGACGTTCGATGGAGGACGCCGAAACGACCGCCGCCGGGCAGGTTCTAGGGTCGCCCTACTACATCAGTCCCGAGCAATCGCAAGGACAGCGAGTGGACGCGCGCACCGATCTGTACAGCCTGGGCGTGATGTTCTACGAAATGTTGACGGGTCTGCGCCCCTACAACGGGCGCACCGCCATGGCCATCATGGCGCAGCATGCGGGCTCGGCGGTGCCGATTCTTCCACCGAATGTTGCTTTGCAGCAGGGACTTCTCGACCGTCTCATGGCCAAGCGGCCGGAAGAGCGCTACGCCTCCGCCGATGAACTGCTGGCCGACCTGGGTCCGCTGGTGGCGGCGGTCGCGTGAGCGAACGCCCGCTGTGACCCGCGTCCCATTCATCGCGCGGCAGGTCCGGCAACCTTCCGGCCTGTGACACCCATCAATTCAGCGCCCGGGAGTCTTTGGCACCCTGCTGCCATATGTTCATCACGGGCAAGCGCCGGAAGCGCGAGAACCAGGCTGCCAATGGCGCCCGCAGCGGGCTGACCGACGCCATCCTCAACAGCACTCCGCAGGGACTGTTTCTACTCGATGCCAAAGACAAGGTTCTGCCGCCGGTGTCGCGTGCGCTTGCAACGCTGTTTCGACGGGAGGACTTCGCGAATCTCACGTTCGAAAAATTGCTCGCGCCGGTGGTCACACCGAAAACCTTGACCGCGGCAAAAAACCAAATCGCCGCATTGCTGGGCGGCGCAAGCGATACCCATTCCCTCGGCGACATCGATGTGCGCTTGAAGAATCCCGACGGTTCCTTCGACTCCGCGCACTACTCCTTCGAGTTCGAGCCCATTGGGGGAGCCGATGAAGCCGGGGCCTGGCTGGTGCGCGTTACCGACATCACCGCGCGGGTGCAGACCCATAGGGAACTGGAGGAACTACGGACCCAGGTTCAAACCCAGGGCGACATCCTGCGCAGCGTTCTGCAGACGGGCGCGGCTCGCTTCGGCGCTTTCATGCAAAACACCGACGCCTCGATGAATGCCATCGGGACCGTGCTCAAGAAGCCCGCGCGTGAAGAAGCGGCATTCCGCAATAAGCTCGAAGAAATTCTCAACCAAGTCGACCGTATTCGACGCGGAGCCGCGGCCTTCAGACTCACCGCCCTGGAGAGCGCGGCCCGGGTATTCGAGGACGCGCTGCAGGATTTACGCCTCCGCAGCGGGCTCTCCGGCAGCGATTTCCTGCCTCTCGCCGTGAAATTGGATCAGATGTACGGCCAGTTCACCCTGGTCAAGACTCTCACCGCCGCGGCCGGCCCCCTGCACGAACCCGACGCCGCGGGCCATGGCCAACCGACCACGAACGGCGGCACGGCGATCATGGAAGCCCCGAATTTCACTGCCGCCGCCGCCGAGCCCAAGCCCAAGAGCATGCCCGGTGCGCAGCAGGCCGCGCCGGCCGGCAGCCTCGGCAGCACGCTGCAGGCGCTGACCGAACACGTCGCGCAGGAACACAACAAACAAGTGCTTCTCGAAACCAGCGGATTGCATCTGGTACCGCAGAAGTATCTCTCCATGACCAAGAACGTCGCCATCCAACTCATTCGCAATGCCGTCATGCACGGCATCGAGCCGCCGGCGCAGCGCAAGGCTGCGGGCAAGAACGTCCGCGGCACGCTGCGGCTCGAGTTCAGAACCAAGGATGAGAATTTCGAATTGCTGTTCGAGGACGACGGCTGCGGGCTCGTTCCGGATCAGGTTCGCGCCACTGCAATCGCACGCGGCATTCTCACCGGGGAGGAGGCGGCCCGTCTGCGCGACCGGGAGGCGATCAAACTCATCTTTAAATCCCGCTTCACGACGCTGGCCCATTCTCCGGCCGACACCAGGCACGGCGGCGGCATGTCGCTGGTGCGGCGCTACATCCATGAGGCCGGCGGAAAGATTGCTCTCGCCAGCCTGGCCGGGCACGAGACCCGCTTCAAAATCGTCCTGCCCTCGGCCGCCGACTCGCAAGCGGCTTGAACCTCACGCCCTCGATCAGCGTCACGGCCGCGGCGGCCGGCGCTTCGCGTGGCGGCGGCCTGCGAGCAGGACGCCGACGACGAACATCGTGTCCCACCAGTCCAAATCGCCGCCTCCGCCCTTGCTGGGCGCCGTCACCGACAAGAGCGCCGTCGCGCCTTGCGCGTTCGCGCCTGCCGGACCCGTGGTGAGCGCCTTGGCCGCCACGGTGGTGGTGTAGCTGCCCGCCATCGCGCTTTGCACCGGCAGCGTGATCGCGCAGCTGCCGTTCGCCGGAATCTCGGCGCCGCTCAATGTCACGCTGGTCGTGGTATGCGTCAAGGTGCCCCCGCCGCATGTCGTTGCGGGCGCCGCTGCCGATGCCGATGTCGAGACGTTGAGGTTCGCGGGCAGTGACTCCGCCAGATTGGTCTGCGTGAGCACAAAGGCGTTGCTGTTCTTGAGGGTGATGGTCAGCGTCGAGACGACGTTCTCACCGACGCTGGCGGGGGAAAACCCCTCGCTCACCGTGGGCGCCGCTGCCGAGACCGTCAAGGGGGTGGGACAGGCGCCGGCGCTGGTGCCGGCGGAAGCCGGCGTCGCGGTGGCCCGGGTGATCGAGCCGTTCGTGTTCACGGTCAGCGTTGCGGTATCGGTGTCGCCGGAGCTGTCCGTGACCACCAGTGTCACCGTTCCCGCGGCTCCGTTCGGCGTGACCGTGACTTGGGCCGCTGCGGCGCCGGGCGGAATCAACGTGCCGGGACTGGCCGACCACGCATAGGACGCGATGGTGCGGCCGCAGGAGGCCGCGCTGCCGCCGGCGTCCAGCACCGCGGGACTGCCTACGCCGGTGGATGCCGGCACGGCCACCGCCGCTATAGGCCGCTGCGCGGCGAGGACGGCGGCGAACGCATTGACCATACCCGCGCCGCATAGGGTGCCGTTGTTGGGGCAGACGCACTCGATGCCGTTGCCGTTGGCATCGACGGCCGGGCAAGCCGGAACGCCCGTGGGCTGCGGAAAGGCGGTCGCGCTCGACTCGATTCTCGCAATCAACTGTGCCGGCGTGAGCTTGGCATTGACCGCGCGCATCAGCGCCACGATGCCGCTCACGATGGGTGCCGAGAAGCTCGTGCCGAGATTGGGATTGCTCTGGTCCGTGTAGGTGTTGACGCCTGCAACAGTCGCGCCGGCATTCGTCGTCGTGTCAATGGATTTAAGGCAGGGGCCCGAGGAAGTATTCACGCAATTGCCGGCGGGAGCCGCGATTCCAACTTGGGCACCCAAACTGCTGTAGCCCACCTTCGTGCCCACATTGCGCAGGCCCGCGACGCCGAGCACGCCGGTGCAGTTGGCGGGTACATCGACCGGTCCGTTCTCGTTGCCGGCCGAGGCAACGATGAGCACCCCCATGTGAGCCAGCGTATTGATGACGGCCGGATAGGCCGTTTTCGAGCAGGTGCCGCTCCCACCCAAGCTCAGATTGATGATGTCCGCCGGATAAGGATTGTCGGGAACACCCGTCACGGACAGCCCCGCGGCCCACTGCATGGCCGTGATGATGTCCGAGTCATAGCCGCCGCACTTGCCCAGCGCGCGCACCGGCAGAAGGTAGGAATACCAGGTCATGCCCGCCAGCCCGACGTTGTTGTCGGTCAACGCACCGAGAATGCCCATGACCCGGGTGCCGTGCCAGGAGCTGTCGGTGGGCGCACCGTTCGGACCGCCGCAGGTCGTGGCCGGAAAGAGTACGTTCTGTTCGTCGGCGGCGCTGATCCAGTCGCCGGGATCCGTGGCATCCGGATCCCAGCCGCCGCCGTCGTTGGCGATCAAAAAGGTTCCCAGCGAATTGTAGGGCGAGTTCGGGTTCACATCCCCCGACACGAAGTCGTACCCCGGCAGCAGACGCCCGCCGAAGCCGACGCGCAGCAAATCCGGGTGATCGAACAGCACACCGGTATCCACATCGGCAATCACCGTGCCGGTGCTGCCCTTCGTAATGTCCCACGCGGATACCGCGTCGGTGGCCGCCGCATCGCTCGAGGGCGTGAGCGTCGATGGCGTGAGCATGTACCACTGCCCGGTTGCATTCGCCGACGGACCGAACAGGGGATCATTGGGCGTGGCCGCGTGCGGGTAGCGGCGTTGGTCCACCTCGGCGAATTTGACCGCGGGATCCGCGCGGAGCGCGGCCAGCGCCGAGTCGACGTCCGCACCATACAAGGTCTTTTGCAGATAGATGACGTGCATGCTGGAAGTCAGCTGCCGCGACTTCGCCACGTTCAGCCCCGCTCGCTGCGCGAGTGCGTCGAGATCGCCGGCGCCGGTGCGGGCTTGGCCGATATTGACGGTCATGCCGCGCGTCTGCGAGTGGATGGTTTGCACCACGGTGTTGTTCGGCGTGGCGCGAAAATCGACTATCAGGCGGCCGGCCTCCGGTCCGAGCGCCACCGGGCGGCTGCGCACCGGGTTGTACTCGGAGTGCGCGGCGGCCGCTGAAACGAGAATTGACGCCGCAAGAGCCGCACCGCCCCGCGCCGACCATCGCTTGCCGAACATGAACGCACCTTCGATTAATCACCCACCCGCAGCCTACCAACACCTCTGGGCCGCCGATGAGAACTATGGCGGCAAAATGCGCAATTCGTAACGGCAGGCGGGCGCGAGGCGGCTGTCTGTAATCGGCGACGGCCGGCCCCCCGGGGCGCCGCGCAGCGGGTAGAATGCGGTTACCGCAAATTGGCTTCCCAGGGGATATTGATGATCTACGACAATCGGCAGTTCTACATCGACGGCGCCTGGGTTGATCCGGTTGAACCCAAGGAATTCCGCGTGATCAATCCTGCGACCGAGGCGGTCGCCGGCACGATATCGATGGGCGGTCCGAAAGACGTCGATAATGCCGTGGCAGCCGCGCGGCGGGCTTTCGACGGCTATTCCAGGACCACCCCGGCGGAACGTCTGGCCCTTCTGGAGCGCGTACTCGCGGCCTACAAGGCTCACTACGACGAGATTGCGCAGGCAATATCCACTGAAATGGGCGCGCCCATCACCCTTGCGAAGGGCTCTCAGACCCGCATCGGCGTGGGGCACATCGGCGCAATGATCGAGGTGCTCAAGACGTTCAAGTTCGAGGAACTGCACGGAACCACCCGGCTCGTCCAGGAGCCCGTCGGGGTTTGCGCCCTCATCACGCCCTGGAATTGGCCGATGAATCAAGTGGCGGCCAAAGTCGTCCCCGCCCTCGCCGCGGGCTGCACCATGGTGCTGAAGCCGTCCGAATATTCTCCCTTCAGCGCAATTCTGTGGGCGAAGGTGATGCACGAGGCGGGAGTGCCCGCCGGTGTCTTCAATCTCATCAACGGCGACGGCATCCATGTCGGCGCACCGCTCTCCTCGCATCGGGAAGTGGACATGGTGTCCTTCACCGGCTCGACTCGCGCCGGTACCGAGGTTGCGAAGAATGCGGCGGCTTCGGTCAAGCGCGTGCATCAGGAACTCGGCGGCAAGTCGCCGAACGTGCTGCTGGAGGACGCCGACTTCGAGCGCGCCGTGAAGCAGAGCGTCCTCCATGTATTCCAGAATTCCGGGCAATCCTGCAACGCGCCGACGCGCATGCTGGTGCCGGCCTCGAGGATGGCCGAGGTCGAAGCCATCGCCAAGCGGGTGGCGGACACGGTGATCGTCGGCGACCCCGCCTCAGAGAAGACGGCGGTGGGTCCCGTGGTGTCCAAACTGCAGTTCGACCGCGTCGAAGGGTACATCGAAAAGGGCATCGCGGAAGGGGCGCATCTCGTGACCGGCGGGACCGGTCGCCCGGAGGGACTGGCCAAGGGGTACTACGTCAAACCGACTATTTTCTCCAACGTCCGCAATGAAATGACCATTGCGCGCGAGGAAATTTTCGGCCCGGTTTTATGCATACTGCCTTATCAGACCGAGGACGATGCGGTCAGGATCGCCAATGACACGCCGTACGGACTCGCGGCCTACGTATGGTCGCAGGACAACGTTCGTGCGCGCCGGGTGGGTAATCGCATTCGCGCCGGCCAGGTCGCCTTGAACGGCGCCTACGGCGATATGAAAACACCGTTCGGCGGCTTCAAGATGTCTGGTAACGGACGCGAGTACGGCGAATTCGGGTTGCGGGATTTTCTGGAGGTCAAAGCGGTCATCGGAGTCGACGCCGCCTGATTGGTACCAAGGTGGCCGAATCTGCCGTTCTGCGGCTCGAGAATCTCACCAAGCGGTATCGAAGCGATCGACCGCCGGTGTTCGAGGACCTGAATCTCGAACTGGCCGGAGGCGAGTACGTTGCCGTGATGGGCGAATCGGGCGTGGGCAAATCGACCCTGCTGAATCTGCTCGCCGGCCTCGACCGGCCGGATTCGGGCCGCGTGCGGCTGTTGGACGTCGAAGTGTCCGCCATGGATGACGACGCGACCACCCTGTTGCGCCGCCGCGCGGTGGGCTTCGTATTCCAGGCGTTCCACGTGCTGCCCTACCTCACGGTCGAGCAGAACATCGCATTGCCGCTCGAGTTGCTCGGCGTTGCCGTCGCCGAACGCTTGCACCGCACCGCCGAGATGATGGAAGCGGTGGGAGTCGCCGCGCTGGCGCGGCGCTACGCACGGGAACTCTCCGGCGGCGAGGTGCAGCGCATTGCCATCGCGCGTGCATTGGTGCACAAACCGCGGCTGGTGTTGGCGGACGAGCCGACCGGTAATCTGGATCCGCGCAGCGCGGCACAAATCCTCTCGCTGCTGCGCGCGCAGATCAAGGCGAACTCGGCCGCCGGGTTATTGATCACGCACTCGCGCACGGCGGCGGACACGGCGGACCGGATCCTGATGCTGGATGGCCGCGGGTTGCACGCCTTGGAGCCTGTCGCCCTGGGACGAGAAGGATGAGCCTCAGGTGTTGGACCATGCTGCTCCTGGCCCAATTGCGCGAGCAGCCGGGACGCCTGTTGGTGACCGTATTGGCGATCGCGCTCGGCGTTGCGCTCGGGGAATCGGTCTACCTGGTAAACGCGACGGCCCTCAATGAGTTCGGCCTGGCCACCAAACGGCTGGTTGGCGAGGCGGATATCATCGTTCGAGGGCCGCGCGATGGATTTTCAGAGGCGCTGTATCCGGCGCTGGCGCGCGATGCCGCGGTCGGCGTCGCGAGCCCGGTGCTGGAACTGGAGGCGGCGCTTCCCGGGCGGCGCGAAACGCTCAAGATACTTGGGTTGGACCCGTTTCGTGCGGCCGCACTGCAACCGGCTTTGCTCGGCGGAATGGCGGCGGGTTTCTTCGATCTCCTGCGCGCCGACGGGATTTTTTTGAGCAGCGGCGCCGCGCGGCAGTTGAACCTGGGGCGCGGCGACCAATTTGCCGTGACCGTCGGCAGCTCCACGAAGCCGCTTCGCGTGCTTGGCATCCTGCCTGAGGCGAATTTTTCGGAGCCCCTGGGAGTCATGGACATCGCATCCGTGCAATGGGTCTTCAATATGCTCGGGCGCTTGAACCGCGTCGATCTGCGGCTGGCGGCGGGTACATCGGTCGACGCATACCGCAGTGAGCTCGAGCGGCGATTGCCGCCCGGGGTGCTGGCGGTGGCGCCGAAGGTCGAACGCGACCGCGCGGTCACGGTGACACGCGCCTACCGCGTGAACCTCAACATGCTGGCGTTGGTTGCGCTCTGGACCGGCGCCTTTCTGGTGTTCTCGACGCAGTCGCTGTCGGTGCTGCGCAGGCGCCGCTCGCTGGCGCTGCTGCGTGCGATCGGCGTGACACGAGGCGGGTTGCAGTGGGCTCTGGTCGGCGAAGGCGCCGCCCTCGGCATGATCGGATCGCTGTTGGGTGTCGTGCTGGGATTCGTGTTTGCGGCCGCCATGTTGAAGGTGCTGACGGGGGACCTTGGACTGGGGCAATTGCACGCCGTGGGCGCGACCGTGCATGTCGCCGCCCTCCCGCAGGGATTCTTTTTCGTCGTCGGTGTCTGCGTCGCCGGCGCCGGCGCGTGGATGCCCGCCCGGAGCGCATCGCGCCAGGCGCCGGCCCGCTCGCTCAAAGGCGGAGACGGCGACTACGGCGAGATTGCGACCAAGAGCTGGCATGCCGGCCTGGCCCTGCTGTTGGTGGGCGCGCTGTTCGCGCAGCTGCCGTCAGTGGCCGGGCTGCCCCTCTTCGGCTATGCATCGATCGCCGGATTGCTGTGCGGCGCCGTGCTGTTGGTGCCGGTACTGACGGTGCGAATTCTCGCACTGGCCCCGCGCACCAATCGGGTGGTGTGGGACGCGGCAATCGCTCAGCTCCGGGAGAACGTCGGCATGTCCGCGCTGAGCCTGGCATCCATCATCGTCAGCTTCAGCCTCATGGTCGCCATGGCCATCATGGTGTACTCGTTCCGGGTATCGTTCGAGCATTGGCTGGGAAAATTGCTTCCGGCCGATCTGCAGATACGCGAACCCACGGGCAACGATACGGCGTATTGGTCTCCCGCGGAACAGGAAAAACTTGCTTCGGTGCCGGGCATCGAGCGGCTCGAATTCCGGCGGACCCGGCAGATCCTGCTCGACCCCGCCCGCCCCGCCGTGACGCTGATCGCACGCGGCGCCACCGCGAGTCAAGCTGCCGGAGAGTTGCCCCTCATGGAGACCGCTGCGCCGGCGCCGGGCGATCCGCTCGAGCCGGTGTGGATTTCGGAGGCACTCCAGGATCTCTACGGACTGAAAAGCGGAGGTACGCTCGCCCTGCCGTTGGCCGGCCGTCCCCGGACGTACCGGGTGGCCGGTGTCTGGCGCGACTACGCCCGGACCTTCGGCGCGGTCGTCATGACGATTCCGGCTTACAGCGCGGCCACGGGGGACCGAAGCGCCACCGAAGGATCCGTGTGGCTCGACGGCCGGCACGCTGCCGATGCCGTCGTGGCGGGCTTGCGCGCCTGTTTCAACCGCGGCGACATGCTGGAGGTCATGACGAGCACCGCCGTCCGAGAGCGTTCTCTGCAGATCTTCGATCGTGCCTTTGCGATCACCTATGCGCTCGAAGCAATCGCCGTCGTCATCGGCCTTGCCGGCATCAGTTTCGCGGCCGGCTCCACCGCGCTCGCGCGCCGCTCCGAGTTCGGCATGCTGCGGCATATCGGCATGCTGCGACAACAAGTGGTCGGCATCTTGGCGAGCGAAGGATTCCTGATGAGCGTGTTCGGCGTTTTGTACGGACTCACCCTTGGCGCCCTCTTGAGCCTGGTGCTGGTTTATGTGGTGAACCGGCAATCGTTCAATTGGAGCATCGATCTTGAGGTGCCGGCGTGGCAGCTTGGCGCGCTCAGCGTCATTCTGATCGCGGCGGCCGCCCTCACTGCGGTTTGGAGCGGCCGCGCGGCCACCGGCACGGACGCCGTGCAAGCCGTGCGGGAGGATTGGTGAGGGTTCGCCATCCGTTTCGGATTGCCGCACTTCTGATCGCCGGTGTTGCCAGCGGCGGCGGCGCCTCAGCGGGTACCGGCGCCGCTGTGGGTGCCGATTACGCGATCGTAACGCCGGGCAATCCGCTGGCCTTTCCCCGCGATTTCGGCAGTCACCCGGATTTTCGCACCGAGTGGTGGTACGTGACCGGATGGCTCGCCACGCAGAGCGGCGAATCCTTGGGATTTCAGATCACGTTCTTTCGCACCAAGCCCAATATCGCGGCCGCAAATCCGAGCGCGTTCGCGCCGCGTCAGCTGCTCATCGCACACTGCGCCATCAGCGATCCGAAACGAGGTCGGCTATGGCAGGACCAACGGATCAGGCGCGCTGGTTTCGGACTGGCCGAGGCGGTCCTGGGGGACACGGACGTGCGGATCGACGACTGGTCGCTGAAGCACCGGGCCGGCGTATACGAGGCGAAGATCGCTGCGGAGGATTTTGCGATTGCGGTCGAACTCGCCGATACGCAATCCCCGCTGCTCAATGGGGATGCGGGCGTCAGCCGCAAGGGCCCAGGGCCGGCGTCGGCCAGCTACTACTACAGCCTGCCGCACATGAAAGTGACGGGAAACATCACTCGCGGCGGACAGCCATCGCGGGCGGCAGGCGAGGCGTGGTTCGACCATGAATGGTCCAGCGAGTATCTCGAGGACGCCGCCCAGGGGTGGGATTGGATCGGCATCAACCTCGATCACGGCGCAGCGCTGATGGCCTTCCGAATTCGAGGCGTGGATGGGAGCGTGCGCTGGGCCGGGGGGACGTACCGCACCGGCGATGGCAAAGTTGACATATTGCAGCCAACCGAGGTGCGCTTCGACGCCATTCGCACCTGGATATCGCCGAGAACGGGCACCCACTATCCGGTGGAATGGCGGGTCGCGGCAGGTTCGCACAACTTCGTCTTGAAGCCGCTGATGGACGACCAGGAAAACGACACGCGCCTCTCCACCGGCGCGATTTACTGGGAGGGCGCGGTGCGTGCGTACGAAGCGGACCAGCCGGCCGGCAGAGGCTACCTCGAACTCACGGGGTACGGCGACCGACTCAAGCTACGGTGAATCGGCGCTACCAGAATTTATACGTAAAGCTGAGGTTCCCGTTGCGATCGGAAAAGGTAAAGTCCGTCTGATTCGAGCTGCGTCGTTCATTGCGAAAGAACAGGTTGAGCGTCCAGCGCTCCCTGGGAATATAAAAGACGTTGATCTGTTCGGCGGTCACCCGGTCGAAACGAGGCGGCGCCAACAAGCCGAGCACGGACTGAATGGCGACGTAATCCTGATCCTCGCGGGATGCGATGAAATCGACGGTTATTTTGTCCGTGGGCCGCCACGTCGGCGAGATGCTGAAGCCCTTCGATATGAAATAGTTCGACGCATTCACGAGGTAGGCATGCAACTCATGCCAGCCGGCGAACCCCAACTGGGTCTTTTCGGTCGGCAGCCAGTTGAATGTCGCCCTCCAGATATCGCCCGAGAAATTGCCGAATATGGCGCTCGGCAGGATGTTTTGCGGAGGAAGCGTATGCTTCAAGTACCCGGCGTAGGCGTCGACATTGAACTTTTCCGTCAATGCATACTTGACCGTGCCGCGATAAATATCCTCTTTGAAGTCACGATCGAACGGCAGATTGTCGAACGTATAGTTCTGCGGATAAAGGCCTCTGGTGTACAGGTACTCGAGGCCAAAAGTGTCGGAGACTGCCGTTGTGAACTCCATTCCGGCATTGCCCGACCGCAACTTGAAATTATTGTAGGCCGCCGCGGCTGCTCCATGGCTGATTTCCGTTTCGCGCGCGCCGCCGACGATCGCCCAATGCGGACCCACTTGAAACGTCCCCTTCCCAAAGTAGGTCTTGAGATCGACCAGATCCCGGCCCAAATAGCGGGTCTCGGCGAAACCAGCCAGTGAGCGATTGAATTCCGCGCCGACCTGGCCGGAAAAGTGCGACCCCACCAGCCAATTCCAGACGAGCGAACCATCGCCGCCTGTGTTGTTGAGGGCGGTGTTATTCGCGAACCGGCTATAGTCGGCCCGCAGGGAAAAATCGATGACTTGCCTCCCGATGAACCACTGGCCGGCACCACCCCCGGACAAGGTGTTGATGCGGTCTCCCCGGGTCGCATTGGGCGTGAGAGTGGACACTACCGGATTGAAGCTCGCCGGGATTCGGTACAAATTGTCGTCGTAGGTGTACTGATCGCCCACGAAGAGATGGAAGGTTGTGCCTTCGTCCAGCGTCGGAGGAGGCGGCGCAATCGCCGCGCCGGCTTGGCCCGCGCAGGCAAGCCCCAAGATTATTTTCGTTAATCGACGCAACACCATACCTCCCGCAAGTACTGATTCTAGACTAAATATATCGGGTTTACTCCGCGTCACGAAGGCGCCTTCCCGCCCAACGGCTATCGGCAACCTGGCCGTAGACGCGTCAGTCGCCGTCTTACAAAGGGGCACGGCGTCCCAGTCCTCGCGCGAAGATTCCATGAATTTTCTGCAATGCCAGAGGCGGAAGACGGCGCACGAAGGCGATGCCGAGAACGGTATTGACGACGATCGATACGACGAATATGGGCAGTGTGGCTTGAGGCAAATAAACCATGAGGGCGATCGTCACGCTGGCGAGAACGATGGAAGCGACCGCCACGTTGAACAACGCCCACGGAAAACCGATGCCGCTCCTCTCCAACCATTGTTTGGCATACCACACTGCGATCGCAGTCCCCAACAGTTCCGCCATCAACAGCGACGCCGCAGCGCCCTCCACGCCGAAAGGCGCAGTGAAAAGCAGAATGCCGCCGACCGCGACCACGCTGAGGGCAACGGACATCAGAAGCTGAATTTTTACAAGATTGTTTCCCTGCAGCACTGCAAATGGCGGCCGAGCCAGCGAAAACAAGAGCAGCGCGATCGAGAAAAGCCCGAATAATACCGGATTGAATGCAATCTTGCCGCGAGTCCAGACGTGGAACACGATCGGCATGATCCACTGAAACGCGATCATCAGCGGCGACAGGAGGATGACGGCAAAAAACCAAACAAAACCCATGGTCGCGCTGGTTCGTTCCGAATCCCGCGCACGCAGAAATTTCATGATCTCCGGCATGATCGGATTGGTAATCGTGCCGATTCCCTGCAGAGACAGGTTGCTCATCGTTCGCATGGTCGAAAATGCGGTCATCTGGGCCAAGCCGACGATGGCGCCGAGAAAGATTCGCACACCTTGTTGCCGGGAAATGTCGAGCACCGCGCTCAGGGCAATCGCCAATGAACGCCAGACATTCCTGATACCCAACCCCCAATCCGGCCGCACCGGATAGATCTCATGACGGCGAAATACGCGCCACATATCAAGATGAATCGGGATGTTCACCAGAAGGTTCGCGACGTTGATGCAAATGACGGTCTCGAGTAGATTCGCTCCGAGCGCGACCGCGATCCCAGATACCAAGGCGCTCACCAGCGTTATCAAAGCGTTCCACCACATCATTCGCGGAAAATGGCCAAACGGTGCCGCCGCCCTGAACGCCAGTCCGCTCACGCTGGTCGCCACCAGCCACGTTACAGAGTAGAGAATCAAAGAGAGAGATGCCTGATGCAGAAGGCCGCTATCCATCGAGCGCTCGGGGTCGAACGCCATTTGCACGAAGCCGAAGTAAATGAATCCGACAATTGCCAACAGTTCGAATGAAGCGAGCAGCACCACATAGGGAAGCGCCGAATAGAACAAGAGGCGCATCTTTTCGAGATGCTCGTCGCCAGTCTTGAGAAACTCGTAGCCGACATAATTATGATGGCTTGCGCTCAGCATCGACGACAATCCGATGATGGTCTGGATGATGAGCCAGCAGCCATATTGATCCAGGGACCAATGCGTGAGAAAAACCGGGACGAGCAAGATTTGGGTCAGTACGGTCAGTACTATTCTCACCCAAGCCGCAGCACTGGCTGAGAGAAACCTGTTTAGCGAACTCATTGAACTCGGGTATCCGCCCTCACACGTCGTCCCAGCGATTGAGCTTCCGGTAAGTCGCCTGCAGTTCCTCGATCCGCCGGCTCAGCGTGATTTTACCGGTCAACAAAGACCTGAATACCGTCGTGAGATCGTCTTGCATTTGGCTAGCTCTGTCCTTGAGATTCCCGGACTTTCAGCACGATCATGTATTCATAGATCGCCTGAAGCACGGCATACTGAAACCCGGCGCGTCCGTCCAGGAAGCCGCGTTTGCCGAAATACAAAATGCAGAACTTCACCAACGGCCTCAGGGGAATCCGATAAAAAAGCTCCTTCTGGTGAAACCGCCGCTCGTGGAAATCCGCCGCCGTGAATGCCTTGCGCAACGAAAACGAAAGCTGCTCGCCTCGATTCTGTACGATCTGCCGGGCTTCCAGCGTGCTGTATGAATTGTGCCGCTCGAACCAGTGACCGATTCCCTTGCTGAAGGGAAAATGATCCAGATAACCGGCTACGCTGCCCACCGGCCCGTCGGCGACCGATACCGGATTGACGAGCCTCTCGTAGCGCATTTTTTCCGGCCGAAAGAGCCGCAGGTAAAACGGCGAGGTCTGCACGTGCTTCAGCCATGTATCCATGAAAAAGTCGCGCCGTTGTACACGAAAAGCGACGTGGTCTCCGGCATCGCCCGTCGCGCTTTTGACGTTTGCCGCCAACTCGGGGGTCATCCGTTCGTCCGCATCGATATAGAAGACCCAGGAATGCTTGAATTGCAGGTTGCGCAGTCCCCAGTTCTGATGCGCCGACCAGTTGTCGAACACGCGCTTGACCACGCGCGCCCCGAACCGCTCGGCAATGAGCGGCGTTTCGTCGGTGCTGAACGAGTCATAAACGATGATATCGTCGCACCACGAAACCGACTCCAGGCAAGCAGGAAGGTCCTTCTGCTCGTTTTTCGTGAGGACGAGGACCGATACCGTCACCTACCGTCTCCACGTCGTCGCGTGACCCGACACGGCATCGCGGTAATGACCGACAAATTTCGGAACCGCCACCTCCCAGTCGTGCGCACTCGCGGCTTGCCGCGCGGCGCTCGAGATCATCGCAATCCTCTCAGGCGAACTCGACAGAAGCTGCGCAAGACGCTCCAGATCGGCGGCGGAGGCGTCGAATTGCAGCAACCAACCGGAGTCGCCGTGCTGGACGAACGAGTTGAGCGGCACCATGTCGCGGCAAACCACGATGAGGCCCGCCGCCATGGCTTCGACGACGCTGATCCCGAATCCCTCATGCTCGCTCGCGGTTATATAGACGCTTCGTTCACCCAATTCGGCGCGCAACGCCTCCTCGTCCAGAAATGGTTCGAAACGCACGCTACCACCGAGCTGCAACCGCTCGGCCTGGTCGGTGAGTTCCGGCAGCAGTCCGTCGAAGTCCCGCCCACAGATCAACAGATCGATGGGAAAACCGCGTCGCCGCGCCGAGGCCGCGTAATCGATGACCAGGTCGACCCGCTTGTTGCGCGACAGCCGGCCCCAATAGATCCAGCGATGGAGGTTTCTCGGGCGCCCGGGGTTTACGCGGTTGAATTGTTTTACCTGAACTCCATTGCTGCAGAGCGATATCCGATCGACGTAATGACTGAAGTAATCGTAATCGCCGATGCTGCTGGCGAGCACGCGCTCATAGTGGCCCGCGGTTCGCCGAATCATGGTCGATTCGTAAATGCGCTTCAACATGTAGCCCCGATTGGTGTGCCAGAACCCTCCATGGGTGCTGAGTACTGCCGGCTTGCTGCCGCAGGCAAAACGGACGTTCCCGCTGATCGCCATCAATTGAGGATCATGGACGTGCAACAGATCATAGCGTTCCACCAACTTGCGCAGGGCCGGTGCCCAGCCAACGACCCGATTGCCGTACAACGGAAGGCGATGCACGATGACACCCTGAATGGTTTCGTCGACCCGGCTCAACCCCGGCGCCACGTGGGCCACATCCATTTGAATTCCGTGCTCTTTGACCCGGAGCGCCAGTTCGAGGACGACCCGTTCAAGTCCCCCCAAAGACGGAAAGAACGTCGGTGTGATCGATAGGATCTTCACAGTGGACCACGCGCGCCCACTTTGGATCTTAGCAGCCTGGGCTTGATGACGCGGGCGGGATTTCCGGCCACCACCGTCCACGCCGGTACGTCCTTCACCACCACCGAATGCGCCCCGACGACCGCCCCCTCGCCCACCACCACGCCCGGACCCACGAAGCAGTTGGCAGCAACCCACGATTGCGCGCCGATGGTGATCGGCCGATACACCAGCGGCATCGCCGGATCTTCGAAATCGTGGGAGGCGCTGCAAAGGTACGTTCCCTGCGAGACGGTCGCCTGCTCGCCGATGGTGATGTGCGCAAAATTATAGACTTCGACTCCGCGGCCGACGGTGCAGTATCTCTTCAGGGTCAGGCTCCATGGATGCCAGACCAGAACACCATCCATGACCAGAGCCGGAGTTTCGATTTGCGCGCCAAAGAGCCGCAGCGCCGCGATGCGGACCGGCGAAAGCCAGCGTCCGGTTCCCCGCAGGAACAAAAGCTTGAAAGGCCCCCATAGCAACCGCTTCACCTTCACGCCGAGCGGCCACCCCGAAACGGTGTACTGCTGCTCCACATTCAGTTCTCGCGGGGGCTTCGCCGCAGTGTCGGGAGCCGGCGGTGAATCGATGGGAGTATTCATCACGCGGCTATCACATCGAGCAGGCCCTGCGCCATCGCATCGACCGTGTAACGGCGGTGGAACAACTCGCGGGCCGCGCGCCGCATGGCCTGCCGCTCGCCACTCGTCAAAGACAACCAGCGGGACAACAAATTCGCGGTTCCCTCGATCGTGTCCGGGGCGACCAAGCCGGCGCCGGCCGATTGAACTTCGCGCCAAATGTTCACCTTATCGGAAATCAGCACCGGCACTCCGCATCCCAGCGCTTCCGCCACCGCGATTCCGAAATTCTCCTGATGCGAGGGCAGCACGAAGGCATCCGCAGTGTAAAAAGCACCCCACTTCATTGCATTCTGAAGCATGCCCGGCCACGAGACGCGATCGGCAATGTCGAGTTTCCGCGCAAGCTCGGTGAGCGTGGCGACCATTCCCGTCTGATCGGGACCGGCGATGACCAGTTGCAGCGTGAGGTCCCGCGACGCCACCCGGGCAAAGGCCTGGACCAGCAGGTCGCACCCCTTCTTCTCCTGGATGCGACCCAGGAAAAGCAGGATTCGACGCCCCCGAAGCTGCGGATTTGCCGCGAGATACAGCTCTCTCAGCGCTTCCACGTCGTCGGGCGGGGTGCTGGTTCCGTAGGAAACGACGCGCTCGTGAGCCGCGTACAGCCAGAATGATCGACGTGCCTGCAACCGCTCCTCTTCGCTGGTAAACAGCACCGCTCGCGCATCGCGCAGAACCCGATAGTCTCCCCAGGGCCAGTAGAGCCATTTCTTCAAGTGTTTACGCGGATACGCATGCTTGAACCACGGATCCAGCATGCCATGAGTAAAAACGAAGTAAGGCAGCTTCATGCTCTTCAGAACGCGCCAAACGGCAAAGCTGTGGTATTGCCACAGCCCGTTCACGATGATGGCATCGTATTCGGCAGCATGTGCCCTGAGCCATGGTACCAAGGCCGCCGAATAGCGATAACTGCTGCGCGGCGGCCCAACCGCATGCACCTTCAGCGGAAATCCGTGCACGAAGGACGCTGCCGGGTCGTCGAGAGTTACCACCTCCACCGAGTGACCGAGCTGCTCCAATCGAAGGCCTCGCTGCCGTACGCCTTCCATGGGGCCGCCCCCCCGGGGATCGACGCTTGCCAGCACGTGGAGAAGTTTCATGCCTTCGCCCGCTTGTTGAAGGGCGCGGCCACGCCGTGCCCGCCGCATGTCAGGCGGAGGATGTGCTCATAAATCGTCAGGTAGGCATCAATGGCTTTATCGACCGAAAAATGCGCGGACCAAGTTTGGGCTCGCTCGGCAAATTGACGCTTATCTTCCGGACTCCTTGACAGTACCTTGATGAGTTGCCGGGCGCCATTCGACGCCCAGGCGTCCATGTCACCGCCTGCATTGAAGCGCGGTAAATACTCGGCCGCGTCTCCTCCCACCTCATTCATGGGCGCCTCATCGGTCGTAAGCACGGGGCAGCCGCAGGCCTGGGCCTCGATCAAGGGCCACCCGAAGCCTTCGGCGAGACTGGGGAATAGCAAGAAGTCGGCCATCGAGTACGCTGCTTGTAGGACGCGACTCTCCAAATTATTGAAGAAAAGGACCTTCCCCACGGCCGGGACGGTGCGTAAAGCACGCACCACCGCCGGATTGGGTTTCGGGGAAACACACCATAGCGGCAAGGGCGCGTCGACCGCCGCGGCATAATGCGCATACAAGTGAATGACGCCGGGGAGGTTCTTGTACCACTGACCGCCACCCACATGAAGCAACATCCCCGACGCCGGCATGGGGAGTCCCGCTTCGCTCAAGATTTTCTCGCACTCGCCGTGCGCCAGCCGAGAGAAGGGGAAGTTCAAGCCGTTGTAGACGACTTCGGAGGTAATCGCCGACACCCCTCCGACACGGTGCAGATCGGCTTGCGTCTTCCGCGAAATCGAAACGAAGTGCCGCGCCTTTTGAAAACCGCGGCGGATGTATCGTTGATACATCCGGCCAGTGATCGACGTCGGATTTTCCGGTATTTCGCCCAGCGCCGAACGAAGCGCCAGCAGATCGTGAACGTGCACGACATGCGGTCTGTCCCGGACCACCGGCACCCATGGCCCCAACGCCTGGTCGCAGAACACGAACAGGGTGTCCTTCGGCCTGCGAGTCACGGCACTGCGCATCGTCATGGGAAACAGCAGGTATTGATCCACGTAGCCGGCCCACCGCGAAAATCGCCCAAAAGGAATCCAGTTATAGACCTTCGCTGCCGGCGCCCACACCTCGACGGAATGACCTCGGGCCTCATACGCGGCCTTCAGCATCCCGGCGAATCGGGGCATGCTTTGCGAGCGCGAGAAATTCGGATGGCATATCAGGACCAGTTTCATTGAACGCGCTACGACGATCGCTGCAACAATGCCACATGCGGAGCCCGAATCGCCCGCGGCTCGCGGTGCAGCAGCCTGGCGGGTGTAAGCATCAACACGTAGATCAGCAGCGTTTGCGCGAAGTTTCGGATGAGCAGGTGCAGGACCTGGTCCAGGGACTCGTAGACGATGCCGTTGAGGAAAAAATGCCAGATCTGCAGCATACCCACCGTAGAGAGCCTGGCTGGTCCCTTCGCCGGCCGTATGGTGAGCAGGTCCATCAAGCCGTAGAGAGCAAGGCAGATGACGGCGTATAGAAAGGGAAACAGAGGTCCGAACAATACAATTCCCTGCGCGAACATATTTCCCGTCTTGCGTCCGCCCAGGGGAATACCCCGGCTCAGATACGCCAGGTAGTCGCCCATCGAAAAGTCCAATTCATCCTTGTCGATATTGATGCCCATCGAGTGGAGCAAGGGAGTGGGCAACCCAGCCCAGGCGATCTTGACCGATATCTCGCGCAACCGGGCTTTGGCATCGTCGGTCTTCAAGGTGCTTGCGAAGCGAAATGCCGTGTCATAGAACTTGGTCTGGACGAGCCTGGCCAGCATTGGGTTGGCAATGTAGTGCTCATCGTATGCGCCGAAGCGCACCGCGGTTTTCGAGTTGGCCCTGTAGGCTGCGATCACCGCGGGTTGCCGCCAGATTCGAAGCGTTGTGCGGATCATGGTGACCTGGGAGACCTTTCCGCGCACTTGCCTGGCGATGGCCATCGATGTGGTCAGATCGGATACCGGACCCGAGATTGCCAGCAAAATCAAGGCCAGCGCGCCGATCCGCCTGAGCGCGCGGCCGGTGACCAATGCGTCGCTCCGCATCGCTCTCAAAAAATAAAGAAGGCCGACCGTGGCGATACCCGCAAAAATGACTGCGCGCGCATTGATTGCGAGACCAAGAACGGCGAACGCTCCCGAGTACGGAACGAGCAGAAATCTGTTCAGTTTCACGTTGCAATAGGATTCACCGACTTCCGCTGCATATATCGGGATGAGAAACGGCGCCCACGCCAGGAAACTGAAGCCGGTGACGATCCTGCCCAGCACCCCCTCATACTTCCAGAAAAGAATGGTGGGCAACCCAACGCAACCCATGTACCACAGCGTGCCGCAGCTCGGGGTTCTGTAAATTCCCGCCCAGGACAGGAAGCTCCTGATCACACCCCGATCGGCCGGTTTTCTGACCGAGAAGAACCGGTAGACGACATGCATCGACAAGGCGATAGCCTGATAGAAAGCCAATGTCCCGAACGTGTACAGAGGAGCATGGAGCGACATGGCCAGCGAAGTCCACGCGGCCGTTTGCACCAGCAAGGCTCCGAGCTGCGTGGTCATGCAGAAGCCGAAAATGGCAACGGACGAGAGGGGATGCTGTTCGAGAGCGGACGTTCCCCGAAGATAGAACAACACCGTCAGCGCGGATGCCAGCACGATGCAGTTCGACGCGGCGTTTTCGATGGACGGATCGATGGCGAATTGCAGCGGCACCGCCAGTACGGTCAGCGCAATCAGGAGATTGGAAATGGCTTGTCGGACGGTCATGGCGCTTCGAACCCGCTGGGGCTCAATGCCTCGCAAAGGCCCGCTCGATGATTGCATTCATGGCATTTTCGTTGTGATACCCGTTGACGATGCTGCGCGCCAGGCCCGCGGCTGCTATGCGTTTGCGACGCTCATCATCGCGCAACACGTCGAGACAGACCCTCGCGCACTCCTCCGCGGAATCCCAGAACAACGCCTCCTCGCCGTCGCGATACATCGCCAGGTGCTCGTCCGTGCGCTCTGCGCACAGAAGAGCGCCGAGAGCGGGAATTTCCAGCGACCGAGTGGTATGCAAATCGCGATTGCCCTTGGACAGCAGTCCCAAGTCGACCTTTGCGCACTGCAGCGCGAGTGCGTAGTCGTCCCCTTTTAATTGCCCCCCTTTGAAATAAGGCTTCAGGATCGGCCACTCGCGCGCCTTCTGCCAGTTGGCGCCGCGAATCGTCAAGGGGACACCGCGCTTGATCAACTCCACCAAGAACGGCCCGCGCTCGGGAAACCAAGTGCCCAGGAACAAGACATCCGATTGCCAGCGCTCGGCGTCCTCGGGAGTAACCACTCTGGGCGCATGGGCGATCTCATCCGAAGACCTGTATAGACGCATGACATCCTTCGCTCCCAATCGTTCCGCTTCCGCGACGTTTTCGGAGCGCACCACGACGCAAAGGTCGTAGTGGGGAACGCTGAGGCGATAAGCCGCAAAGCGCGCGACATCGCGCCTCCCGAAGGGATCGTCGATATTGTAGTTGACGATCTTGGTCGCATGGCGGCGGATCAGCTTGATGATGCCGGGCGTGACGATTTCGCCGCTGTCCACATAGCACAGGTCGTAACGGTGATTCTTCAACTTGCCGGGCAGTGCGCGCAAAATCCAGGGGCTCAACAATTGACCCCCAAGCTTCCAGATGACCCGGTCTATCCAGGGTGTCGGCGGCAATAATCGGCGCAATTCCAAGTGCTCGACGCGGTGCCCCAGCCGCCGCAATGCATTTGCGCGATCCAGAGAGGTTCCATCACGGTGGCCAATGTAGAGAATGGAGAGGGTTGCGCAATGCGCATTCACTTGAGCGGACACGGCGATCGTTAACGCCTAATATTCATTGAGCACGCTGCCGATGACGTTGACGCCGGTTTGCGTCAGGCTCTGCATCGCTGAATGCAGGTGTGTATGCCGGGTGACGTTTTGGCGCGCAAGCATGATCGCAGCGCCTGCCCGTTTGGCGACAATTTGAGCGTCCGCCGTCTCGGCCGCGGCGGGAGTATCGATCAATATGACGTCGAATTGATCGACGAACCGTTCCAGAACCAGATCGAAAACCGGCCTGCCGAGCAGTTCCTGCGGGTTCGGCGGCAAGGCTCCCGCCGGCAGCACGAAGAGACGCAGGTGCGGGTGAATGCGGCACGCAGTCTCCTTCCCCGCCCGGCCGGTGAGCAGTGCAGAGAGGCCGACGGCGTTGCTGAGGTTGAACAGCTCATGCTGCCGCGGATGACGCATGTCCGCGTCGATCAGCAATGTCCGCTCGCCAATCTGCGCGAACACCGCGGCCAGGTTCGCAGCCAGCCAACTGCGGCCTTCCCGCCGCCCCGGACTCGTTATCGCCACCGCCTTGTGGCTGGCGTCATTGAACCAGCGAAGAGTCAGCTGACTGCGCAAGGCGCGCAACGGCTCGATCGACTCGCTCTGCGGCTGGTAGGCGGCAATGACGTCGTCGGCCACACCCCCCTGCCCGCCGCGCTGCAGGATGGGGTAGTTGAACTGTTGCGCCACCGCAAAATCGATATCTTGCTGAGTGAGCAGCTTCAACTTGAGAGCGGCTTCGCCGAAGCGCAGGCCATGAGCGCCGGCGTATCGCTGTATTTCTTCGGCATCCGCAGGAGTCAGGCGTCCATGCTCCACCAGGATGCTGCCGAAAGCCCGGCTCCGATCGCGCGCGGGAACCGCCACTTCGCTGGCCTGATTGACTATGGTGCTCATATGGGAGAGGGTTCCACCCGCGTTTCGAGGCGATGCGCGGCGCGGTTGGGACTACGGCCATCGGGTTTTATACTGGGGATCTTCGCGAAAAGCGGCACACCCAGCGCCTGCGACAGGTCTTGATCTTCGCGAACCCTCCTGTCCGTGATTTCCCGGAACACTGCTGCGCTCACGCCCAGGACACCGCCAAGGAAAATGCCAACCAGCAAATTGAGAAAGTATCTGGGACTGGACTTCCTCATCGGCTCGACGGCCGTGGTCAGCAGGTAGATGTTGGTCTGTTGCGTCTGACTTTCGAGACTGCTCTGCGCCAGGCGCTGCGTCACCGCATCCAGATTCCGCTGCGCCGTCGCCACGTCGTTTTGCAGGACGGCGACTTGATCGCGTTCGTGGGTCAGGTCCAGCATCCGCTTTTTCTGCGCCTCGAGTGCCGCACGGATCTCATTCTCGCGCCGCAGGTTGACTTGCGTCGTGGTGCCGAAGGACGCCGTGATCTTGGCCGTCTCGGCCTCGACCCGCGCGCGCAGATTGGCCACTTCCGCGGCGGTGTTCTTGTAGTCCGGATGGTTCTTGCCGACATTGGTCGCGAGATCCTGCAGCTTCGCTTCGGCCTTCGACAGATCCGCTTTGAGACTGGCGATGTAGGGACTCTGCAGCACTTCGGCCATCGAGTCGCTGTCGCCGCCGGCCTGCCGCTGCCTCGATTGGCTGTCCTGGCGCAGCGCCTGGATCGTCAGCAGCTGGCTGGAAAGCTCGGCCAGTCGCGAACTCTCGATGTCGAGCTTGCCATCGCCGGCGGCGACGAGGCCCGTTTCGGCCTGATAGTCGGAAAGACGCTTCTGCTTCGCCTCCAGATCGGTGCGCAGCGCGCGGGAGCGCTCATCGAACCAAGTCGCATATTGCTTGGCCGGATCGACTTTCAGTTCGATGTTGGTGTCGATGTACGCCTGCGCGAATGCGTTGGCCAGAACGGCAGCGGTTTTGGGATCGCTCCAGGTCATGGATATTTCGATCACGCTGCTGTCGCGTGACGGAGTCACGACCACCGTCTTTTTCAACATGAGCCCGATCCAGTTGACGATGTCGCCTTTGCCGTCGGTACTGTCCTTCCAAGCCTCAATGTAGTCGGGCGATTTATCCAGCTTCAGGAGCTTCACCACTCGATCGGCCACGCGCTCGCTGGAAATGATGTCGACCTGGGTGGCGATGTAGGCGGTGGAGTTCTGCACCGCATAGGCGGCCACCGTCACAGGATCGGCCTTAGTATCGACCACGACGGTCGCCGATGCCGTGTACATCTTCGGCATCAGGAGGCTGACGAGGATGGTCGCGAGCACCACCCCGGTAAACACGCCGAGTGCCAGCTTCCAGCGGGCAAGCAGTACCAAGAGAAATTGTCTTAAAGTCATAGTTGTCAATGCGCCGGACGGTGGCTAAAGGCGGTTCCTCTTGCCGAATCCCGTCAAAACACGCTCTCCTTCACGTAAATTACATCCTGGTCACGCACGTCTTCATCCAGAGACGCGCCGGATTCCTTGACCTTGCCGGTGCCGTCGCGTCGATGCAGCACGATCCCCCGGCTGGTGCCCTTGCCGGTCACGCCACCGCCGTCGGCGAGCGCCTGCATGACGGTCATTCCCTTTTCCAGGCGATAACCGCCGGGCCTCTGCACCTGGCCGTAGATGTAGAACATCGGGGATCGGTTGACGAACAGCGTATCACCTCCGCGAAGCTCGATATCGTCCGCCGTCGTACCGGACAGCGACATATTGACGACGTCGATCTCGCGCCGGAACGGCTTGCCGTTGCGCAGGCCCGTGACGATGACCACGTCGGCTCCGGTCGTCGCGATGCCGCCGGCCTGGGCCAGCATGCCGGTCAAGTTTCCTCCGGCCCCTTCGATCGGGTAGCGCCCGGGTTTATTCACCTGGCCCAGGACGGCCACCTGATTACCGACCGCGGTGGTGAGCAGGATATTCACCTGGGGATTGATGACGAAACCTCCGTCCTTGAGGAGCTGTGCGATCTTCCGCTCGGCCGCCGGCAGCGTGAGGCCGGCCACCGGGACCGAACCGAGGAGCGGAAATCCGATCGTTCCGGCCTCCGACACACGTGCATCAAGCATGAGATCGGGGTTCTTGAAGACGCTGACCTTGATGACATCGCCGGGAGTCAGCAAGTACTCCTCCAGGGCGTGGGCCGGCCGCAGCGCCGTCGCGAAAAGCACGATGGCCGCAAGGACTGCGAGCTTGATTAATTTGGTCTTAGACATAATGTTTGTGTCCGCCGAGGGCGGCGTTCCCGTCCCAACTTGAATCATCTCCACCTTTCAACTGCCTCCATTTCACTTAACGCATGATCTTCGAGAGTTACGCGATCGCATCGTCCGCGACGCGTTGCACATCGGCATCCAGTTGACCAAACATCCTGCGGAGGATCGCCTCGCGCTCGAAATTCGACTCAGCGTAGGCGCGGGCGCATCGGCCAAGGTCCAACCTCACTCGCGGGTCGTCCGCGAGCTTACATATTGCAGCCGCCAATGCCGGGGTATCCTGCGGCGGAACGACCACGCCGCACTGAGACACCACCGCGTCTATTTCAGTGCCCGAGCGGCAGGCCGCGATCACCGGCCGGCCGCTTGCCATCATTCCGGACAGTTTGGAGGGCAAAACCAGATCCGCGGCGCCGGCACTCTGTGGAAGCAGATGAATGTCCGCCATCGACAGCAGTTCCCCGAGCCGCTCGATGGGCTGAAGCGGAAGGAAATGCACATTGGAGAGGTCCGCGGACGCACCCTGTAGCTTGGCCTTCATGACTCCGTCGCCGCAGACCACGAAAACAATGTCCTTTCGTTCGGCGAGCATTCTTGCCACCGCCGGGATGATCATCAGTCCCTGTTTCCCGCCCAACGAGCCGGAAAACAAGACCACCAGGCACTCCGCGGGTATTCCGAGCTGGGCGCGATACTTGGCGCCGCTCAACGATGGCTTTATATGGGAAATATCAACCCAGTTCGGAAAATAGCGCGTCCGTGTCACCTCGATGCCCTTGCTCAGCAGCCGCTCGACCATCCTGCTGGAAATTGACGAAACACTATCGAACCGCCGCAGCACCGCACTTTCCATCCGCAGTACCAGCCGTTGCAGGAGCTTGCCTTTCAGCAACCCCATTCGAAAGGCCAGATCGACTTCAAAGTCCTGCAGGTGCAACCACTTCTGGGCGCCGCACAGTCGCGCGACGAGCAAGGCTGCCGGCGCGCATACAAACGCCGGAGCGACGGTAATGATGAGCTCAGGACGCCATGAAATTTGCCGCACCATCAGGGGGAAGGATGTGAAGGCGAACGACAGGAGATGGATCACCCGCGCCAGGCCGCCGGGAGAACGCGGCACCCACAAAGGGGCGCGCCACACATCGATGCCGTGCAATTGTTCTCGGCGATAACGGGGACGCAAATACGCCGGATCGACCTTCCACATCGGGTAATACGGGGGCGCCGCAATCACCCGCACCGAATGGCCTTGATCAACCAGCCATTCCGCCATCTCACCCGAGTATTTGCCGACACCAATCGATTCCGGAGTGAAGTTGCAGCTATAGATCAATATCCTCATGTGTTTGGCCATTGAATGCTACGCATGGTTCAAATTCGCACATAAGTCATGATTCATCTTAAGACCCCAGCAAGAAACATGCCCATTGTGCGGTTTCGGGAGCTACGGCTAATGCACGGGTTCGAATCCTTGACTAAATCCGCTGTTAGATCATAACTATACTGCGGCGTAAAATGTAGGCTTTATGTCGTTGCCGCACGACAATCGCCATGCGCACCGAGTGGCGGAGCGCCAAAACCGGTGGGCAGCGCGCCAACGGTGCTTCGGACACAATTGTAACTCCGATTGGCCGATCCCGAGTCACGCGGAACATCGGAAGACCGGCGGCCGCCTACCGGTAAAAGCTACAAATGCTCCGGTAAAGGTGCGCCGCGTATTCCTGCGGACGTCGAGCCCGATCGGCGGGTCAGTTCACCAGCTGAGAGCGCTGCAGCGCCTGCAGGAGAAGAACGTACGCCTGATGATGCCAAAATGGACCCGAATGCTTATCCGTTGGAATCACATCCGTCTCGTCAGGCACCCCATCGACGGTGCGCAGGTCGGCAATCGTCAAGCCGCGCGAACGCAAATGAACGATCACCGGGTCATCGTCCGGGCCCGAGATCAGGGCGACCACCAGATGCCGGATATTCAGGGCGATGATCTCGTCGAATGCGCGTTCGGTCACCTGCCGCTCGACGTCCGCCGACACGTTCGGATGATCGCACTCCGGCGTCGGCGCCTCGACCGCGCATGAGAGACGGATGCGGTCGATGGAAAACCCTCCCCCCGCATCGATCCTGCCGAAGGGAACCTTCATGGCGCGCAACTGCGCGGTATCGCCGAGCTGCAGCTCGTACCCATTGAGGAAATTTCGAAGAAAGTCGGTTTCCGCCACGTTGAATGCATTGGTCGCGGGGTGATACTCCAAGACCACGATATCGTCCGGACCGACTTGCGGCACGAGCTGACGCAGCTGCAGCAGCGTGTGAATGGTCGAATAGCTGTTGAGCGATAGATTCACGACCTCATAGTCGGGCAATCTCGATTGCATCAGCCAGGGTACGGTTCCTTCGTCGTCCACGCCCCAGCCGAACAGCGCCGAATCGCCGGTAATCAACAGGCGCTTCGACGCCTTGACCCGCGCGTAGGAACTCGCCCGTCTGCCGGCGTCGGTCACCGTGAGATCGAAGACGTGCTTCCGCCCCTCGAAATGCTCAGTAACCTTATATCGCCCCGGCAGTATGGTGAAGCCCAGGGTGTCGCTCGCGGCAAATAGCGGCCCATGATCGATGGACATCTGCACTCGGTGACTGATCCCCCGAAGCTTGTCGGAGACCCGGCCCAACACCGCGACTGCCATCGAACCCTCAGGGCGAGCCTCAATATAGTTCCCTGCGTAATGGTGAAAAAAAACGTACGAGGAGACCAATTCGATTGCAGCCAATCCGACGATAGCCGCAACCGCAACTATTAGAATTTTTCTCATTCTCTTGGATTATGCACCGGCAGCGCCAACCCCGAAAGATGAATCGGGCAGTCCGCTTCGCCGTGCCGACACCGGGGTTTGACAATACTCAAGGTTTGCGGAGGAAGATAAACAGGCTCCCGGTCATCGCGCGCGGCGCGAGCCTGTGCATCAGGTTCATGAAGTGAAATAGCGGCTTGCTGCCAAAGTAGTAGCTCGGCTCCGCCGTGTAGAGGTAGGTGTAGTTTTTCCAGCCACCGAACCATCTGGAAACGGCACGCTGTGTGTTGCATCGATAGACCGTGGGAAATACGTCCTGCGCCTTGCGATTCGGCTGTACCCAACGGAGGAATTTTACGTGCGATGAATTCCTGACCGCGCGCGCGGCGAGACTGACATAGCTGAAGGAATGCGGCGTGCGCGCGCAGAAAAACCCCCCGGGCTTGAGCACCCTGTCGACCTCCCGCTTGAACGACGCCACGTCGACGATATGCTCGAGCACCCAATCGCAAATGACGACGTCGACGTCACCGTCCCCGAGCGGCAGCAGACCATCCTTGATCAGCACATTTCGATGCGTCGTGGGGTTGCCGAGAACGGCGGTATCGACATCGGCGCCTATATATTCGCCGACTTTCCCCTTCAAGTCCCGCAATCCCCGTTTATATCCGGCCTTTTCGCTGTGATACCACGCCCCGCGGCCCGCCCCGAGGTCGAGGACCTTGAATCCCGGTTGAAGCAGCGCGTTGATGCGGCTGTAGAATTCGATCGTGCCGTCCCTGCTCGTAAATCCGCCGAGCATTTCATTGGCAGGGTCGTAGTTCCTCATGTTGTTCCTTCGCCAGGCGCGCCCGTAGAAGGACGACTATGCGGGCGGACACAGGATTATGTCCAGCGCCCGCACTCACGCAGCGGTCGCGGCGGCCCTACGCGAAGAGTGACATCGCATCCCTTACCGCACGGCGCCCCTCAATTTTCGACTATGACGGGCAGTACCGTGCTCGACGAACTACTGGGATTCTGGCAATAGAACACGTAATCGTAGCTACCGGCCGCGCCCGCCTTCACTACTCTCGTGCCGCCGTTGGACACCGGTCCGACCCACGCGCCGTTCGCCGAACAACTGGTGGCGCCCTTCGCCACCCACTTGAGAGTGGTACTGCCGCCAGCCTTTACCTTGGCCGGAGTCCCCTGCAGGGTCACCTCTAATCCCGCCGATGAGGACATCGCGACGCGCGAGCCGGGACCGAGGATCGAGACGTCCATCGATATCGAATTGCTGGCGCCTCCGATCACCGGCAGCGGCAGCCCCGCGCCGGCCCACCGATTGATGACGGTGCGCACATTCTTGAATACGATGTTTTCGTTGTTTGGCTGACCGACCGTCGAAATCGGCAGTTGAACCGATAGCGCGGCCGTATCCGTCAAGATGACGTTCTCAAAAGTTACGTCCTTGTACGGTGTTTGAGGAAAGCGCAAGCCGGAGAATAGATTGTTGAGGAATGCCGAATCGTAGGTGGCGGCGACATTTGAGACGGTGAGCCCATTGGAGGCGAGCACGTCCATGAAGCCGTCCGGCCGCTTTGATGTGTAGGTATCCACACTGCAATCGACGCAGCCAATTTTGAGCGACAGAGCGTAGCCGCTGATCGAATCCGCATCACCCTTGTCCCTCGCGGTACCGACACGAAGGCCGGCGTCCACCACGTCATGAATTCGAATATTCTTGTTGAAGAGCGCTGGATCTCCGGCAACGGGGTAGTTCAAGTAGAGGAGATGCGGCGGTGCGAACCACTTGCCCACCCCGCCCACGTTGCCCCCCTTGGCGTCCTGCAAATCACCGTACCGATGGGATCGAATCTTATCGAAGACCGCATCCTGGACGCTGCCCACCCATCCCATGTACGTTCCGTCGAAATCGATGTCGGAGAACGTGAGCCTGTGGGGAACAGCCCGGTACCGCGCGGTTTGCGGCGTCGCCGCCGTGACGGTCTCGCCGCTCTTGTAGTTCTGGGATAACGAGAACACCGTCGGCACGAATCGACTCGCACCGGCGGCGGGCGGCGCGTAGAGCCGCATGCCCGTCACGGTCACGTCGAATGTGTCCCCGGTGATGTAAAAGACCGCGCTGACATTTGTCGGACCAACCCAATTGGACGACACATGACCCAGTTTGCTGTCAAATACAATCGCCCTGTTGACAGTGAGCCATTTGGTCAATGTCAAATCGTTGAAGGCCCCGGCAGGTGCCTCGCTCGCTGCCGAAGCGACGAATTGCCCCGCATTCTCATAGCCGTCCGTCTTCGGATTCACGGGCAGGCTCGCGTCGTATTCCACATTCCAGTTTGTGAGCACGATGTCGTTGGAGTTCGCCATGACAAAGGCCGGAACGAGCACGTTGTCGACGGTAAACTTGCCGGCGCCGCTGAACGTCACGTTCGTTCCGCTGTCGACGAAGATGGTACGCGCGATGTCGCTACCGAAATGAAGATGTACGGGACAGTCCACCAACAGTGTGAATGCCGAGTGCCTGGCGGCGGCAAACGCCCGCGCGGCAGCTTCCGTGTCATCCGTGATTCCGTCGCAGCTGACCCAGCCGGCTATGGACTTCTCCACGGTCGGCGGCGCCTTCGCCAACGACCCGCCCGCGATTGTGCCGCCACCCGTCGTGCCGCCACCCGTTGTGCCGCCGCCCGTTGTGCCGCCACTCGTCGTACCGCCGCTGACGATCGTTCCACCCGTGGAGCCACCCGTCGTGGAACCGGCGATGGTCGTGCTGTCGCCCGACGTGCCTCCGCCCGTCGCACCGCTGCCTGTCGTACCGTCGCGGCTGATTGTGCCCGTCACGCTCGCCGTGTCGGCACTTGTTCCGCTGCTCGATCCGCAGGCCGCAAGCGAAACGCTCATCACCGCAAGGAGACAAAGATTTCGTGCACAGAATTCAATTGACGATTTAATCACGTACTCCAGCTAACACACGAGGACGAAAACACAGTGTTGGTTGAAGTCGCTCAGCTGCGGTCAGCACAAAATGCTGATCGCGCACACGGCGTGATTGACAAAGACCATCCATGTATGAAAGGCGCTCCAAATCCATCGATCTATGACGATGCTACGTGACGAATTTAGTCAGCACAGCTGTCCCTGATCCGCGACACGCGACTGCACTCGCACCGTTGCGCAGCCGCTTTTCTGAAGGGTGTGCAGCAAGAAATTTTTGTTGCACACGTCACATTTTTGAAACGCCGCGTGATTAAGTTGCATGGACGCGCCGACCGGCCTCGCCGACTTTTTTAGTGACGCACTTCTCAAGTGACCCGAAGTTGCGATCGAATATGATGCGGCCATACCGGGCACTGCACCGCCGCGGCGCACTTCGGCGCGCCGTCATGCGCTAAAATCCGCCACGATGCCCCGCGATCCGCGCTACGACATTCTTTTCGAGCCGATCAAAATCGGTCCCGTGACCGCGAAGAATCGTTTCTTCCAGGTGCCCCATTGCTATCGGCGACTGCCTCGCGCCCGGTGCGATCGCCGCCGCCGTGTATGCCGGCCATCGTTACGCGCGGGAATTCGACTTGCCGGAAATCGACCAGGTTGGGTTCCGCCGCGAAATGCCCCAGTAATAAATTGAGCAGCAAGTCATACAATAAGAACATCGTCGGACTCTCGCCGATGAATCGAGATGTCCATCGCGGATGGCATGGCACTCCTTGGATACCATTTCCGTCATATGAAACTCGCGATCGGAATCCTCGCACTTGCAGCATTCCTCGTTTTTGCATCGGCGCAAATCGCCGCCGGTTATGCGGGTATTGAGCACGGCATCGGCCCGGTTTGGGCCCTCGCCGCCCTATTTGCCGCCGTCTTCCTGCGATTCACCCTGCCGATCACCGTGGGTGCATTTTTCGGCGCCATGACGGTGTGGGGTTGGCATTGGGCTGCCGCGCTCATTTTCGCAGTACCCGGGCTGGTATTCGTGTTTCCCGGCGTCATCGCGGGCATCTTCTCGCTGGCGACGACGGGGACGGCGAAACTCACCCGTGCCACCCCGATTTGCGCGGAACATTGACCCGCCGGTCGAGCTAGGCGCGGAGCGGATCGATCGATTGGCGAATCGATTCGCGGACAGCGCGCCCGCGAACATCCATCCAACGAGCTGCCTCAGGCTGAATATCCGCCCGACAAGCGGTATGATTTGCCCCATGAGCAGCACAGAGGTCGTCGCACCCAAAATCGAGCCGCCCGCGCAGAGCGGCACCATGATCGTCAGGATTTTGCGCACGGGTCTGGACTCGCAGGTGGAGAGAAATGACCGCGTGGCCGTGGAAGCGCCCCTCGAATATCTGCTGCATCATCCGGCGCTTGGGCTCGAACCGGTTTCCTTCGGCACGACGATGAGAACTCCCGGCGATGATGAATACCTGGCGGCGGGTTTGTTGTACGGCGAAGGCATCGTCAACCACCCCGACGACATCGAAGTGATCGAGTCGAGCACCCGCCGGCCGAACGTGGTCAATGTGCGGCTGCGGCCGGAGGTGCAGATGGAAATGCAGACCGCGACGCGGCGATTCTCTGCCGGCTCGAGTTGCGGCGTCTGTGGTACCACCGGCCTCGATGCGGCGATTGCCCGGGCTGCTGCCACCCGCATCGCGGAAACCGGACCGATCGACTTGTCCTTGCTGCTGGGACTGCCTTCGCGCATGCGCGAGGCGCAGTCCAAGTTCGGCGATACCGGCGGGATTCACGCGTCCGCATTGTTCGATTTCACGGGGAATCCAGTGACGGTGGCCGAAGATGTGGGCCGGCACAATGCGTTCGACAAGCTGGTCGGTGAATGTCTGATGTCGGGCCGGCTGCCGCTCAAGGAGCACATCGTGTTGTTGAGCGGGCGGGCGAGCTTTGAATTGGTTCAAAAGGCATTGCGCTCGGGCGTTTCAATACTCGCGGCCATCGGCGCGCCGTCGAGCCTCGCGGTGAACCTGGCGGTGGCATCGGGCATGACCCTGGTCGGGTTTCTGCGCGAAAAACACTTCAATGTGTACTCGAGTCCGCAGCGAATCAATGCAAGGGCATAAAGCCCAAGGTTTCATTGATGCACCCGCATAAACCGATTGCCGGTCTCGCAAAGCCGGTCGCATACCGCGAATTGAAGGCACAATTGGCGGGCTTATTCGCCGATGAGCGGGACGGACTCGCCAATGCCGCCAACACGGCAGCGGTCCTCTACCATGGTCTGCCCGACCTGAACTGGGCGGGTTTTTATTTGCTGCGCGCAGGCGAACTCGTGCTGGGACCGTTTCAGGGCAGGGTGGCCTGTGTGCGAATCGCGCTGGGATCGGGCGTCTGCGGCACCGCCGCGCAGCGCCGCGATGCCGTCGTCGTTCCGGATGTGCATGCGTTTCCCGGCCATATCGCGTGCGATGCGAATTCACGCTCGGAGATCGTCCTTCCCTTGGTCCAACATGGCAGATTGCTGGGGGTGCTGGATCTCGACAGCCCATCGCTTGACCGGTTCGACGAGGAGGACCGCATGGGCCTCAGCGCCATCGTGGACTTGCTGCTTGAGTCTTCCGATTTGAGCCGCTTCATCGATTGATGGAATGCACGCGCTTGACGGAGTGCGCACGCCGCCTTGCGTCGGCCTGGGCGTTCCTCCACCATGGAAGCGCCAACCATATGAACGGCCGCGCATAGGTTTGATGCCGCCCAGGCTGCAGTAGGGATCAGTCCGCGCCAACTCCCGGATCGAAGCGCTCCGCCCCGACATAGCAGAAGAAGCGCCGATTCGCGGCGCGGCCGAACAGGGTCATTCCCAGTCTTGCCGCAAGATCGCAGCCCATCGCCGTCACTCCGTTGCGCGAGACGATGATGGGCACCCCGTTGTGGGCCGCCTTCATGACCATTTCGCTGGTGAGGCGGCCGGTGGTGAACAGGATCTTGTCGCCGCCTGAGACGCCGTGAAACGCCATCCAGCCGGCGACGGTATCGAGCCCGTTATGACGGCTGACGTCCTCGATGCTGACCAGCAAGCCGGCGCCCTGGAACAATGCGCAGCTGTGCACCGATCCTGCGGCGCGATGAATGGCATCGTGATGCCGCATGGTTTCGAGTACCTGCAACAACGTGGTCTCGGATATACGCGCCGACTTTACTTCGGGAAGCGCGCTGGCATCCACCTGCATCATCAAATCGCTGAAGACCGTGCCGAGACCACAGCCCGTGCCGACGATCCCCGGCGCGGCACCAGCTCCGCCGCCCCGGCTGCCGGCCCGCGTGGCCACCGCAGCCGAACCGGAGTTCCAGTCGACCGCGAGCGACTCGATCAGCGCGACATCGCCGATCAACCGCTGGTTGCGAAGATAGCCCAGCACCAGCATTTCGGGGCAGGCGCCCAGGGTCATCAGCGTAACCAGCTCCCGGCCGTCGAGAAATACCGTGAGCGGCCGTTCAGCGGGAACAAAAATGGGGCGACGCTCACCCTTTTCATCGACGATCGATATCTCGCGCAGCGGGACACATGATGCGGCGCTGACCCGCGGGGCGTTGGGCACCGGCGGCAGCGCCGCGGCAGCCGGCTCCATCACCCATGCCATGGCGTCACTGTGCTCGATGGCCACTGGCCGCTCGATGGCGACTGGCCGCTCGATGGCGACCCGCCGAAGGAAGCGCTACCATCCGGGGCCCATGGACATTGCAACTGCCGACATCACGGGGCTGATTCTTGCCGGCGGGCGCGGAAGCCGGATGGGTGGAGTCGACAAAGGACTGCAGAATCATCTTGGAGTGCCGCTGGCGCGACATGCGCTGGAGCGCCTCGCGCCTCAGGTCGGCAAGATCATGATCAATGCCAACCGCAATCTTTCCGAGTACCGGTCCATGGGGTTTCCGGTCTGGCCGGATGAACTGCCCGACTACCCTGGACCTCTGGCGGGAATGTTGGCCGGACTCGAGCATTGCGACACTCCGTACCTCGCGACGGTGCCCTGCGACACCCCCAACTTCCCGCTTGACCTGATCGAGCGGCTGGCATACGGCGTTTCGGAAATCGACGGCGATATGGCAACAGCCTACACGAAGGAAGACGGGAAGCTGTTTTCGCAGCCGGTGTTCTGTCTCATGAAAGCCTCGCTGCGCGACAGCTTGCGCGCCTTCGTACGCAGCGGCCAACGCAAGACGGGATTGTGGGGACGCGCCCATCGCTGCGCTCACGTGGTGTTTGACGATGACGCCGCATTCTTCAACGTCAACACGCTGACTGAGCTCGAGCGGCTTCAACAGTGATCTCGCCAACGTAATCGCGGGACGCGCCACTAAGCGTCCGCCGTCGGCTTCGCCGCCAAGATCTGCCCGCCGCCGAAACTTACCTGGACCGGCGGGACTCCACCGACAGTCACGCGCACCGCGCAATACTTGAATTCGGGAATCTTGCCGAACGGGTCCAACGCCGAGTTGGTGAGCTTGTTGATTGCCGCCTCGTAGAAGCAAAATGCGACGAACACCGCTCCGCGGGGCGAGCTTTCGTCCGCGCGCGCATAGAGGCTCACTTTGCCGCGGCGCGAAGCGATGGTGATGAGATCTCCGGGCTTTACACCCAGTGCGGTCAGATCCAGCGGGTGCAGCGAAGCCACCGGATCCGGTTCGATGGCATCGAGCACCCCCGAGCGGCGGGTCATGCTGCCCGTATGCCAGTGTTCGAGCTGACGGCCGGTGATGAGTACCCAAGGATAATTGGTGTCCGGTCTTTCGTCCGCCGGGATGATGTCGGCCGGCACGAACCGGCCCTTGCCCGTGGGAGTCGGAAAGGATTCGATGAATACGACCGGTTCCCCGGGATCCCCTTCCTTGACGCAGGGGTAGGTCACACTATCCTCCGCCTGGAGCCGCTCCCAGGTGATTCCACCGATGCTCGGCATCGTATGGCGCATTTCGTCGAACACTGCCGCCACTGCCGACTCTCCCGTCCCGTAGTTCCAGGAAAGACCCAGTTCGCGAGCGATATCGATGATGATCTCGAGGTCCTGACGCGCTTTGCCGGGCGGGTTCAGCGCCTTGCGGCCCAACTGTACGAATCGGTCGGTGTTCGTGAAACTTCCGGTCTTCTCGGCGAATGACGACGCCGGCAGAATCACGTCCGCCAGATAGCCGGTTTCGGTCAGGAAAATGTCCTGTACCACGAGCACGTCCAGTTTCGACAGCGCTTCGCGCGCATGGTCGGCATCCGGGTCGCTCATCGCAGGATTCTCGCCCATGATGTACATGCCCTTGACCTTGCCGGCCAGGATGCCCTTGATGACCTCCACCACCGTGAGGCCCGGCTTGTCATCGAGCTGCGCCGCGGGCACCGACCATGCCTTCGCGAAACGTTCGCGCGCCGCCGGGTTGTCCACGCGCTGATAGTCTGGATACATCATGGGGATCAAGCCGGCGTCGGATGCACCCTGCACATTGTTCTGACCCCGCAACGGGTGCAAACCCGACCCCGGTTTCCCGATCTGGCCCGTCATCATGGCGAGCGCGATCAGGCAGCGCGCATTGTCGGTGCCGTGAATATGCTGGCTGATTCCCATGCCCCATAGGATCATCGATCCGGAGCTCGTGGCATACAGCCGCGCCACCTCGCGAATCGTCTCCGCCGGGACGCCGCAGATCGGCGCCATCAGGTCCGGGCTGTAGCCGGCGACGTTCTTCACGAGTTCCGCGTATCCGAGCGTGCGATCGGCGATGAATTTCGCGTCGACGAGGTTCTCTTCGATGATGACGTGCATCATCGCATTGAGGAGCGCGACATCGGTATCCGGCTTGAACTGCAGGTAGCGATACGCGGTGCGCGCCAGTTCGCTGCGGCGTGGATCCATGACGATCAGCTTGGTGCCGTTGCGCATGGCGTTCTTGAGAAAGCTTGCGGCCACCGGGTGATTCACGGTGGGATTCGCCCCAATCAGGATCACCACCGAGGCTTGCGTGACATCCATGACGGGATTGCTGACCGCTCCCGAACCGATGCCCTCGAGGAGCGCGGCGACGCTCGATGCGTGACAGAGCCGCGTGCAATGATCGACGTTGTTGCTGCCGAAGCCGAGGCGCACCAGCTTTTGAAATAGGTACGCTTCCTCGTTGCTGCCCTTGGCCGACCCGAATCCGGCGAGAGACTTCGGTCCGTGCGTGTCGCGCAGCTTGCGCAAGCCCCCGCCTGCCACGGAGAGCGCCTCCTCCCAGGTTGCCTCGCGAAATATGTCCATGACATGGTCGGGGTCCATCACGAACTGGCCGCTCTTGGGCGCGTCCGCGCGACGGATCAGCGGCACCGTGAGGCGCTGGGAATGGCGGGAGTAATCGAAGCCGTAGCGCCCTTTGACGCACAGGCGCGAGTGGTTGGCGGGGCCGTCGCGCCCCTCGACATAGAGGATTTCATCGTTCTTGACATGATAGGTCAGCTGGCATCCCACCCCGCAGTACGGACAGAGAGAGTGGACGGACTTATCGGGTACCGTGAGCGCCACTTCACGGGCCGGCATGAGCGCTCCGGTAGGACAGGCCTGCACGCACTCGCCGCAGCCGACACAGGTCGAATTGCCCATGGGATCGTCCATGTCGAACACGATTTTGGCGTGCTGGCCCCGGAACGCGAGACCAATGACGTCGTTGACCTGCTCGTCACGACAGGCCCGTACGCAACGAGTGCACTGGATGCAGGCGTCGAGGTTTACGGCAATCGCAGCATGCGAGAGGTCCGGCGCCACTGCGGGGCGCGGGGCAAAGCGCGGCTTGCCCACCTTGAGCTTGACCGCCCATTCATCCACTTCATTGTGCCGCGTGTACTCTTTCTCGGGCATGTCGGACTGCAGAAGTTCGATCACCAGCTGCTGCGATTTACGTACCCGTTCGCTGTTGGTCGTCACCTGCATGCCGTCGACCGGCACACGGCAGCATGATGCGGCCAGGACTCGTTCGCCCTTGATTTCGACCATGCAGGACCGGCAGTTGCCAACTGCGTCCATGCCGGGCGCATAGCATAGGCGGGGTATCTCGACCCCTTCGCGGTCCGCGATTTCGATGAGGGTATCGGTACTCGAGGCCGTGATCTCACGGCCATCGAGCGTAAAGGTGACATTTGGTGCGTCGAATAGCGCGCGCTCTGTACGGGTAATGGCGTTCATCGTCGCCCCTTAGCTCAATTCATTCGGAAAGTATTTGATCACGCAGTCCACCGGGTTCGGCGCCGCTTGGCCGAGGCCGCAGATCGAGGCATCTCGCATCACCTGAGATAACTCGGCCAGCAATGGCTTGTCCCATGCGTCGTTCGCGATCAGCGTGTTCGTCTTGGCGGTGCCGACCCGGCAGGGGGTGCACTGGCCGCAAGACTCATGCTCGAAAAAACGCATCATGTTGCGCGCCGCGGCCTTGGCGGTGTCGTGGTCGGACAGCACGATCACCGCGGCGGAGCCGATGAAACATCCGTAGGGCTGCAAGGTATCGAAGTCCAACGGGATATCGCCCATCGATGCCGGAAGAATTCCGCCCGATGCGCCCCCCGGTAGATAACCATAAAAAGTATGGCCGTCCTGCATGCCGCCGCAAAACTCGTCGATGAGCTCGCGGATGGTAATGCCGGCAGGGGCAAGCTTTACGCCGGGACTCTTGACACGTCCCGACACCGAAAAACTTCGGAGGCCCTTGCGCCCGTTGCGGCCCTGGGACGCAAATGACTCGGCGCCCTTCTCCAGCAGCTCGCGCACCCAATACAGCGTCTCGAAGTTGTGCTCCAAGGTCGGCCGCCCGAACAGGCCCACCTGCGCCACATACGGCGGACGCAGACGCGGCATGCCGCGTTTACCTTCGATCGATTCGATCATCGCCGACTCTTCACCGCAGATGTAGGCGCCGGCGCCCCGCCGCAGTTCGATCCTGGGCAGCGGCGCCGGCGGATTCGCCCTGAGTTTCGCCAGTTCGGCCTCGAGCAGCGCCCGGCAACCGTGGTATTCATCCCGCAGGTAAATGTAGATGGCCGAAATGCCGACGGCCCACGACGCTATGAGCATGCCCTCGAGGAACCGGTGCGGCTCCCGTTCCAGATAGACGCGATCCTTGAAGGTTCCCGGTTCGCCTTCGTCGATGTTCACGGCCATCAGGCGGGGTGCCGCCTCGCCGCGCACGATGCGCCACTTGCGCCCCGCCGGGAAACCGGCTCCGCCCAAGCCGCGAAGCCCGGAGTCCTCCATGGTTTTGAGAACGCTGTCGACAGTCCGCCGGTGCTCGACGCAATCGCGCAGCACCCCATAACCGCCCTCGGCGAGATACGCGTCGAAATCGATGTACTTCGCCGGCCTGTCCAGCCGGTGTCCGGCGTCAACCTCCGCCTTCACGGCCTGCAGTGTGGCGCCCGGCACCGGTTTTTGGTGAATCACCGCAACCGGCGCTTGTTCGCAACGCCCGACACAAGGAGCAGCAATTACTCGCACCCCTCGACCGAGAAGATCGGGCAGCCGTTCGAGCAATTGCCGGGCGCCGGCCATTTCGCAGCTCAAACCGTCGCACACGCGAACCGTCAACGCCGCCGGCGCCGTCAGGCTGCCATCGCGAGCTTCCTTCACCACATCAAAGTGATGGTAGAACGTGGCCACTTCGTACACTTCGGTCTGTGCAAGGCCCAACAACCTTGCCACCGCGGCCAGATGAGGTGCACCGAGTTGCTTGTACCGGTCGTTAATCAGATGCAGATATTCGATCAGCAGATCATGTCGGTAAGGCGGCGCACCGATTAAGCTTTCCACCTGCGCAATGGCCACCGGATCGACGGTTCGGCCTTTGGGCGCCTCGCGCTTGCGCTGTTTCGTTGCGCCTTCTCGGACCAGGGGAATAACCGCTTTACTCACTCAATGGACTCCATTACGTAGGTTGGCAGGTCTCAAGGCCTCGGCGGTGCATGGCAGAACGTAGAATAAAAACATGGGGTTACGATAATCCAGCCCGCCCCCTCAAGGGAAGGCGCCAACGCCCGACGAAGACTCGGTATTGCATATGATATATCTGTTGGGGATGGTTTATATAGGCGACCGTCCGACGGCGCAGCGGCCACGCCCAGACCTGTTATTTAACGTATGATAATCAATCGGTTAGCTTTTTTCGCCGGCGGCCGCGGAGTATCGACCGACAAGTGATGGTAGCGTGGTTCGAGTGATCATGAACGGCATAAAACTCCTATCCCCACAGCAGGCCGAAGAAGCCATCAGTTCGCGGCTGACCTGCTTGCCAATAGAATCCTTGCCGCTGATGCAATGCGTCGGCGCGACCCTGCGGGAGGATGTGGTCGCGGAAAGGGATCTTCCGCCCTTCGATCGCGTCTGCATGGACGGGATCGCAGTCGACAGCGGCGCACTGGGCCATGGGTTGCGTCGCTTTATGGTTCAGGCAACTCAGGCAGCCGGGTCGCCTGCCCTTCAACTCGAGCGCACCGACAATGCGATCGAGGTAATGACAGGCGCGATATTGCCGCGCGCCGCTGATTGCATCGTTCCCGTTGAGCAGTACAGCATCGAGGACGGCATTATTTCGCTGACCTCTGCCGCGGTGTCGACGCCGTATCGGAACATCCAGAGACGCGGGGCCGACGGGGCGGCAGGCATGGTGATGCTCAAAGCCGGCTGCATACTCGGTCCGCCTGAAATCGCGGTGGCCGCGTCCGCGGGGCTGGCGCGAGTGCGCGTGAGCAGCCAGCCGGCTTTCATGATCGTCTCCACGGGGAATGAACTGGTCGAGCCGGGTGAGCCGATTGCCGCGCAGCAAGTGCGGCGATCCAATGCCTATGCAGTCGCGGCAACTCTTCGAGCGCGCGGCTTCGGTCGGGTGGGCGACGACCACGTTCCCGACGACGAAGGAATGCTGCGTGAGCGGCTGAAACTGCACCTGACCACCCACGAAGTCGTCATTTTGAGCGGCGGTGTTTCCATGGGGAAATTCGACTTCGTACCCAAGGCACTGATCGAACTCGGCGTGGAGGAAGTATTCCACAAGGTTGCGCAACGGCCCGGCAAGCCCATGTGGTTCGGAATCGGTCCCCAGGGCCAGGCGGTGTTCGGCTTGCCTGGCAACCCCGTGTCCACTCTGGTCTGCCTGATACGCTATGTGATCCCGGCGATCGCCGAGGCAATGGGCACTCGACCCGTATTGCACGAGCGCCTGGCCTTGGCCTCACCGGTATCATTTGATTTACCGCTCTCTTACTTCTTACCGGTTTCCATCGAACACGACGCATGGGGCCAGCCCTGGGCCCATCCACGACCGACCAACGGGTCGGGAGACTTCTTGAGCCTGGCCGGCACGGATGGATTCCTGGAGCTACCGCCGGGGCCGAACACCTACCCCAAGGGGTTCGTGGCCAGCCTGTACCGCTGGTAAGCGCCGCATACTACTGCGCCCGTCGAGCCCTCGCGGTCACCCCGTCTCTACCCGCGCCGTTGGCTTTGCGAGGGTGCCTGACGACTGGCGTGCTGCGGTTGAGAGTAGCTATGAGAGGCGCTCGGCGCGTTGCGTGGGACGCTCGGCGCGTTGCGTGGGACGCTCGGCGCGTTGCGTGGGATGCTCGGCGCATTGCGTGGGGCTTGGGTAAATGCCTGCCGGCCTGGCGGTGAGTGCGCTGCAGGGTTCCAAGCGCGTTGCGGTGCACTCGGCGCAGTCACCGCATGCGGCGCGTGGCCCGGCGCATTGGACGGGGATGGGCTCATTCGATTCGGTTCCGGGGGCCGATGTGCTACTGGCGGTGACCAATGCGCAACGGTCGCACCTGAATCGGCGGCTGGAGCCCGTACCCTGTTCGGACCGGATGCGACGTGCTGCGCGGCAGGCGTGTTCTGGGCATGCTGCTCGTGACCCCAAGACGAAGAATTCTGCGGCCTTGCAAAAGACCGAGGCCGAGCATTCACGGACGGCGCATAGTGCGACGTGTCTCGATTCGAGCTCAAGCCGCGGCTCCGATCAAGGAGCGAGGGACGAGCCGACGGCGCCGCAGTCCCGCTTGCAAACCGTGACGGCATGACGCCTTGGCCGCGAAAAATGCCGGGCCGCGGCGTCGCCGCCACCTGCGGGTGTCCGTGATTGACCGACGCCCGCGAGGACGGAAGCGCGCGGGCGGATAGTGACTGAGCGCGTTGCGCCGTCGTGAGTGCGCGGTGCGGCTCGCGGGCCGCGAGCAGATCGCCGTGCGTCGGTCGGGCCTCCACGCCATTCCGGCCGTTGAAACTCGGCCGCGAGCCATAGGAATTATTGTTGATTACAGTCCGGTTGTAGACATTGGTGATGCTCACATTCGAGACGTTGGTTACCGATCGGTTGTAGTAGAAATCGTGATCCCGCCAATAGCCGCCCACGAAGCCTGAACCGAAGTACCCGAAGCCGTAATTGATGCCGCCGTAGAAACCCACGTGCGGCCCCCAGTAACCTTCGTGCCACACGTATTCCGCATCGATCAAGCCCCAATAGCCCGGCGTCCACAGCCAGCCGAGCGAAGGTGCCAGAACCCATGTACCCGGGACCCAGTAGTAATCCTGGTCGTCCGCGGAATACGCCCAGTAACCAGGGGTCCAAATGTATCCGGCGGCGGGACAGGGCGGCTGCACATACACGGGAAGCGGGGGTGGCGCGAATCCGACGGTAACTCCGACGCCAAAGAATCCCGCGAAGGATGCCGCTGGGTAGGCGACAGCGAGCAGCGTGATGAGAAGCGTACGATGGACTAACTTGGCGTACATGGCTCGTTACTCCTTGAGGCCCCCTCCTCCGTCCGGTGGTGCTCGGACGGTTTGGAGGCCCGATCCAATTCATGACCCACGTATAACAAAACGCGCGGGTCCAGAACGCGCTGACAGGTGAAGTGTGCTTAACGCCCGCGGCTAATTAATTATTCTTCACTCTGTGCAGTGCAGGAAAAGAAACCTATCTCCCCGTCACGGAGAGACAACGACCCGCAACTTTGTTTCAGCCGCTTCGGTGTCGTTCTTACAGGTCAGTGTAAACTCATGATCTCCTGCGGCGGTCATGTTCACGGTTCGCGTCCCCGACGTTCCAAGCGCACCGGACCAGGAACCGCCCGCGATGCACTGCCTTGCTTCCTTCGCCGTCCATGTCAGCACAGTCGGCGTTCCAACGCCCACCGTCGAGGGCGCTGCCTGAAAAGTCATTTCCACGGAGCCCTTCCTGGACTTGACGATTCGGGACGCATCGCCCGCGATCGAATATTCCATCGACGCCTCGGTCGCCCGCCCCGCAATCGCCGGCAGCGGCGGGCCTGCGGTGCCCGCCCAGTGATTCATCTCGACCCGGACATTCTTGAAGATGATACCTTCGTTGTTTGGTTGATTGACGTTGCCTTTTGGCGGGAGTTGATTGACGTTGCCTATCGGCGGGACGATCGACGATGCGGCCGTATCGATCAACTTGATGTTCTCGAATCTCACGTTCTTGTACGGAGCCGCAGGAAAGCGCCAACCCGGGAACAGGTTGTTGAGGAATGACGAGTCGTAAGTGGCCGTGACGTTCGTGATCGTCAATCCATCGGACGACAGCACGTCAAGGACCCCGTCGGGACGCGCGCTCTTATAATCGTCCACGCGGCAATTCACGCAACCGATTTTGAGCGACAGGGCGTATCCGCTGAGCGTGTCCGCGCCGCCCGCATCACGGGCCTTGCCGACCCGCACGCCGTTGTCGATCACATGTCTGATTTCGATATTGGTATTGAATAACCCGGGATCTCCTGTGGGCGAGTAAATGAAGTAAAATAAATGCGGCGGGGCGAACCATTTCTTCAGGCCGCCCACCGTCCCCCCATCGGCGTCCTGTAAATCGCCATAGCGCTGCGATTGAATATTCTCAAATACTGCATTTTGCAGACCGCCGACCCAACCCATGTACGTTCCATCCAAGCTGATGTCGGAAAACTTCAGGTCATGCGGCACCGCGTAGAATTGGCCCGTCATCGGCGTTTTCGCCGACACAGTTTGGTTCCTCTTGATATTCGCACCGAGAGAAAAAACCACCGGAATGAAGCGATCGCCGCCGGCGGCGGCCGGTGCGCCAATCCGCATTCCTGTCACGCGTATATTGGACGAATCTCCTGTGATGAAGAAGACGGCGCAGGCATTCGTCGTGCCGGTCCAAGTCGAATTCACGCCTCCCTGGCTCTTGTCGAAGACGATGCCGCGGTTGGCGGCAAGCCAGCCGCTGAGGCGCGCGTCGTTAAATGCGTTGGCTGGTTTCGGTCCCCTCACGAATTCCCCGTTATTCGTAAAGCCTCCCACATTTTGATCCAACGGAAGGCCGGCGTCGTACTCGACGTTCCAGTTGGTCAATGTGATGTTGCTGGAATCGGCGATTACGAATGCGGGAATGAAGGTATTGTCCACCTTGAACTTGCCCGATCCGGCGAATTCGACGGCGGTCCCATCATCGATGAAGATGGGACGCGCAATGTCCATACCTATCTTGATGTTTACCGGGCAGTCCACCACCAGGGTGAACGCGCCGTGTCTCGCCGCGGCAAACGCCTTCGCCGCTCCCCCCGTATCGTCCGACGTTCCATTGCAGCCGACCCAGTTCCCGATCGATTTTCGCGAAGCTGTCCCTCGAGGTGATTGCTCATGTTCGTCATCGGAACGCACGCTCATGGGGCCGCAACTCACGAGGACGAAGAGCGGGATAACTAGCTGCAACGAGCAAACTGCGGTCTTTTTCAAGGATAAGGGCCTGCGTAACAAAGTGGCTGCCAACACGGACTATAACGTAGCGAGGCGGCGTGGCGTATCGGCCATTATCCGGCCGGCC
>WNFQ01000412.1_pt1 | contig 76106 bp, 74 predicted proteins | sample 5400171 | NCBI WGS metagenome assembly WNFQ01 (sample SAMN13153356, study PRJNA577476) | soil metagenome | isolation source: 20 cm soil under Madrone tree | place: USA:California | collected 2016-06-14
GAGATGTACAACCCGATGGAGGATGGCACGATCGTCGGCCGCAAGGCGGTCATGGGCGCGCTTTCGCTCTATCTCGATTTCATCAACCTGTTCTTGTTCATGCTGCGCTTCCTCGGCGACCGTCGCTGAGCGACCGCAACGGCCGACTCGAAGATGGCGCCCCGGCGATGAGCCGGGGCGCTATCGCGTTCACAGGACGGGAGCCGGACAGCGCGCGAGCAAGGAGCTATTATCGGGGGTCTGTCGCCTCTGATTCATGGCCGCTATTCCCATCCGCTCCGCTCAAGCGCGCGATCTCGCAGCGATTACCCGCATCTACGAGGACGCCGTGCGGCACGGCACCGCATCCTTCGAGATCGAACCGCCCGACGAGCGCGAAATGGCGCGACGCTACGAGGCGCTGCGGGACGGCGGCTATCCTTATCTGGTGGCGGAGCTTGATCGCGACATCGTCGGCTACGCCTATGCCGGCCCGTATCGCGCACGGCCGGCCTATCGGTGGAGCGTAGAGGATTCGATCTATGTCACCCCGGCAATGCAGCGCCGGGGGCTCGGCCGCGCGCTGCTCGAACGGGTGATCGCCGACGCGGAGGCCGGCGGATTCCGACAAATGATTGCGGTAATCGGGGATTCCGCCAACGTCGGCTCGATCGAACTGCATCGCGCCGCCGGCTTCCGTATGATCGGCACATTCGACAATGTGGGGTTCAAGTTCGGCCGCTGGCTCGACAGTGTCTTGATGCAGCGACCGCTCGGGATGGGCGCGACAGCGATGCCGTAGTTTGCGGCCGGCGTCAGCCGGCCACGACGCTCAGCGACTGATCGATCGCCCGCAGCACCCGGTCGAGTTCATGGCCTCGACGTACGATCAAGCCGGTCGCCGAGATCACGCTATAGGCGCCCTGCCGGCGCGCGAGCTTCGGGCTTTTCTCAATGCGGTAGACCGGAAACTCGGCGGCGCGGCGGAAAACGGAAAACACCGCGCGGTCCTTGAGAAAATCAATGGCATAGTCGCGCCATTCGCCGGCGGCGACCTTGCGACCATAGAGGCCAAAAATCCGGTTGAGTTCGCGCCGGTCAAAAGTCACTCGGCTTGCGGGGACGAGGGACACAGCAGCGGGAGCCTCGCCCCCATGCAACTCGCTCGGCTCAGTATCGCCGCGGCTCATTCGGCGCCTCCTTTGGCAGGTCTATGCCGCAATGATTGCGCCGGATGCAAGCATCGGCAAGTGGAATGAAAGTCGCCGCATGGCGTCGCATGACTGCGACAGAGTGACCTGCGACCCTCACGGATTCGTCAATGGAATCATAATGCTGCCCAATTCCGGTCAAGCGCGCGCCAAGCCGAAATGCCAAACAGGAGATTGTTGCGTCAGGGCCTGGTCTTTCTTTGAAGCGCCGGTTTTCCAGCCCCCAGTCCCCCGGGGGTTCGAGGTGGACCGGGCCCGCTCGGTCAGTGACTTCGCAAGCGAAGCCGCGCCCATTTTTAGTATAGGGGCACGCGCGGCGAATGCTGCAAATCTTCAGGTGCGTGGTCTATCGATTTTCGCTTACTGGATCGCCGCCAGCGTGGCCCCGAGGATCGCCTTCGGCTTTTCGGTCGTGCCGCTTTGCACGAGGACTGCCGCTTCGTCGATGTTCGCGGCCTTGAGCGTCTGCACCGGGACGCTCCACGAATTGGCCTTGCCGGTCCAATCGCCGAGCTTCATCCAGCGCCGCACGACATTGTGGTAGGTGATCGTGCGGCCTTTGTTCTCGCCGCGCCCAATTGCGATGGTGGCGGTCCTGACCAGGCCAATCAGCCAGACTTCGGCGCTCGTGCGAGCATCCGCAACATCCGGCACCGCGACGTTGAGCCGCCCATCCAAGAGGGTCAGCGTCGGCAGCAATGACATCGCGCTATTCTTCCGGCTGCTGGCGATGGCCGCCTCGATCGCAGCCTTGTCGCTGCCGACCGCGTGCAGGGCTCCGTTCACCACCACCTGAGGTGTGTACACTTGGCCGTCGCCGCGCGCGTGTGCGTATGCCTTCTGCCGGGCGGTGTTATGTGGATCGGCGAGCGTGTCCTTCCAGCCGAGATAATCCCAGTAATCGACCGGCACGCTGACCGGAACGAGCGAGGGATCGGCCGCCAGCTCGCCGAGCAGTTGGTCGGCCGGTGGGCAGGATGAGCAGCCTTGACTCGTAAACAGCTCAATCACGGCGCGCGATTGAGCGTGAGCGGCGGAATTCGGCGGCACTGAAGAACAAATGACGATCGCCGCGTAGGCGAGACAACACCGTACCATCGCGATCCTTCCCCGCCGTGCGAGGCGAGGTTCCGTTTGGCCCCTCCGCCGCCGTGTCATAAGCAGGCGCGCGATCACCCGCCACTCAATTCGAGGTGAGCCGGCAGCATCTAGGCCGCCACCAGGTTCCGAAGCACATAATGCAAGATGCCGCCGTGCTTGAAATAGTCGAGTTCGTCCAGCGTATCGATCCGGCAAATGAGCGGCACACGTTTGAGCCCGCCATCGGACGCGACGATCTCGGCGATCATACGCTGGCGCGGCTTGATCTCGCCATGCAGCCCGCGAATTGTGACCTGCTCATCGCCCCTAAGACCCAGGGTCTGCCAGGATGTGCCTTCCTCGAAGCACAGCGGAAGCACGCCCATGCCGATTAGGTTCGATCGATGGATGCGTTCGAAGGATTGGGTAATGACCGCGCGCACGCCCAGCAAACTGGGTCCCTTAGCAGCCCAGTCGCGTGAGGATCCGCTGCCGTATTCTTTTCCGGCGAAAACGACGAGCGGAACCTTGTCGCTTTTATAGCGCATGGCAGCGTCGTAGATCGACATGCGCTGGCGTGAGGGGTAATGGACGGTCACCCCGCCTTCGACTCCCGGCACCATCTGGTTTTTGAGGCGAATATTGGCAAACGTGCCGCGCATCATCACCTCGTGATTGCCGCGGCGGGTGCCGTATTGGTTGAAATCAGCCGGCTTGACCTTGTGCTCGATAAGGTATTTGCCCGCCGGCGAATCGATCTTGATCGAGCCGGCCGGCGAGATGTGGTCGGTGGTGATGGAATCGAGCAGCAGGCACAGCACGCGCCCATCGACGATATCGGTAAGCGGCGCCGGTTGCCGCCCCATGCCGACGAAGTAGGGCGGGTTCTGCACGTAGGTCGACTTTTTATCCCAGCTGTAACTCAGGCCTCCTTTCACATTTATGCCGCGCCAGTTGGAGTCACCCTTGAAAACATCGGCGTATTTCTTGGCGAACATCTGCTTGCTCAGCGTCTTTCGTATGACGCCGTTGATCTCGCGGCTCGAGGGCCAGATATCCTTGAGGAAGACCTTCTTGCCCTTCTTGTCGAGGCCGAGCGGCTGCTTCACGAGATCCGAGTACATCGAACCTGCCAGCGCATAAGCGACGACCAGCGGTGGCGAGGCGAGATAGTTCGCTCGGACATCCGGATTGACGCGACCCTCGAAGTTGCGATTGCCGGAGAGCACGGCCGCGGCGACGAGGTCCTTCTCGTTGATCGTCTTGGAAATCTCCGGCGCGAGTGGACCGGAATTGCCGATGCACGTGGTGCAACCGAAGCCGACGAGATTGTAGCCGAGCTTGTCGAGGTCCTTCTGCAGCCCGGATTTGTCGAGATAATCGGCGACGACTTGCGAGCCCGGCGCTAGCGAGGTCTTCACCCACGGCTTGACGGTCAATCCTTTGGCCACCGCTTTGCGCGCCAGCAGCCCGGCTCCGACCATCACGTTCGGGTTCGAGGTATTGGTACAGGAGGTGATCGCGGCAATGACCACATCGCCGTGACCGAGATCGTGCTGACGGCCCTCAACCGGGATCCGCTTCGCCGGACCTGCCTTTGCGAAATTCTTGTCGAGGGATGTCGCGAGGGCGGGATGAAGATCGAAGATCTCTTTGCCTCCGTCCCCGCCTTTGTTGAACTCTTTGTCCATCGCCAGCGCGAACCCGGCCTTGACGTCCTTGAGCGCGACACGGTCCTGGGGGCGCTTCGGTCCGGCGAGCGAAGGCTCGACTTGCGACAGTTCCAGCTTGAGCACGTCCGTTAAGATGGGATCCGGCGTGGATTTGGTGCGGTACATGCCCTGCGCCTTGGTGTAGGCAGCTACCAAGGCGATGTGCGCGGGCGGGCGGGCGGTATCGGCGAGGTATCTCAGTGTATCGTCATCCACCGGAAAGAAGCCGCAGGTGGCGCCGTATTCCGGCGACATGTTGCCGATAGTCGCACGATCAGCGATCGAGAGGTTCGCAAGACCTGGGCCGAAAAATTCTACGAACTTGCCGACAACGCCGCGCTTGCGCAGCATCTGCGTGACGGTAAGCACCAGGTCGGTCGCAGTCACGCCCTCCTTGAGCTTGCCGGTGAGCTTCACGCCGATGACTTCCGGCAGCAGCATCGAATACGGCTGGCCTAGCATGGCAGCCTCGGCCTCGATGCCGCCCACGCCCCAGCCGAGCACGGCGAGACCATTGACCATGGTGGTGTGGGAATCGGTGCCGACCAGCGTATCTGGATACGCGACATCCATCACCATCGACTTGCCGTCGATTTTGACCTTGTCCTTCTTGCTCCATACCGTCTGCGACAAATATTCGAGATTGACTTGGTGGCAGATGCCGGTGCCCGGCGGCACGACGCGAAAGTTGTCGAACGATTTCTGCGACCATTTCAAGAATTCGTAGCGCTCCCGGTTCTGCCGGTATTCCTCTTCGACGTTCCTCTTGACTGCGTTGCTGGTGCCGAAGACCATTACCGACACCGAGTGATCGCAAACAAGATCGACCGGAACGAGCGGATTGATTTTTTTCGGATCGCCGCCGAGCATCTTCATGGCATCGCGCATGGCGGCGAGATCGACGACCGCCGGAACGCCGGTGAAGTCCTGCATCAACACGCGCGCGGGCCGAAAGGCGATCTCGCGTTCTGAGGTCTTGGTTTTGAGCCATTGCGCGACCGCCTGGATATCTTCCTTGGTGATCGAACGGCCATCCTCGTTGCGCAGCAGATTCTCCAGCAGCACCTTCATCGAGAACGGCAGCCGCGAGATGCTCTTGAGGCCATTCTTCTCAGCGGTCGGCAGGCTGTAATAGGCGTATGTCTTGCTGCCCACCTTGAGGGGTTTGCAGCAGCGAAAGCTGTCGAGTGACGTCATCGTGGTCGGGTCCCATGCAACCGGGAGAGAAGCGGCTCGACGGTAGCAAGCTACCGGAGGCGCCTCCCCGTCACCGGTCGCAAGTCCAGCGCGGGTTGATAGGGGGCGCGGGACGATGGCTTATAGGGTCTTTTTTTACGCCGTTCCAGAAAATCGACGCTCGCCAACGACATGCGCATGGAATCAGGGTTTTTTCCGACTGCTCTGCTGGCAAGCGACGCACCGGACAGGGCTGGCGCCGCCGGAAGGAGGGCACGGCCTCACGAAGGCAGACCGGGGGCTGCTGCGTGATGCGGCTGGTGGGATCGGATCTCGCCTGCGTCAGAGGAGGCCGGCAGGTCTTCAGCAGGGTTGGCTTCACTGTTTGCGCGGGCGAAGCATTGCTGGTGACGGGACCTAATGGGGCTGGCAAATCATCCCTGCTGCGCCTGGTGTCAGGTTTACTGCGGCCGCAGCAGGGTCGGCTTGAGCTCGAGGGCGGCGATCTGGAGCTGACGATTGCCGAGCAGGCTCACTATCTCGGCCACCAAGACGCGCTGAAGCCGTCCCTATCTGTACAGGAGAATCTCCGCTTCTGGACGGCTCTTCTCGGTGGAGAGGCGGCGAAGAGCGATCACGCCCTTGCCGCCGTCGGCCTCGACGGGCTCGCGCCCTTGCCCGCGATCTATCTTTCCGCTGGACAACGGCGCCGCCTGGCAATCGCCCGTCTGATCGCAATCGAACGACCGATCTGGCTGCTCGATGAGCCGACTTCTGTGCTCGACACCGCGGCGCAAGCGATGCTGGCCGATCTCATCCGCGCCCACCTCGCGGATCACGGCCTCGTTCTCGTGGCCAGTCACGGCCCGATCGGGGTGAATGGGGCGAAGCAACTGCGCCTGGGGCAGCAGGCGGATCAAGGGACGCAGTCGCCATGACCGCTCTCGCCGCGCTTCTCGCGCGCGATCTGCGGCTCGCTGTGCGCGTCGGAGGCGGCGCATTGATCGGCATTCTGTTCTTTACGCTCCTGGTGACGCTGGTGCCCTTCGCCGTTGGTCCCGACCTTCCTCTGCTCGCGCGCCTGGGACCGGCCATCCTCTGGCTCGGGGCGTTGCTCGCGAGCCTGCTCGGTCTCGACCGGCTCCTCGCAATGGATCACGAGGATGGCACACTTGATCTGATCTTGACGGCGCGTGTGCCGCTCGAGCTCGCGGTTGCGGCCAAGGCGCTGGCACATTGGCTCACCACGGGCCTGCCGCTCGTCATCGCCGCCCCACTGCTCGGCCTTCTGCTCAACCTCGACCCGAAGGCAACGGGGACAATTGCTGTCACCTTGCTCGCAGGCACGCCAGCGCTGACTTTCATCGGCCTCATCGGGGCGGCTCTCACCGTCGCTTTGCGGCGCGGCGGCCTCCTGCTCGCAATCTTGGTCCTGCCGTTGACGGTTCCCATACTGATCTTCGGCGTCGCCGCCTCGAACGCGGCCATCGTAGGGCCGGTCCCCTTCGGCACCCCGTTCACCATTCTGTGCGCGCTGACGCTGATCAGCGTCGTGATCGGCCCCTTCGCCGCCGCTATCGCGCTGCGACAAGGGCTGGAATGAGCGCGACGTTGCACGGCATGACAAACGGTAGCGCGGACGCCACATTGCGGCCGGCGGAGCCCCCAACTAAGTACGAGCACAGAGAGGCGTGATGAGTCTGATCGAGCTTGCCAATCCGTCCCGCTTCCTGGCTGTTAGCGGTCGCGCGTTGCCGTGGCTTTCCGCTGCGACGGTGCTGGCGTTTGCCGTCGGCATCTTCCAGATCTACTTCGCACCCGACGACTATCAGCAGGGGGCGACCGTCAAGATCATGTTCATCCATGTGCCGGCCGCGTGGCTCGGCATTTTCGGCTGGTTGTTGATGAGCGCGGCGGCGCTGGGCACGCTGGTCTGGCGTCATCCGCTCGCCGACGTGGCGGGCAAGGCTGCGGCGCCGATCGGGTCGGCCTTTACGCTGATGTGCCTCGTCACCGGCTCGCTGTGGGGCCGTCCGATGTGGGGCACGTACTGGGTTTGGGACGCGCGGTTGACCTCGGTGCTGGTCTTGTTCCTGATGTATCTCGGCGTGATCGCGCTATGGCGCACGATCGAGGATCCGACGCAGGCTGCGCGGGCGGCAGCGATACTGACGCTCGTTGGCGCAATCAACATTCCCATTATTAAATTCTCGGTGGATTGGTGGAACACGCTGCACCAACCGACCTCCGTGCTGCGCCTCGGCGGATCGACGATCCATCCTGCGATTCTCGTGCCTCTCATCGTCATGGCCATCGCATTCACGCTCTTATTCCTGACTCTGAACCTGGCTGCCATGCGCAACGAGATCATGCGGCGGCGCGTGCGCAGCATGATGATGCTGCAGGCGGCCTCCCCCGCGGGATCGTGATGATGCATCTCGGTCCGCATGCCGCGTTCATCGTGACTGCCTATGCCGCCGCGATCGCGATCGTCGCTGGATTGGTCGCATGGATCGTGCTCGACCAGCGGCACTTGGCACGCATGCTGGAGGAGTTTGAAGCGCGGGGGATCAGCCGGCGCTCGGGACGCGCAGATGGGGAGAAGGGGTGAATTGATGGGAAAGGAATTGGTGGAGAAGGATGCGCTCGCCTGGCGCGCGCGGATGCTCGTTGTCATCCCGCTCGTCGTATTCTTCGGGCTCGCTACACTTTTCATGTTGAGGCTCGGCGGCGGCGACCCCTCGCGCATTCCCTCCGCCTTGATCGGCCATCCCGCCCCACGCACCGATCTGCCGCCGCTTGCTGGGCTCGAGCGCGACGGCAAGCCGGTGCCAGGACTCGACAGCGCGGAGTTCCCGGGCCAAGTGACAGTGCTCAATGTTTGGGCCTCATGGTGCGTCCCGTGCCGCGATGAGGCCGCGTTACTCATGACACTCGCAGCGGATCGGCGCCTGCGCGTGGTCGGAATGAATTACAAGGACCAATCGGAAAACGCCCGGCGCTTCCTCGGCCGGTACGGCAATCCGTTTGCCGCCAACGGGATCGATGCCAATGGCCGCGCGGCCATCGAATGGGGCGTGTACGGGGTGCCGGAGACTTTCGTCATCGGTCGCGACGTCCGTATCGCATACAAACTGATCGGGCCGGTTACGCCCGATAATCTGCAAACGGACCTGAAGCCCGCCATCGAGAGGGCGCTCGCCAATCCGTGACTATCGCTCTTTCGCCTTCTCCGGCGCGGCGTATCGCGTCAAAAGCGGATATTGCAATGCGGCGAATACGAACGTCAGCGGCACGACGCCAAACACCTTGAACGCGATCCAGACATCGGTTGACTGTGAGCGCCAGACGATTTCATTGAGAATTGCAAGCGCGAAAAAGAACAGCGCCCAGCGCAGGGTCAGCTTGCGCCAACCTTCTTCGGTGAGATGGAAGACGGAATCGAAGACCATCCCGAGGAGCGGCTTGCCGACGGTGAGCCCGCCGAGCAAGACGGCGCCGAATAGCACATAGATGATGGTAGGCTTGAGCTTGATGAAATGCTCGTCATGCAAGAGGAGCGTGAGCGAGCCGAATACCAGCACGATGATCGCGGTGACAAGCGGCATGATGGGTAAGCGCCGCGTCAGCGCATACGACGCCGCGAGCGCGACCACCACGGCCACCATGAAGACTGCGGTCGCGACGAAGATGCCGATGGGCTCGTCCAACACGATGTCCGCCGGCAGTATTGGGGAGACGAGAGGCAAGAATAGCGCGGGACGCGAATTGGCGAGGAAGAACAGCAGCAACGGCCCGAGATCGAGCACGAGCTTGAGAAGGGGATTGAGCTGCGGCTTGCTTGCTTCCACGGCGCTGATGTAGCGCGGCTGCAGCACGATTGCCATTGCGTTCCGAGCAACCGTCGAGGGATGACTCTAAGAGATTCCGGCAATCGCCCGAGCGAAGTCCTTGGCTGAGAACGACGCGAGGTCGTCGATACCCTCCCCCACGCCGATGAAGTGGACCGGGAGGCCATATTTGGCGGCGATCGCGACCAAGATGCCGCCCCGCGCGGTGCCGTCGAGCTTGGTCATGACGAGTCCGGTGACACCGGCAACGTCGCGAAAAACCTCAACCTGAGACAGCGCGTTCTGCCCGATCGTAGCATCGAGCACCAACAGAACGGCATGCGGCGCGCTAGGATCGACCTTTTTCACCACGCGCACGATTTTTTGGAGCTCATCCAGCAGCACCGCCTTGTTCTGCAGGCGACCCGCGGTGTCGATGAGCAGCACATCAACCTCCTCGCCGCGCGCTTCGGTAAGCGCGTCGAACGCGACTCCGGCGGCATCGGCGCCCGGCGCGCGCGCGATGACCGAGGCGCCGCTGCGCCCACCCCAGATGTTGAGTTGGTCAATGGCGGCGGCGCGGAAGGTATCCCCTGCGGCAAGCATCACCGAGCGACCCTCGGCACGCAGCTTGGCGGCGATCTTGCCGATGGTAGTGGTCTTGCCCGAGCCATTGACTCCAATGACGAGCGCGACGAAGGGCTTTGCTTCCTTGATCATGAGCGGCTTGGCGACCGGCGTGAGGACCTTTTCGACTTCAGCGGCAACGACCGCCTTCACCTCATCAGCCGTGATCGACTTGTCGTAGCGGCCTTCGCCCACCGCCGCGGCGATTCTCGCCGCCGTCTCAACGCCGAGGTCGGCGCGAATGAGCACATCCTCGATGTCATCGAGCATCGTTTGGTCGAGCCTACGCTTGGCCACGAGATCGTTGACAGCGCCGCCGATCGAGGAGGACGTGCGCTTGAGACCTCCGCTGAGCCGCTGCCACCAGCTTTGCTTCTCGTTCGTTTGGTCGTTCATATTGTTCTGGTTCGCTCGGGATCACGGTCGTGATAGCGGTTTCGCCCAAGCTTGGTAAGTGACCATGACCCCGGAAGAGATACTGGCTCGGCTCATCTACCGCGATGGCCTCATGCTGGTGATCGACAAGCCCGCGGGTTTGCCGGTGCACAAGGGACCGAAAGGCGGCGAGAGTCTCGAAGACTATTTCGACGCGTTGCGATTCGGGCTCCCGCGCCGGCCGGCACTCGCACATCGACTCGATCGTGATACCTCGGGTTGCCTTGTGCTCGGCCGCCACCGCAAGGCGCTCGCTGCACTCGGCCGGCTGTTCAAGAGCGGCCGCATCGAAAAAAGCTATTGGGCGGTGGTCGCGGGCGGGCCGACACAGGACGAGGGCCGCATCGAGCTTCCGCTCGGCCGCAAGGACGCGGCACGCGGCTGGTGGATGAAGCACGATCCCGCTGGTCAGCCGGCGGTCACCACGTGGAAGGTGATGGGACGCAGGCCCAGCTATCCGGGACCCGGCGAGGCCCAGACCATTGGCATCAGCTGGCTTGTGCTCGAGCCTCTCACCGGCCGCACGCATCAGCTGCGCGTGCATTGCGCCGCCATGGGGTGGCCGATCATCGGCGATAACATCTACGGAAGCGGCCCGCGCAAAGCGGCTCCCGGCCTGCAACTGCACTCACGGCAAATCGTTGTGCCGCTCTACACCAATCGCCCGCCCATCCGCGTCACCGCGCCCGTACCGTCGCACATGCAGGATCTGTTGCAGATATGCGGATGGTCGGCCGGTGCATTTACCGAATGACCCGCAGCGGCAAGGCCGAAACGACCGATGCCTCAGTAGAGCGTCGCCTTCAAACGCTCGGGCGCAGCGCGGTCGTGCGCCTCGCCGCCGAGGCGGCCCTCGGTCAACTCGGCTAGAATCGTGCCGTTGCTGGGCAGGCTCTTGCGATCGATGTGGCGCGAAGCATCCCACAGCTTCGAGCGCACGATTGCCTTCGAGCACTGATAGAACACGCGCTCGACGGACACAATGAGCACAGCACGCGGGTTCTTGCCATCGACGCTGAAGCTTTGCGCCAGCACCGGATCGGTCGAGATTGCGGCGCGGCCATTGACGCGAATGGTCTCGCCGCAGCCTGGAATGAGGAACAGGAGCGCCACGCGCGGGTCGGAAAGGATATTGCGCAAACTGTCGATGCGGTTGTTGCCGCGCCGATCGGGAATAAGCACGGTCTTCTCGTCGTGGACACGCACGAAGCCCGGAGCGTCACCGCGCGGGGAGCAATCGAGGCCGTCAGGCCCTGCGGTGGCCAGCGCGAAAAACGGCGCCGCCTCGATAAAGGCCCGGTAATGGCTCGTGACGCGGTCAGTCTCTTTGGCGATCGATGGCCCGAAAGGCTCTCCGTAGATGTGCTCGAGCGCCTCAATGCTGGTAACGATGTGATCGCGAAATTCCGACATATCAGGCTCCGCAAGGACCAACGAACTATAGCAGCCGACCAAACAATAGTCTCGCATCCTAAGCCGCGAGGAGTTGCCCACCGTCGTGGCCTGTGACAGTGACATCGAGGATGGTGCCCGGCTCCCTCGGCGACGCAAGGCGTGCGCGAGTGAAATGCTCGGTGCGGCCAAGTTCACCGGATTCGATCAGGACCTGCCGCCTTGCGCCAACTTGCGCCCCGAGGTGGTGGCGCAGCGCCGCTTGGCCTTTTTCGCGCAGTCGGCGAGCACGTTCCTTGATGACATCTCGCTTGATTTGCGGCATCCGCGCAGCGGGGGTACCGGGCCGGGGGGAGAACGGAAACACGTGCAAATGCGTGAGCCCGCACGCGTCGACCAGATCGAGCGAGCCAGCAAACATATCCTCCGTCTCGGTCGGGAATCCGGCGATGATATCGCCGCCGAAGACGACGTCCGGGCGCACCCGCCGCACCCCTTCACAAAACGCGATCGCGTCCGCGCGCAGATGGCGTCGCTTCATGCGCTTGAGGATGAGATCATCGCCCGCCTGTAGCGAGAGATGCAGATGCGGCATCAGCCGCGCGTCATTGGCGAATGCATCGAGGAAGTCGCGGTCGGCTTCGACTGCATCGATCGACGAAAGCCGCAGCCGTGCGAGCTCCGGCACGTGTTTCAAAATCTGCTTCACCAACGTGCCGAGCTTGGGCGCGCCCGGAAGATTGGCACCATAGCTCGTGAGATCGACGCCGGTGAGAACGACTTCGCAATATCCACGCGCGCAGAGCCTGTGCACTTGAGCGACCACCTCGCCCATGGGTACCGAGCGCGAATTGCCGCGGCCGTACGGAATGATACAGAAGGTACAGCGATGGTCACAGCCGTTCTGCACCTGTACGAAGGCGCGCGCGCGGCCTTCGAGACCATCGATGAGATGCGCAGCCGTCTCCGTCACTGCCATAATATCGTTGACCACGACCTTTTCCTCGGTGGCGAGACCAGAGGATGATCCCGCCAAAAGGTTGCGAGAGTTGCGCCAAGTCCGCGCGCTGACCTTGTCCTCATTGCCCAATACCAATGCGACTTCCGCCATCTTGGCGAAGGTGCCGGGTTCGGTTTGTGCCGCGCAGCCAGTGACCACGATCCTCGCCGCGGGACGTTGGCGCTTGAGCCTGCGGATCGCCTGGCGGGACTGCCGTACCGCCTCGGCCGTGACCGCACATGTGTTGACAACGACGGTATCGACGAGGCCGGCTGCCTGCGCCTGACGACGGATCACCTCTCCCTCGTAGGCATTAAGGCGACACCCGAAGCTCACGACATCGACGCTCATGGTTTCGCACTCGCGAGGAATGGCGTCCGATCGAATTTGCCCTCGTACTCGTAGGCAACCGGGCCGGTCATCAGCACATGGTCGTCGCTCGCACGCCATTCGATACGCAGCTCGCCGCCAGGCAGCGCCACGGTCACGGTGCGCTCAACGAGACCGAGGCGCGCCGCTGCCACCGCAGAGGCGCACGCCGCCGAGCCGCACGCCTTGGTGAGGCCGGCGCCACGCTCCCATGTGCGGACGACGAGATGCTCGCGGGAAGCCACCTGCGCGAGCGAAATGTTGGCCCGCTCCGGAAAGATCGGATGGTTCTCCAATAGCGGTCCGACCTTGCGGAGGTCATAGGCGCCGACGTCGTCGACCCAGAAGATCGCGTGCGGATTGCCCATGCTGACGACGGACGGCGAATGCAGGATCGGCCTGTCGATCGGCCCGATTTGCAGCTCGATGGCTCGGGTGTCCTCGAATTTCTCGGCGAGCGGGATCTCGTTCCAGGCGAAACGCGGCTTGCCCATGTCGACGGTCGAAACCAGCGGCTGGTCGCCCTTCCAGCAGCTCAGCAATCCGGCCGCAGTTTCCAATGTCAATGCGCGCTTGCCGGTTTCCTTGAACAGCAGTTCGGCGACGCAGCGCATGCCGTTGCCGCAGGCGCCCGCTTCCGAGCCGTCGTTGTTATAGATGCGGACATAGGCATCGGTGCCGGGCGTGCGCGGCGCGTGCAAGGTCATAAGTTGATCGTATGGCGCCCCGCTGGGCTGCGCGGCAGCACGCGCCTCGGCCGCGCCGATCGTTCCAGTCTGCCCGCGCATGTCGACCACCACGATCTCATTGCCGAGACCGTTCATCTTGATGAAGGCATGGTTGGCGAGCGCGCTCATGTGGGGTCCGTTGTTCATGCTTTATGGAGTGCGCCCTTGATAGTGGACAGTTTCAGGCGGCTTTTTTGACAGGTTGCTGGGCGTGCCCCGGCCGACTTGCGTTTTAGCTCACAGCCGACTGAAAGAAGCCGGTCCGGATAGATCCCGAGGGCCGGAATCGAACACAAGGACGAGAACGATGTTCGCAGTCATCAGAACCGGCGGCAAGCAGTACCGCGTCGCCGCCGAGGACGTCATCAAGGTCGAGAAGGTCAAGGGCGACCCGGGCGAGATCGTGCAGTTCGGCGAGGTCTTGGTGGTCGGCGGCGACAGCGTCACCCTCGGTCAACCAACCATTGCCGGCGCCTCGGTCGCCGCCGAGGTCCTAGAGCAAGGACGCGGGCCGAAGATCATCGCCTTCAAGAAGCGCCGCCGGAAAAATTCGCGCAGGAAGCGCGGCCACCGGCAGGAATTCACGCTCATCCGTGTGACCGAAATCCTCACCGACGGGGCAACGCCGACCAAAACCGCAAGGCCCAAGCGCGAGCCGAAGCCGGCTGCCGCCGAGACTGCCGTCCCTGAGGGAACCGAACCTGCCGAGGCCAAGGCGCCGACGCGCAAGGTCCAGGCCAAAACGCCAGCCAAGGCCAAGGCCGTGAAGAAGCCCTCCAAGGCCCCGCCCAAGAAGGCCGACAAGCCGAAATCGGGTGGCAAGGGCAAGAAGAAGTGATGATTTCGTCACAAAGTTGGATTACATAGCGAGCGACTGAAGGACCTGAAGCCATGGCCCACAAGAAAGCAGGCGGATCATCCCGCAACGGCCGCGACTCGAACAGTCAGCGGCTCGGCCTGAAGATTTTCGGCGGCGAGCAAGTGCTCGCCGGCAACATCATCGCGCGCCAACGCGGCACCAAGTGGCACCCGGGCACCAATGTCGGCCTGGCCAAAGATCATAGCCTGTTCGCGCTGACCAATGGTCGCGTGGAATTCCGCACCAAAGCGAAAGGCAGAGTCTTCGTGTCGGTTCTGCCGATGCCGCAAGCGACGACCGAATAGACGGTAGACTTCATCGAGGTCTGCCGGATCCCATCAAACCGGCGGACCCAACGGGTATCAAGAGGGGAGCCGGGATCCGGCTCCCCTCTTGGCCTTTAAGGAGCCCGTGTGATGACATTGCTGGATCGAAGCGCTTCGGAGACGTTCCGGGAGAGCCATGTTCCCGTCATCGAGACTGAGCGGCTCGTGTTGCGCGCGCCGCGCTTCGAGGACGCGAACATGATCGCCACCCTCGTCAACGACCGCCGGATCGCGGAGAATACACTGCGCATTCCGCATCCCTATGGACTCGCGGACGCGCAAAGCTTCATCACCGGCGCGAACGCAAGCGACGGCGAGACCGTGTTTCTCATCACCAGGCGTGACGCCACGGTGCTCGGCGCCTGCGGGGTTGCCCAGCGGGCTGGAGAACAGCCCGAGATCGGTTATTGGCTCGCCGTTGCGTTCTGGGGCAACGGCTACGCCACCGAAGCGGCACGCACCGTGATCGATCACGCGTTCGACGATCTCGGCTGCGAGGCGCTCCACGCCGGCGCGCGCGTGAGCAATCCGGCTTCGCGCCGAGTGCTGGAGAAATGCGGATTCGAGTGGACGGGAGTCGAGCTCTATCGCATCCGCTCGCTCGCCTCGTCCGCGCCATTCGACCGATTTCGGCTCGATCGCAGGCAGTGGGCGCTGGCCCGGCAGCGGCGTGGGAACGTGCCAAGAGGCCGCTAAAACTTGGAACTGAATGACACATCATTTGAACGGCGGCTGGCGAGCGGCCATTGACAGTGGCCCTGACCATGACCAGGATTATTGTGTGCACAGGTCACTGTCGGGGTGACGATAACCGAGGAGGTGCAATGCCCCCGGGTTATTTTAGCCGCGATGATCGCCGCGGCAGCGTTCGGGCCGAGGCGTAGCGGCGGATTTGGCGAACGGTAGCGTCGGGAGCGGCCTATTGGGCCGCATCAGTGAGGCATGGCCCGCCTTGGCCCCTCCCGACGGATACTTCCCCATCACACCTAATTCGAATGCGATTTCCTTGATTTCCTCTCGCGCGACTAGCCCCGCGCGCGGCTCTCGTATTTTGCGCCCGCGATCGCATATCGTGCGGCATGAAGTTTCTCGACGAAGCCAAGGTGTATGTCCGCTCGGGCGACGGCGGGAACGGCTGCGTGTCGTTCCGGCGGGAGAAATTCATTGAGTTCGGCGGACCGAACGGAGGCGATGGCGGTAAAGGGGGCGACGTGATCGTGGAGGCCGTCGACGGCCTCAACACGCTGATAGACTACCGCTACCAGCAGCACTTCAAAGCCAAGAATGGTCGCGCTGGCATGGGCAAGGATCGCCACGGCGCGAGCGGCGACGACATCGTGCTGAAGGTGCCGGCCGGAACGCAGGTCTACGCGGAAGACGGCGAGACATTGCTGGCCGATCTCACCGCTGTGGGTCAGCGGGCGGTGATCGCGCGCGGCGGTAATGGCGGCTTCGGCAATTCCCATTTTAAGAGTTCAACCAACCGTGCGCCGCGCCATGCCAATCCCGGCCAACCTGGTGAAGAACTCACAATTCGACTGCGCCTGAAGCTGATTGCCGATGCCGGCATTATCGGCCTGCCCAACGCTGGAAAATCGACGTTCCTTGCGGCAGTCAGCGCAGCCAAGCCGAAGATCGCCGATTATCCCTTCACGACCTTGCATCCCCAACTGGGCGTGGTCGAGGTCGACGGGCGCGAATTCGTGCTCGCAGACATTCCCGGACTGATCGAGGGGGCGCATGAGGGCGGCGGGCTCGGTGACCGGTTTCTCGGTCACGTCGAGCGCTGCCGCGCGCTCCTGCACCTTGTCGACGGCACGACCGAGCACGCGGGACGGGCCTATAAGACGGTGCGCGCAGAACTCGAAGCCTACGGCCAGGGACTCGGGGAGAAACCCGAGATCGTGGCGTTGAACAAGGCCGATGCGCTGACGCCGGAGCAGCTCAAGCAGCAGAGCGCGCGGCTTAAACGCGCCGCCGAAACACCGCCGTTTGTCGTTTCAGCGGTGACCGGCGCGGGCGTGTCGAATGTCTTGCGCGCCTTATTGAGCCTTATCGAACAAGACCAAAAGCGCCCGGTAGTCGCCGCAAAAGCGTGGCATCCCCGCGGGTGAACCGAATGAGCGAATTACGCCCGCGTCTACTGCCGGCAACCAGTCAGCTCCGGTCGATCTTGAGCAACTCCATCAACCCTGCGTGCATCGGCGGGGGCAGCCCTCTTCTGGTCATTGTCGAAATAGACGAAGACCGTCCGCCGCTGCCGCTGCGCGGGGGGTCTGGTCACGCCACGTCCGCGCCGCGTCCAATGAAGGCGCGCGATAGAACGACCCGTTGATCTCGGTGGTTGGAAACTGACTCGCGTACCAGGCGAGCCAGTCACGTTTCCGCAGGTTCTCGAGATAGAACCGGCCGCGCCAACTGTCATAGGTCCGGCCTGACGTGCCGATGAAAGCCTTGCTCATGCGCTTACGCCTTGGCGTAAACCCGAAGACGCATGCTAAACAACGCATCAGCGCGACAATGGTTGTCGCCTGCTACCGGCCAGACGAAACTTGTCGCCATGTCCCGCAGAGCGCCGTCCCTCGCCGACTTCCGCCGGTTAGTGGTGAAGGTCGGCTCTTCGCTGCTGGTCGACAGCGAGGGTGGGCGATTGCATAAGGCCTGGCTTTCGTCGCTTGCGGACGATCTTGCCGGCCTGCATCGCAACCAGTGCGACGTGCTCGTCGTCTCATCGGGAGCCATCGCGCTCGGCCGCGCCGTGCTCAAGCTCCCAGCAGGACCGCTCAAGCTCGAGGATAGCCAGGCGGCCGCCGCTGTCGGGCAGATCGCGCTGGCACGTACTTGGTCGGAGGTGCTCGGGCGACACGACATCACGGCGGGGCAGGTCTTGGTCACTCTGCAGGACACCGAGGAGCGGCGGCGCTATCTCAATGCGCGCTCGACAATCGAGAAATTGCTCGAGTGGTGGCCGCGCGCGTGGCCACCATGGCGAGCGCCGACCTCCTGGTGCTGCTCTCGGACGTGGAGGGGCTCTATGACGCCCCGCCGGCGGGTAACGCCAAAGCCAAGCTGGTGCCACTGGTGGAGGGCATCACACCCGATATCGAAGCAATGGCAGGCGCGGCTGGCTCCGAACTCTCGCGCGGCGGGATGCAGACCAAAATCGAAGCCGCCAAGATCGCGACGCAGGGCGGCACGCACATGGTCATTGCATCCGGTCGTGTCGCGCACCCGCTCAAGGCGATTGCTGAGGGTGCGCGCTGCACCTGGTTTGCGACGCCGGCCAATCCGATCACTGCGCGAAAGAAATGGATCGCGGGCTCACTGGAGCCCAAAGGCGTCTTGACGATCGATGCCGGCGCGGTGGCGGCCTTGCGCAGCGGCAAGAGCCTGCTCCCGGCCGGGGTAATCCAAGTCGATGGGACTTTCGCGCGGGGCGACGCGGTCGTCATCCGCGGCCCGGACGGCACTGAGGTCGGCCGGGGGCTTGTCGCCTACGACGCGCACGACGCGCTCAAGATTAAAGGCCGCCCATCGGCCGACATTCTTTCAATTCTCGGATTCGGCGGCCGCACCGAGATGGTGCATCGCGATGATCTGGTCGTGGGGCGGCCTTAGGCGTCTTCAGCCGCGAGGGCAAAGCGGGACAGAAACGCGTCGGGTTTCGCCTCAAGGAAAAGGCCCGCGGCGAGGGCCTCGCGCGGCGACACAGTCAAAGTGTCGCGTTCTCGCCCATTTCTGGCTGCCATTCCCCAGAAAGGAAGACCCCGGCCAAAAGGGCCAGGGTCTATCGCCGGATGGGTGAGGGGTTGGGGGCTGGGGGGCACTCCACCCGGCGCTGTGGGTTCAACGCTCAGGCGGTCCTCGGGTTTCCTGTGCGCAAAATTATTTTCGGGCCCTCGCGCGCCGTGCGCCTCGGCGGCGGTGCGAGCGCGTCCGATGCGCTATGTCGGCCGGCAGGTTGACTTGCCTGCCGTCGGGAAACGCGAGGTATCGTAAATGGATGCGTAGAGTTCCTTGGGCCCCGCCTTGGCCCTCGACGACGTAGCGTGTGCCGACCGGGAACCGGCTCGGGAGACCGTTTGCGAGCGAGCCCATGACTTTACCTCCTGGCAATCAGGCGTTTCGGCTGGGAACTTGCCGGCACCAATGCCGGATCACCGCGACAGTTCCGAGACAAGTCGGCCACCCCAATGCTGATTTCTGTGAATCGCTGTGGACAAGGCGCCCGATGTGCTGACTGGCCAAGGGTTTGTCGCCTCGGCAACGGGCGCACCCGGTCAGGCCCTTCAAAGGGCGGGAAGCCGACGCTCTCGTCCTTCACAGATCAAAGCCGTTATCCTGCGCCAAGGCCTTGAGTGACGTCTCGGGCCGCGCCCCAAGATGTTGGATCACTTCGGCAGCCACCAGCGCGCCCAGACGCGCCGCGGTGCGGTAGTCGGCGCCGCGCGACAATCCTGTCAGAAAACCCGCCGCGAACAAGTCGCCGGCACCGGTGGCATCCACCACGCGCTCTACGGAGCTCGCCGCAATCGCCTGCGTTTGCTCGCGCGTGACAACCAAGCAGCCCTTTTCGCTGCGAGTGACGACGGCCAGTCGCGCGTCGCTGCGCAGCGCATTCAGCGCGGTATCGAAATCGGCCGTCTCGTACAGGCTGTGCAGTTCGCGCTCATTGGCGAAGACGAGGTCTACGGTTCCGGCCCGAATAAGATCAAGAAATTCCGAGCGATAACGATCGACACAGAAGGCATCCGATAGGGTGAGGGCGACGTCGCGCTCCGCCTCGTGCGCGATCTTCGCAGCCTTGAGGAAAGCTTCCTTGGCGCGAGGCGGATCCCAGAGATAGCCCTCAAGGTAAATGATTTGAGCGGCAGTAATGGCCTCCGCGTCGATGTCGTTGGGATGCAAATCCTGTGCGGCGCCGAGATAGGTGTTCATCGTGCGCTCGCCGTCGGGCGTGACCAGCACGTAGCAACGTGCCGTGGATGGGCCGGACGATGCAGGGGGCGTCGCAAAGGCGACACCCGCCGCACGGATGTCGTGGGCAAACACGCGCCCAAGCTCATCATCCTTGACCTTGCCAATGAAGGCCGCTCGCGCGCCCAAGCTTGCCACGCCCACGATCGTATTCGCCGCGGAGCCGCCGGAGACCTCCACCGCCGGACCCATGGCGTCGTAAAGTCTCGCGGCCTGTGCCTCATCGATCAGCTGCATGGTGCCTTTGCGCATTTTTTGCTGTGCCAAGAAGCCATCGTCGGTACGCGCGATCACATCAACGATCGCATTGCCGATACCGAGGACATCAAATCGCGCCGAGCCCATCTGAAAACTCTCTTATGCAAACGCGTGCGCAATATAGCGGTCGAACGGCTCGAGGCAATCGTGCGCCACAGGACGCGCGGCGCCCCGCCGGCTTAACGCAGCCACGGTGTCGGCCCCGAGCTAGACTTGCGCCTGCGCCACCGGTCGTGCCATCTGGCAGCGCGATCGGCGAGGTTTCCGCATGCCATTCAAGGAACGAGTGTTTTCCGGCGTACAGCCGACCGGCAATCTTCATCTGGGTAACTACCTCGGCGCCATCGCAAAGTTTGTCGCGCTGCAGGACAAGTATGAGTGCATCTACTGCGTCGTCGACTTGCACGCGATCACGCAGCCGCTAGCGGTCTGGGGCGGCGCCGAGCAACTGCCGAAGAACACGCGCGAGGTGACCGCCGCTTTCATCGCCTGCGGCATCGATCCGGCTAAACACATCGTATTCAATCAGAGCCAGGTCGCCGAGCATGCCGAGCTTGCCTGGATCTTCAACTGCGTGGCCCGCTTGGGCTGGCTCAACCGTATGACTCAATTCAAGGAGAAGGCGGGAAAAGACCGCGAGAATGCATCTGTCGGACTCTATGCTTATCCGACACTCATGGCCGCCGACATTCTCGTTTATCGCGCAACCCATGTGCCAGTAGGAGAAGACCAGAAACAGCACTTGGAGCTCTCGCGCGATATCGCGCAGAAATTCAATAACGACTTCGAAAAATCTATCCATGCACACGGTTATGGGGAGGCGTTCTTTCCCCAGCCCGAGCCGCTGATTCAAGGGCCTGCGACACGGGTGATGTCGCTGCGTGACGGTTTGAAGAAAATGTCAAAATCGGATCCCTCGGATCAATCGCGCATCAACTTGACCGACGATGCCGATACGATCGCGCACAAGATCCGCCGGGCCAAAACCGATCCACATCCCCTGCCGCATGACGAGAAGGGATTAGAGCAGCGCCCTGAGGCCGACAACCTCGTGGGGATCCATGCGGCGCTTTCGGGAAAACCCAAGACGGATATTCTCAACGAATTCGGCGGCGCGCAATTCTCGACGTTCAAGGCCGCGCTGGTCGACCTTGCAGTCGCTAAGCTCGGCCCGATCAACACCGAGATGAAGCGGCTCATGGCGGATCCCATCTATATCGACTCGGTTCTTGCGGATGGCGCTGATCGCGCGCGCAGTCTCGCCGCGGAGACGATGAAAGCGGTGAAGGACATCGTCGGCTTCGTGCGCCGCTGATCACCAAGCATCATCTCGGTTGGAAGTGTTTTGCCCATAGTGGACTTGTGCTGTCCCTGAAGACCATGGCAGGATTTTCGACTTAACGTCGCCGGTGGCCGCGCGGCTTTTGCGGGCGCAAAGAGCCGGCGCGGCGAGAAACCGCCTCACAAAATGATGTCCGACGACGGCCGGGGGAGCCGATGAGCAAGAAGCGCCGCAGCTACGAGGCAGGTCACTCGCCGAAGTTCATGGTTGTCATCGACGATTCGCCAGAATGCGACCGGGCGCTATATTTCGCGAGTCGGCGTGCACTGCGCATTGGCGCCACCGTGCTCATGCTGCGCGTGATCGAGACCCACGACCATAATCAGCAATGGCTCGGCGTCGCCGACATCATGCGTGCGGAGGCACACGAGGAGGCGAATGCCGTGCTCGATCGTCACGCCGCACGCTCGTCCAGCATCACCGGCGTGATGCCGGAGCGGGTGATCCGGGAAGGCGAGAAAGCGCAGGAAGTGCTCAATCTCATCGAAGACGACGAAGACATTGCCATCCTGGTACTCGCCGCCGCAACCGGCAAAGAGGGGCCAGGCCCGCTCGTCTCCAGCGTCGCCAAGAACGCGGGCGAGTTCCCCATCCCGGTCGCCATCGTCCCGGGCCATCTCAGCGACGAGGAGCTCGACGCCATGTCGTAACGCGCGCGGAATTTCAGCCGCCACCCTGGGCACTGGGCAAAACGATATCGAGGCGGCAGGCCGACGATTTGGGACGGGTTGAACTTCCGCCGGGACGGGCCACCTATTACAGTGACATTGAGACGCCTTTTCATCCTGCGACAGAAGGAGCAGGCCATGTTCATTCAGACCGAGCCGACCCCAAATCCGGCAACACTGAAGTTCCTGCCCGGACGGGCGGTGCTGGCGAGCGGGACGCTCGACATGCGCGACAAGGAGTCGGCCGCCCAATCCCCGCTGGCCGAACGCCTGTTCGAGATCACGGGGGTATCGGGCGTGTTTTTCGGCTCCGATTTCATCGCGGTCACGAAGGGCGCCGGCGAATGGCAGCAGCTCAAACCCGCGATCCTCGGCGCCATCATGGAGCATTTCATGTCTGGTGCTCCGATCGTAAGCGGCGTCGAGGCCGCTGCATCGTCGGATGGGGACGAGTTTTTCGAAGCGAAGGATTCTGAAACCGTTGCTACGATCAAAGAATTAATCGAGGCGCGAGTGCGTCCGGCTGTCGCCAATGACGGCGGCGATATTACCTTCCGCGGGTTCAAGGATGGCATCGTGTACCTCGACATGAAGGGGGCCTGTTCGGGCTGCCCGTCGTCGACCGCGACGCTGCGACACGGCATTGAAAATCTGCTGCGCCATTACTTGCCGGACGTGGTCGAAGTCCGGCCAATGGCATGAGTTGGATCCGAATCGACCGGCAAAGCAATAACAGCGGCAAAATCGAGCGTCGGCGTTTCACCCGCCTTGTCCATGGATAACGGCGGCAAAGGTGAGCCATGCGCGTCCTTGCCATCGACACTGCGCTGGAGGCCTGCTCGGCCGCCGTGTTCGACACCGGCAGCGGGATCGCCGCCAGTGAAGCCCGCGGGATGGCGCGCGGCCACGCCGAGCAGCTAATGCCGCTCATCGCGCGCGTGATGGCCAAGGCCGGTTTCGAGTTCGCCGACCTCGACCGCATCGCGGTCACTACGGGGCCGGGCAGTTTCACCGGGCTGCGCGTTGGAATATCGGCCGCGCGCGGCATCGCACTGGCGGCGGCAAAACCGGCGATCGGCCTCTCCACGCTTGCCGGATTCGCCGCGCCTCTGATCGCCGCCGATGACGGCACTCAGATCGTGGCAGCCATCGACGCGCGCCACGAGCATATCTATCTGCAGGTATTCGGGGTCAATGGGCGCACTCTCGTGGCGCCTCGGATGGCACCGGTGCGCGATGCCATACGCGCGGCGATGAGCGCGCCTGCACGCATCATCGGTTCCGGTGCCAAGAAGGTGGCGGCCGCCTGGCCCAAAGGGGCCGAACCGCCGCTGTCGGTCGAGCAGCTCGGCGCGCCCGACATCGACTGGATTGCGCGGCTGGGCGCCGCTGCACCGGAAGCTCGCGGCGCGCCGAAACCTCTCTACCTGCGCGAACCTGACGCGCGGCCACAAGACGGCGCGCGTCTACCTCGCCGATGAAAGGCATCAGTCGCCTATTCGCCCGGCAAGCGAGGGTGTCGGAAGCCGGCCCAGCCGACGCTTGCGCGATGGCGGCGCTGCATGCCGCCTCGTTCCATCACGGATGGAGCGAGGACGAATTCGGGCGCTTGCTGTCTGATCGAAATGTGCTGGCACACCGCGCCACGGCAGGAGAGAGCCTCACCGGATTCATCCTGTCACGGCTCGTTCTGGACGAAGCAGAGATTCTGTCGATTGCTGTCGCCTCCACCGGGCGAGGGCGAGGGTTGGGGCGGCAATTGCTCGAGACCCATCTGCGCAGGCTCGCCGCGCTCGGCGCGCGCTGCGTTTTTCTCGAGGTCGATGAGGGCAACGTCTCGGCGCTTCGACTTTATCGCCGTGCGGGTTTTCGGGAAATCGGGCGGCGAAACTCGTACTATGAGTTGGGCCGAGGCTCGGCGGCCCTTGTTCTTCGCCGCGATCTGGTGTGATCGGTAACAAGTGCTGAACCGGCTGCCTGCCCCGCAGCGATTTCCTATTCGAGATCCAATGGATTTCAGCGCCCTGCCGTGATATTGCGATGGCACGGAGAAGCGTCGTGAACGCGCCGAAGCCCAGAGACATCGAAGCTCTATGCAGCGCCAAGGGCATGCGCATGACCGAACAGCGCCGCGTGATCGCGCGCGTGCTGGCAGCGGCAGATGACCACCCGGACGTCGAAGAGCTCTACCGGCGCTGCTCCGCGGTCGACGATCGCATCTCGATCTCGACCGTTTATCGAACCGTGAAGCTATTTGAGGACGCCGGCATCATCGAGCGGCATGATTTCCGCGACGGCCGCGCGCGCTACGAGCAGATGCCCGACAGCCATCACGACCACCTCATCAATCTACGCACGGGCGAAGTGATCGAATTTCAATCCGAAGACATCGAACGCCTCCAGGCCGACATCGCGCGTCGCCTTGGTTACCGGCTGGTCGACCATCGTCTGGAGCTCTACGCAGTGCCGCTCGATGACAAGCCGAAACGCTGAGTCTCGCGACGAGCGCGAAGCTTGCCGCGAACGATGCTGCCTAGTCCTGCTCGGTCGCGCGAGCGCTTTACCGGGAAGATCTCCAGGCCGATCTCGGAATGACAATCGACGTTGGTCCGCCCCGACGAGGTTGATCGCTATATCAAATCCGAGATGGTCAAGAGGTCTAAGGTTGTCAAAGAAGCCGACATCGGTGCTCCGGAATAGCGAACAAAGCAATCCACACCCATTTTCTTTTGGCCCCAAGGCGGGTAAAACCCGGCATCGGCCGATTGCGCCGCGGCTGAGGTTTATGAGGATCATCATAGAGTTAACCTGCGAAGACGCGCAGGAACACCCGACGGCATGACCCGACCGCGCAAGCTCTACGTCAAATCCTTCGGCTGCCAGATGAACGTCTACGATTCCCATCGTATGGCGGACACGCTTGCGCCCGAGGGCTTTGCCGAGACGCTCAACGCCGGGGACGCCGACCTCGTCATCCTCAACACCTGCCATATTCGCGAGAAGGCGGTAGAGAAAGTGTATTCCGAACTCGGCCGCGTCGGGGCGCTTAAAGCCGCTGCGGCGCTCGCGGGACGCCGATTGACGATCGCCGTTGCGGGCTGCGTCGCTCAGGCCCAGGGGGAGGAGATCGTCCGGCGCGCACCGGCGGTCGATCTCGTTGTGGGCCCGCAAAGCTACCATCGCCTGCCCGAGTTGCTCGCCCGAACCGAGCGCGAGGGCACGGTTGTCGATACCGAATTTCCGGCCGAGGACAAATTCGACGTCCTCAAAGCACCGAGCCGTGAGTCCATACGCGCGCGCGGCGTCAGTGCGTTCGTCACCGTGCAGGAGGGCTGCGACAAATTTTGCACGTTCTGCGTCGTTCCCTACACGCGTGGCGCGGAGGTGTCGCGGCCAGTCATGAAGATCGTCGCGGAGGCCGAGTTACTGGCCGAGGCCGGAGTGCGCGAAATCACGCTCATTGGCCAGAACGTCAATGCGTATCACGGCCAAGGGCCCGATGGTGCGCCCTGGACGCTTGGACGATTGCTGGAGCGGCTCGCCGATCTGCCGGGGATCGCGCGGCTTCGTTACACTACAAGCCATCCCTGCGATATGGACGCGAGTCTGATCGCGGCGCATCGTGACCTGCCCAGCTTAATGCCCTCTCTGCACCTACCCGTGCAGTCGGGTTCCGACCGCGTCCTCAAGCGCATGAACCGCCGCCACACCCGTGCGGCCTATGTCAAAACCGTTGCGCGCATGCGCGCAGCCCAGCCAAAAATGGCGTTCTCGTCCGACTTCATCGTCGGCTTCCCTGGCGAGAGCGAGAAGGATTTTCGGGCGACGCTGTCGCTGGTCGAAGAGGTCGGCTATGCCAACGCCTTTTCCTTCAAATACTCGCCGCGTCCCGGAACGCCCGCCGCGGATCTGCGGGGTCAGGTACCAGACGCGGTGAAATCGGAGCGGCTCTACCGCCTCCAGGCGGCAATCGAGCGACAGCAAGCCGCGTTCAATGAGCAATGTCTTGGCCGCACTTTCGACGTCCTGTTCGAAAAGGCGGGACGTTATCCTGGCCAGATCGTCGGGCGCTCGCCATATCTGCAGCCGGTTCACGTGATGGCCCCACGGACGATGATCGGCGGAATTAGGGCGGTAAGGATCACCGAAGTCGGAACCAACAGCCTGTTCGGCGAGTTTGCGGGCACCGGCTTAGGCGCGGAACCGATATTGGTGGAGGCCTGAACCGTTGCGCTCATCTCGATCGGACAGCGAATCCTTCGCCGGCGACAATACTGCGACCCAGGTCGTGCTGGCGTTCGAGGATAACCGGCTCGCATCCTTGTTGTTCGGCCAGTACGGACAGAACCTAGCGCTGATCGAGCGCAGGCTCGGCGTGGTTGCCGAGCAGCGCGGCAACCACGTTACCCTGGCCGGCTCGCGTGACGGCGTGGAGCGCTCGCGGCGGGTACTCGAAGGTTTGTACGAGCAACTCAGGCGCGGCGATGAGCTGGTGTCCGGCGACGTCGAAGGCGCGATCCGTTTGGCAATCGCACAGGGTTCTCTGTTCGACTACGATGCCGCTACCGCGCGACCAAGTTTCGAGGAGATCAACCTGCGCAAGCGGGCCGTGCGCGCGCGCACCGCGGCGCAGGACGCGTATATCCGCGCGTTGCGACGCCACGCGTTGGTCTTCGGCACCGGGCCGGCAGGGACAGGTAAGACCTGGCTCGCGGTTGCACATGCGGTGCAGTTGTTCGAGCGCAAGGAGGTGGACCGCATCATTCTCTCCCGTCCGGCGGTCGAAGCAGGGGAGCGCCTCGGATTCCTCCCTGGCGACATGCGCGAGAAGGTCGATCCATATCTGCGCCCGATCTACGACGCGCTGTATGATCTCATGGATGCGCGGATCGTCGAGCGCACACTGCAGACCGGCGAGATCGAAATCGCTCCGCTCGCTTTCATGCGCGGGCGCACGCTCTCGAACGCGGTCATCATCCTCGATGAAGCGCAGAATACGACGGCGATGCAGATGAAAATGTTCCTCACGCGATTGGGTGAGAACAGCCGCATGATCGTGACCGGTGATCCGAGCCAGGTTGATTTGCCGCCCGGGCAGACCTCCGGCCTCGCCGAAGCAACGCGGCTGCTGAGGAACGTCGAGGGAATAGGCCATGTCGTCTATACCGCCGAAGATGTCATTCGGCATGAGCTTGTTGCGCGCATTGTCGAAGCCTACGACAAGGCGGCGTTCAAGGCCGTCCGGGGACGCGAGACCAAGGAATGACCTCTCTGAGTGGCAGCGGGCTCCGCGCGAGCGGGGACGGAGATCGCGATTATGAAACGCAGGCGAGGCGTGCGCCCGCCGGCGTGGCCGCGAGGGGGAGTGACTGAGATCGACATCGTGGTCGCATCCACGCTCTGGACTGAGCAACGCAGTGTGAAGGCGCTGCTTCGCCGCGCGATTCGCGAGGCAGCGTCAGTCACGTCAACGGCTGCGGGCGAGATTGCTATCGTGCTCACCGACGACTCGGCGATTAGGGCGCTCAACCGCGACTGGCGCGGCAAGGACGCAGCGACCAATGTGCTGTCTTTTCCTGCCGGCGAGCCGCGCGGCACTCGTGGAATACCCCGGCTGCTCGGTGATATCGTGATCGCCTATGAAACGACGGAACGTGAAGCACGCGCCGAGCATAAGCCCTTCATGCACCATCTTTTGCACCTGGCGGTGCATGGATTTCTCCACCTCGCGGGCTACGATCACGCCGCGGATGACCAAGCGGCCGCAATGGAAAGGCTCGAGGCCGCGATCCTCGCCCGGCTCGGTGTACCCGACCCCTACCTCGCGCGCGGCGCCGCCTAGCCTCCATGCCTGATCCGGAACCGCCCAGTTCGAGCGAGCCGAGCGCGACGCGCAATCTGCCCGTGCCCGTACCACGCCGCAGTCAAAGCGACCGCGCGCGCGCGGACAACTGGTTCACGCGGGCACTGCGGACAATCTTCCGCTGGAAATCGAGCACGTTCCGCGCCGACCTCAGGGATGTGCTCGAGGACGGAGCCGGCGAGACCGGTTTATCGCCGACCGAACGTGCCATGCTCAAGAACATTCTCGGGCTACGCGAGCGCCGCGTGCTGGATGTGATGGTGCCGCGCGCCGACATCATCGGCGTGCAGCGGGACATCGCCCTCGGCGAACTGATGAAGGTATTCGAGAGTGCCGGCCATTCGCGCCTGGTGGTTTATGACGAAACGCTCGACGACGCTGGCGGCATGGTGCATATCCGCGATCTCGTTGCCTTTATGACCGTGCGCGCTAGCCTGAGCGGAAAGGGCACCCGCCGCCGCAAAAAACCGCTTCCCGCCGGCCTCGATCTCAAGGCCGTGGACCTGTCAATGCCGCTTTCGGCGACCAAAATCGTCCGCGAAATTTTGTATGCGCCGCCCTCGATGCCGGTTCTCGACCTCTTAGCCAAGATGCAGACGACCCGCATCCACCTCGCGCTCGTTGTCGATGAATATGGCGGCGCCGACGGCGTCGTGTCGATCGAAGACATTGTCGAGCAGATCGTTGGTGAGATCGCGGACGAGCACGACCAAGATACGGCGCCAGGTGTCGTGCACCAATCGGATGGCTCGTTCCTCGCGGACGCTCGCGCCAGCCTCGAGGACGTGACCGCGACCGTCGGTGGCGAATTCGATGTGGGCGACGTCGCCCAGGAGGTGGATACCCTTGCCGGATACGTGGCGGCCCGGATCGGTCGCGTGCCCGTGCGCGGCGAACTCGTGCCAGGACCCGGCCCTTTCGAGCTCGAAATTCTCGATGCGGATCCTCGCCGCGTGAAGAAGCTCAGGATCTACCGCGGACTCGATAAGCAGAACGGCAGCCGACACGTCTCACAGCGGCAAGTCGGGCCTACGCCGGCCCCGCCGAGCACATCCTCCTCCTCGTTACCAATGAGCGGCGAGGAGGCCACCCGTTCCTCTGATACAGAGCCCTCCAAATCCGCCCGCCAGCCGTGACGCTCAGGCGCCTCGCGCAGACCATCGTACTGGCCGGGGGATGGTGGCGTCGTGTCATTGCGTTTCTCGCTGGAGCGTCCTCGACGCTTGCGCTTCCGCCGACCGATATTTGGCCGCTGCCTTTCATTACCTTTCCCATCCTGGTCTGGCTTGTCGATGGTACAGCCGGCAGCCTCCTGGGCGGGTTGCTCGCGGCCGCGGGTGCGGGCTGGTGGTTCGGCTTCGGCTATTTCCTCGCCGGCCTCTATTGGGTCGGCCATGCGTTTCTCGTCGACGCCAAGACCTTCGGCTGGCTGCTGCCGGTTGCAGTTATTGCGCTACCGGCCGCAATGGCGCTCTACACGGCATTGGGCCTCGCCCTGGCACGACTAATCTGGCCAGGCGGGGCGACTCGCGTTCTCGCCCTCGCCGCCTCGCTGACGCTCGCGGAATGGCTGCGCGGGCACCTGTTCAGCGGCTTTCCCTGGAATACCTACGGCTATGCGCTGATCTCGCCGCTATGGCTGGCCCAGGGCGCGGCGCTGATCGGTATCTGGGGCCTGACCTTTTTCGCTGTGGCGCTCTATGCCTCACCTGCGGTGCTCGCAGACCAGCATGCTGCGCCTTGGCGGCGCTGGCTGGTCGTGGCGCTGGGTGGCGCCGTGACGATGACGCTCGCGGTCTACGGCGCCGTGCGGCTGGAGTGGAGCCCGACGCGCTTCGTCGAGGGCGTGCGACTTCGCATTATGCAACCCAATCTGCAGCAAGACGAGAAGTTCAACTATTCGCAGAAGCAGGAAGTGATGCGACGCTATCTTGCGCTATCGGAGGGTCCGGGCGGGCCACAATCGACCGGCTTGCGCAATGTCACCGTTCTGATCTGGCCGGAATCGGCGTTCCCCTTTTTTCTCGTGCGCGAGGCCGATGCACTTGCACAGATTGGCAAGCTCCTGCCGCCGGGAACCGTGCTAATCACTGGCGCCGTCCGCCCGCCTGACACACCGCCCGGCACCGCCATCACGCGGGCCTACAATTCGATTTACGTGATCGGCCACGGCGGCTCGATCCTTTCCGTCTATGACAAGGTTCATCTCGTGCCGTTCGGCGAGTACCTGCCGTTTCAAGACCTGCTCGAGCGGCTCGGTCTCGTGCAGCTCACCAAAGTTCGCGGTGGATTCATCCCGGGCGACCGTCGGCGCAATCAGCCAGCGCCTGGGGCGCCGAATTTTTTACCGCTTATCTGCTACGAAATCATTTTCCCGGGCGACGCGGTTCCGCCCCGCGAAGAGGAGGGATGGCTTTATCGGCACATCGGTCGCTATCTCGACTGGCCCTCGGTAGCTGGGAGCGAAGGTCGTCCGGGCTGGCTCCTGAACGTCACTAATGACGGCTGGTTCGGCGCCAGCGCAGGCCCCTACCAGCATTTTCAGCAGGCACGTGTACGCGCCATTGAGGAGGGGCTTCCGCTGGTGCGGGCAGCCAATAGCGGAATTTCCGCGGTGCTCGATCCGCTCGGACGGATCATCAACTCGCTGCCGCTCGGCAGCGAGGGCGTGTTTGATGCGCCTCTCCCGCAGCCCATCGCGCCCACACCTTATACGCGGCTGGGCGACGGGCCTGTCGGTGCCGTGGTTGGAATTGTTTTCTTGTGGATGCTGCGCTCGCGCTGGCGTAGGCGGCAGCGCTGATGCATGGGGTCCGCGACATCGCCCTGTTCTCCTGCAAGTTGTATGCGCTCTATTTCGGCGCAACTTTGCAGGCACAAGTCACAACCGCAACGATCGGACAATTTCCTCGCCAGACCAATGCGGTGACACCAGGAGTCGCGGCATTTGCCTTTCAACAATTTTTTGCAGTATTTGCCAATTTTGCTCGGAATACGATTGCCTTCGGCCCGTCCACCGGGAACATTACTCAGCGCCCACAGGAGATTGTTATGGCCGTCGCCAAAAAGGCCCCAAACCCCATCGACAGGCATGTGGGTAGCCGGGTGCGCATGCGCCGGATGATGCTTGCGATGAGCCAGGAGAAGCTGGGGGACGCGCTCGGTCTGACCTTTCAGCAGGTGCAGAAATACGAGAAAGGCACAAACCGTATTGGCGCGAGCCGGTTGCAGCAAATGTCCCATATCCTTCAGGTGCCGGTCGCCTTCTTCTTCGAGGGCGCGCCGAACTTGGCTGCCGCGGCGGACGGTATGAACGACGCACCTTCTCCGGCCTACGTCTCGGATTTCCTCGCAACCTCCGAAGGGCTCTCTCTGACAAAGGCTTTCATGCGCATCAAGGAGGCCAAGCTCAGGCGCCGCATTGTCGATCTGGTCGAGGAGATCGCCGGGAACGATAGCTGAAGTGGGAGCACCAAAGCGCGGGAGTGGCTCGAGCTGCCTTCTCTCCCGTTGTCCCACAGTTCGCCCACACCTTGACCCCGCGCGGGGACGCTGCAAGAAACACTCCGGGCTCAGAGCCTTGAGGGTTGCAGTCGAGCCTGCGAGGGGTCTTTCAGTGTCACACGCCAATTATCTCTTCACCAGTGAATCGGTATCCGAAGGCCATCCCGACAAGGTCTGCGATCAGATTTCGGATGCAATCCTCGACGCGTTCATTGAGAACGACATCAGGCTTGGCATTGCCGACGACAGCCTGGTGAATACGCGGCTCGGCTGCGAGACGCTCTGCACCACCAACAAGATCGTCATTGCCGGCGAAGGCCGCGGACAGGCGCCCCTATTCACCAAGTACGGCGGGCACGCCGTGATCAACCGCGAGATCATCAGCCAAATCGCGCGCAACGTAGTGCGCGACATCGGCTACGACCAGACCGGGTTCTCCTATCACGGCGCGGATATCGAGGTGCTGCTGCACGGCCAGTCGCCGGACATCGCCAGGGGTGTCGACGCGAAAAAGAAGAAGGGCGAAGAGCAGGAGGGTGCGGGCGATCAGGGCATGATGTTCGGTTTCGCCTGTACCGAGAGCGAGGTCTACGAGAAAGGCTCGTTCATGCCGGCTCCGATCTACTTCGCACACAAGATCCTGAAGGTTCTGGCGGAAAAACGCCGTTCGAAGCAGCTGTTCGATTTACAACCCGACGCCAAAAGTCAGGTGACGGTGCAATATGTCGGCGGCAAGCCGATTGGGTGCACCAAAGTGGTCGTCTCGACGCAGCACAACGCCGAAACCCGTAATGGAAAGAAATACTCGCCAGCGATGGTGAAGGACTTGATCGGTGATGCCGTGGCTTCGGCGCTGGCGGATGGCTGGATGCCCAAGCGAGCCAACGATTTCCTGGTCAATCCCACCGGGAATTTCGTGGTGGGTGGGCCTGACGGTGACTGCGGCCTCACCGGCCGCAAGATCATCGTGGATACCTATGGCGGGTACGCGCCGCACGGGGGCGGCGCCTTCTCCGGTAAGGACCCCACCAAGGTCGACCGTTCGGCCGCCTATGCCGCGCGCTATCTCGCCAAGAACGTCGTCGCCGCCGGTGTCGCCGAGCGTTGCACCATCCAGATCGCCTATGCCATCGGAATTTCCGACCCAATGTCTCTCCTGGTCGACACCCACGGCACCAGCAAGGTCGACGAGAGGAAGCTCGAAAAGGCCCTGCCCGAAATTCTGCGGCTTACGCCGACCAACATCCGCCGCACGCTTAAGCTTAACCGCCCGATTTATCGCCGCACCGCGGCCTACGGCCACTTCGGTCGGGCGCCGGACAAGGATGGCGGCTTTTCCTGGGAAAAGACCGACCTGGTCAAGGATATCAGGACCGCCGTCGGCTAACGCCGTCAACGCGCAGGCGTGGACGGGTCCAACTTGGCGGGTCTTGTGACCGCCACATCCATGTCCGAGAAAAGACAACCGCGGCGTGGCGCGTTCTTCGGGCGCCGCAAAGGGCACGCATTACGCCCGCGCCAAGCCCAGTTATTCGAAACCCTGTTGCCCCGGCTCGCCCTGAATTTGGCCGCACCGCCGCCGGCCAACCTCGCACTCCTATTTCCCGATCCGGTCGACAGCGTCCGCCTCGAGATAGGATTCGGCGGCGGAGAAAACATGATCGCACAGGCCGAACAGCATCCGCGCACCGGCTTCATCGGGATCGAGCCGTTCGTCAATGGAATGGCCAAGGCGCTCGCGGCGATCGAGCTAAATAAACTTTCGAATGTCCGCCTGCATTTCGATGACGCGACACCTCTGCTCGATTGGTTGCCGGCGGCCTCGCTCGCGTGCGTCGATCTGATCTACCCCGATCCCTGGCCGAAACGGCGGCACTGGAAGCGACGCTTCATCCAGGACGAGAGCGTTGCGGCGATCGCGCGCATCCTGCAGCCAGGCGGCGAATTGCGGTTTGCGACAGATGTCCCCGACTACGCAACCTGGACGCTCAGGCACCTGATCCAATCGGCGGACTTTGCGTGGACAGCCGAACGCGCCGACGATTGGCGCCGCGCGTGGCCCGGCTTTTCAGCGACGCGCTACGAAGCCAAAGCCAGGCGGCAAGGGCGCACGCCTTGCTATCTGATTTTCAGAAGAAAGGACCGCGGGTGACCCTCACAGAAAGACGCAAGCTCAGCCCCGGCTTGCGCCAGTCGTCCGCCGCTTACCATCTGATCGCACCTGCCAAAATCGGATTACACGTTGGGCGCTTGTCGGCGAAAGCAGATCGAAATCGGCGCGGGCGGTGCCGAGATCCTGGCCTGAGATTGCCGCGCTGCCCGGCCGTCTTTTGATGATCGCCTCTGCCGTCGCCCAGCCCCAACCGGCCGACTTGCAGAGGATGAGCACCGGATCAGGCCTCTCGGCGCGCATGAGCCGATCCACCACTTCGATTGGTACCACGCAAAGCGAGGCGAGCGCTGCGATGGTATGGTCATAGTCTGCGCTCTCTGCCAAACCAACGAGGAGCGCCTCATCAAGTTTACCTTCGTGCTGGAGCGCCGTTATTCTGCGCTGCGCACGTGAATAATCGGCCGGAGCTGCGCGCGCGCTCGCTGGGTTGCACTCCCGCGCCGATGTGTGGCGGATCTCGGCTTGCCCATCGGGACCAACAGATGCGAGAAGCCGCCGCTGAACCGCATCCGTCGCGGTGAGCAGGAGTTCGTGGAACAGACGCGGCGGAATGTCACCGCGCAGCACGATCTTTTCAGCGAGGATACCGTCTGTTTTCGCGCGCTCGACTAGGAGGCAAAAGGCCTCATCGGAGAGACGTGCGGCGCGATTGCCGGCTAAGCTGCGCAGCACCTCTTGGTTTCCGCGCTGCACGAGCCCGTCGGTCACGGGCTCGGCGAGGCCCGGCCGCGCCGAGATGGCGAACAAATGCGCCTGGCTCTTGGTCTGGGTGATATCGATGAGGTCGGTCTCGGACAGACCGTCCGCCTGCTTGAGTACGGGAGCTGCGACCGTGATCGAGTCGTCTCGCGCGAGACGGCGCACCGCTTCGACCGGCGCGTTGCCGAGCGGCGCAAGCCGAGAAGACAACTCGCTACGCGCCGTGGTCTCGATGCGGTCGATCAGTCGGGTGAACACGAGATCGAACAGCTGGACATGATCGTCATTGAAGCTTCTCGCCCGGTCGAGAAAAAACCTTGTCACGCGCTCGAGGATCTTGGCCTGTCGCTGGGGTGAGCCGCGTATGATCAGATCGTCCAGTTCTGGAAGGAGCGAGGCGTGCACGGACATCGTCGCGTCGGAAAACCGGACCGCTCGGGAAGCACACGTGACGGCGCAGCGCGTCACTTCGGCGGCGAGCTTAGGGGACGAGTCTGAAAGAAGGGTTAGTCGATCGCGAGTGCCCGGCCCTTGCGCAGCCGTGGCAAATCGCTATATTTGAGGCGTCCAGCTTTTGGATGTCTCATAACGGCCGGATGTGGTCCGGTCGGTTTTTGAGAGTGGGTTCCCCCCGGGACCCGCTCTTTTTTGTTATCGATTTCGGGCTCTTGGGTTCCGGTCGAGGCGAAGGGGCGCGCTCTGGCTATAAGTTGCGCGCTAAAAGGGAATGGTACCAGCGGTCGACACTCTCGGGACAAATTGCGAGCCGCGCCTCATCGCGGAGCAGGGCATTGCCGCGCGTGTGGCCGCCATTAGCGAACCCGTCCTGGACGGCATTGGGTATCGGTTGGTCCGGGTGAAGATTTCCGGGCTTGATGGTTGCACGGTTCAGATCATGGCCGAGCGTCCGGATGGCACTATGACCGTCGAGGACTGCGAGGCGGTATCGCGCGCGCTCTCGCCAGTGCTCGACGTGGCTGATCCAATCGACCGCCCCTACCGGCTCGAAGTGTCCTCGCCGGGCATGGATCGCCCGCTGGTGCGACGTTCGGATTTCGTGCGCTTTGCCGGGCATTTGCTCAAAGTGGAAATGATGGTTGCACGTGACGGCCGGCGGCGGTTCCGCGGCCTGTTGCTGGGCGTGGAGGGGGACGCCGTGCGCATTCGCCGGAACGATTCCGCACCCGGCGAAAGCCACGAGGTGCTGCTGCCCATCGAGGAGATGGCGGAGGCCAAGCTCGTCCTGACCGATGCCTTGATTGCTGAATCGCTCCGACGCGGCAAGGCGGCAGAACGCGCCGCACGGCGGCAGCAGGCGGAGAACGGCCCATCGCCACTCGCCAGCCCAGAAAAGTCCGAAGCTCGACCCAAACATGTCCAGCCCGCGCCGGTCGATCACCGGGGCGACGCCAAAACCGAAGGAGAATGACCGATGGCCGTAAGTGCCAACCGGCTCGAACTGTTGCAAATCGCCGACGCGGTTGCACGCGAGAAGGCGATCGACCGCAGCATCGTCATTGCCGCAATGGAGGATGCGATCCAGAAGGCCGCGCGCTCGCGCTACGGCAGCGAGACTGAAGTGCGCGCCGAGATCAATCCGAAAACCGGCGAGTTGCGGCTGTCACGCCTGCTGCTGGTGGTGGATCAAGTCGAAAACGATGCGACGCAGATCGCGCTTGAGGATGCAAAAAAGCGCAATCCCGCCGCCCAGGTCGGCGACTATATCGCCGAAGCCTTGCCGCCGCTCGAATACGGTCGCATCGCCGCCCAATCGGCGAAGCAAGTGATCGTGCAAAAAGTTCGCGAAGCGGAGCGCGATCGTCAGTATCAGGAGTACAAGGATCGCATTTCCGATATCGTTAACGGCATCGTCAAGCGGGTGGAATACGGCAACGTGGTTGTCGATCTCGGCCGCGGCGAAGCGATCGTGCGCCGGGACGAACTGTTGCCGCGCGAAACGTTCCGTAACGGCGACCGGATCCGCGCTTTCATCTACGACGTGCGCCGCGAGCCGCGCGGGCCGCAGATCTTTCTGTCGCGCACGCACCCGCAGTTCATGGCCAAGCTGTTCGCGCAAGAAGTGCCGGAAATCTACGACGGGATCGTCGAGGTAAAGGCGGTGGCGCGGGATCCGGGTTCGCGCGCAAAAATAGCGGTGATCTCCCGGGATTCGTCGGTGGACCCGGTCGGCGCCTGCGTAGGGATGCGCGGTTCTCGCGTGCAAGCCGTGGTCAACGAGCTGCAGGGCGAGAAGATCGACATCATCCCGTGGACCGCGGACCCCGCCAACTTCGTGGTCAACGCGCTCGCGCCGGCGGAAGTCGCCAAGGTTGTGCTCGATGAAGACCGCCATCGCATGGAAGTGGTTGTCCCCGACCAGCAGCTCTCGCTGGCGATCGGTCGGCGTGGGCAGAACGTCCGGCTCGCCTCCCAGCTTACCGGTTGGGACATCGACATCGTCACCGAGCAAGAGGAATCGGAGCACCGGCAGGCCGAATTCGAAAAGCGTACGAAGCTGTTCATCGAGACGCTCAACGTCGACGAGGTGGTCGGACAGCTGCTCGCCTCCGAGGGGTTCAACTCGGTCGAGGAGCTTGCCGCCGTGGACGAAAAGGAGGTCGCCGGGATCGAGGGTTTCGATGAAGAGACCGCACGCGAGTTGCAAGCGCGTGCCCGCGACTACCTCGCGCGAGAGGAAGCCGAGCTTGACGAGAAACGCAAACAGCTCGGCGTCGAGGACGCGCTCAAAGAAATCCCCGGCATCACCAACGCCATGCTGGTCAAATTGGGAGAAAATGACATCAAAACAGTTGAAGATCTGGCGGGTTGCGCCACAGATGACCTTTTCGGCTGGAGCGAACGCAAGGACGGCGAGACTGTCCGCTATCCTGGCGCTCTCGACGGATTCGACCTGGCGCGCGACGACACCGAAGCGTTGATCATGCAGGCACGCGTCAAGGTCGGTTGGATCAAAGAGGAGGATCTGGCGCCGCCTCCTGCCGAGGAGGACGCCGCGGTCGAGGCCACTGCGACATCGGCCTGAGAACATTGAATGCTTGGTCAACCGCAAGATAGCGTACTTGATCTCGGCCCGCGCAAAACCGCGCCGGGGATGCAGCGGTTTTGCGCGGCCACCGGAGCGGTGCGGCCCGTCGACGAGATGATCCGTTTCGTCATAGGTCCCGATGGCGTCGCGGTGCCCGACCTCAAACGCCGCTTGCCAGGACGGGGCATCTGGATCACGGCAACGCGACAGGCGCTCTATGCCGCGCTGGCGCGTAAGGCGTTTGCACGCGCCTTCAAGGATGACGTGCGCGTTACTGCCGATGTCGTAGATACCACCGAGCGGCTGATAGAGAGGGCCGCGCTCGAGGCGCTCGCGATCTGCCACAAGGCCGGCAAGGTCGCGATCGGCTTTGCCAATGTCGCAGCGGCCCTGGCTCGCGCCCGCGTAGTGGCAGTTTGCAATGCGGCGGGGGCCGCGCCCGATGGCCGGCGAAAGCTCGCAGCCGCGCTGCACCGGCGCGCGGATGTCGTGGAAATTCGCATGATTGATACATTTACCTCGGTGCAATTGGATTTGGCATTGGGGCGGTCAAATGTGATACATGCAGCCCTCCTCGCCGGCCCTGAAAGTGAGACGTTTCTGGCTCGTGTCTCGCGCCTTGAGCGTTTCCGGACCGGTTCCGTATCGCTACATGTCGCGTCGGGAGATCGGCCGAAGTCCGACATGGAAACATGATGAACTACGGCGAAAGCCTGGAGAATTGGGATTGGAATGGCTGAAACGACGGAAAAGACAGGCGAAAAGAAGCTGAGCGTCACGCCCAGCAAGACCTTGACCCTGAAAGGGCGGGGCGTCGAGCAGGGCGTGGTGCGTCAGAGCTTCAGCCATGGCCGCACCAAGGCGGTCGTCGTGGAAAAGGTGAAAAGCCGCGTCCCGACGCGAGCGAAAGCGGAACCGGCCACGCCTGCTGCTGCGCCCAAGCGTTCTGCCGCTGGCAAAGCCGCGGCACCGGCAGCGGCGGCCGCAACCGCTCAGACGGCAACACCTCTTCCTTCAAAGCCGTCCGGCCGCATGGTGCTGCGCAGCCTGACCGATGAAGAGCAGAAGGCGCGCGTCCACGCGCTCAACGACGCTCGGCTGCGCGAAGCGGAAGAGCGCAAGATTGCGGAGGAGGAAGCATTTGTCCGCACCCTGCGTGAAGCCGCCGAGCGGACTGAGCGCGAGGCCGCCGAAGCGCGCAAAGCCGACGAAGAGAGGCGTCGCAAGCACGAGCTCGAAACCAAGCTCAAGGCCGAGCAGGAGGCGAAGAAACGTTTCGGCGAGGACGCCGTAACGGCGGGAAGGCCCGGCGCACGGCCTGCGCTCGAGCCCGACGAGGAAGAGGTCCCGCGCACACGGCGCGGTCCGGGCGCGGCGCGACCGGCGCCGGCACCGAAGCCGGCACGCGGCGCGGGGCAAAAAAATCGCGGCCGCCTCACGGTGGTCACTGCACTCAGCGCCGATGAAGAGCGCGAGCGATCTGTGGCGGCATTTCGTCGCCGCGTGCAACGGCTGAAGGGACACGCGGCCGACGAACCGAAAGAAAAACTCGTCCGCGAGGTCACGATTCCGGAAACCATCACCATCCAGGAGCTTGCCAACCGCATGGCGGAGCGGAGCGTGGACGTGATCAAGCTGCTGATGAAGCAGGGTCATATGGCGCAGATCAACGACGTGATCGACGCCGATACCGCCCAACTGTTGGCCGAGGAGTTGGGTCACACGGTCAAGCGGGTGGCTGAATCCGACGTCGAAGAAGGACTATTTGACGCCGCCGATGATCCGAGCTCGCTGGTCCCGCGCCCGCCGGTGGTGACGGTCATGGGTCACGTGGATCACGGCAAGACTTCGCTGCTCGATGCCATTCGTTCGACCGATGTGGCGGCGGGCGAAGCTGGCGGCATCACCCAACACATCGGCGCCTATCAGGTGACTGCGCCTTCCGGCAACAAGATCACGTTCATTGACACGCCGGGCCACTCCGCATTCAGCGCTATGCGTGCGCGCGGTGCCAAGGTGACCGATATCGTCGTGCTCGTGGTCGCCGCCGACGACGGCGTCATGCCGCAGACGATCGAGGCGATAAATCACGCCAAGGCGGCGAAAGTGCCGATGATCGTCGCGATCAACAAGGTCGACCGGCCCGACGCGAAGCCGGAGCGGGTGCGCAGCGAATTGCTTCAGCACGAGATACAAGTCGAGTCGCTGGGGGGCCAGGTCCTCGATGTCGAGGTCTCGGCGACCAAGAAGCTCAACATCGACCGGCTGCTCGAAACCATCGCACTGCAATCGGAAATCCTCGATCTCAAGGCTAATCCGAACCGGCCGGCCGAGGGCACCGTCATCGAGGCCAAGCTGGACCGCGGTCGTGGGCCCGTCGCGACCGTGCTGGTGCAGCGTGGCACGCTTCGCGGCGGCGACCTCGTCGTTGCCGGTGCCGAGTGGGGGCGGGTGCGCGCGCTAGTCTCGGATGCCGGCACGCCGGTGGAGAATGCGGCGCCTTCCACGCCGGTCGAAGTTCTGGGCTTCAATGGCACGCCCGAGGCCGGCGATCGTTTGGCGGTGGTGCAGTCGGAGGCGCGCGCGCGCGAAGTTACCGATTATCGTGCCCGGCAGCGGCGCGACAAGATGGCTGCACGGGCGACCGGCATGCGCGGCTCACTCGAGCAGATGATGAGCCAGCTGAAATCGGCAGGGCGCAAGGATTTGGCGCTGATCGTCAAGGCCGATGTGCAGGGCTCGCTGGAGGCGGTCATCGGGGCGATCGACAAGCTTGCTACCGAGGAAGTCGGCGCACGCGTGATTCATTCGGGCGTCGGCGGCATCACGGAATCGGACGTGACGCTGGCAGAAGCCTCAGGCGTGCCGATCATCGGCTTCAATGTGCGGGCGCACAAAGAGGCCCGCGAGGCGGCCGAGCGCGCAGGCATCGAACTGCGCTATTACAACGTCATCTACGATCTCGTCGACGACGTCAAAAAGGCGATGTCGGGTTTGCTGGCGCCGAGCGTGCGCGAGACTATGCTCGGCAATGCGACCATTCTGGAAATTTTCAAGGTCTCCAAGGTCGGCAACGTTGCGGGTTGCCGCGTTACCGACGGAGTGGTCGAGCGGGGAGCCAATGTGCGTCTCATCCGCGACAGCGTCGTCGTGCACGAGGGCAAGCTTTCCCAACTCAAGCGCTTCAAGGACGACGCGCGCGAGGTGGCGGCCGGACAGGAATGCGGTATGGCCTTCGAGCATTACCAGGACATGAAGGTCGGCGACGTCATCGAGTGCTACCGGGTGGAGACGGTGCAGCGCTCGTTGTAAGCTCAACTCTCTCGCGCGCGCATTGCATTTAGCCCGTCCTCGCTGGGCACGATTTTCTTTGCCGGTTGGTTATGCACGGGCCAATCCGTGCACGAGCGGCATTCAGGATGATCATGACGCGTCGACATCAGCAACGCGAACACGGCACGAGCCCGATGCCCTCACAGCGTCAGCTGCGGGTCGGCGAACTCGTCCGCCACGCGCTCGCGGATATGCTCACGCGCGGCGCCGTGCACGACCCGGTGATCCAGAATCACCTGATCACCGTGCCGGAAGTCCGCATGACGGCTGATCTGCAGCTCGCGACCATTTACGTCATGCCGCTGGGCGGACGCGATGCGGATGCCGTGCTCGCAGCCCTCGAGCGCAATAAACGCTTTCTACGCGGCGAGATTGGGCGCCGGATCAACCTGAAATTTGCACCCGAGATCCGCTTCCGCATCGACGACCGTTTCGACGAGGCAGAACGGATCGAGAAACTGCTGCGAACGCCTGCGGTGCAGCGCGATCTCGACAACAAGCCGGATGATGACAATTGACACCGCTCAATACTCAGATGTCCGCGCCGAAGATGCGCAAACGCGAACGACGGGACGTACACGGCTGGATCGTGCTCGACAAACCCGTGGGCATAACCTCGACCCATGCTGTAGGGGCGGTGAAACACCTGTTCCAAGCAAAGCGCGCGGGCCACGCCGGCACGCTCGACCCGCTTGCCTCGGGCGTGTTGCCGATCGCGCTCGGGGAAGCGACGAAGACCGTCTCCTTCGTCATGGAGGGCCGCAAGACCTACTGCTTTACCGTGCGCTGGGGGGAGGAGCGCGACACCGACGACGCAGAAGGCCGCGTCACTGCAAGTCGCACCGAGCGGCCGAGCACGGATGAACTCCGCGCGTTATTGCCCCGCTTCGTCGGCCAAATCGCACAGGTGCCGCCGCGCTTTTCAGCGCTCAAAATCGGCGGTGAGCGCGCCTATGATCTTGCGCGCGAGGGCGAGGCAGTGGAAATCGCGCCGCGGTCGGTGGAAATCCATCGGCTAGAGCTAATCGAGGCGCTCGATCCGGATCACACAAAGTTTATCGCCGAGTGCGGCAAGGGGACCTATGTACGCGCGCTCGCCCGCGACCTGGGCCGCGCTGCTGGGTGCTTCGGGCATGTGGCGGCGCTGCGGCGCACAGGCGTGGGCTCTTTCGGCGAGGACCTCGCCATGAGCCTCGATCGATTGCAAGGTCTTGCCTCCGGCGAGGCCGTAGCGCTCGAGGGAGCAGCCCTCCTGCCGGTCGAGGCTGGCGTGGCCGCGTTGCCCGCGCTTCGGGTGAGCTCTGGAGACGCCGCGCGGCTGATGCGCGGCCAGGCGGTGCTGCTGCGTGGGCGGGATGCGCCGGTCCTGGCGGGCTGGGTATCGGTCTCCTCCCAAAGCGCGCTGATCGCACTAGCGGAGGTGGAGAAAGGGGAGTTGCGCCCGCGGCGCATCTTCAATCTGCCGCGCGCGTAATGGCGGAGAAGGGGTCCGAACGAAGGTCTGTCGACGGCTGCGACCTGTTCCGGCCAGCAAAAAGGCGTCACAATTTCCGCTGGTGCCGGGACCGATTTTGCGATATTGCCCGGCTTGCGCGGACGGTGGCCCGCGCAAATGCAAATAGTGTGGTGACCATGCTGGACGACATCCCGGCCCGGCCGCCGACCGCAACCTCGATAGGATAAGGATGAAAACCCGATGTCGGTAACACCCGGCCGCAAGGCCGAAGTGATCAAGAGTTACGCCGTAAAGGCCGGCGATACCGGCTCGCCGGAGGTGCAGGTGGCGATCCTCTCGGAGCGCATCAACAACCTTACCGAGCATTTCAAGACCCACGTCAAAGATAACCATTCCCGGCGTGGGCTACTCAAGCTGGTGTCCCAGCGTCGCCAACTTCTCGACTACCTCGCCCGTGTCGACACAGCGCGTTACAAGTCGTTGATCGAACGGCTAGGTATTCGCCGTTGACGGACCGTGTGCGGGCCTGTTCGCGCGTTTTTGAAGCGGATACCGGGACAAATCCGCTGTTCAACCGGCGGCGGGACTGCTGCCGGTTTCGGAAGACGGGCTAAGGCCCGTGCGTTCAAATGGAAGGCTCCGAAAGCCATGGCAGGATCGCCGGACGCTGTCTTGGTTTGCGGCACGGCCGCAAACGGCAGCCTCTTGCCGTCTTGCGCATGGCTTTCGCGCCTTCGCAGAAATCATGAAAGACGACCGCAATGTTCGATATCCATCGTGTTGAACTCGACTGGGGAGGGCGAAAGCTCGTCCTAGAAACCGGCAAGATCGCGCGCCAAGCCGACGGCGCTGTAGTCGCCACTTATGGCGAGTCCAAGGTACTGGCGACGCTGGTCGCGGCGAAGGAGCGGCGAGAAGGCGTCGACTTTCTGCCGCTCACCGTGGATTACCAGGAGAAATTCTACGCCGCAGGCCGTATCCCTGGCGGCTATTTCAAGCGCGAAGGCCGCCCCACCGAGAAGGAGACGCTCGTCTCACGGCTGATCGACCGGCCGGTGCGGCCGCTGTTCGCCGAGGGCTGGCGCAACGAGACACAGGTGATCGTGACCACGCTGTCGCACGATCTCGAGAATGATCCCGATATATTGGCAATGATCGCGGCCTCGGCCGCGCTGACCCTCTCGGGTGCCCCCTTTATGGGGCCGATCGGCGCAGCCCGCGTCGGCTTCGTCAATAACGAATACGTGCTCAACCCCCTGCTCGACGAGATGACGGAGAGCCAGCTCGACCTCGTGGTCGCCGGCACCCAGGACGCGGTGCTGATGGTCGAGTCCGAAGCAAAGGAACTGAGCGAAGAGGTGATGCTTGGCGCCGTGATGTTCGGCCATCGCCATTTCCAGCCGGTAATCGAGGCCATCATCAAGCTTGCGGAGAAGGCGGCGAAAGAACCGCGCGAGTTGCAGGTAGCGGACGCCTCCGCGCTCGAAAAGGAGATGCTCGCGCTGGTCGAGGCGGACTTGCGCGCGGCCTATGCCATCGCGAACAAGATGGAGCGCCACGAGGCCGCAGACGCCGCCAAAGCCAAGGTGGCGGCGCATTTTTGCCCGGAGGACGTGGAGAAGCCTCCCTATTCCAAGCAACAGGTCGCCGATGTGTTCAAGACCATCGAAGCCAAGATCGTGCGCTGGAACATCCTCGACACCGGTCGGCGCATCGATGGCCGAGACGTGAAGACAGTGCGTCCAATCGCCTGTGAGGTCGGCGTGCTACCCCGTGCACACGGCTCGGCGCTATTCACCCGCGGCGAGACGCAGGCCTTGGTGATAGCGACGCTCGGCACCGGCGAGGATGAGCAGTGGATCGACGCGTTGCAGGGGACTTACAAGGAACCATTCCTTCTGCATTACAATTTCCCGCCATTTTCCGTGGGCGAGACCGGCCGGATGGGCGCGCCGCGCCGGCGCGAAATAGGGCATGGAAAGCTCGCCTGGCGAGCCATCCATCCGATTCTGCCGCCGCATCACGAATTCCCCTACACGTTGCGCGTCGTGTCGGAGATCACGGAGTCGAATGGCTCTTCCTCCATGGCAACGGTGTGCGGCACCTCGCTTGCGCTGATGGATGCGGGCGTCCCCGTCAAACGCCCGACCGCCGGCATCGCCATGGGCCTCATTCTCGAGGACAGCCGATACGCCGTGCTCTCCGACATCCTCGGTGACGAGGATCATCTCGGTGATATGGACTTCAAGGTAGCCGGCACCGAGCAGGGCGTGACCTCGCTTCAGATGGACATCAAGATCGCCGGCATCACCGAGGAGATCATGCGGGTTGCGCTCAGCCAAGCGAGGGAGGGGCGGATGCACATCTTGGGCGAAATGGCCAAGGCCCTTGTCCAGCATCGCGCCCAACTCGGGGAGCACGCGCCGCGCATCGAAGTATTCAATATCCCGGTCGACAAGATTCGCGAGGTGATCGGTTCCGGCGGGAAGGTCATCCGCGAGATTGTCGAAAAGACCGGCGCCAAGATCGATATTTCCGACGACGGAACCGTGAAGGTGGCGTCCGCAAACGGCGACGCGATGAAGGCGGCGATCAACTGGATCAAGTCGATCGCCTCCGAACCCGAAGTCGGTCACATCTATGATGGCACGGTGGTCAAGGTGATGGACTTTGGCGCTTTCGTAAATTTCTTCGGGGCCAAGGACGGCCTCGTACACATCAGCCAGCTAGCGCCGCGCCGGGTGCAGAAAGTTACCGATGTGGTCAAGGAAGGCGATAAGGTCAAGGTCAAGCTCCTCGGCTTCGATGAGCGAGGCAAGGTGCGCCTTTCCATGAAAGTCGTCGACCAGACAACTGGCGAGGATTTGGAGGCGAAGCAGAAGGCCGAGGCCGAGCAGCACCGCAGCGATCACCAGCGCGAGGCGGCGGGCGCGGAATAGTGGCGCGCGGCCGCCTTTTCATCGCTCTGACGGCGAGCCCGCCCTCCCACTGGCGGGCTCAATGCATGCCCGCTCGCGATCTTGAGCCCATGCACGCGCTCGAACATCGTCACGAGATAGGGATCGGAGATCAAGCGCTCTCGTCGGCGCGCCCGGCTGCGGCAGCTCCCGTTACTGTGCCGCGTCCTTGGCGATCTCGCGCTCATTCGCCGCGGTTTCGTCCTTGAGCGAGGCGGGATGCGGCATGGCAATGACGTTGTAGCCGGAATCCACGAAGTGAACGTCACCGCCCGCTGACCGCCATTGTAGGTGAGCGTGAGCATCGAGCCGCCGGCCGGCATCAGTGCCGCCGCGCGCCTCGCCACCTCCGTGAAGGAGAAGCAGGAGATGATCATGGTACGCACGAAGTTCTCGCGCGTGGTATCGGCATAGCGGCCCCTGAGCTCGTTCTTGGCGGAGAAGGCGATGGCGTGCACGACAAAATCGAGCGACCCCCATTTCTCGGCAATGGCGGCAAAGACCGCGTCGAGCGAGTCGACCTGCTCGACGTCGCAGGGCAGCAGGAGGGAGGCTCCCACGGATTCCGCGAGCGGTTTGACGCGTCGGCCGAGCGCCTCGCCCTGATAGCTAAAGGCGAGTGCCGCCCCATGAGCAGCCAGCGTCCTCGCAATTCCCCACGCAATAGAGTGATCGTTGGCGACCCCCATGATCAGCCCACGCTTGCCCTGCATCAATTGAGTCATAGTGCTCGAATTTGCCGCTCTGCTTCCCGCCTCTCGCGCGGGCACGAATTGACCGTCATGGCTCCCTCAGACATCGAGGCGCTTGAGCACAACCGAGGCGTTGGTGCCACCGAATCCGAACGAGTTCGACAGCACGCAGCCGAGCTTCACGTCATCACGCCGCTCGCGCACAATAGGGACGTCTGCGAAAGCCGGGTCGAGATTATCGATATTGGCGCTTTCACAGATGAAGCCGTTGTTCATCATCAGCAGGGAATAGATCGCCTCCTGTGCGCCAGCCGCCCCAAGCGAATGGCCGGTGAGTGATTTCGTTGCCGAAATCGGCGGGCAGCGGTCGCCGAAGACTTCGCGGATCGCCTCGATCTCCTTGACGTCTCCAATCGGGGTCGAGGTCGCATGCGGATTGATGTAGTCGACCGGCGCATTGACACCGTCGAGCGCCATCCGCATGCAGCGCACAGCGCCCTCGCCCGAAGGCGCCACCATGTCGAAGCCATCGGAGGTGGCGCCGTAGCCGGCGACCTCACCGTAAATGCGCCCGCCGCGCGCTTTGGCGTGTTCGAGTTCCTCCAGCACCAGCACGCCTGCCCCGCCCGCGATGACGAAACCATCGCGATCGACATCGTAGGCGCGCGACGCCTTCTCCGGGATCTGATTGAAGCTCGAGGACATCGCCCCCATGGCGTCGAACAGCACTGAAAGCGTCCAGTCGAGTTCCTCGCAGCCCCCGGCAAAGATCACGTCTTGCTTGCCCGACTGGATCACTTCCGCCGCGTTGCCGATGCAATGGTTCGAGGTCGCACAGGCTGACGAGATCGAATAACTCACCCCCTTGATCTTGAACCAGGTGGCGAGCGTAGCCGATGCGGTGGAGGACATCGCTTTGGGTACGGCGAAGGGGCCGACCCGCTTCGGGCTCTTGGTGCGAGCGGTGTCGGCGGCCTCGACGATCGCTCGTGTTGATGGGCCACCTGAGCCCATGATGATACCGGTCCTCTCATTCGAGATTTCGTCCTCCTCGAGACCGGCATCGCGGATCGCCTGCTCCATGGCGACGTGGTTCCAAGCTGCGCCGCCGCCCAGGAAGCGCAAGGCACGACGATCGATGGTCTCTTCTGCGTTGAGGCTGGGCGCGCCGTGCACCTGGCAGCGAAAGCCGAGCTCGGCATATTTGTCGGCGCGGGAAATTCCCGATTTAGCCTCCCGCAAGCTTGCCAGCACTTCCTGGGTGTTGTTGCCGATGGACGAGACGATGCCCATCCCGGTGACGACGACCCGCCTCATGAATGCCTCGTCCGCATCGTGATTCGCGCAGGAGCGCTGCTGGCGCCGTCAGCCCCCGCTCGGCTGCATTAATTCATCGCGGAACAGGCCGACCTTGAGGTCCATGGCACGATAGATGATTGAGCCGTCTGCCGACAGCCAACCGTCGGCAATGCCAAGCACGAGCTTGCTGCGCATGACCCGCTTGACGTCGATGCCGTAGACGACCTTCTTGACGGTGGGCAGCACCTGGCCGGAAAATTTGAGTTCGCCGAGACCGAGCGCGCGTCCTCTGCCGGGCGCTCCAAGCCAGCCCAAGAAAAATCCGAGCAGTTGCCACAGCGCATCAAGGCCTAGACAGCCGGGCATGACCGGATCGCCTTTGAAGTGACAGGGGAAGAACCACAGGTCCGGTTTGAGATCGAGCACGGCGCGAACCAGTCCCTTGCCATACTCTCCGCCGGCTTCCGCGATCTCGGAGATGCGGTCGAACATGAGCATGGGGGGCAGCGGGAGCTGGGCATTGCCTGCGCCAAACAACTCCCCGCGCGCGCAAGCCAATAGCTCATCGTATCCGAAGCTGCTGCGCCGGTCCGCCATCCGCGTCCTGTCCGTGACCGCCTGGTAAATACCCAAAGCGTGGAACTCCTAACATAGGCTTCTCAGGGGGCAAAGGTAGCCGAGAACGGCCCAATGCCGCCACATGGGAATTGCCCTGGGAACATTGCGAAGGAGTTGCACGTTCGGCCATATATGTTACAAATGCAACAATCGTCGCATGCGCATAAAGGTTCAAGCTGTGCCCAGTATTCCATCGCGTACCATCATCTTCGCCGAAGGTCTCGAAGGCGCCGAAAGTCCGGCAACGATGCCCCCACGCTCGGCTCTGACCGGCTGCCCTTGGCGAGATGTGAAATCCATGCTCCGCGACGTCGGCTTGCGTCCGACCCGCCAGCGCATGGCGCTCGGCTGGATCCTATTCGGCAAAGGCGACCGCCATGTCACCGCCGAAATGCTCTATGAGGAGGCGACCAAAGCCAAGGTGCCGGTGTCGCTTGCCACCGTCTACAATACCTTGCACCAGTTCACGGACGTGGGGCTCTTGCGGCAAGTGGCTGTCGACGGCTCAAAAACCTATTTCGACACTAATGTGTCGCAGCACCACCATTTCTTCATCGAGGGTGAGAACGATCTGCTCGACATCCCCGATGCCGACGTGCTCGTCGGCAGGACTCCGATCCCGCCAGAGGGTTACGAGGTTGCGCGCATCGATGTTGTGGTCCGGCTGCGCCGAAAGGCGCGCTGACCGGCGCTCGTTATCGTTCGGCCGGGCGCCGTTTCCAAGCCGTTTGCTTTCGGCCTATTCGACCTTCTCGTTCGGATAGACGCCCCAGAGTTGCTCCTGAATAACCCAGCCGTCGAAGCCCGATCCGGCAATACGACACCAGCTGCCCGTGCAACGCTTGACAGCCGCGAGCACACCAGACTGCAATCGGGCGATCACAGCGGCGTCGCCGTCGCCCTTGTCGTAAAGGGGCACGAGTTCTTTCTTGTCCTTGGGGGTGACGACCGCTGTGCGCCGCCCTGACAAAAGCGAGTGGTATACCCATCCCTCCGATCCTTCCCAATCGCGAATGCGCCGCCAATTGTCCGATTCCGCGGTGATCTCCACCGGCAAGCCGGCGCGCGTATAGACAAACGTCACCTCGTGATCGCGCGTCGGGCCGCCGCGCACATTGACGCGATCGGGCTTGAGGCTCACGAAGCGCGGCATCGGCAGCCCGCTCTTGGGGCCAATGACCTCCGCCGCGGTACAAACGGTCGCGACACGCAATCCGGCTATCAGCACCAGAGCCGCCAGCCACGCCTGCCACACGATCCGCCAATTGCGCGTCCGATTCATCGCCACGCCATGGAAACAAATGAAATTGCGATCGGCGCGCGAGCGGCCGCGATCGCTCCCGGGCCTTTGTCTTCACACGTCCATCTGTTAGAGAGGGATGCTCCCACCTCGAAAAGGACAGTGTCGAGCACGGCGGTTAAAGAGACCTGAACGGAGCGAACCCCTTGGCTCATGGGGGAAGTGACGAAGGTCGGACATCATGGCGCAACGCAAAAAACCGCTGGTCGTCGTCACGCGCAAGCTTCCGGACAGCATCGAGACGCGCATGCGCGAACTCTTCGACACTCAGCTCAACCTCGATGATAAGCCCATGACGGCAGCACAGCTCGCCGACACCGTAAAGAGCGCCGACGTGCTGGTGCCCACGGTGACCGACCGCATCGATGCGTCGGTGCTGAGCAAGGCCGGAGACAAGCTCAAGCTGATCGCCAACTATGGCAACGGCGTCGACCACATTGATGTCGCCACCGCGCTCAGCCGCGGCATCACCGTGACCAACACGCCGGGCGTTCTCACCGAGGATACCGCCGACATGACGATGGCGCTCATCCTCGCCGTGCCGCGCCGGCTGGCCGAGGGCGCCGCCGTGCTGAGCGAGGACAAACCGTGGCCGGGCTGGTCGCCGACTTGGATGCTCGGGCACCGCATCTGGGGCAAGCGTTTGGGCATCATTGGGATGGGCCGCATCGGGCAAGCGGTGGCGCGCCGCGCCCGCGCCTTCGGGCTGCAAATCCATTACCACAATCGGCGTCGCGTTCCGGCCAAGATCGAGGAGGAGCTCACCGCTACTTATTGGGAGAGTCTCGACCAGATGCTCGCCCGCATGGACATCATCTCCGTCAATTGTCCGCACACGCCGGCGACGTTTCATCTGCTGTCGGCCCGAAGGCTCAAGCTCATCCGCCCCCAGGCTTACATCGTCAACACCGCGCGCGGCGAGGTGATCGACGAGAACGCGTTGGTGCGCCTAATTGCCTCGGGCGAGATCGCCGGCGCTGGGCTGGACGTCTTCGAGCACGAGCCTGCGGTCAATCCGAAGCTGGTCAAGCTCGCACGCATCGGCAAGGTCGTGCTGCTGCCGCATATGGGCTCAGCCACACTCGAAGGTCGGATCGACATGGGCGAGAAGGTAATCGTCAACATCAGGACCTTCCTGGATGGGCACCGCCCCCCCGATCGCGTGCTGCCATCGATGCTGTGAGGACGAGCTCGCTGATCCTTGCTGCGGGACAGCGCGGTTTGCGCTATCGTGACGCAAACGCAATCTTAGGGAGAGCCGCCGATGCGCGCTGCCTTCACGGCTGCCGTGGCCATTGTCGCCGTAACCGCGTCGGCTTTTGCCGCGGCACTTACGCCGAACGAAATCCAGACGACCTTCTTTACCGGTCAACCGTTCACCGCCTCGGCGCCGAATATCAAATACAAGATGATATTCAGCGCCGACGGCAAGATGACGCGCGAGCCGATCGGTGCCGGAGGTTCGAAAAGCGAAGGCACTTGGAAGCTCACGAAGGAAGGCTTCTGCAGTACCTGGAAAGGGTCCAAGGCGAATTGCTATCGCATCCTTACAGCCGGCGACAACAAGTGGTCGGTGACGAAAGGAACCACCGTGGTGGCGACCTGGACCAAGTGAGCGCGTGAGGAGCCAACCGTCCAGGACCACGCCCTGCGCATTCGCGAGGTCCGCCTGTCTCCTACTCCCGCTCGCGCGAGCCGTCTGATTTGCTTGCCGTCCAAGGCTCAGGCGTGAAGCGACAGATCCTTGATCTTGGGGTGCTCGCCCGAGAGTGGGTTGGATGGATCCCACCCGTAGTGGAGCGTCTCGAAACGCATGGCACGGGCGTCGAACATGAGGAGCCTTCCAACGAGCCCCTCGCCGAAGCCAACGATTTCTCGGATTACTTCGAGCGCCGTCAGCGAGCCCAGCACGCCCGTAAGGGCGCCGAGGATGCCGGCCTCCGCGCAAGCGGGAACGGTGCCCGGCGGCGGCGGCTCGGGGAAAAGACAGCGGTAAGTCGGATTGGGCGTTCCGTCCGCCTTGCGCTCGTGGGCACGAATGGTGGTGAGCGTGCCGTCGAACACGCCGACGGCGGCGGTGACAAGCGGCTTCTTCGCAAAAAAACAGGCATCCGACACCAAGTAGCGCGTGGCGAAATTGTCTGATCCGTCGGCAACGATGTCATAGCCGCCGATCAGCGCGAGCGCGTTAGCCGCAACCAGGCGCGCCCCGTGCATCTCGACCTTCACGTGCGGGTTGAGACGGTGGATCGCGGCCGCCGCGCTCTCCACCTTGGGCTCGCCGATCTCGGGCGTACCATGGATCACCTGCCGCTGCAGATTCGAGAGCGCGACCGCGTCATCGTCGATGACACCGAGCGCACCGACTCCCGCGGCGGCCAGATAGAGCAGCGCCGGCGCGCCTAATCCGCCAGCGCCAACGACCAGCGCACGGGCGCGTTTGAGCGCAGCCTGACCCGGCCCGCCGATCTCGTGCAGCACGATGTGGCGGGCATAGCGTTCAAGTTCCTCCGGGCTGAGCATCGATCTCTCCTCGACGATCTGCCAGCACCATTATTCGTTCGTAAACCGCGGCGGGCGCTTCTCGATGAAGGCGGTCATGCCCTCTTTGCGGTCCTTGGTCGCGAACAGGGCATGGAATGTCCGCCTCTCGAAACGCACGCCTTCGGCCAGCGAGGTCTCGAAACTGCGGTTGACCGCCTCCTTCGCCGCGATGAGCGATGGCTCTGAAAGCGCCGCGATTGTCTCGGCGACTTTGGTCGCCTCCTCCATCAGGCTTGCGGCCGGCACCACGCGTGAGACCAGACCGGAGCGCTCGGCCTCGGCCGCATCCATCATGCGTCCAGTCAAGATCATATCCATCGCTTTCGCTTTGCCCACGGCGTGGGTCAAGCGCTGCGTCCCGCCGATTCCTGGGATGATGCCGAGCTTGATCTCCGGCTGACCGAATTTGGCGTTGTCGGCGGCGATGATGAAATCGCACAGCATGGCAAGCTCGCAGCCGCCACCGAGGGCGAATCCCGCAACCGCGGCGATCAGCGGCTTGCGCACGCGCGTAAGCCGCTCGTAGTCACCCGCATAGTCGGCGCGGGACATGTCGATGTACGACTTATCTGCCATCTCCCTGATATCGGCGCCGGCCGCAAACGCTTTGTCGGAACCGGTGAGCAGGATGCAGCCGACATCGGCATCGGCGTCGAACGCCTCGACCGCGCCGAGGAGTTCGTTCTTTAGCGTAGCGTTGAGCGCATTCAGTGCCTGCGGCCTGTTAAGACGAACGATGCCGACGCGGCCGCGTCGTTCGACAATGATGGTTTCGGTGCTCATGACTGTCCTTGGCTTCGGGGCCCTCGCGCCATGCTGTCATGGCGGCTCGTGCGCGGAAAGTGCAGGGTGCCTCGCATGCCTCCAGTTTGCTAGCGCTGACACAGCGGGCAATAAAATGTCGATCTGCCGCCTTGCACCATGCGCCTGATCGTGCCGGCGCAGCCTGGGGTCGGGCAAGACTTGCCGGCGCGATCATAGACGCGGAAATTGTGCTGAAAATCGCCGAGCTCACCATCGGTGCGGCGGTGATCGCGCAACGAGGAACCGCCTGCGGCGATCGCCTCGGCGAGCACGGCCTTGATGGCATCGACGAGCCGTTGTGCCCGCTCATTCGGGCTCCCGGTTCTGCTCGCAATCGTGGAGGCCCGTCGCTTGGGCGAGAGCCGGGCGCGGTGAAGGGCTTCGCATACGTAAATATTGCCGAGCCCGGCCACGACCCGCTGATCCGAGAGCGCCGCCTTAAGCGAAGTCCTTTTCCCTTTGCACGCGCGCGCGAGCAACCCCGCGTCGAACTCGTTGCCAAGGGGCTCGGGACCGAGCAAGCGCAGCAGCGGCTCCCGGTCAAGCTCGGCGCGGGCAACGAGCTTCATCATCCCGAAGCGGCGCGGATCATTGAAGGAAATACGCGCGCCAGACGACATATGGAACACCACGTGGTCGTGCGCGGCGTCTTTGGCGCGCCCGTGGTAGTAGCGCCCCGGCGTCGCTTTGCCGCGCCGGCATGCGACGCGAAAAGAGCCCGACATCCCGAGATGCATCACCAGCACCTCGCCCGAAGATAGATCGGCGAGCAGATATTTGGCGCGGCGGCCGAGCCCCTTGACCGTTTTGCCTTCGAGGCGAGCGGCGAAATCCTTCACCAGCGGCCAGCGCAGATCGCCGCGGTGCGCGATGACTTTGGTGAAGCGCGCTCCCTCCATAACCGGCTGGAGCCCCCGGCGCACAGTCTCGACCTCGGGCAGTTCGGGCATCGATACGTACCTTTGTCCTACAGGCAGCCGCAGGGTCGAGCCGCACTCAGCTCAAGCGAGCCTCGCTTGCGCTTTGTGGCGCCCGGTCGCGTGCTCGCCATGACGGCGAAAGCTCCCGTCCGACACATAGCGTCCTCTAGCCTCCCGCGCTATGGTCTTGCCAGCAAAGGACTATCGGCCATGCCACGGGCACGCGACCAAACCCATTTTGGCTTCCGCGAGGTGCCGCTTGAGCGCAAGCAGGCCATGGTCGACGACGTTTTTCACAGCGTCGCCGGCCGTTATGACCTGATGAATGACCTGATGTCGGGCGGGCTGCACCGCGCCTGGAAGGATGCGCTCGTCACGGCCGTCAATCCGCCGCGAGCGCAGACCGCCGCCGCGGGCGAGGGCAACGCGCCCACGCGGCCGTTTGCACTGCTCGATCTTGCCGGTGGGACGGGCGACATCTCCTTGCGGGTGCTCGAGGCGGCAAGCCGCGGCACGCGTGCGACTGTCGTCGACATCAACGCCGACATGCTGGCGGTCGGGCGAGCGCGCGCCGCCGATCGCGGGCTCGATGATGCGATTGCGTTCGTCGAAAGCAACGCCGAGGCGCTGCCCTTTGCCGAGCGCAGCTACGATACGGTCACGATCGCCTTCGGCATCCGCAACGTGCCGCGCATCGAGGCCGCACTGCTCGAGGCTTATCGCGTGCTGCGCATCGGCGGCCGCTTCCTCTGCCTGGAATTCTCAACCGCCGATGTGCCGGGCCTCGATGCCATTTATGATTTTTATTCCTTCAATGTTATCCCAGTGCTCGGGCGCTTCGTCGCTGGCGACGCCGAGGCGTACCGCTATCTCGTCGAATCGATCCGCCGTTTCCCGCGTCCCAATGACTTTGCCGACATGATGCGGGCGGCCGGCTTTGCCCGCGTGTCGTTTCGGCGCATGAGTGGAGGCATCGTCGCGCTACATTCGGGCTGGCGCTTGTGATTGCCAGTCCGGCCCACCTCCTCCGTCTCGGCCATGCCGGTTTCGTCTTCGCGCGCGAGGGCGTATTTGCCGGGATGGATAAGACCCTGCTGCCGCCGCCGGCGCGCGCCGCGGTGCGGCTTGCGCGGCTGATCGAGCGGCCGGCGAGCGCGGTTGCGGCGAACCGCATCGCGGCCGCGCTGACCCGGCTCGGCCCCGCCTATGTCAAGCTCGGCCAGTTCCTGGCGACGCGGCCAGACGTTGTCGGGGTGGCTTTGGCGCGCGAACTCGAGACGCTGCAGGACAAGATGGCGCCGTTCGCCCAGGCGGACGCCGAACGCGCAGTCGAGACGGCGTTGGGAAAGCCGCTCGCCGACCTGTTCGCGTCGTTCGGGGCGCCAGTGGCGGCCGCCTCGATCGCGCAAGTGCACCGCGCTGCGGTCGCAACCGGTGGCGGTTCCCGCGCAGTCGCAGTGAAGGTGCTGCGGCCAGGGATCGAGCGGCGCTTCAAGGTCGATCTCGACGCCTTCACCTTCGCGGCGCGCAGCGCGGAGAAGATATCCGCGGAGGCGCGGCGGCTGCGCCTCGTCGAGGTGGTGGAGACGCTACGCCGCACGGTCGCGATCGAGATGGACCTGCGCTTCGAGGCGGCCGCGCTCTCGGAGATGGCGGAAAACACCAAGAACGACCCCGATTTCCGCGTGCCTGCAGTCGACTGGGACCGCACCGCGCGCGACGTGCTCACGCTCGAATGGATCGAGGCGACTCCGCTCTCCGACCGCTCCCGGCTCGAAGCCAAGGGCTTCGATCCCAAGCGCCTCGCCCGCGCGGTGATTCAAAGCTTCTTGCGGCATGCGCTGCGCGATGGCTTCTTCCACGCCGATATGCATCCCGGCAACCTGTTCGTCGACGATGCCGGCGAGCTGGTCGCGGTCGACTTCGGCATCATGGGCCGGCTCGCGCCGAAGGAACGGCGCTTCCTCGCCGAGATTCTGCTCGGCTTCATCACCCGCAACTATCACCGCACCGCCGAGGTCCATTTCGAGGCCGGCTACGTGCCGCGGCAGCATTCGGTCGAAAGCTTCGCCCAGGCGATCCGCGCCATCGGCGAGCCGATCCACAACCGCACCGCGGAAGAGATCTCGATGGCAAAGCTGTTCGCGCTGCTGTTCGAGATCACCGGGCTGTTCGACATGCGCACCCGGCCGGAGCTTCTGCTGCTGCAAAAGACCATGGTCGTGGTCGAGGGCGTCGCGCGCTCGCTTGATCCCAAGCTTGACATGTGGACGGTGGCCGAGCCGGTGGTGCGCGAATGGATCGAGCGCAATCTCGGCCCCGTCGGTAGGATCGAAAACGCCGCGGAGGGCGCGATCGAGGTCGGCCGCGTCCTCGGGGATATGCCACAGCTGCTCTCGCGTGGCGCCGTCCTGGCGGAGCAACTCGACGCCATCACCCGCGAAGGTCTGGTGCTGGCGCCGCAGACCGTGGCCGAGATCGGCCGCGCCCAGGCGCGGCGCAACCGCTGGACCGCGGCTGCGTTGTGGGTGATCGCGCTATTCTTGGCATGGCTCATTTATCTGCTGACGCGGTGATCGCATTGATTGCACTGCAATCATCAGCTATGAAGCAGGGCGAGCATCCACGCCATGGCCAGCATCACCATCCGCCAACTTGACGAGACATTGAAGCGCCGGCTGCGGCTGCGCGCGGCGCGCAACGGCCGCTCGATGGAGGACGAGGCCCGCACCATTCTTCGCCACGCGGCTAGTCTCGACGAGGGGACAGAGCTCGAGGACACGCCCCAGACCCGCGCGCCGCACAGCACTCGCCGGCGCAGCGGCGCGACGGCGGATGCGCCGGCGCCTGCAGTAGAGCACGGGGACCCCGCACGCACGAAACGTATTCTGCTGATCATCGGCGGCGGCATTGCCGCCTATAAGGCGCTCGACCTCATCCGCCGACTGAAGGAGCGCTCGCTTGCCGTGCGCTGCATTCTTACCAAGGCGGCGCAGGAATTCATCACCCCGCTCTCGGCAACTGCGCTCTCGGGCGAGCGCGCGTTCACGCATTTGTTCGATCCGGAGAGCGAGTTTGACATCGGCCATATCAGGCTCGCGCGCGAGGCCGATCTCATCGTGCTGGCGCCCGCGACCGCCGCCCTCATGGCCAAGCTGGCGGGCGGCCACGCCGACGACCTCGCTAGCGCCGTGCTGCTTGCGGCCGACCGACCCGTGCTCTTGGCGCCCGCCATGAACCCCCGCATGTGGGAGCATAGGGCGACGCGGCGCAATTTGGTGCAGCTCATCGCGGATGGTGTGGCGGTCGTCGGCCCCAACGCGGGCGAAATGGCGGAGGCGGGGGAGGCTGGCATCGGGCGCATGGCCGAGCCCCTCGAGATTGTGGCGGCGGTTCTGTCGCTGATTGCCGGTGGCCGCGGGGAGGGCATGCTTGAGGGCAAGCGCGTAGTCGTCACCTCCGGTCCCACCCATGAACCGATCGATCCGGTGCGCTACATCGCCAACCGCTCCTCGGGCAAACAAGGTCACGCCATCGCTGCGGCGGCCGCCGCGGCAGGCGCCGACGTGACGCTTGTCTCTGGGCCGGTCCACCTGCCGGACCCGCCGCGCGTCAAAGTCATCAAGGTCGCGAGCGCCCAGGAGATGCTGGCCGCAGTGATGAAGGCACTGCCGGCCGAGGTCGCGGTGTTCGCAGCCGCCGTGGCCGATTGGCGCCCGGCCAAGCCGCAGGTGAGTAAGATCAAGAAACGTATCGGCGCCGCCCCTACGCTCGCGCTCACCGAAAATCCCGACATCCTCGCGACGGTGGCGCATGACACGACGAGGCGCCCGCGCCTTGTCATCGGCTTTGCGGCCGAGACCGATCACATAATCGAGCACGCCAAAGCCAAGCTCGCCCGCAAGGGCTGCGACTGGATCCTCGCCAACGACGTTTCGGCCGAAAGCGGCGTCATGGGCGGCGACCGCAACACCGTGCATCTGGTGACGGCGCAAGGGGTTGAATCCTGGCCGCCGCAATCGAAAGAGGACGTGGCGCGTGCGCTTATCGCGCGCATTGCCGAAGCGCTCGCCGGAGCCAAGCGTTGAGAAAAATCAAACTGCGCGTCATGCGGCTTGCGCACGCCGCCGATCTGCCGCTGCCAGCCTACCAGAGCGCGGGTGCCGCCGGCCTCGACCTCATGGCCGCCGTGCCCGCTGGCGCACCCTTGATCATTGCGCCGGGCGGCCGCGCTGCCGTCCCGACCGGTCTTGCATTCGCGCTCCCTCCGGGGGTCGAGGGCCAGATCAGGCCGCGCTCCGGGCTCGCGCTGCGGCACGGCGTGACAGTGCTCAACTCACCCGGCACGCTGGACCCCGATTACCGCGGTGAAGTCCATGTAATCCTTGCGAATTTCGGCGATGCGCCGTTCCCGATCGCGCGCGGCGCGCGCATTGCGCAGTTGGTACTGTCGGCAACCGTGCAAGCGAGTATTTGTGAAGTTGCAAATCTTGATGAAACAACGCGCGGAGTTCGGGGTTTTGGTTCTACGGGCACAGGACGGGAAGAGCGGAGCGATTAATTTCGGCACCCGTTTCTCGACGTGGGGAACGTCATGCCGCTTCTGCCGCGCAAAGGCGCTTTGGCCATCGCCGCCGTCATCGATATCGCGATGAACGCGCGAGGACGCCCGGTCGCGGCCAAGGCGCTGGCGAGTCGCCATCGGCTGCCGCCACGGCATCTCGAGCCGGTGCTGCAAGCGTTGGTCCGTCACGGTATTCTCAAAGGTACGCGGGGGCCGCGCGGCGGTTACGAGCTGGCGCGCGAGCAACGCCGCATTACCGCCGACCAGATTGTGCGCGCAGCCGGGACAGCCGAGGAAATCAATGGCGCGCCGCCCGCCAACTCCGCTTTGCTCAACAGGATTGTGATGCCGGCGCTGGGACAGGCCGAGCATGCCTTCTGCGCGGCGCTGGCGAGCATCAGTGTCGAGGACCTCGCCCATTCCGCCGCGGAGCTGCGGAAATCGGCCGACGAAGGCTAGGACAGCTGCCTCAGCGGACGGGGCGCGCTACCTGCAACGAGCCATTGAATGCGAGCAGATACGGAAAGCCCTCGGCTTGGGGGGTTCAATCCTTGCCGAGGGCTTCCTCAACTCAAGAGCTTTGGGGGGCTCTTGATCGATCGTTTACCAGAACTTGTAGTTCATGCCAGCGCGCCAGACATAGTCCTTAACCTGCATTTGGTGCGGCGCGTTCTGAGCCGCCCCAGCGGCGAAGGGCGGGTTGGTGAACGTCGTGTAAGTGCCGAAGTCCGCGTAGAGGAATTCGCTCTTGACCGACCAGCCGTAGCCCAGCGCGTATTCGATGCCGCCACCGACTGTGTAACCGCTGCGAGTTTGGCTCTCCTGGTGGCCGGTTGCTATCGGATTGACCGTGTTCCATTCCGAGGCGTCGATTTTTGCCCACGCGCCGCCGCCGGTCACGTAGACCATCGTCCTGTCCCCAAACCACCAGAAGTTGGTCAAGCCGAGTCGGCCGCGGGCGGTGACGAACCAGCGCTCCTGGGTTTCCTCGACCCAGGTCGGGAAACCAAGCTCGAATCCCTGGCCCGACTTGTTGACCGCGGAGCCGTCGCCCTCGATGCCGAACACCCACGCGCCCCATTGCCAGTTGCAGCCGAGTTGGCCGCCGCCGATGAAGCCGGATAGGTCGAAGCTATTGGTACCCTCGCCAACGACGGTGCCGGTGGCACGGTCGAAGTGTTGGCTTGATCCGCTTGAAGTCCCCGCGCTGGCGCCGACATAGCAGCCGTTCCAGGTGTAGGCCGGAGGCGGCGGCGGTGGAGGTGCATATGCCGGGACCCCCCTGTCGGCAGCGAATGCCGCCGACGTTCCCAAGCTCACCGCGACGAGCGCTACGCTTCCGAGAAATAGCTGTTTCATGTGAACCCCCCGATTCCTATGACCCAAACATATACTCGCGATGCCGCTTTGTCTGTGATGGTAAAGCCACAGTGCAGCGGAAAGCGCGTGCTTGCAGGTCCGCTTGCAAACAGGACGGATCGGCGGATCGTGAGCGCGTTTACGCGCGGTATGTGCCTCGCATGACGTCGCTTTCAGCCGCGCTGGTTGCGCCCATCAGGGAACTGCGGCGAAGTCATCCGGCCCTGCGGCCAGCCTTCATGCTGTCCCACCACGGGCAGATGCCGGGCATGAGATTGTAATTGCCGGCGATCACCTGGACCGGCTGGCGCTGCCCGTTCTCGGCGGCTTCGATGCACAGCCGGCGCGACTCCTCCTTCTTTTCCGCCGACATCCAACGGCGCTCGTGGCCCCACAGGCTCGGACCGAATTTGCGTTCGAACGGATTCCAGCCGGCGTCATCGATCAGCTGTCCGCCCCAGCCGTACTCGACCAGAAAGCCCGACGGATTCCACGTGTAGAAGGAAGTCACGTAGTCGCCGGAATGACGACCGAGCGTGACCCCGATGCGCTCGGGATCGCCGAGGGCAAGATCGTAGCCTTGGCCCACATCATCGAAGCTGTAGAGCTCGATCATCATGTGATGAACCATGTTGATGCCGCTCTCAACAAAGGCGATGCTGTGATGGCGCGGATTGACGTGGAAGAAATAGCCCGGGAATGGCCGCAGCCAGTAGTCACTGAGCTTGAACTCGAGGACATTCTGGTAGAACGCCATCACCTCCGCGATGCGCTCGAAATGCATCACCACGTGGCCCATGCCGAGCGGACCGGTGCGGAACCCGGAGATGTTGCGGCCGGGCTTGAACGAATCGGTGGCGCTCTGCGCGCCGTGGAAGATTTCCAGCCGGTTGCCGCCGGGATCGCTGAGCACGATCAGGTCCGTAACGTGCCGCTCGCCGGCGAGCGCGCGCGAGCCGCGCGCGACCTTGGTCCCGGCCGCTTCGATGCGCGCCGCTACCTTGTCGAGAGCGGCGGCGTCAGCGACCTCCCAGCCGAAGAAGGCGATACCCTGGCCGCCATCGGCGTCGATGACCAGGCGCTGTTTGCGGTCATCCATACGAAAGGCCAAGCTCGTGCGGCTCTTGTCGATGCGCTGCAGCCCGAGCAGCTTTTCGCCGTAGCTCGCCCAGTCGTCGAGAGTCTTGGCGCGGACCCCGATATAGCCCAACGCTTCGATGCCCATGATGATCCTCGCGCTTTGGCGCTCGAGCACGCAACGGTGCGTGGTCAGAAAATAGGCGCTTACCGCTCAAACCGCCAGCCGTCGTGCGACGGTCATAGAAGGCCTATTATTGGCGCCCCAGGTTCGTCTAGCCATATCGTGCGTGCCTCTCGAGACGAATTCCGTTCGACGGTGTTGCATTATTTAAAGACAGGAGAATTTGGTGACCACCGACTTCGTGCTGCTGCTCGGAATTGGCTTTGTTGCGCAGTTGGTGGACGGCACGCTCGGCATGGCCTACGGCGTGCTGGCGAACACCACTATTCTGAGCATGGGCATTGCCCCGGCGCAGGCGAGCGCGCTCGTCCACACGGCCGAGATTTTTACCACGGGTGCTTCGGCAGCTTCGCACATCTATCATCGCAATGTTGATTGGCGGATCGTGGCCCGGCTCGGAGTGACTGGCGTATTGGGCGCGATTCTGGGTGCTTGGATCCTGTCGAACCTTGACATCCCCGCCGCGCGGCGCTGGGTTTACGGTTATCTGCTGCTCATGGGATTGTACATTCTCTGGCGATCGATGCGGATCGCGGTCGCGCCGCGAACGCCCGCAGGGTGGGTTATTCCACTCGGATTTGTCTCCGGATTTCTCGACGCGAGCGGCGGCGGTGGCTGGGGACCCGTGACGACTTCGACGTTGATCGGCTCCGGGCACCCGCCGCGGGAGACTGTGGGCTCGGTCAATACCACCGAGTTCTTCGTCACGGTTGCGGCGGCCGCCACATTCTTTGCCGAGCTTGGAGCTTCGCCGCTCGAGCACCTTGTTCCACTCGTTCTCGGGGGCGTGCTGGCAGCGCCGTTTGGCGGATGGGCGGTCAAGCACGTGCCGGCGCGGGCCTTGATGATCGCCGTGGGCATCTTGATCGTGATTCTCTCGACATTCCAGCTCGTGCGGGCCTTCCGTTTGATTTAGCAGCCGATGGTGCCACTGCGCGGCTGCGCCGCCCGGCGCATCAGGAACAGGGTTTGTGCTGACCCGGGCGACTCGTCCTCTCACGACGCTCGCGCCGCTGCTCTCGCGGTAAGCTTGTTCTTCAGGCGCGGATAGGCGCGCAGCGCATTGCCCTCGAAAATCTTCTTCTTGTCCTCGGCCGAGAGCTCCGGCGCGTGGTCGATATAGCGTTTGGTGTCGTCGAAGTCGTATCCAGTCTGCGGATCCTTGCCCCGCACCGCGCCGACCATCTCCGAGGCGAACAGAATGTTGTCGATCGGCACCACCTTGGTCAGAAGATCGATCCCAGGCTGATGATAAACGCAGGTGTCGAACCAGACGTTGTTCTTCATCATCTCATCGAGAGGCGGCCGTTTGTTATTGATTGCCAACCCCCGATAGCGACCCCAGTGAAAGGGCACCGCGCCGCCGCCGTGCGGGATGATCAGCTTCAAGCTCGGGAAATCCTTGAACAGATCGCCCATGATGAGCTGCATGAACGCGGTGGTGTCGGCATTGATGTAGTGGGCGCCGGTGCCGTGAAAGCAGGGATTGCACGAGGCGCTGACGTGCACCATCGCCGGCACGTCAAGCTCCACCAGCTTCTCATAAAGCTTGTACCACCACCGATCGGTCAGCGGCGGCGCCGTCCAATAGCCACCCGAGGGATCGGGATTGAGATTGCAGCCGACAAAACCGAACTCCTTCACGCAGCGCTCCAGCTCGCCGATGCAGCTGTCCGGCGACACACCCGGCGACTGCGGCAATTGGCACACGCCGATGAAGTTGTTCGGATAGAGCGTGCAGACACGATGGATCATCTCGTTGCACAGCTGCGACCAGGTGAGGCTCACGTTATAGTCGCCGATGTGATGGCTCATCCCCATCGCGCGCGGAGAGAAGATGGTGAGATCGGTGCCGCGCTCGCGCTGAAGCTTGAGCTGTGCGCCTTCGACGCTCTCGCGGATTTCGTCGTCGGAAGCCTTGAGCGAGGCCTTGGAGGGCTGTTTTGCAGGGTCTTTCAGATTGTCCACCTGCTCCTTGCGCCATCGCAGCAGGTCTTTCGGCTCGGTCGTGTAGTGGCCGTGGCAATCGATGATCATGGCACCGTTCGCTGCTGTTCGGATTGGGGCGCACGCCTTCGAAGGCGGAGCCAGAGTCCCCTCCCGCGATGAATGCTACGAACCGGGCTTCACCGTTGTCAAACCAGGATTGGCCTCTGTTAGGATGCGGATGCAAACCTCACCGCAGGGGAAAAGCATGGCCGATATTCCGCGTTTGAACGGTGTTATCCGCGCCCTCGAGGCCGGCAAGCCGGCATTCACGTCGTTCTGCCAAGCCGATCCGGAGACCGCAATCGCGATGTCGACGGCCAAATACGACGGCATCGTTTACGAGATGGAGCACAATCCTTGGGACATCCGGGCGCTGCGGGATAGCCTGCAATACATGCTCAACCGCGGCCAGATTGCCAAGTCCGGCTCGGTTGCGCCCTCGGTCACACCCTTGGTGCGCATCCCTCCCAACGGTGCGGAGAAGGCGCAGTTTCAGGCCAAACAAGCGCTCGACCTCGGCGTCTATGGGATCATCTGGCCGCACATTTCCTCGCCCGAGGAGGCGTATAACGCGGTCGCAGCCTGTCGCTATCCGCGCGTGAAAAGCGCGCCGCTCTATGAGCCCGCCGGCATCCGCGGCGACGGACCAACCGCCGCGGTGCGCTACTGGGGCCTTTCCCAGCAGGACTATTACACCCGCGCTGACGTGTGGCCGCTCAATCCCAAGGGCGAAGTGTTCGTGATCCTGATGATGGAGGACATGCGTGGCATCGAGGCGCTACCTGCCATCCTGGAACAGGTGCCCGGCATCGGCGCGATCCTTATCGGGGAGGGCGATCTCTCTCAGGAGCTCGGCTATCCCCGGCAATACGAGCATCCCGAGGTGCTCAAATGGATGGCGCGGGTGGTCGAGACCTGCAAGCGGCACAACGTCGTCGTTGGCCACCCGCACGTGGATGCCAACAACGTGGAGCGCATCCTCGCCGAGGGTTATCGCTTTCTAATGGCTGCGCCCGTGCGCAGTTACGCCGCGCTGGAGAAGGGGCTCAAGCTCGCCGGGCGATCATAGTTTCAAAACCTGAGGACAGGACGAACGAACGGCGCTCCTCCACCCGCTGCCGCACCGCGTGTTCACGATCTGGCCTACTTCCGGCGCATTTCCTATTGGGGGTAAAGTGCTTCGATTCGTGCACCGCTCGGCGGAATGAGGCACTCCACCAAACGATGCACGAGCCGGCAGTCGCCCGACGCCGGCAAATGCGGCAATGGGGCAAACGGGAATGCCGGACGCGTTCCGGATCACCGTGGAGGGCTTTGGGGCTCATCCGCAGCACAAAGCGCGTGCGCGCGCGTCCACCGCCCGCCGCCGTGGCCAAGTCCGCGCTACACTCCTCGCTTTCTCAACGGTGCTGCCTGGCGAGGGCGCAGGGGCCGCCGGAGGACGCGAATTCCCCGGCTTCGAGGCCTATCTTTCCGTCCTTCCGTTGCTCGATCGCGACGATATCGCCGCGCTTGCGCTCACGCTCGGCATCCTCTGCTTCGCCGTCGTCAGCGCGATCCTGTTCGTGCGCACGCGCCGGCATTTGGCGGAGGTCGAGGCGGCGGCCCACGATGAGGCCCTCGCGTCCAAGGCCGCGATCGATCGCGCCTATGCGCTATTATTGTCCGAGCCGCAAATCCTCATCGCATGGCCGCCGGCGGCTGACGAGCCCGAAATCATCGGCGATCCGGCGCTCCTGACCACGGCGGGCGCAGGCCTGCTCGATTTCGGCGCTTGGCTCGAGGCCGACGCAGCGCGCGACATGCAGCACTCCATCGATGCATTGCGCGCGCGCGGCGTGAGCTTTGCCATAACAGTGGCTACGCTTGACGGCCGCATCATCGAGGCGAAGGGCCAAGTGATCGGCGGGCGAGCGATTCTGCGGATGCGCGAGGTGAGCGGCGCCAAACAGGAACTCGCCGAGCTCGCCCGCCGGTACCAGAAGCATGTCGACGACAGCGCGGCCATCCACGCCTTGATCGCAACGATCCCCGCCCCGGTGTGGGCGCGTGACGAGGCGGGCAAGCTCAGCTTCACGGGGCAGTCGAACCCTACTGCGGGCGGCTCTCGGCAGTGGTCGCGGGAGAGCGCCGCAGCTTCGACGTGACGACCGTGCCCGCCGCACGCGGCAGCGCCGGCATCGCCGCTGACGCCACCGAGGCGGAGCTGATGCGCGGCGAGCTCAAGCGCATGATGGATGCCCACCGGCGCACGCTCGACCAACTCGCGACCGGAGTAGCGATCTTCGGGTCCGATCGGCGCCTTTCATTTTACAATACCGCCTATCGTTCGCTCTGGGATCTCGAGGCGGCTTTCCTCGACCAGGGCCCCACGGACGCAGCCGTGCTCGATCGCTTGCGCGCGGCGCGCAAGCTTCCGGATGAGCAGGACTTCCGGCAATGGAAGAGCGCCCTCTACGATGCCTACCGCGCGGTTGAGGCCAAGGAGCACATGTGGCATTTGCCGCAGGGCCGCACCATGCGGGTCGTCACCACGCCAAACCCTGAAGGCGGCGTGATCTACCTGTTCGACGACGTTACCGAGCGGCTTGATCTCGAACGCCGCTACGATGCCTTGATCCGCGTCCAGAGCGAGACGCTCGACAACCTCACCGAGGCGGTGGCCGTGTTCGGCAGCGACGGCCGGCTTCGCCTCTATAACCCCGTCTTCGCGCGCATGTGGAAACTTTCGCCCGAGATGCTGTCCGGCCGGCCGCACATCGAATCCATTAGTGATTGGACGCGCCCGCTCCACGGCGACCATCCAGTGTGGCAGAGATTGCGGGCGACGATCACGGCGATTGACAATCGCGAGCCGGCGCTCGGCCGGCTCGAACGCCGCCACGGAACCGTGATCGATTGTGCCACCATGCCGCTCCACGACGGGGCCACGCTGGTGGCGTTCGAGGACGTCACCGACACCGTCAATGTCGAGCGCGCGCTGCGCGAACGCAACGAGGCATTGAAGGCGGCGGACAAGCTCAAGACCGATTTCGTTCACCACGTCTCTTACGAGCTGCGCTCGCCGCTCACCAACATCATCGGTTTCGCGCATTTTCTCGGCGATCCCGTTACCGGTCCGCTCATGGACAAGCAGCGCGAATATCTGAGCTACATCACCGTCTCGACCAACGCGCTGCTCGCCATCATCAACAATATCCTCGACCTGGCCAGCATCGATGCCGGCGCCATGACGCTCAACCTGGGACCGGTGGATATCCGCAAGACCATGGAAGCTGCCGCCGAAGGCGTGCAGGATCGCCTGGTCAAAAGCGGAATCACGCTTGAAATTCATGCCCCGCCGGAGATCGGAAGCTTCATCGCAGACGAGCGGCGCGTACGACAATCGCTGTTCAATCTGCTGGCCAATGCGGTGGGCTTTTCGCCCCTCGGCGAGATCATTACCTTTGCCGCCCAGCGGCGCCGAGATGCCATTGCCTTCTCGGTGACCGATCGCGGGCCGGGAATTCCCGCCGAGGTGCAGAACAAGGTGTTCGATTGGTTCGAGACGCATTCGCTCGGCTCCCGCCATCGCGGGACGGGCTTGGGACTTTCCCTGGTGCGCTCTTTCGTGGAGCTGCACGGCGGCTCGGTGACGCTCGAATCGACGGTTGGCCGCGGCACCACGGTGACGTGCGTGTTCCCGCTGGCCCAAACGGCGGAGCAAAGCGCCGCGTGACCCGCGATGGCCATGCTCGCGCGAGCGGGCGGTGAGTCATGCCATGGCCCTGACAAAATCCGAGATGTCGACCTTTTCGGTGGCGCTGCCCGACGAGCACGCCACCCGCCGACTCGCAATCGATATCGCCAATGCGCTCGAACCCGGCGACCTTGTCACCCTCTCGGGCGATCTCGGCGCCGGCAAGACTACGCTCGCCCGCACCCTTATCCGCTATCTCGCCGACGATCCTGCACTCGAAGTGCCGAGCCCGACTTTCACACTGATGCAGCTTTACGAACTGCCGCAATTTCCGTTGATACATGTCGATCTCTATCGCCTCTCGGATCAGGCGGAGCTTGCCGAGCTCGGTTTCGACGACCTGCCGGAACGCGCGGTCGTGCTGCTCGAGTGGCCCGATCGCGCGGATCAGCTTTTGCCGCCCGACCGGCTTGACGTCTCACTCACACTGGTTCCCAAGCTCAAGCTCGAATTCCGCCATGCCCGCGTCACCGGCTATGGCGCGCTAGCGCCGCGGGTCGACCGCATGGCGGCTGCGCGCCAATTCATCGCCGAGAGCGGCTACAGCGAGGCGCTGCGCGCACGGTTGCGCGCAGACGCCTCAACGCGCTCCTACGAGCGCCTTGCGCTTGGGGATAAGCGCGTGCTGCTGATGAATTTCCCACGCCGCCCGGACGGCCCGCCGGTGCGCGGCGACAAGCCGTATAGCGCGATCGCGCACCTCGCCGATAATGTCGTGCCGTTCGTGGCGATGGCGAATGGGCTGCGGCAATACAGCTTCTCCGCGCCCGCCGTGTACGAGGCCGATCTCGAGCAAGGATTTTTGATCATCGAAGACCTCGGCGAAGAGCGGCTCGTCGCCGGCGATCCGCCGGCGCCGATCGCCGAGCGGTACGAGACCGCGGTCGACGTCCTGCTTGCGCTGCATGAACGGCAACTGCCCGATACACTGCCGGTCGCTCCACATCTCGACTATCGCATCCCTCCCTACGACATGAACGCGTTCCTGATCGAAGCCGAGCTGCTGGTGGATTGGTTCCTGCCGCGCCTGGACGCTGCCGTCCCCGACACCGAGCGAGACTCGTTCCGCGCACTCTGGCGCGAGCTGTTGCAGCCGGCGATCGATGCGCCGCCGACCTGGGTCTTGCGCGACTTCCATTCGCCCAATCTGCTCTGGCTGCCGCAGCGCAGCGAGGCCGCTCGTCTCGGCCTTCTCGACTTCCAGGACGCAGTGATGGGCCCGCCTGCCTACGACCTCGCTTCGCTGTTGCAAGATGCGCGCGTCGACATCGTCGAAGAGACCGAGCTTGCGCTGCTCGGGCAATATGTGCGCGGCCGCAGCCGTCTTGTGGCCGATTTCGACTCCGCGCAATTCATCAAGATCTATGCAATGCTCGCCGCCCAGCGCGCGAGCAAGATTCTCGGCATTTTCGCACGGCTCGACATGCGCGACGGCAAGCCGCAATACCTGCGGCATCTGCCTCGGGTCTGGGGGTATTTGCAGCGCGCGCTGAGCCACCCGGCGCTCGAGGCGCTCAACGCGTGGTATATTGCCCACGTGCCGTCGTTAAATGCAATTTAAGCGCCAGCGGGCAGAACCCCTTGATGGATAATCGCCGAATCGCGACAGCGCCGAAACGCGCCATGGTGCTGGCAGCGGGGCTCGGCACGCGCATGCGGGCGTTCAACGGGCAGCTGCCCAAGCCGCTCGTTCCGGTCGGCGGCAAGGCGCTCATCGATTATGTGCTCGACCGCCTCGCCGCGCAGGGGATCGAGCGCGCGGTCGTCAACGTTCATCACCTCGCGGATCAGATCGAGCGCCATCTTGCCGGTCGCAAGCGGCCGAAGATCGTCATCTCGGACGAGCGCGGCGAGCTGCTCGGCACCGGTGGAGGCGTGGTCAAGGCGCTGCCGCAACTCGGCGAGGCTCCGTTCCTTCACGTCAATTCCGACACCATCTGGATCGACGGGGTAAAACCCAATCTCGCCCGGCTCGCGGAGGGCTTCGATGCCGCACGCATGGACGCGTTGCTCTTGCTTGCGCCGGTAGCGTCCAGCATCGGCTACAGCGGGCGCGGCGATTTTTCGATGGCGGCCGATGGCCGGCTCACGCGGCGCGGCGAGCACGAGGTGGTGCCCTTCGTCTATGCCGGCGCCGCGATCCTCACGTCCGCCTTCTTTGCGGGTGCGCCGGAGGGAGCGTTCTCACTATCCCCACTATTCGACCGGGCGGCCGAGGCCGGGCGGCTCTGCGGGCTGCGCCTCGAAGGCGTGTGGATGCACGTCGGCACGCCCGAGGCAGTGTACGCCGCCGAGAGGGCAATTCTCGCCAGCGCGATCTAACGCCCGGGCTAGCCCGCGGCGCCTCTCCGTTCCGAAAATTGAGTCGCCGCGAATCAGTCCGTACACTTGAGCGGATGACCGCCGCGCCTGCCCCCCGCGTGTTCACCATCCCGGCCTCGGTGCCATTCGTCCCGACGCTCATCCGCGCGCTGATCGAGGGAAGGCTGGTGCCCGGATTTCCCACTGCGCAGGACCCGCTCGCGCTTGCAGGCGCCACGCTCTATCTGCCGACGCGGCGCGCCTGCCGGCTCGCGCGCGACCTCTTCCTCGAGGTGATCGGCAAAGGTGCGGCGATCCTGCCGCGCATCGTCGCCATCGGCGACATCGACGAGGACGAGATCGCATTCGCGCAAATCGGAGCCGGCGCCCTGGCCGGCGACGCCCTCGAGTTGCCGCCGGCGCTCGGCGGGCTCGAGCGTCGCCTGCTGCTCACGCGGCTGGTGCTCAAATGGGCGGAACGCATTGCCCCCGACCGCGAGGGCGAGGCGCCACTCGTCGCCAACAATCCAGCCTCGGCGCTGGCACTCGCCGACGACCTCGCGCGGCTGATGGACGACATGACGACGCGCGGCGTGCCCTGGGAGCGGCTCGACGGGCTGGTGCCACAAACGCTCGATCGTTATTGGCAGCTCACGCTCGAATTCCTCCAGATCGCGCGCGAGAGGTGGCCGAAGATCCTCGCCGAGCGTGGCGCGATGGAGCCGGCCGCCCGGCGCGACGCGCTGATCAAGGCCGAAGCGGCGCGGCTCGCCGCGCACGCCGATGGACCGGTGATCGCCGCCGGCTCGACCGCATCCATGCCCGCGACCGCCGAGCTGATCGCCGCCATCGCCAAGCTCGACCGCGGCGCCGTCGTGCTGCCCGGCCTCGACCTCGACCTAGACGCGCGGTCATGGCAGCTGATCGGTGGCCGCGATGGGGTGGACGTTTCGCCCGCCGTCGAGCATCCGCAGTTCGCGATGCAGGCGCTGCTGCAGCGTATCGGCATCGCCCGCGAACAGGTGCGCCTGCTGGCCACGCCGGCCGCGCATCGGCGCGAACGCTATGTCTGCGAGGCGCTGCGGCCGGCCGCTGCCACGGAGCGCTGGCAACAGCTCGCCGGTGGCGACGTCCCGTGGATCGAGGGCGCCCTCGAAAGTTTGGCGGTCATCGAAGCCGCCAATGCGGAGGAAGAGGCGCTCGCCATCGCGATCAGTTTGCGCGAGGCCATGGAGATGCCGCACAAGACCGCAGCGCTCGTCACGCCCGACCGCGCGTTGGCGCGCCGCGTGCTTGCGGCACTGGAACGCTGGAGCGTCGCGGTCGACGATTCCGGCGGCGATGCGCTCGCCGACACTCCCGCAGGACTGTTCGCGCGGCTGGCGGCAGAAGCCGCGCTTGGTGGAGTTACGCCGGTTGCGCTCCTCGCGCTCATCAAGCATCCACTCCTGCGGCTTGGCCGCGCCGCGGGTGCGCACGCACGCGCAATCGCCGTGCTCGAAAAGGCGGTCTTGCGCGGCCCGCGTCCGCGGCCGGGCACGGCTGGGCTCGCGCACGCGCTCACGGTGTTTCACACCGAGCTCGCAAAGCTGCGGCGCGGAGAACCATCGGATTTGCATCCCGCCGATCCGCGCGCCGACCTCACCGACGCGCAGCTTCATGAGGCTGCCGCCCTCGTCGCGCGGCTCGCCCCGGCGCTTGCCCCGCTCGAGGGGCTCGCGTGCGCGCCATTCTCCAAAATCGCGGCGCTACACCGTAGCGTCGTTGTGGCGCTGAGCGCGGACGCAACCGGCGTCCCGGCAGCCTTCCAGGGCCGCGACGGCACCGCGCTCGAGAGCGCGTTCGAGGAAATCGCGGCAAACGCGCACCACGCCGATTTTGCGGTGGAGGCGGCCGATTATGCGGACCTGTTCCGCACGGCGATTTGCGACCGCGTGGTGCGGCGGCCCCCGCTGCCGGGCGTGCGGGTGCGTCTCTATGGTCCGCTCGAAGCGCGGCTGCAAAGCGCCGATCGCACGGTGCTCGGCGCCCTGATCGAGGGCACGTGGCCGCCCGAGATCGCATCTGATCCGTGGCTGGGCCGCCCCATGCGCCACGCGCTCGGGCTCGATCTGCCGGAACGACGCATTTCGCTCTCCGCCCACGACTTCGCCCAGGCGCTCGGCGCGAGCGAGGTAATCCTCGCCTATCCCACGAAATTGGCCGGCACGCCGACCGTCCTCTCGCGCTTCGTCCAGCGCCTGGCGGCAGTCGCGGGCGAAGCGCGTTGGAACGAGGTCTGCGCGAGGGGAGCAAAATATCTCGCCTGGGCGCGCGCGCTCGATCGGCCCGCGGAGGTCAGGCGCATCGAAAAACCTGCGCCAAAGCCGCCGCGCGCCGCGCGGCCGACCGCGCTCTCAGTCACCGACATCGAGAACTGGCTGCGGGACCCTTACACGATCTACGCCAAGCACATCCTCAAGCTGCGCGAGCTCGATGCGGTCGATCTGCCGCCGGGCGCCGCCGATCGCGGTATCGTCATCCACGCTGCGCTGAGCGAATTCACCAAAAACTTCGCGGCCGCGCTGCCGGCCGATCCGGCCGACGCACTCATCGACATCGGCCGCAAGCATTTCGCTGCGCTTGAAGACTATCCCGAAGCGCGCGCGTTCTGGTGGCCGCGCTTCCGGCGCATCGCCCGCTGGATCGCCGGTTGGGAGAGGATACGGCGCGCCAACGTGACGGCGCTCGCCGCCGAGGTGCAAGGCAAGATCGATATTTCGCTGGGCGAGCGCGCCTTCACTTTGCGCGCGCGCGCCGACCGTATCGAGCGGCTCGCGGGCGGCCGTTATGCCATTCTCGACTACAAAACCGGACAGGTGCCGAGCGAGAAGCAGGTGCGCATCGGCGTCTCGCCGCAGCTCACGCTCGAGGGCGCGATTCTGCGCCGCGGTGGATTTCCCGATATCCCTGCCGATACCTCGATCGCCGAACTGGTCTACGTCTCGCTCAAGGGCGGCGATCCCGCGGGCGAGGGCGCGCCGATCGATTTCAGGGACGGCGACGCGGATTTCCATGCCGACGCTGCGCTCGAGAAGCTCCAAAGCGTCGCGCAGCGCTTCGAGGAGGAGCAGCAGGCCTATCTGCCGCTGGTCCGGTCGATGTGGAAGAGCCGCTACGGCACCTATGACCACCTCGCACGGGTAAAGGAATGGTCCGTCGCCGGACCGGAGGATGCAGAGAGCGAATAATGCGCACGGCGGAGCAAATCGACCGCGTCATTCCCGACGACCTGCGGCGCCTGCAAATCGAGGCGTCGGATCCCGCGGCCTCGGCGTGGGTGGCGGCCAATGCCGGATCCGGCAAGACGCATGTCCTGGCGCTGCGCGTGATCCGTTTGCTGCTCGACGGCGTCGACCCGGCAAAGATCCTCTGCATCACCTTTACCAAGGCCGCCGCCGCCAATATGGCGAACCGCGTGTTCGACGAGCTGCGCCGCTGGACCGCGCTCGACCATGTCGCGCTCGCCGCAGCCATCAAGCGAATCTCGGACATTGAGCCGGACGCGGCGCGGCGCACGCTCGCGCGGCGGCTGTTCGCTATGGCATTGGAGACGCCAGGCGGACTGAAGGTGCAGACCATCCACGCCTTCTGCACGCGGCTGCTGCATCATTTTCCGTTCGAGGCCAATGTCGCCGCCCGTTTCAGCGTCCTCGACGAGGCGGCGCAAGCGCAGCTTCTCAGCGAGATCAGCCTCGGCGTGCTGCTCGACGCAGCCTTGGCGCCGGAAGAGGCGCTCGGCCGCGCGCTGGCCACCGCCATTGCGGGGACGTCTGATCAGACGTTCAAGGAGGTGATCGGCGAGGCGATCCGCAAGCGCGATGCCGTGCGCGCCTTTATCGACCACGGCGGCAGCATCGAGGCCGCCATCGCCGCACTTTGCGGCACGCTCGGCGTCGCCGCGGACGACACGATCGAGCGGGTGGAAAGCGAAATGACGGATGGTCCCATCTTTCCGGCATCGCAATGGCCGCAGGCGGCCGAGGTCCTTGCGCAGGGCGGCAAGAACGACCAGGAGCAGGCGCGGCGGCTCCTCGCCGCGTCTGCGGCGGGCGCCCCGCAACGCGCCGGCTTCTATCAACAGGTCTTCGTCACCGGCAAGCTCGAGCCGCGCCAGCAAATCCTCACCCGCGCGACGGAGCTCGCCAGCCCCGCGCTTGCCGAGCGCCTCTGCCGCGAGCGCGAGCGGATGCTTTCCCTCATCGAGCGCCGCAAAGCCGTGGTCTGCCGCGACCGAACGGCGGCGCTCATCACCATCGCCGATGCCGTGCTCTCCCGTTACCAGGCGGTGAAGGACCGGCGCGGACAGCTCGATTACGACGATCTGATCGAGAAGACGCTGGCGCTGCTCGGCGCGCAGCGCGCGGCCTGGGTGCACTACAAGCTCGATCAAGGCATCGACCACGTGCTGATCGACGAGGCGCAGGACACGAGCCCGAAGCAATGGGAAATCATCGCCCGCCTCACGGCCGAGTTTTTCGCCGGGTCCGGCGCGCGCGCGATCAGGCGCACGATCTTCGCGGTCGGCGACGAGAAGCAATCGATTTTCTCCTTCCAGGGCGCGGCGCCGCGCGAGTTCGCGGTCATGCATCACGCGTTCGAGAAGCTGTCCAAAGCCGCCGAACATGAATTTCGGCACGTGCGCTTCCGCCATTCCTTCCGCTCGGGACCGAACGTGCTCGGCGCCGTCGACCAAGTCTTTGCCCAGCCCGAAGCTTTTGCCGGCCTCTCCGCCGATGCGGGCACCACCGTTCATGAATCGCTGCCCGATGCGGCTCCCGGCTTGGTCGAGATTTGGGAGATCATCAAGCCCGCGAGCAAACGCGAGATCGAAGCCTGGGATGCGCCGTTCGATCACCTCACCGAAACGAGCCCGCAGGTGCGGCTCGCGGCCAAGATCGCAAAGAACGTCAAGGGCTGGATGAGAGAGGGCGCGCGCGCGGGCCACGTGCTGGTATTGGTGCGCCAGCGCGGACCCTTGTTCGAGGCGATCATCCGCGCGCTCAAGGACTTGCAGATTCCGGTTGCCGGCGCCGACCGGCTGGTGCTCACGGAGCACATCGCGGTCATGGATCTGATGGTGCTCGCGGACGCGCTCTTGCTGCCCGACGACGATCTCGCGCTCGCGACCGTGCTCAAGAGCCCGCTGTTCGGCTTCGATGATGCGGATCTGTTCGAGCTGGCCTGGAAGCGCAAAGGCTCCTTGCGCGCGGCGTTGCGGGCGAAAGCGCAGGGCAACGCGCGCTTTGCGGATGCGCTCGCCAAGCTCGAGCGTTTTGGCGCGTGGGCACAGGAGATGCCGTTTACGTTCTACGCGCGCGTGCTTGGGGCATCCGGCGGCCGCAAGCGCTTCCTCGCGAGGCTCGGCCACGAAGCGGACGACGCGCTCGACGAATTCCTCAATGTCGCGCTGGACTACGAGCGGCGTAAAACGCCGTCGCTGCAGGGTTTCCTCGCCTGGCTGCGCGCAGCCCAGACCGACGTGAAACGCGACATGGAGATCACCCGCGACGAAGTCCGGGTGATGACGGTACACGGCGCCAAGGGCCTGGAAGCGCCGATCGTTGTCATCGCCGACACCACGACGGCGCCGGCAGGCCCGCCGCAGCGCCAGCCGCGGCTGTTGTCGCTGCCGGCCGCGGCGGCGCAAGCGCCGGACTGCCTGGTTTGGGCGGCAGCGAAAGCAACCGACACCGCGCCCGTGAGCGCGGCGCGCGATCGCGCGCGGCAGGAGGCCGAGGACGAATACCGGCGCCTGCTCTATGTCGCCATGACGCGCGCCATTGACCGGCTCGTCATCTGCGGCGCCGAGGGCGAGCGCGCCCGGCCGCAGGGCTGCTGGTGGGACCTCATTTTCGCGGCGCTCCAGCCGCCGCTCTCGGTCGAGGAGGACGATGGCGAGGGCAAGGTGTGGCGCTACCGCAAGACGCCCGATGCTGCCGAGAGACGAGTGAGCCATTTGCCGCAGCCAGTCCCCGCGGATGGGCGGCCGTCCTGGCTCGACGGGCACGCGCCAGCCGAGCCGCCGCCGGTGCGTCTTCTCTCGCCCGCGGCGGCTTATGACGAGGCGACGCCCCGCGCCGCCTGGGCCTTCCCCAGCGGCGAGGCGCGCGCGAAGGCCTTGGCGCGCGGCACGCTGGTGCATCGGCTGCTGCAGTCGCTGCCCGATATTCCCAAAGCTGCGCGGGCGGAAGCCGCTCGGCGCTATCTTGCCCGATCGGCCGCCACCTTTTCTGCCGAGGAGCGCGAGACGATCGTCGCGCAACTCGGCCGGCTGCTCGAGGATCCGCGCTTCTCGGCGCTGTTTGTGCCGGGAAGCCGCGCCGAAATTCCGATCGTCGGACGGCTGGGCGGCACGCTCGCCGTTTCCGGCCAGGTCGATCGGCTCGCCGTGACCCGCGAAGCCGTGCTGATTGCCGACTACAAGAGCAATCGCCCCGCCCCGCGCTGCGTCGCCGACGTGCCTGAGGCTTACGTCGCCCAGCTTGCGCTTTATCGTGCCGTGCTTGCCGAGCTTTACCCGGACAAGCGCATTCGCGCCGCGCTCGTGTGGACCGATGTGCCTGATCTCATGGAGATTTCCGAGCAAAGCCTGGACGCGGCGCTCGCCACCTTCACGTCGGCTTGAAGCCGCCTTGACGCTTGCCGGACACGTTCTTACGTTCGCCTCCCATCCACGGCGCTGTCGCCGAGCAACGAGGTATCTCCCATGGCCGTTGGCAAAGTTTCGGACGCCACGTTCGAATCCGAGGTGTTGAAGGCGACCGAACCCGTGGTGGTCGATTTTTGGGCCGAGTGGTGCGGCCCCTGTCGCATGATCGCCCCGGCGCTCGAGGAGATTGCGGGCACGCTCAACGGCAAGGTGAAGATCGTCAAGCTCAACGTGGATGAGAATCCGCAGACCGCGGCGAAGTACGGCATCCAGTCGATCCCGACGCTGATGATTTTCAAGTCCGGCCAGATGGCCTCGCGCCAGATCGGCGCGGTGCCGAGGCAGAAGCTCGAGCAGTGGATCACCACCGCGGTGTGACGCGGTTCGTGACCCTCGCCCCGCGAAGCGAAGCGTAGCGGGGAGAGGGAGCCGACCGAGCACGCGGCGCGAGTATGCAGCCAGCACGCAATTCTGCATTCCATTTCACCATTGCAAACAGCCGTCCTCATCCTTGCAGACGCGTGCACGCCTGTTTCGATCGGCGGCAAGATCTCGCGCGCACGCTCCTCAGCATGAGGACGAGCGCGTAAAAAACACAGCTCGCGATTCCAAACAGGCCCTCTCGTCTTCACAGAGCCCATCTCCTTTGCTTTTGCCGCGCACTCGGTGTGTTCCCTCCCCCACTTGCGGGGGAGGGATAGGGAGGGGGCACGCGAGAAGATTCGCGCTTGCTCGCCCTCTCCCCAACCCTCCCCCGTGAACGGGGGAGGGAGCAGACCGAGTTCGCTGCCGCGCTGATCCCCACCTGCACCATTTCACACAGCCTTTCTCGTTCCCGCGGCGCGTTTTTGCGCCCGGGTTTTGCTTTTTGCTTCGCGCACCCGGAATGAGGGGTGGCGGAGCGCCGAGATAACGCTCCGGTGCTCGGTGCACCGGCGGGGCGTGCCTTAACGCGGCACGCCAGACGCCTTGCGAGGCGCCTTGCGTCTCTCGGAGACGCTCGCCTCTCGGCGCTCCACCGTGGC